>Ga0157371_10000318_pt1 | contig 62463 bp, 48 predicted proteins | sample C45metaG_FD_113462 | JGI IMG/M metagenome (GOLD analysis project Ga0157371, IMG submission 113462) | Corn rhizosphere microbial communities from Kellogg Biological Station, Michigan, USA - C4-5 metaG | ecosystem: Host-associated > Plants > Roots > Rhizosphere > Soil | place: USA: Michigan... | reverse complement strand
TTTCTATTTTTATCTTAACAGGATGCAGCGCTTCGCGAAAAATAAATAAACCTGAAGAAAACAACAGCACTTCAATTCACAGCGCAGTCGTTATTAAAAAGAATATACCGGAACGGGTTATTGATACCAAAAATGTATCAGCTCTTGATCTTGTAAATTTTGCTGAAACTCTGATCGGCATAAAATACAAATATGGTTCAATGGTAAAAGAAAAAGGGTTTGATTGTTCCGGTTTCGTGAATTATGTTTTCAATCATTTTAATATTTCTGTGCCTCGTGTATCTTCTGATTTTACGAACGCAGGTGAACAGGTTGCGATTGAAGACAGCAAGCCCGGCGATATTATCTTGTTTACAGGCAGCGATGCAAAAAGCGGTGTAGTAGGACATGTTGGAATTATAACGGAGAACGACCATGGAGTTGTAAAATTTATTCATGCGTCAGAAAGTAGGGGGGTCATCATTTCTGGAGTCAACTCTTATTTTATTCCACGCTTTGTAAAAGTGAACCGCGTTTTTCCGGATGAAAACTAAATGTCAGTGATTGCAAACAAAAAAAAAGATTATTTGTTTGTCTACCGGAAAGCTCATTTTAGCGTAAGCTTTTTTCTTTTTCCTTGTTCTTCTTCCCAATGAGTTTTCAAAGTGTTGATACTTAAATTGATTTCAAAGCCCAGAAGTATAACCATCGAGTTTAAAAAGATCATGATCATTATCACCATGATGGTGCCGATTGAGCCATATAGAATGTTGTATCTGCCAAAATTATTTACAAATGCAGTAAAACCTATTGTTACTAAAATGGATAAAAAAGTCGCAACCACAGCACCGGGCGACACAAGTTTCCAACGGCGGGTAGTAGAGGGTGCATATCGATAGATGAATGCGTAGGAATAAAAGATAAGCCCAATAATCAGGATCCATTTTCCGTAAAAGATCAAGTTCCGTAAATGAAAATCCTTAATACCGATCCAATCTAAAATATTTCGCTGGAGCAGTAACAATACCAGGCATACGAGTATTAATCCAAATAACATTACGGTCAATTTAATCGCCTCCCATCTCTTTTTTAAACCTTTTATTTTCTGAAAACCCACGTGATTTTTATTGAATGAGCGCATTAAACCCATCACTGCCCCCGATGCGAAAAAAAGGGAAAGAACAAAAGTGAACGAAAGCATTCCTATTTTGGAGCCGTTAATAAAGCTGTCTACAAACTGTATCAATCCTTTATTATAAGTGGCTGAAGGAATAATATCATGAATCAATCCATGAAGCTGGGTCTTAAGACCCTTCTTGGAAATAAAAGGAAGGTTGGGAGTAAGCGTAAAAAGGAATAAGCAGGAGGTTGGCACCGACATGATGAAATTATACGAAATGGCGGATGCTTTCTCAGTGAAATTCGGAAGATTGAAATCCTTTAACAAGTGTTTCATCACCTGGTATACCGTCATTCCCTGGAAACCAGGCGGCGACCATGTCTTACTTTTTCTGACCAGGTATTTGATTGGATGAAGGAGGAAATTTATCTTTTTTTCCAAAACGCATTTCTTATTATGAACCGCGGTTCGATTTTAAAAAACTAAAATAATCCTTTTTGAACTATTCAAACTATTCACCTTTTTGTCTTGCTTGAATAACGCTGTCAAGCGCATGCTGGTAAGCTTTTGCAAAAACCTGGTGCTGTTGATAATCAGAAGCAAAGTCAGAATATCCTGAAAAATCAGAACGGGCCACAAAGAACAAATAATTTGTTTCCGGTGAATTTAATACCGCGTCAATCGTTTTTATAGAAGGCGTGCATATCGGGCCCGGCGGCAATCCTGTATTCAAATAAGTATTGTAGGGCGACTGGAATTGTAAATACTTTTGATAAATCCTTTTCAAACCAAAATCCCTCAATGCATATTTTACGGTAGGATCAGCTGCCAGTTTCATTCCTTTTTTCATCCTGTTAATATAAACACTTGCAATCTTTCCCTTGTCTTCATCTTTGTTGGTTTCTTCTTCAACTATGGATGCGAGTGTATAAACTTGCTGTGGAGAAAGATCCAGCCGTTGTGCTTTTTGCTTTCTTTCGTCATTCCAGAATTTCTGTTTTTCAGTATATAGCTTTTTGAAAATATTTTTCATGGAAGTATTCCAGGTGTAAGTATAAGTGTTTGGAATTACATCTGTCATTACAGTATTTGTATCAACCCCAAATTGCTTCAAGGAATCTTCATTATTCAAAAAATTCATTGCCGTTAGAGAATCTATTTCAAATTCATTTCCGATCTTTTTTGCGAGATCATCTTTTGTTCTAAGTTTAGTAATTACCAGGTTAACCGGAGCCTGTTTCCCCTGCCGGAGCATTTTTATCAAATGATATAAACTCATTCCATCCTTCACTTTAAATTTCCCTGCCTTCACGTTTTCTGGATAACCGGCATAACTAGAAACCTGGTCGAACCAGAAAGTATTCTTAATCATGTTATTTTTCTGCAAACTGTCTTTTACGGCACGGTAATTACTTCCGGTTCGGATATACAAAAATTTCTTTTGAGGATTATGTACAACAGGCCCGAAAACATTCCAGGCAAAATATGCCAACACTACACCAATGAAGAGGATAACAATTAATAGTATTTTACGGGTTTTCATATGTCATTTTCAACTTGTTCTGAAAATAATATTTATACTTTTTGCAAAAATAATACCCATAAAAAATCCCTGTCTTTTTAAGACAGGGATAATAAATATTTTTTGCTTCATTACTGTGCGGGAGTAGGAGTTTTTACCGGTGCTTGCTGAGTTGAAGGCATCGGCACCGTATTATTTTGCTGAGGTGCCATTGGAGTACCTACAGGTGCTTCGTTTATTAAGTTTTCATTTGAGTTGGTCCCTCCTGATGAAGGGATAAATAAAGTAGAAGTGATACATAACACACCAATGATTGCGGCAAAAAGCCATGTACCTTTCTCAAGCACATCAGTAGTTTGCCTTACACCCATCAGCTGGTTGCTGAAACCACCCAAAGAGGAAGACAAACCACCACCTTTCGGGTTTTGTATTAGTACTATCACACCCAATATTATCGACGCTAAAATGATAAGAACTATAAAAACAATCAACATTTTAAATAATTTTTAAACTTTCAATTTTGGCTGCAAAGTACGTACTTTTAGAGGGATTCATCAAACTTAATTTTTGATACATCTCTATTGCTTTTTCCTGCTTCCCCTGCTTCACTAAAACCTCTGCCATCGCTTCTGTCAACACATTTGCATTTTGATTGGAAACTTCTGAAGAAGTTTGAATCAATTTTTCAATTACTTCATTTTGTTCAGGCAACTGTCCGGGGTGCAATTTCTTCATACTTTTAAGCCATGCGGTAAAACTTTTTACCTGTTTACCCAACTGGTCGTTATTTAATGCTTCTTCGGAGAGCCGGATGCCCTGTGAAGCAAAATAATCAACCGTGTGCAATGGCTCAAATGGAATAACCACCTCTTCTTCTTCTTCTTCTATATTTGCCACTTCATCATTTTCTTTTACTTCTACAAAAATATTTTCATCGTCAGCCGGGATTTTTACATTGAAAACTGATTCTTCATTGTGAAAATTGTCCTCCTCATTCTGAGATAGATCAGCTTCATTTGATTGTTCAAGTTGAGGTTCCGGTATGTCTTCATCTTTTACGAAATCTTCTTTTGCTTCTTCAACAAAAGGAACTTCCACACTCTCATTATTCAGAATGGCATCGTCATTTATTTTTTCAACAAACGCTTCTCTTTTCCCTGGGGCACCTTCCGGCTGCTGAGGCAAATCCCCAATAACTTGTTGGTTTACTGCAGCAGCAAGATCTTGTGTCGTGATTTCCGGCTTAATCAATTCGTTTTCACTCTGATTGGAATGCTGTCCTTCCGATTCTTTCAAAATTTCTTCATTTGCCGTTTCTGAAGATTCAGTTTGCAAAGGCAAATTCTCTTTGATTTGTTCGCTTACTGCTAAAGGCCATTCCTGTTCTGAATGTTTTACTTCAAAAATATCTGAATGGCTTTCTGCCGGTAATTCAGGCGTTTCATATTCTTCAGTTGAAACAGTTTCTCCGGGGTTATCACCTGGATTATTCAGGTGGCCAGATTGCAATTTTGACAACTGAAACTCTATCCAATAAGTATTGTGTAAATAGATTGCTGTTTTTTTTGCCTGCCAATCAAAACGTGGATCATTATTTTTTTTGAGATGATACAACAGTAAGAACTGGGACAACGAACTGGCAGGATAATCCTGAACATTTTTTTCAAGGAAATTCAAATCCTTTGAAATGTCAGTGTAATAAAGAGAAGCATAATCGGTATTTGTAATCATCAAATTTCTATTACCAATTTGAAAATATTTTATTGAAGATGGCATCTGTCACAGTTTTCAGAATATTATCCATCTTATCTGATTCCGCCTGTTGCAAAGTTTGAGATGCCGGAAAATCATAATTGCTTGTAAGGTCTGTTTCGAAACTTTTCGCCGGATCAGGATCAACCGTATTCTTAAAGATAAGATGAAAAGTCACATTCAGCCTGTTGCTTGATGCCTGTTGGTTCTGAACGCCACTGGTAGTTACGCTGTAATCCGCCACGTATCCACTAATATCATAATTAGCATCATCATTTTTAGTTTCCCTCAATCTTGTTTGGCTGATGATCTTTTGCCTTAATTTTTCGGTTAAGGCAGGAGCAATGGTCGGATTAACATAGCGTGCCCTGTTCTCAAATAAATTCACCCTGAAAGTAGTAATATCGGCAGGAATAGGGGAAGTATCTTTAAAAGAATATTTGCAGGTGGCAAAGGTGAAAATCACAGAAACAAAACTGAGTAAAATGAATAATTGTATCCTGGAGGTTGATTTCATTTTGAGGTCTGTGATTTACGTTTATTCATTAATGTTATACTCTTTCAATTTCCTGTATAATGTTCTTTCGCTAATGCCAAGATCGCTTGAAGCATCTCTTCTTTTTCCTCGATGCTTTTTAAGGGCTTTAATGATTAGCTCTTTTTCTGCATCCATAATACTTAAAGATTCTTCGACTTCCTGGTGTTCGTCTATATTATTTTTGTGAAGGACAACCGGCTGACCTGAAGAAATTGCCGGAGGTCTTACTTCATTGTGAAAATCATCAAGCATGGATTCATTTCTGAATCGATTTTCGTTGATGGCCGATGGATGTTGTAACACATCAAAAAACATTCTCTTCAATTCAGTCACATCTTTCTTTACATCAAAAAAAAGCTTGTATAAAATTTCACGTTCATTGGCAAATTCCTTTTGATGAACTCCATCATGGTGTGTTGAAAGAACAGGAAGCCTGTTGTAATTGATATCTGGCAAAAAGTGCCTTAATTCTTCAGCAGTGATCGACTTATCTTTTGCAAGAACCGACACCTGCTCTGCAATATTTTTTAATTCGCGGATGTTACCAGGCCATGGATAATTGATCAATATTTCCCTTGCTTCATCAGTCAGTTGAACTGGCGGAGATTTATACTTTTCTGCAAAATCAACAGCAAATTTTCTAAACAATAAAGGAATATCTTCTTTGCGGTCTCTCAACGCCGGAACTCTTATTGGAACTGTGTTTAAGCGATAATACAAATCCTCACGAAACCTGCCGGTGTGCGTATATTCAAGCAGGTCTTTATTAGTTGCGGCAATAACTCTTACATCGGTTTTCTGCACTTTCGAAGAGCCAACCCGAATATATTCGCCCGCTTCCAAAACACGTAATAATCTTGCTTGGGTGCCTAAAGGCAATTCACCAATTTCATCTAAAAAAATGGTTCCGCTGTTAACTGTTTCAAAATATCCTTTTCGTGATTCAACGGCACCAGTGAAAGAACCTTTTTCATGCCCAAAAAGTTCCGAATCTATAGTCCCTTCGGGAATCGCTCCGCAATTCACAGCAATGAAAGGGTTGTGTTTGCGTGCAGACAGTGAATGAATAATATGAGAAAAAACTTCTTTTCCAACCCCACTTTCACCATTAATTAAAACACTCAAATCTGTATTAGCTACCTGTATGGCCACGTCCAAAGCATGCACCAAGCCCGGTGAATTTCCTATAATGCCAAACCTGTTTTTTATTGCTTGCTGATCCATTAATTTTTAATCTAAATATTTTTTTATTTCCCTACGATTTTTTATTGGTACTGGCTAATTCAACTCTTTCACTTTTCCTATCAAAGTGCCGGCAGTACATTCTTCAATGATCACGTCCACATAATCTCCTTTATTCAATTCACCCTTTTTTGGAAATACAACCATTTTATTTTGATCTGTTCGGCCTGACCAATGCTCATCGCTTTTCCTTGAATTCCCTTCTATTAAAACTTTAAATGTTTTTCCCAAATCGTTCTGCATACTTTTTAAAGAATGAATGCGATGTAAATCGACTATTTCCTGCAACCTTCTTTTCTTCACTTCCAAAGGCACATCGTCTTTAAATCTTCTTTCGGCTAATGTTCCCGGCCTTTCTGAATAAAAATACATGTAAGCAAGATCATATTGACAATATTCAAAGAGACTTAAGGTTTCCTTATGGTCTTCTTCTGTTTCACCGCAAAAACCACTGATAGAATCTGTTGATAATCCGCAATCGGGAAGTATTTCCCTGATGCGGTTCACTTTCGAAATATACCATTCGCGGGTATAAGTCCGGTTCATCATCTGCAAGATCCTTGTGCTTCCGCTTTGAACAGGAAGATGAATATAATTACAGATGTTGTCATACTTCTTTATTGTAAATAGCACATCATCGGTAATATCTTTGGGGTGAGAAGTTGAAAACCGAACTCTTAATAAAGGAGAAATTTGTGCAACTTTTTCAAGAAGATAAGCAAATGAAACAATTAAATTATTTTCTGTATTTACCCATTGATAGCTGTCCACATTTTGTCCCAACAAAGTAACTTCGCGGTAACCCTGTTCGAATAGTTCAGCGCATTCTTTTACTACAGAAACAGCATCACGACTGCGTTCACGACCTCGCGTGAAAGGAACCACACAAAATGAGCACATGTTGTTACAGCCTCGCATTATACTTACAAACGCCGTCACACCATTGCTATTTAATCTTATCGGTGAAATATCGCCATACGTTTCTTCACGGCTCAATAATACATTCACTCCCTTCTGGCCTCCCTCAGCTTCTGCGATAAGAGAAGGCAACGACCGGTAAGCATCCGGACCTACTACAATATCTACCAACTTTTCCTCTTCTAAAAATTTTGATTTGAGTCTTTCTGCCATGCAACCCAACACACCAACCAGCAAACCGGGATTGTGTTTTTTAATTTTCCTGAATTCGGTTAACCTTTTTCTGACAGTAGCTTCCGCTTTTTCACGAATAGAACAGGTATTGATAAAAATCATGTCCGCCTGTTCAAACTGGTCCGTTATTTGAAAACTCTCCTTTTGTAAAATAGAGGCAATCACCTCACTGTCAGCAAAGTTCATGGCACAACCATAACTTTCTATATAAAACTTTTTGGAAAATGAATTATTTACAACACGATTTGGCGCAAATGCTTCTCCCTGCCTGCTTTCATCGTGTTTTTTATCAAGAGCTAATCCCAGCATTATTCAATTAATTTCTTAAGTCGGCAAAGATAACAAATTAAAAAATTGCGACACTATGGCAGAAAGTTAATAATATTGTTTTGATACTTTTACGGAATGATCAATTATTTTCTATGAAAATGTTCTTTACCTTCTTCGTTTCATGTCTCTTATTTTTTTCAGGATTCTCACAATCCCAGCAACTTTTTAACAATACAAATATTAAAGAAGCTTATGAAAAAGGAACGCGGTCTCCATCAGGAAAACCAGGCAAAAATTATTGGGAAAACCATGCGGATTACAATATCCAGGTAAACTTTGATCCTGCCACCCGGTTGCTTCACGGACATGAAACAATCGTATATGAAAACAACAGTCCAGACAGTTTGAACGAAATTATATTTCGTTTGTATCCAGATCTTTATAAAAAAGGTGTTTATCGCCAAAGCCACATTGCTGAAAAAGATTTAGGAGACGGAGTTCAAATCGAATCCTTTACCATAGGGAATGAGCAGATCAGAAATTTTAATGATCGTCCCAATGCTTATCGTGATAATATTCTTCTTATTATAAAACCTTCCCAAGCTGTCTTGCCTCATTCTAAAACAAACTGTGAAATAAGCTGGAACTACAAAGTAAATACCGGCTCGCCGGTACGCACAGGAATGGTTGACAGCACTTCTTATTTTATTGCTTATTTCTTTCCACGAATTGCCGTTTATGACGATGTGGATGGCTGGGATACCTGGAGCTACAATGGTACACAGGAATTTTATAATGATTTTGGAAATTTTAATGTTGAGATAAATGTTCCCAAAAAATATGTCGTTTGGGCAACAGGCAACAGGGAAAATTCAGCAGACAATTTGAGTGAAAATGTTCTGAACAAATTCAAAGAAGCTTCTGTTTCCGAAAAAATAATTCATTTGATCGATTCGACGGATTACCATAGAAAAGATGTTTTAAAAAATAATGCGACTGGGGATTGGAAATTTTCTGCGAAGAATGTTACCGACTTTGCTTTCGCTTTGAGCGATCATTATTTATGGGATGCAAGTTCAGTGGTGGTTGATTCATCAACAGGTAGACGAACCTTGGCTGAAGCAGCTTATAATCCTATTCATAAAGATTATTTTGATGTGGGCAACCAGGCGCATCAAACCATTTTTTACACAAGCCATTTTTATCCGGATTATCCTTTCCCTTTTAATCATGAGACTGTTTTTGATGGAACCGACCAGATGGAATACCCTATGATGGTGAATGACAATCCAACGCCGACACATAAAGACGCCGTACAGTTAACCACACACGAAATTTTTCATTCTTATTTTCCTTTCTTTATGGGAATTAATGAAACTCAATATGCATGGATGGATGAAGGCTGGGCAACGATTGGGGAATCGGTGATTTCTCCAAAAATGGGTGAGCCTGAAGATGAAGGAATATTCAGTAAAACCCGTTTTGAAAATATTTCAGGAACTAACCAGGATGTGCCGCTGATCACGAATACCAAAGAATATGGTGGTGCTCCTTACCTTGCAAATTCGTATGGAAAAGCAGGAGTGTGTTACTATGTTTTGCAAGATCTTTTGGGTGATAAATTGTATTTCCAAGCTTTGCATCAATACATTAACAACTGGCATGGAAAGCACCCTACGCCATATGATTTTTTCTATAGTTTTAATAATGGAAGCGGACAAAATCTAAACTGGTTTTGGCAACGCTGGTTTTTTGGCTGGCAATATCCTGACCTTGCTATAAAAAAAGTGGAAAATAAAGGAAACGCGGCTCATGTTATTGTTGAAAATAAAGGTGGATTGCCGCTGCCGGTTTATCTAACTATTATTTCAAAAGACGGAAAAAAATCAATAGAAAAAATTACTGCGGAAGTTTGGAAAGACGAAGAAAAAGAAAAAATATTTACGATTGCAAAACCGTACTCTTCCATTGCATCAATAGAATTGGGTAATGAATTTATTCCTGATAAGTACAAGCAAAATAATAGTTGGAAGGCTAAATAAAAATTCACTTTTTTGTTTGGTTGCTGATTATACAAAACACGAAAGGTTTAAATATGTTTTATATTCTTATAAAAAAACTGGCCTACGGCGTACTCGTTCTACTTGGCGTGGTGGTGATTGTGTTTTTGGTTTTCCAGGCCTTTGGCGATCCTGCGAGAATGGTGCTGGGCCAAACGGGCGATAAAAAAACGATGGAGAATATCCGTAAGGAATTGTATCTCGATCAGCCAAAATGGAAACAGTTTGTATTTTATGTAAACGATATTTCGCCAATCAGTATTGATACGAAAGAAGAAATAAAAGACAAAGGCCTTCGTGGCTTTTTTATTGGCCGCCATGAAAAGTTAGGACTAAAGATTCCTTATTTAAGAAGAAGTTATCAAACCAAAAAACAGGTGACGGATGTGTTAATGGAAGCGCTTCCCGGCACGATAATGCTTGCAACAGCTGCCATGTTTTTTGCAATTATTGTTGGAATATTCTTAGGAATTCTTGCGGCTGTGAAGCAAAATACCTGGTTGGATACAAGCGCTGTTTTTTCAAGTGTTATTGGGATTTCTGCTCCTTCATTTTTTATGGCGATCGTTATTGCTTATGTGTTTGGTTTGGTGCTTCATGACTATACCGGTTTGTCGCTGACAGGAAGTTGGTTTAACATTGATCCGGTAACAGGACAACGATACCTCACTTTACAAAATTTGATTTTGCCGGCGCTAACGTTAGGCATACGACCTTTGTCAATCATTACACAACTCACACGAAGTTCCATGCTCGACACGCTGAACCAGGATTACATAAGAACCGCTTATGCAAAAGGATTAAGTAAAAGAAAAGTAGTCCTAAATCATGCTTTAAGGAATGCGATAAACCCTGTATTAACAGCGGTTACAGGTTGGTTTGCCGAATTGCTCGCCGGTGCTTTTTTTGTGGAATATATTTTTGGATGGCAAGGAATTGGTAAAGTAACAGTGGACGCATTGGAGAAATTGGATTACCCGGTTGTGATGGGCTCAGTGCTTTTGGCCGCAACGATTTTTGTGCTGATGAATATTTTTGCGGATGTACTTTACGGCATTATTGATCCGAGGGTGAAGATGAAGTGATTGCATCTACACGTATATATATTCTGTTCCTTTATCGTATGAAACATTTAATTACAGTTGTTTGGCAGAACTAGTAAACCTATAAATTTTTTTCATTTTTATCTTGGAAATGCTGGAATCGCAAATTATCCCGTAAATCAAAATTCAGATAGAATATTATTTTATCACCACCTCTTTTATCACTTTTTCCCCGAGTTCTTCATTCACTCTTTCGATGATTCTTGGTTTTTGATAGATCAATTCATTTTTTAATGGAGCGACAGAAGTGTAAATGTATAAAGTGGAATTGACGATCTCAATTTTATCGGTGTAATTAGCAATGGTTCTTCCCATTATTTTTTCCCACGCATCTTTTATTTGCATGGCTTGCACGCCGCTTTTCAGCTTGCTTTTTTTCAAAAACTCTTTTAATGCTTCACCTATTGATACTTCCATTTGGTAAAGATATTTTTTTTCGCTCACGAAGAGAATCTCTTTTTTGCAACAAAGATGCGAAGTCAGTGTCTTTATGCCTTTGTGGAGATACTTTTTTTAGATCAACTCAATTATCTGCACCGAATCTCCAAATTGTGAAAGCGCTTCCTGCAGGCGTTCGGCATGTGTATCTGTAATAAAGACCTGGCCGCTGTTTTCTTTGCACACATATTGCAATAAATTTTTTATCCGGCTTTCGTCCAGTTTTTCAAATACATCGTCCAGCAATAAAAGAGGAGGGAAGGTTTTAACGGTTTTTAGAATTTCAAATTCTGCCAGTTTGCAGGCATACAATAAACTCTTTCTTTGACCCTGCGAAGCAATCGTTTTAAAAACATTTTCGTGTAACAAAAAAATGAGATCATCTTTGTGAATGCCAATATTCGTGCGTTGATTAAGCCTGTCTTTTTGCCTTGAAGCAATCAACAATTCTTCGAAATTATTTTCATTCAGGAGACTGCTGTATTCCAAACTCACCACTTCGTAATTGCCGGAAATACTTTTGTAAAACTGTTGCACCAAAGGAAAAAGTTTTTCACAAAATTGGTTTCTTACCCTGTGAATATACTTTGCAGGCTCAAGCAGTTGCAGATCAAAAGTTTCAAGAAGTGCAAAATCGAATGTACTCTTTTGAGCTTCGATCTTTAAAAAACCGTTTCGTTGTGAAATCAGTTTGTTATATATGATCAGTTGTTGCAGGTATTCCTGGTCAAGCTGGCTGATCAGGGTATCCAAAAATTTTCTTCTTTCTTCACTTCCGCCGGTTATCATCCCGATGTCATCAGGTGCAATAATTACACAGGGAATTTTCCCAATGTGTTGCGAAAATTTTTCATAAGCCACATCATCCAGGTAAAATTCTTTTTTCTGCAAAGTGCGATAAATGCACACTATTTTTTGTGGATCATCCGCATGGATTTCATTTTGTAATTCTCCTTCAAGCCTGAAACCTTCCTTATTGAAATGTGTATTAAGCACATCTGACTTTGTGAAATAACTTTTTGTGAAACACAAATAATTAATTGCATCCAAAAGATTGGTTTTCCCTTTACCATTCAGCCCGCAAATTCCGACAAGACGTTCGGTAAAATCGAAAGTTCTTTTTTGGTAATTTTTGTAATCAGTTAAGGAAATCTTTGTAAAAAACATTTGTGAGAAATAGAAATAGTTTATTAGTTACAGCGACGGCCTGTTCTTAATCGTTTGTTGTGAAATATTATAACATTCTTCGCAAATAATTCACCTGCCCCAGATGATAATTAAAATGAGACAGCAGGAAAATCAGCAGCGTTTCTGTGGTAAAAACCTGGTCCCCTATTTTCATTGGAAATTCACTCTTCATCTGCTCGTCGGAGATCTTTGGCAAAGTGTTTTTTATAACTTCTTTCAGCTGATTAATGTCTGATATAAGCTTCTCCCGGGGCACATGTTTTAATGAAAATTCCTCTTCTCTTTTCCTGATGTAATCGGTATGGCCAAGCGTTCTGCCAATGAAATGATTCAGGTTTCCAAGCAGATGTAAGGCCAGATTCCCTGCTGAATTTTTTATGTCGCCTTTTGTCTTCCAGATATCTTTTTCTTTTTTAAATAGATTGATCTCATCAGTCAATTTATTGAGGTCTCTTTCGTATAGATCTACAATGTTCATTGTCTTAAATTATGGTTTATAGTAAATGAATTATTATACCGGATTTTTATTTTGTCATGAAATTTCCTGCTGAAACATTTTCATTCAAACAGCTTTGTAAAGTTACACCAAACCCTATTATTTAAATCTTGTTAAGATATAGAATGATTTAGTTATCATTATTATATTTGCGGCTATGACTTTAGAATTATTAAAAGATTTGAGAGACCGTTTGATGGTTTTGAGGAGGTTTCTTTGACGTTGAGAACCGCGAGCAAAAAATAAATAACGATAAACAGCTTTCTCTTTCTGCCGGCTTCTGGGACGACAGCAAACGAGCTACTTCCATATTAAAATCTATAAAACTGGATGAATATTGGTTAAATATTTATACAGATGTAAAAACAAAGGTGGAAGATCTCTCTGTGCTTTTTGAATTCTGGAAGGAAGGTGAAGCCACAGAGGAAGAAGTAAAGGAAGCATACGACAGTGCTTTTAAAGCGACAGAGGAAGCGGAATTTAAAAGTACGCTGAACAAACCTGAAGATGAGATGCCCGCGATACTGCAAATCAACAGTGGCGCAGGGGGAACCGAAAGCCAGGATTGGGCAGAGATGCTTTTACGTATGTATAGGATGTATGGCGAAAAGCAAGGTTGGAGTGTAACGGAACTCGATTACCAACAAGGCGAAGGTGCCGGAATTAAAAGTGCTACATTGCAGTTTGATGGCCCGTTTGCTTACGGGTTTTTAAAAGCAGAAAGTGGTGTTCACCGATTGGTACGTATTTCGCCTTTTGACAGCAATGCACGCAGGCATACAAGTTTTGCCAGCGTTTACGTTTATCCGTTAATTGATGATTCAGTTGAAATTAAAGTGAACCCAGCTGATGTGGAATGGGCTTTTTTCAGAAGTGGCGGCAGCGGAGGACAAAATGTGAACAAAGTAGAAACCGCTGTACGGCTCACTCATAAGCCTACCGGAATAATTGTTGAATGCCAGCAGGCAAGAACACAGGGCGAAAACCGCGAAAAGGCAATGGCGATGTTGAAGAGCCGGCTGTACGAAGAAGAGATGAGAAAAAGGCAGGAGCAACTGGATGCAAACAATGCTTCCAAGAAAAAGATTGAGTGGGGAAGTCAAATTCGCAGTTATGTTTTTCATCCATATAAAATGATCAAGGATCACCGTACGGATTATGAGGTAGGAAATGTTGGACCTGTGATGGATGGAGAACTCGATGGATTCATCAAAGCATACTTAATGATGGAGGCTTAATTATTTAAAAATAGAAAATGTAAATATGCCAACTCAAGAATAAAACAATAGAACGATAATTTAGTAATTTAAATACAATAATCAAAAAATAAATGGCTTCCATTCTTATAATAGATGATGAAAAAGCGATAAGAAAAACGCTTTCCGAAATTTTGGGCTATGAAGGTTATAAAATTGATGAAGCTTCTGATGGCGAAGAAGGTTTAAATAAATTCCGGGTCAAAAATTATGATCTTGTTCTCTGTGATATAAAAATGCCAAAGTTGGATGGCATTGAATTTCTCGAAAAAGCAAAAGAGATCAATCCTGAAGTTCCAATTATTATAATCAGCGGACATGGTAATATTGAAACGGCAGTTGAAGCGGTAAAGAAAGGTGCCTACGATTACATTTCAAAACCGCCGGATCTGAACCGTATGCTAATCACTCTTCGAAATGCTATGGATAAAACCACTTTGGTTGCAGAAACAAAAGTGCTTAAGAGAAGAGTTAATAAAGTCCAGGAAATTGTTGGTGAATCACAGCCGATACAAAAGATAAAGGAAACAATTGATAAGATAGCTCCAACAGAAGCAAGAGTATTGATCACCGGCGAAAATGGTGTTGGGAAAGAATTGGTGGCCAGATGGATTCATCAGAAAAGCGCACGCTCTTCGGGTTCAATAGTCGAAGTAAATTGCGCAGCAATTCCGGGAGAACTTATTGAGAGTGAATTATTTGGACATGAGAAAGGAAGTTTTACTTCAGCTGTAAAACAGCGCATTGGAAAATTTGAACAAGCGAGTGGGGGCACTTTATTCCTCGATGAGATCGGAGATATGAGTCTTAATGCGCAGGCAAAAGTTTTGCGTGCTTTACAAGAAGGGAAAATTACAAGAGTGGGCGCTGATCGTGATATTAATGTTGATGTAAGAGTCATTGCAGCAACTAATAAAGACCTGCTGAAGGAAGTTGAACAGAAGAATTTCAGGCTTGACCTTTATCATCGTCTGGGCGTTATCATTTTGCATGTTCCTAATTTGAATGAAAGGGCGTCCGACATACCTTTATTGGTTGACCGGTTTTTAACGGATATCGCAACCGATTATGGGCAACCAGTAAAATCTATTGATAAAAAAGCGCTTGAGCTTTTACAGAAATATAAGTGGACAGGGAATGTTCGTGAATTAAGAAATGTGGTTGAAAGATTGATCATTCTTTCAGGGAAAACCATTACCGCCGAAGATGTGGAAAATTATGTTATGCCCAAAAAATAAAAACTCAATAAAGATTTCTCAGCTGGGATCCTTCTAAATATGAAACACATTTATTGTATCAGTGGTTTTGGCGCCGATGAAAGGGTTTTTGGAAAAGTTGATTTCGGTGAAAATGATGTTCATTTTATTCAGTGGAAGATCCCCGACAAACATGAAACTATCGAATCTTACGCTAGCAGGATGCGTAAGGAAATTTCCCATTCGGATCCTGTTCTCATAGGTCTGTCTTTTGGCGGCATGATGGCAATAGAAATCGCAAAACTGGTTACAGTAGAAAAAATCATTCTGGTTTCAAGTGTTTGCTGCCGCAAAGAATTACCTTTTTACATGAAACTTACTTCTGCTTTGCATTTGAACAGGCTCATTCCAATGAAGCCGTATCCGATACTGGAACCAATAGAAAATTATAATCTTGGTGTAGAAGATGAAGAACAAAAACAATTGCTGAGAGAATACCGGCAGAACCTAAACCTCCAATACAGTAACTGGGCAATAGACCGGGTTGTGAACTGGCAAAACAAATGGATTCCTCCAAATTTTATTCATATTCATGGAACAAAAGATCGCATTTTCCCGATCGCAAATATTATAAATCCGGATTACATTATTAAGAATGCAGGACATTTGCTTCTAATGAATAACGCTGAAGAAGTCAATGAGATTTTTCAAAAAGAGTTGTGAGATTTCCAATATCAAATATCTCTGTTAAACTAATGATAACTATTTTCCCGAAAGATTTTATTAAGAATTTATATATGCTACTTTTGTTTCCTTTAAAAAAAATTTATCCATGAGTGTAGGTTTACTTCTGTTTATTATCGCATCCGTCGCTGTTCTTATCGGTTTATATGGAATGTTTAAAAAAGCGGAGATTGCGCCATGGAAGGCCTTGATACCATTATACAACACCTGGTGCATGGTGGAGAAGATGAAGTTAAAAAAGATTTGGTTTTTCCTTCAGCTAATTCCAATTGCCGGGCAATTCATCACTATCTGGATCAACATCAAATTTGTTGAACACTTCGGTCGCTTTGGCTTGTGGCATCATTTTCTTACTGTTTTTTTTCCTTTTATATATTTTCCTTACCTGGGCTTTTCAGATCAGGAAAGATATGCAGGCACGATGGTGGTTCATAATTACAAAAAGGGTGCTATACGGGAATGGATAGACGCAGCTGTTTTTGCCATTGTAGCGGCTACGCTTATACGCACTTTTGTTTTTGAAGCTTACACCATTCCTACTCCTTCAATGGAGAAAACTTTATTGGTAAATGACTTTTTGTTTGTCAGCAAATTCGCGTATGGACCCAGGCTGCCAAACACGCCATTGGCTCTGCCTTTCATGCATCATACGATTATTGGTACCAATACTAAATCTTATGTTGAGTGGATTCATATTCCCTATATTCGTTGGTTTTCAAAACCGGTTCAGCGAAAGGATGTGGTAGTGTTTAACTTCCCGGTAAATGATACACTGATCAACGATGCACAACATGGATCGCAAATAACTTATTACCAGGAAATACAGGCAACAATGATGGCGAATCACATTTCTGAACAGGAAGCAAGGCAACGTGTTCTTGATCAATATGGGGATCTGATCATAACCCGCCCCGTTGATAAAAGAGAAAATTTCATTAAAAGGTGTGTGGGAATTGCAGGCGATACACTACAGATAAAAAACAGGGTCGTTTATATTAATGGGGTTGTCCAACCTTTGCCGGAATACCATGAATTTAATTATCTGGTAACAACAACCCGGCCTCTTGATCCGGACCAATTAAACAGTATTGGTATTCATGATACTGACGACCAAAACAAAAACCAGGTACAAATGGTAGGCACAAATAGTTACATTATTGGGATGAGCGATGCTGAAAAATTACAGTTGAAATTACTTCCTGGTATAAAAGATATTCAGCCGCAACCGCTAAATGATTATGATAAGGGCCAGTTCTTATTCCCTTACGAATCCAATGGATGGACAGTTGACGATTATGGCCCGATATGGATTCCTAAAAAAGGTGCTACTATTCAATTAACTCCTGAGAATCTAAGACGCTACCATCGTTGCATTGATACATACGAAGCAAATAAGTTTGAAGAAAAGAACGGGCAATATTTTATCAATGGAAAGTCCGCCACTTCTTACACTTTTAAAATGAATTATTATTGGATGATGGGAGACAACCGTCATAATTCATTGGACAGCCGCTACTGGGGCTTCGTTCCTGAAGATCATATCGTAGGCAAAGCTTCCTTGATATGGTTTAGTTATGGCAACAATGGAATCAGATGGAACAGAATTTTCAGAACCATCCATTAAGATCAGATGCAGTAAACCAATAAATGACTTGTTTTTTTATTTTGACGGCCATATCCTGGTGCTCTTCCTTGCAGAAAAAAATATAATTAACGATTAGGGTCGTTTATAAATCTTTCCGTTCTTCATGATGAATTCAACATTTCGAATCGCATGAATATCTGTAGAGGGATCGCCTTTGATTGCAATGATATCAGCAAACAAACCTTTTTTGATTCTTCCTATTTCATCGGCATAGCCGAATACATCCGCATTCACGGAGGTTGCGGAACGTAATACATCAGCAGGTTTCATTCCATACTCGACCATTGATTCCATTTCCCTCGCGTTATCTCCATGAGGAAATACGCCAACATCTCCGCCCATACAAATAGTTACACCGGCCTTCAATGCAGCACTGAAACTTTTTTTCTTGTCAACGATAATCTTCGGATCAGGATCTGTACCCTTGTTCCAGTGTAGATAATAATGAGCAATCGCTTCGCTTGCTGAGAGAGTAGGGCATAAGGCAACCCCTTTTTCCTTCATCAAGGCAAACACTTCAGCTGTCCCATTGTTTCCATGTTCAATAGAATGGACACCCGCCGCGATGGCTCTCTTCATTCCTTCCGGCGTAGACGAATGAACGGTTACATATCTCCCGCTACTTGCTGCTATTTCAACAGCTTTAGCAATTTCTTCAGTTGTAAAAGTAGGCTCATTTTCTCCATGTAATCCCCATGAATAATCGGCGTATACTTTTACCACATCTGCGCCTTTAGATATTTGGGTGCGCACTTCTTTTTCCATTTCATCTACGTTTGCCACTTCGGCTGCTCCTTGTGGAAAGTCAACATCGGCATTTCCTATATGTGGGCCATAGGAGCCTTTGGCAACAATCGCACGCGTTGCACAAATAATCCTCGGTCCGGGAATAACTCCTTTTTCAATCGCTGTTTTTAAACCGGCATCATCATACATTGCTCCCTCGGTTCCAAGATCACGGACAGTTGTAAAGCCAGCCATTAAGGTTGAATCAGCATGGGTTACAGCCCTCGCAGTTCTTTCTGCGCGGCTTTCTTTTAACACCTGGTCGTTCCAGTTGGTTTCGTTGTAGGGATGCAAAAACAAGTGCGAATGCCCTTCTATCAATCCGGGTAAAAGCGTTGTTCCTTTCAGTTCAATGATACGCGTGTTTGCCGGAAGTTTGAATTTCATCTCGCCGGCTTGATCAATTCTGTTTCCATTAACCAATACCACCCAATTGCTGTGCATTGTTTCTCCATCAAAAACCCTGTCAGGTTTCAGAAGATAAAACGAATCCTGTTGCGCAAATGCAAAAGAGGAGAGAAGAAGAAATACAAAATATAAAATCAGTTTCATGTTTGGTAATTAGGATGAACAGAGAAATTGTGTAAACTTATTTAATTATTCTTATTTAAAAATTCCATTCGTTTCACTGAATCAGCAATTTATTTGCTTATCGAATATTTTTTGTTCCTTGGTTAAACTAAAACCGTGGTTCAAGTAAAACCGATGGGTGTCTTTTCTATTGACATTGGTTCTTACTCTTAGCTTATAAAATTTCTGCTGATCATCCACCTTTCTGCTTCATCAATTAATTTCTTTCCAATTCCCAGACCGCGAAAATTTTCCTCTACTATCAACCCTGCGATTTCTACAAAGGGATTCGATTCTAAATAAATACAAACAAACGCATGTATCCAACCAACGATCTTATTTTCTACTTTCGCTGTACAGGCAAAATGATCCACATTGCTTATAATATTTTTGATTCTTTTGATAGTTTCAGCTTTGGTAGCTTTATAACCCAACTGCTCAATAAGGGAGGTTATTATCTCTGCATCTTTTATTTCAATTTCTTTTAAAAAGACTTCCATAATCAGGAATAAATATTAAATAAATAAAAGGGATTATCTTGATTAAAGATAACTATTAGGGTCAGACGAAAACGATTTTATTCTGTTTTATTATTCAGAACGATGTCAACTCCTTTCTGCAGGTTGGCCTTTGAAGTTTCAGCAAGAATAAAAGTTTCGTAATAAGCTTTAATGAACGCAGTCAAAGGTGTGGCTATCAAAGCGCCAAGTACACCAAATGCACTAGCCATTGCAAGCATAACAAACAAAGTAGAAACAGGATGCAAATTCATTGCTTTTGCCCTTATTCTTGGAAGTAAAAAGTCGCCGCTTATCTCATCAAATACAACGTAAAAAATAAGTACCCAAAGCGCAGTGATTGGGTGAATCGATAACGCAACCAGCGTCGGAGGAATCGCCATAATATAAAAACCGAGTTTAGGAATCAATTCAGCAAATAAAGTAAGACCGGCCCATACCCAAACACCGGGGATACCCATTAACGATAAAAAAATAAAGACTGCTATAGCTTCTATCAGTCCGACGATTAAATTTGACCAAACCCATCCGACCATCATACCTGAAGCTGTTGAGAGTGCACTGGCAGCTTTCGGACGTTTATCCTGGGGAAAAACAAGTAAATAAGTTTCTATTAAAGGAGCAGGATTGATAAGCATATAAGCTACTATACTAAAAAATACGACAAGGAAAAAAATACCTCCAATCACTGAAAATGAAAACCTGCTGACACTTGTTAAAAGGTTGGTGGCGGATGGAAGATCATTTACAATATCAGAGTGCGCCATTAATTTTTGTTGCAACTGAGGATAATCCTTTAATAAAGAATTAAGGCGTTCCTGGAGGGCAAGGTAATAATCCGGAAGATTTGAAACGAGTGTGGTGATCTGTGTAAGAATTCGCGGGACCACAAGCCACGCAATGAAAAAGAGGAAAAGCAACATTGCAAAAAATACTATCAAAGCTGCTACCGGCCTGCGAATATTTTTTGACATTAACCACATGGTTGGAGTATTCAAAACAAGCGTCAGCACCACAGCAAAAAAGAAAAGAAACAAAACATTCATGATCTCAAATGCAAACCATAAACCTAAAATCACTGCTGCCGCTATGAATATTAGCCGCACATTTTTTTTGTATTTTTCTTCCGCTGAGCTTTGCATACAATTCACTATAATTATTGAAGTGCAGTTATGGAATATATTATAAAAATTACTTTTTCACAAAGTGTGCCAAAGTGAAGCAGCCTGATCATTGAAAGTACATTATTTCTATTCCGCTTCATAAAAGATTTTATTTAAATAAAAATATCTTTGAATATAAATAAATACTTATATACTTTTGCTAATGGTTTTTTGCTGGTTTTATTTCACCAATTAAGTAAAGACTATGCGCTTCAAATACGTCTGCTCACTGTTTATTTTTACAGTATTAATTTCCACTGCTAATTCTCAAACATTAAAATTATGGAGCTGGGATTCATATAACATGAAATTCAGGATTCCAGACAACATGACTGTTGTTTATAACGACGACACCCGTTTTGAAGCGACGAACACGGTGATCACTTTGGATATCTATCCTCGTAAAGGAGAAAATCTTACATATTCAGGAATGAAAAGTGCCATTGTGCGCTGGGCTGTCCAGGAGCAACTGGTTTATAATGATTACAACAGCAGCAACGAGTCTCAACCGATTTATATGAAGAACCTGAATGGTTACTGGGGGTGTGCTATTGACGGTGAAAAAGCCGCCAACCCTGCATCGATGCTTCTATTGGTAAACCCCGATAATCCTGATATTAGTTTATATGTATGGATCGCTTATAAAAATGACTACTACCAGGATGTAATGCAGATTCTCAAAAGCTTTCAGCCAATGTAGGAAAGGATTTCATTTTCTTATCATAAAATTTATGTAAGGCAACAGGAAAAGCCACAAAAGAAAAAACAACCAGATGCGGCCTGCCATAAGGTTATAATCTCTCAATAAGAACGATATTGATCTCCCAGTAAAAAGACCAAGTACCAATTCGAAAAGAACCGTTAGCAAAACCCATAAACCACCAGCCGCAAGAGCTTGTCCGATATTAGGGATATGAAGATCGGGAAAAATCCACCAAACATACACAGAGCATAGTATAATTAAAGTCATAGTGGAAAGCTGATGTGCTCTCAATTCATTGGTATGTTTAATAAAAACCAATTGCCTGAAAGTGGCATTAACAAAAGCTATAACGATCATGGGTATCCAAAGAATAAAGTATTTAGATAACATTCTTATAGTTATACTTGAGATCCAAATTTATTGAATATTCGAATGGCAAATATGAGATTGCTCAGTAATCATCTTGACAATCATCAGCAGGCAAGCCAACATGATTTGAAAATCCAAATTATTCATTCGTTTACAGTTATTTCTTTAATCAAAATAAGTGAATGCCTTAATTCCCACACTTCCGTTTGATGCCGTCTCTGTAATAGTAGTGATCCTGTTATTGCTATCAAATGTATAGGTGCTTGTAGTGGTTCCAACAGTATTGCCATTTTGCTGAAGTGTATAAGTCTTTACCAAATTCGTTTTCCTTGGCTGGGTTTTTGGAGAGATCACCGGCATTGTATAAATAAGATCCGGATAATAATCAAAGGTTTCTTCCTTATTATCGGTATTGTTCGTTTTTATAAGATTACCATTGTTGTCATAAGTGTATACCGTAATTCTCGATAGAATTGGCAGGCTATAATAATATGCATATTCGTCCAGAACTGAAAGTAAATTGCTTGAATTATAAATGTATTTTTCAGAAAGGGTATCCAATGTATTGTCGAATTGAAAAGTACTATCGAGCAGTGAATTTTTTAAATAAAAATTTTCATGAAGATATAACGTGCCCCCGCTAAAGGCATCCATGGTAAAACTGCTGTCCGGATTATAATTAAAATCATATTTATTATCGGGAGTTGCTGCTGAAATAATAGCTGTAATCCTGTCTTGTGAATCGTATTCAAAATTATAAGTTTCAGAAGTGGTTCCGGCTAAAGATGTGAGTGTTTCTTTATAAGATTTTACTTTATCGCTATGACCGTTTGAAGCATTGACTTTTTCTTTTTTACACGACAAAAAAATAAGAATGGATAAGGCAACAATTACTAACGAAAAATATTTTTTCATAAGTGCTTCTTTAGAATTTTGAATTGATTTTAAACAAAACGAAATACAGATCACCAATAAAGTTACTCACATGTTTTTAAAAGTAATGTTCAGCTGTAAAAAAAGCGAATAAGGTTTCCTCATTCGCTTTAAAAATAAAAATTCTGATTGTCTATTTTTTTGCTCTCTCCATCAATTTTTCCTGATAAATAATTATCAGAAATAAGTGAAAGTTTTAGTTATAACCATTCCTGTAGATGTAGAACCTGTAATTGTACTTATCCGGTTGTTGCTATCAAATGCATAGGTGCTCGTAACCGTGTCAACCGGATAACCGTTTGAAGTAACTGTATGCGTTTTTACCAGGTTTGTTTTCTGGGAAGTCATAGAGGGAGCAAGAACCGGCATGGAATAAACAAGATCGGGATAATATTCAAAAGTTTCAACCTGGTTTTCAGTATCAGTAGTTTTTATCACATTTCCCTTGCTGTCATAAGTATAACCAGTGGTGTTTGATAATACAGGATTACCATCGTAAAAATCATATTCATACAGTTTGGTTTGCTGATTACTTCCATTGTATGTATATTTTTCAGAAGTTGTATCCTGTGTATCATTGTACTGGTAAGTACTGTCAACCAATGAATTTTTAAAGAAAATATCTTCATGAATGTTGCCTGAACTACTCGACAGATCCATTGATACCTCGCTGTCTGAATTGTAAGTAAATACAAATTTTTCTGAAGGTGCAGAAACCAAAAACATAGACGTGATTCTGTTCTGTGAATCATATGTGAAATTATAAGTAACGGAATATGAGCCTGAAGAACTGGTAACCGTTTCTGTGTAAGTTTTTACTTTATCGACGTTATTATTCGGACTAGCAGGCTGTTCTTTTTTGCAGGAAAAGAAGGCCAGAGATGAAATAATGATAAGGTAGCAAAGGTTTTTTTTCATAAGACAGGTTTTGGATTTGAAAATAAATTTATTTGACTTCCTAACGAATAAAACTCCAATTTATTTTACGAATGTTTAAATATTCCGATCAATTGATTCGTAATATAAAAAGGAAATAAAATATTACAAGAACTGTAACTACTCCGGTTATAATAAACGCAGTAGCAGCGCCGAAACTGTACCAGAGCACACCTGTAAGCGTACTTGCCACCATAGCACAAATGCTTTGAAGTCCTGAATAAGTACCAATAGCCGTTGCTGTATCTTTTTTGCTGCTGATATTCGATATCCACGCTTTCGAAATGCCTTCTGTTGCCGAAGCATAGACACCATATAAAAAGAAGAAGACAAAAAATAAATAGAGATGATTATTTAACGCCATGCCGAAATATACAATTGCAAACATCCCAAGGCCGCCAACAAAAATCTTTTTCAAGCCGATATTATCCGCTATTATTCCGACGGGAAAAGCAAAGAGCGCGTAAACGAGATTATAAAAAATATAAACACCGATCACCATCGTATCACTAAAACCTGATTGTTTTATTTTGAGCAAAAGAAAAACATCAGAGCTGTTGAATAAAGTGAAGATCAAAAGTCCCACAACCAGTTTCCTGTATTCGGGGGGACTAACTTTCCAATATTTTAAAAAGGAGAAAAAGGGAACGGAAACTTTTTCTGTTTTCGTAATTCGTTTTTTTCTTTTCAAAAAAAACGATGCTGATACAGCTAACAGTCCGGGGATAAACGCAATTAAAAACAGAGGCTTATAATTTTCCGGATGATAATATAAATAAAGCAAAGCAAATAAAGGCCCGAGAACGGCTCCTAAAGTATCCATTGAACGATGAAAGCCAAATACTTTCCCTTTCGTTTCTGCAGTAGCTTCATCGGAAAGAATAGCGTCTCTGGCGCCGGTTCTTAAACCTTTTCCAAAACGATCAATCGTTCTTGAAAAAAATATCCAGACAGGGTAAACAAATAATGCCAACATCGGTTTTGATATGGCGCTAAATGCGTACCCGGCTTGTACAAACGGAACACGTTTTCCTGACAGATCTGATCTTTTACCAAAATAACCTTTGCTTAGCCCCGCGGTTGCTTCCGCAACACCTTCTAACATCCCGATCAAAACCACGGAGAAACCGATAGATTTTAAATAAACAGGCATCACGGGGTAAAGCATTTCGCTTGCTGTATCAGTAAACAAACTAACCAGTGATAAAATCCAAACGGTTCGTGTGATGTATTTCAAAATTTCTTTTGTTTGAAATTAAAGGTTTCACTATTTCAAAACAAAATTAAAAATGAAACGGTTAGCTGCCAGCAGGCAAGGAAATAATAATAAATTTAATTTTGGTTAAATAAAAAAGCGCTGTCTGAAGGGAGACAGCGCTACTGATATTTAGTGAAATTTCTTAGTCAAATACCACGTCCAGTCTTCCTCCACCCGCATCTACTGTTACCGGGATTCCACCGCCATTTACGGTTCCTTTTATTTGATCTTTATTATTCGTACCGCTAAAGTTTTGAAGATTCTGTGTCGAGATTTTCATAGCGCTTAATTGCAGATCAAGGCCGATATTTTTTGGAATGGTCAAATGTACCTGGCCCCCCGAATTAGTGATTGATATATATTTTCCAGGAATTTCAATCACTACATCGATATTGCCTCCGCTCGTCGATGTTTTTACACTGCAACTCAGTTTTTGTAAAGAAACATTTCCTCCTGAAGTACTTGCTGACAGTTCACCTTTAATCGATTCTGCTTCAACATTTCCTCCACTTGTTGAAGCATCAATATTACCATTAAGATCCTTTAACTGAATGGAACCACCGGAAGTGGACAAACGCATCTCGCCAGAAGAATTTTTTCCCGTTATATTTCCGCCACTTGTCGAAAGATCCATTTCATCTTTACAGTTTTTGAGATAGATATTTCCACCGGAAGTTTTGCCTTTAATTTTTCCGCTCAGTTCATTCAGTTCAAGATTTCCGCCGCTTGTCGCAAAATCCTGATTGCCCGAAAGTCCGGATAATTGAATATTGCCGCCACTGGTATTTAATTTTGTTGAAACATTCGAGGGTGAATAAATGTGGAACGAAAAGCTTAAGGCGTTGTTCCAGTTGGTAAACCTATGTTTTGGTCTGGCGATTGCTGTTAAAGTGCCTTTGTTTACCGCAACCGTAAGATCGTAATCATTTTCAACCCTTGATTTGATCTCGTCGTTCGAAAGATTCCTGTTCTTGCCGTTTCCGCTAACAAAAACATCTACATGAGGTGAAGAGGAAGGCTCTACGATTATATTGCCACCACTTGTCTGAGAAATTACCTGGCTTATATTTTCATTGGTAAAAGACCTCGTTAAATAAGGTGGTTTCTCTGTTTTATTTTGTGCCATTACAGTAAATGAACCAACAGCGATAATCAAGAGCATGAGATACTTTTTCATCTTTTTATATTTAGTGTTTAGAATAGTCCTTAAAAAACGTATACTGTTTATAGCCTCAAGCGGTAATCTTTCCGCACTTCAATTTTTGTAATACGTTCGTCATTCAAAAAAGTTACAGGCTTTTATTTGTTTTCATAAGAATATTGCCGGTCTCTTTCCTTATGACAGCAATCGGAACCCCTTATCCCTTTATCAAATTGGCAAATCAGCCAACCAGCTAATTATTCCGTTCTTAAACTCTTTACCGGATTGGCTATTGCTGCTTTTATTGCCTGGAAACTTATCGTTATCAATGCAATTAAAATGGCTGCAGCGCCTGCAATTAAAAATATCCACCAACCGATATTAATCCTATAAGCATAATCCTGCAACCATTGGTGCATGAAATACCAGGCGAGAGGAGTAGCAATCGCAAAGGCAATTGCAATGAGTATAATAAATTCTTTTGAAAACAAATAAACAATATTGCCTGCAGTAGCACCAAGCACTTTACGAATGCCAACTTCTTTTATTTTCTGTACTGCCATGAAAGATGCGAGTCCATACAAGCCAAGACAGCTCAGGAATATAGCAATAGCAGCGAAAATTTTATACAATCGTGATAACTGGGTTTCCTGTTGGTAAAAACCTGCAATTTTATCATCCAAAAAGCTATATTCATACACGTAATTTGGAAATGTTCGTTCCCATATTTTTTTGATGGATTGCATGGCAGGAGCAAGATTTGTGGTTGATAATTTTATGGACGCCTGACGGTACATGGTACTGTTTGTTGCAATAAGCAACGGTGCCAGGTTATTGCGCAAAGACCTGTCATTAAAATCTTTCAGTACACCAACAACAGGACATTTTATCAAACCATCCATTATGCTTACTTGCTTGTTTAAAATATCTTCCGGCTTTTTAAGTCCCAAACTTTTTACGAATGATTCATTCACCAAAAATTCTTTTGTCCAACCGGAAGGCTCCAAATTTCTTCCGGCTATCAATTGCAATTTATAAGTAGGCACATAGTCATTGTCGGCAAATTTCACAATAGCCTGGAAATTTGCATCCTTTATTGAATTGTCAAATTTCAAGGTGGTAAACCTGTTGTTATTGTCTTCTATCGGAGAATTGGAATTGAAGCTTACTGCCTGCACACCCTTTGACAATAACTGCTGCTTTAAATAATCGGTGAGCTTTCCACCGGTACTATCAGGACGGAATGGAACATTTACAATGGCGTCTTTATCGAAACCTAATGGCTGATCCATAAAATAATCCATCTGCTTTACAATAACAAGTGTTCCGATGATGAGTGCCTGCGCAATGATAAATTGAAACACTACCAACCCTCTTCTCAATGAAATTCCCTTTGCAGTATTTGCTGTGAGTTTACTTTTTAAAGCAGTAACAGCATTGAAACGTGATAAAACAATAGAAGGATAAAATCCTGCAAGTGCGGTTACAACAATTGTCACAGTCAAAAGAAAAAGAACAATTACAGGATTCTTCAATATGTTGAATGACAATGCCAGTTCTAAAAGTTGATTTACATAAGGCAACGCGAGAATAGTAATAATAGTTGCGAGTATCACGGATATAATAACTATCAAAAATGTTTCAATCAGGAACTGAATTCTCAACTGGGATTTGCTACTGCCTAAAACCTTTCGTACACCAATCTCTTTTGCACGATTAACGGCTTGTGCCGTGGACAGATTGATAAAGTTTACACAGGCAATTAATAATATAAATGCTGCAATCAGCCACAATACATTGATCAATTGATGGCTGATTGTTTTGTTGCTGTAATTGCCTGCCTGCGCATCGTAATGAACAGCGCTTATTGGTTGTATGATATAACTGTCTTTATTGTCGGCGGATTGTACCTTTTTTGCGTATGTGCTTAACTGTTGGTTGAAATTAGCAACTGAAATGTTTGGGGGTAACAATATATAGCATCCAAAATCCGATGAGGTTTGATCCCACCCCGGTTGTTGAAAACCGTATTTCGCATCACCAGTAAAATCTGTACCATAAGCTATTACTAATTTTAGCTGAAAGTCTGTATTTGCGGGTATGGTTGCCAGAATGCCTGAAACTTTCAACGCTACCGGTGGAAACTGAAATAAGCCCGGACCTATGTTATAATATCCTGTTAGTTTAATGGTTTTACCAATTGCTGTTTTCCAGTCACCAAAATATTTTTGCGCGATCTCCTTTGTAAGCAAAACATTATTCGGATCTTTTAATGATTCATACGAACCGGCAAGCAAAGGGAAATCAAACATTTTAAAGAATGAAGGTGAGGTATAAAATACACCGCTCTGTTCTTTAAAATTTTTTAATGGAGTTCCGTTATCATCAAGAACCTGTAACTCATCATTGTGACTTGCATAAACCGGAGCTACTTGTTCTAACTGGGGAAAAGCCGTTTTCAATCCTTCGGGCATTAGAAAAGGTACATTTTTCGCATAAGAAATATTTCCTGCATCTTCATGATGAGATTCAGTCAGAACCCTATAGATGCGATCTTTCTTTAGGTGAAATGTATCGAAGCTGGTTTGAAATTGTATGATGATAAAGATGACTATACAAACTGCTATACCAACTGCTAAACCTGCAATGTTAATGATGCTGTAAGTCTTCTTTCTTGCCAAACTTCTGAATGCGGTTTTGAGATAATTTTTAAACATGGGACATAGTTTTTAATTAGTAGTTCTTAATTTTTAATTTCGTATTATCATGACCGTTATTAATAATAAACAAACAAATAATGCAGATTTCCATTTTCACATTTTCCCATTTGTTGATTTTTCAATTTGGATTTACTCTGTTCTCAAACTATCGACCGGATTTGCTATCGCTGCTTTAATCGCCTGCAAGCCAACAGTAGCAAGGGCGATCAGTAATGTCAGGACTCCGGCCAATACAAAAACCCACCAGTGAACATCGATCCTGTACGCAAAACCCTGTAACCACTTTGACATTACATACCAGGCAACAGGAAATGCAATGATGGCAGATATCAAAACGAGTTTTAAAAAATCCATGGATAACAAGCTTACGATAGAGCTGACGTTCGCTCCTAAAACTTTTCTGACACCTATTTCTTTTATCCGTTGTGTAATAGTGAAAGCAGACAGGCCTAATAATCCGAGAGAGGCGATAAATATTGCAATGCATGCAAATACAGTAAAGATGGTTTCCTGGCGCTGTTCCGCCTGGTAAAGTGTTGCAAATTTTTCATCCAGGAATGAATACTGATAAGGCAGGTCAGGAAGATATTTTTGCCAGGCATCTTTTAGAGTTGTCAATGCAGATGAAATATTTTTTCCGGTTATTTTTACAGAGATAACGTTGTAAAAACCGTTGCTTGCTGCTGAAGCCGGCATTATAAAAATAAGTGGTTTAATCTTTTGGTGAAGTGATTCAAAATTAAAATCTTTCATTACACCGATAATATGACCGGTAATAAACCCATATTTGAAATCCTTCCCCACTGCCTCCTGTGGTGATTTCCATCCAACAGCTTTTACCGCAGATTCATTAATGACGAAATTCGCGGTGTCAGTCCCGTAACTACGCGAAAAATTTCTGCCGGCTACCATTGAAATACCATACGTTGGTATAAAATCATAGTTGGTGGCTACATACCTTATCTCTGCTTTTACGGGCGTCATAGAATCCTGGCCGGGAGCCGAGGCGCCCATGTCATCCAGTAATCTGCCCGTCGGTATTCTTGAAGATAAACCGACATCTTTAATATTTGAATTACTTTTTAATGTATTCCGGAACGATTCATATTGATTATTTAACGCGGGATAATAGGGTAATGTGACGATGTGGTCTTTATCATAACCCAACGAGGCATTTTGCATGTAGTGCAATTGTTGAAATACAACAATGGTGGTGATGATCAAAATAATTGAAATAGCAAATTGTGTTACCACCAATACTTTTCTGAAATTAATGCTGCTTCCGCCAACCTTAAAAAGTCCCTTTAAAGTTTTAACTGGTTTAAACGAAGACATGAACAAGGCAGGATAAACGCCGGAAATAAAACCTATTACAAACGGAGTAAGCAACAGGGGAATCAATACCTGCCATTTTAATAAAATAGAAGCTGATAATTGTTGTCCTGAAAGTTCATTGAGCCATGGAAGTGAAAAATACAAACAAAGGAAAGCAAACAAAGTGGCCAGAAATGAAATGATAACTGACTCGCTTAAAAACTGGATAATCAATTCTTTCTTTCTCGCGCCAATTACTTTCCTGATGCCGATTTCTTTCGCACGAAGTGCAGAACGTGCGGTAGAAAGATTCATATAATTGATGCAAGCGATCAGTAAAATAAACAGCGCAATGGCTGAAAAAATATATACTCTGTCAATATCGCCATTCGGTTCGGCCTCGTAATCTGTATGCGAGTACAAATGAATATCCGTAAGCTTCTGCAAGGACAGGCTTGTTACCTTTGAAGGTTTTACAGCACCAAATTGATCAGCCATATGATTATCGAGGAAAGCCGGAAACTTTGCTTCCATCTTTTTAATATCATAGTTTTTAGGAAGCTTTATGTAGGTAAAGAAGGAGTTGTTTCCCCAATTGGTTCTGAGATTTTTCTCGCCATAAACAGCAGAATCTTTCAGCGTATTAAATGAAACAAGTATCTCCGGATGAAGGTGCGCATTAGGCGGAAAAGCTTTGTAGATACCGGTTACCTTAACATCAAACTGGTTATTGGCGCGAAGCACTTTATTCATCGGATCTTCATTGCCAAAATATTTTTTTGCCGTTTCTTCGGTCATCATCACAGAGAAAGGATCAGCAAGCGCCGACTTCGGATTGCCTTTTAAAACTTTTACTGTTAATACGTCGAAAAGATTTTCATCGGCGAAATATACATCAGGTTGATTGATAAGTTTATCTTTAAATCGTAGCGGTATAGAGCCACCGTTCAACAAACGCGTCATCTTTTGTATTTCGGGAAATTCTCCGGGCATATAATAGCCAAACGGTGGTGCAATGGTACTAAGTTTCAACGTTTGCTCACCATTGCCATTATAAAAAGTTCTTGTTATCCTGTAAACCTGGTCTGCATCTTTGTTGTAGCGGTCATAGCTCAGTTCATTTAAAATATAAGTAAGGATCAGCAGGCAGCATGTTAAGCCCACTGTAAGCCCAAATAAATTAATGAACGAAATGAACTTGTAGCGTGCCAGGTTGCGCCATGCGATTTTGAAATAATTCTTTATCATGATTGATAGTTTTTAGTTCGACTTCGTAATGATTATATGTTCTACAACTGTATCCTAATAATTCTCTCGGCAGTGAACAAACCAGAAATTCTTATTTTCATTTTATATTACTTTCTCACACCAACCTTCCTCTTACTTTGGGTACATGCTCTATGATGATCTCTTTTAAATTCTTTAATCAGTAAACCCAGCTGCTTTCATTTAACCCTTACCGATATATAGATATTATTACCGTAAAAAACAAATACTAATCTTTTTTCTTCATAAGTAATTCGGCAATCAGCTGATGAAATTTATTCACTCCTCAAACTTTTCACCGGGTTCGTCAATGATATTTTTACTGAATGATAACCGATAGTTACAAGAGCGATCAATACAGTAAAAAAAGCTGCTGCAACAGACACATATCCGTGAACAGAAATGCGAAAAGCAAAATCCTGTAACCACTTGCTGGATGCCCACCATGCAAACGGCACTGCAATAAGTATTGAAATAGCAACCAATTCTAAAAAGTTCTTTGAGATCAATAATGTAATGCTGCTTACGTTTGCGCCAAGGACTCGTCTTATTCCAATCTCTTTCGAGCGTTGCATAGTAGTAAAAGCAGTAAGGCCAAACAATCCGAGGCATGCCAAAATAATGGCCAGCGCTGCTGCAATGGAAAATAAGGAAGAAGTCCTTTGTTCTGATTCATACAATTTATTATAATCATCATCCAAAAAATGATAAGTAAAAGGCCGGTCTGAAATGCGTTCATTCCAGCTTGCTTCAAGTTTTTCAAGCGTGGATTTAATATTGTTTCCACTAATCCGAAGGATGAAATTTCGCGAATAATTACGCCCCAGGAAAATCAACATTGGGCCAATTGGTTGATGGAGACTTTGATAATTAAAATCCTTTACCACGCCAACTACCGGCCCAGAAACGCCTTTGCTGATATTTTTTCCAATAGCTTCTGAGGGTGTCCATCCGATCTTTTTTGCAAGCGTTTCATTAATGATATAAGGCTGTTGGAAATTGCGGTAGTTGTTCGTTGTATCCATCATTCCAAAATCTGTTGAAAGAAAATCACGGCCTGCAGCGAGTCTCATTTTCATTGTTTTGGTAAAATCAAGATCAACCGGCATTGCGTTTACTGAAATATCATGTTTGCCATTTACATCTGTTGTAGTAATACCATCGCCCCAGCCTACATTCTCAGGGGTATCATAAGAAGCAGTAACTGCCTGCACTCCGGGCACCTGCTCAAAAGCATCTTTGAGGTTCTTAACATTTGCCAACATATTTCCACCGATCGGAAGTACCACAATATGATCTTTGTCGTAGCCGAGATCTTTATTTTGCATAAAATGCATTTGTTGCAGAATAACGATCGTGTAAATAATGAGAAAGACAGAAATTCCAAACTGAGCGACGATCAGCGCTTTGCGTAAAAAATTATTTCCACCGGTAAAATTGAACCCTTTTCTGAGTACCCCCATTACCTGCGTTCCTGATAAAACAAGGGCAGGGTAGAGACCGGCAAAGAAACTTACGACGAGGGTAAAACCTAACAGGCATAAGATGGGCAAGGGTTTTATCAATACAGAAGCAGAAAATTGTTGCCCGGTAACCGTATTAAAAAATGGAAGAAGTAATATACTCAGAAAAAATGCGAGAATAGCCGCCACAAAAGTTATCACTGACGATTCACTTATGAACTGGATAAAGATCTGTTCTTTTGAAGCGCCCATGACTTTACGCATTCCTATTTCATTAGAGCGTCCTGTAGATTGAGCAGTAGCGAGGTTGGTATAATTCGCACACGCGACAATCAAAATCAGTAATGCGATCAAAGCAAGCATATAAAGTTTGGTGATACTTCCATTCGGTTCAAAACCCGGAAGCGAAGAGTATAAATGCACTTTGGTTAAAGGTTCCAGATGATAGGTGAGATAGTCGCTTCCTTCCAAACGTGCTTCTTTTCTGACATCCGCACGCTGCATGTAAGCACCGATTTGCCTTTGAAGCGGCTCAATATCTTTTTGATTTCTTAATAAAAAGTAAGTGATCCAATTCGCAGTCCACCATTGTTCATCTTTTACCTGGTTGCCGAGATTTGAAAATTGAGTAACAAAGTCAAATTTGATTTGTGAGTTTTGCGGCACGTCATCGCAAATCGCAGAAACGCGTAAATCTTTTCCACCGCTCATGAGTGTTTTACCGATGGCGTTCCGATAGCCATCGGGATCATTACCAAAATACTTCGTGGCCATGGATTTTGTGATCACTATTTTATCCGGCGCATCCAATGCAGTTGCTGCATTCCCTTCAATCATTTTAAAAGAAAATATTTTAAAGAAGGCAGGATCAGCATATAATATTTTAGGCTCATCAAAAGTTTTGTCTGCACTTTTCACCACATTATGGCTGATAAAAGTGCGCACGTAATTTTCTATCGAAGGAAATGTTCTCGTAAATTGAGGGCCCGGTTTAGTGCCTGTTGTTGCTGTTTTGTTTACCGTGCCTGCCTGCCGGTATTCCATTGTCGCACGCACAATTCTATCTGCATCGATATTAAATTTGTCATAGCTTAATTCATGTAAAATATAAACGCCAATCAGCAGACATGAAGCCAAACCAATTGCCAATCCGAAAATATTTATGGAAGAATAGAGTTTGTTTTTTGTAAGATTTCTAACGGCAGTATTTAAATAATTTTTAAACATGTTTTTTGTTCTAGTTCAAATTTTTAGTTCAAGGTTGAGGTAAGCTTACCTAAAAAATAAACTTTCGCACAGCTAATTAATCATTCACTTCTTAAACTCATCACCGGGTTTGCCACCGCGGCTTTTATTGCCTGGAAACTTACGGTTAGTAAAGCAATCAATATCGCGATCGAACCTGCAATGACAAAGACCCATACACTGATGTTGATCCTGTAAGCAAAATCCTCCAGCCAACTGTGCATGGCCCACCATGTCACGGGGATAGAAATAAGAAATGCTATTCCCACCAGCAATAAAAATTCTTTGGATACCAGCAACAATACACTTTGTACAGACGCGCCTAATACTTTCCTTATCCCTATTTCTTTACTGCGCTGTTCTATTATAAATGCTGAAAGTCCGAACAAGCCAAGACTGGCTATGATTATCGCTAAAATGGCAAAAGCCGAAAATATCTGCTGGATACGTATTTCACTGGCGTACAACCTGGCAAAGTTCTCATCAAGGAAAGTATATCCTAATGGTCCTTGAGGATTAAAGGCATCCCATTGTTTCTTCAGATCATCCAAAAAACCTTTTATGTCCGTTGTTTTTATTTTAAGGATAATGCCGCCAAAGTTGCCGCCCAGCAACATCATCAGTGGCGCCACTTTTTGTTTTACAGATGCATAATTAAAGTCCGCTACTACTCCTACAACTTTATATTCAATTTGGCCGGAACGAACAATTGTTTTGCCGATAGGGTTTGTTCCGCTCCATCCAAGCTGTTCTACCGCAGCCTGGTTAATGATGACCCCTGATGAAGAATCGGTTGGGAAATCCCTGGAGAAATTTCTTCCCTGTACAACCGGGATACCTAATGTTTTCAGGTAGTCGTAATCAATATGATAAATATTTCCATGGATCTCTGCTCCGTTGCCTTTTTCATTTTTTGGATAAATCTCAGTACCGTCCATCATTACACCTCCCGGAATAAACCTCGAAATACTTGCAGAAACCACCCTGCTGTCGCTCAACAACTGTTGTTCAAAGGCCGATTGATTCTGGCCTAGTAATCTTGCATCGCCGAGGAACAATACCTGGTTCTTATCATAACCCAGCTTTTTATTTTGCATGTAGTGCAGCTGCTGGTAAACAATTATTGTTGCGATCATTAATGCAATGGAAACAAAAAACTGGAACACAACAAGGCTGCTGCGCAGAGGCCTTCTCTGTGATCCCTGCGTAGCAGCAGCTCCTTTCAACACTTTTATGGTGTTGAAAGAGGAGAGGAAGAAGGCAGGGTAGATGCCTGCAATAATTCCTGCAAGCATACTCACGCCAAACATTACCAGTATTGCCCGGTAATCAAGAAAAAAATGATAGCTTATATTTTTATTCGCCAGTTGGTTGAAGTAAGGCAATAATAAAAACAGCATACCAAAAGCAAATAACATAGCAAACAGTGTAAGTAAAACGGATTCTGAAAGAAACTGTATCACCAGTTGTTTTTTTACGGAACCCAATACTTTTCTTATTCCTACCTCTCTTGCTCTTTTAAAAGCACGTGCAGTAGAAAGGTTGGTAAAGTTTACGCAAGCGAGCAGCAATATAAAAATGGCCAGTGCTGAAAATATATATACATATTGAATATCGCCCGCGGGTTCCAGTTCAAATTTTGTATTGGAGTATAAATGAATGCGTGTAAGAGGTTGCAATGAAAATATAAAACTGTTAACTGATTTCTGCGCCTCGGCAAAGCTTACACCCATGTCATGCTGGATTTCAGGAACAACATGTTTCGCTACGAGTTGTGGAAATTTTGCTTGCAATTTTTTTGGGTCTGCATTTTTGTTGAGTAATAGATAGGTGTAAAAGCCAATATTGCTCCATGTTGGTTTGATAACCCCCAAAGTTGAAAGGCTCATTACTGCATCAAAATGGAAGTGAGAATTGTCCGGCACTTTATCATACATGCCGGTAACTTTATACAAAGCATTGTGAAGACCTATTACCATTGATTTTCCCACAGGATCGTCGTCTCCAAAATATTTTTTCGCAAAGGCTTTGGAAATAACTACACTGTTTGGTTGCACCAATGCATTAGCCGTGTTTCCCTCCAGCAAGGGAATTGAAAACATTTCCAAGAAATTAGAATCCACGAATGCAAGATGGTCTTCCTTAAACTGCTTATCCTGGTATTTTGTAAAGTCTTGTGCAGGAGAAAATCGTGTAAATGCTTCCACTTCCGGAAATGCGTCTTTAATTCCTTCACCAACGGCATTGTCCACATTCGGGTAAACCGCAACATCTCCGTTACCTGTAACGGAAACGGTTACACGATAAATATTTTTAGCATTGATTGGGTAGGTATCGTAGCTTAATTCATTATAAACAAACACTGCTATAAACATGAAACATGTGAGCCCGATTGCCAAACCGAAAATATTAATGAAGGAAAAAGCTTTGTTTTTCTTTAAGTTTCGTAAAGCAATTTTGAAATAATTTTTTATCATGGTTATGTTCGTTTATTCGTTTATTGTAGAAAAAAATTCCGTACCTATCGGTACAGTAAAACAATAAATTCATTTAATTCCTCTATTCACTTCATTTTGATATTTTCTAATTTTGAAATTTTAAAATTTATATTATTCGCTTCTTAAACTCTTGACCGGGTTAGCGACAGCTGCTTTTATTGCCTGGAAACTCACGGTTGTTAAGGCTATCAAAACTACAAGCACACCTCCTGCAGCAAAGAGTGTCCAGCTTAATGTAATCCTGTACGGATAATTCTCCAACCATTTATTTGCGGCTAACCATGACAGTGGTATTGCCAGTAAAAGTGAAATAGAAACCAGTTTTAAAAAATCAGTAGAAAGGATGGTTACGATGCTATTTACAGACGCACCCAATACTTTGCGTATGCCGATTTCCTTAGTTCGTTTTTCTGCAGAGAGGACTGACAAACCAAACAAACCAATACAGGAAATGAATATGGTGAGGATGGCACCGAACAAAAGTATTTGCTTCCATTTGTCTACATCCTTATATTGAAGCCTGTTTTCCACATCTTTAAAATCATAAGAATAGGCACTCATCGGGTAAAATTGCTTGTACGCTTTTTGTATTGTTTTCAGACTTTGTGCTGCCGTATTCGGTTTTATTTTTATGTAATAGGTTCCGTAGAGATTGTCATTTTTCATCGTGAACATCTGTGGAATTATTTTTTCATTGAGCGAAGCAAAATGATAATCTTTTACCACACCGATTATGTGATAGATCTCATTGTTCCTGTAGAAGAAATTAACTGTCTGCCCGATCGGGTTTTTCCAGCCTGCTTCTTTTACGAAAGCCTCGTTAACGATAATATTGTTGCTTGAATCAGAAGGAAAATCGGGAGAAAAATTTCTTCCTTCCGCCATCCGGATTTTCAACAAAGGAATATATGATTCATCTACCGTTTCGTATTGAAAGTTAATGGAAGAATCGTTTGCCAGTCTTGCCCCTGTTCGCCACACACCTTCGTTCTTGGCACTAACGCCAATAATATTCGGATCTTTCATAAGTTCCCGCTCAAACACTTTTGCCTGATCGTGCCTGATCATTGACTTGTTAACCGTGATGAGATTGCTGTCATCGTATCCCAGCTTCTGCTTTGTAAGAAAGTTAAATTGGGAATAAATAGTAAAGGTGCCGATGATCAAAAATGAAGCAAGCGTAAACTGTAGCACCACTAAAGATTTTTGTAAATAATTTTTTCCTTTGATATTAAACCGGTGATACAATGTTTCAACAGGTTTATAGCCTGAAAGGACGAGCGCCGGATAAAAACCTGCAAGAAGGCCCGTGATCAAAAACAACGAAATATAAGCTATCACAAGTTTTGCATCAAATAAATAGGAGAGCGCCAACGCTTTATTGGAAAGCCCGTTAAAAACAGGCAACACGCCTTTTACCATCACTATTGCAAGAACAAATGCAAGCGTACAAAGAATAAAAGATTCGCCGAGAAACTGGATGATAAGTTGTTTCCTGTTACCACCCATTACTTTGCGAATGCCGATTTCTTTTGTGCGCTTCACCGAACGCGCAACGGTAAGGTTCACGAAATTGATGCAGGCGATCAACAAAACAAATAAAGCGATGCCGGAAAGAATGTAGGAATAAATGGGATTGCTTCCGTTAACAAGACCGTTCCCTGCACCGAAATCCTTATCCAGATGTATGTCTGTAAAAGCCTGCAACGAATAAGTGCCCATGCTAGCGTCAGGCCCGATTCCATACTTTTGCGTCATCTCTTTAAAGATGGCAGAAGCATCCTTTTCATAAAACTTCTGCATTTGGGTTTTTACCGTCTGCAAATTTGCTTTTTGTTTAATCACAACAAAAGTGGTAAGAAAGAAATTAAACCAGTTATCGTCGTTTTTGGCGTCCGCTTCCGTTTCTTTAAAAGGAAGTAAAACATCAAATTGAATAGAAGAGTTTTGCGGAACACGCCTTGTCACCGCCGTTACTTTATAGGGAACGAAAGAACTGTCTTCCCGTATCATCATGAATTTGCCGACAGCATCAGTTGTGCCGAAACGTTTTTTTGCTTCGTCCTCAGTCAGAACAACGGAATGCGGTTCTGTAAGACAACTGGATTTATCACCATGCAAAAGAGGAAACGAAAACACGTTGAAAAAACTTGAATCCGCGTATAGCACGTGCTGGGATTGCACTTCTGCTCCGGTTTGAATGGTTTCTTCGCCATTATTGACGCGGACAAATGTTTGAATGCCCGGCACATTTTCTGTAAATCGTGGCCCCTGTAAAAACCCGGTACTGCCGTCTTTATGCACTTCATCTCCTCGCTTTTGTATCGCAACAACCCTGTAAATGTTGTTTACATTCTTATGAAATCTGTCAAAGCTTACTTCGTCTTTTACATACAAGAGAATAAGCATCGCACAGGCAAGTCCCATACTTAAGCCGGCAATATTGATAAAAGAATAAATCTTGTTCCTCGTCAGATTCCTCCACGCTGTTTTGAGATAATTTTTAAACATAAAAGTGGTTTTACTATAACCTGAAATTTACGGTCGTTTATGGTGTCTGAAGTATCGTTTTTAATAACCCTTCATTTTCGATACCGGTCATTTTCATATTTTCCTATTGAACAATTGCATTACTCAGTTCTCAAACTCTCTATAGGATTTGCAAGGGCGGCTCTTATAGCCTGGAAGCTAATGGTGACCAAAGCGATTACTACAGCCATCAGTGTAGTAATAACAAATACCATCCAACTTATATGGATCCTGTACGCAAACTCCTGCAGCCATTTGTTCATTATATACCATGCAATAGGAGATGCAATAATTATAGAAATTCCGACCAGCTTCATAAAATCTTTAGACAGTAAAGTCACAATACTGGTTACGCTTGCGCCTAGCACTTTGCGAACCCCGATTTCCTTTATTCTTTGTTCAGCGGTAAAAGTGGCGAGGCCAAACAATCCCAGGCATGAAATAAGAATAGCGATAATAGTGAAGTAAGTCACTATAGAAGCAAGCCTTGTTTCTGCTGTATAGTTCTTTTGAAAATCTATATCAAGGAAACTGTAATCAAATGGTTCATTTGGATTTAGATTGTGCCATGTGTTTTTAATGGATTGCAAAGCGCCATCCAGGTTAGCCGAGTTGACATGAACAATCATGTAATTATAAACTGGTGGCGTGTTTAATTGAAATCCGTAAGGGCCAATCGGCAAATGCAGATCTTCATAATGAAAATCCTTTACTATACCGATGATATTAAAATTATAAGTCTTGCCATTGAATGTAAAATGCAGTTTTTGATTAAGGGCAGATTCAGAACTCACGAATCCCAATGTTTTTACAGCTGTCTGATTCAAAATGATGGTCGCTGAAGTATCTTCAGGGTAATCAGATGAATACAATCTTCCGGCAACCGGCTGTATTTCTAATGTTTGAAGGAAGGAAGGGTCTACATAATTCATTTTTATATCTTTACCTTCCTCCATGCTTTGCCCATCTTTAAAGAAAATATTATCCGATACATTGCTAATCCCCGGGTAAAATAAGGATGCGCCGATATTGGCAATTCCTGATTGTTTTGTGAGTTCATCTTTAAAAGAGCTATACATTTTTTTTGCATTGCTGCTGCGGAGAGGAATTACTACCTGTTGGTTCTGGTTGAAGCCCAGATCAGCAGAACGCAGGAATTTCATTTGACCGGCAATAACAACCGAGGCTACAATAAGAACAATTGAAATAATGAACTGGAATATCACCAATGCTTTGCGCAGAGCCAGAACAGAAAAGGAGTTCGAAAATTTTCCTTTTAAAACTTTGGCAGGTTTAAAAGAGGACAGATAAAGTGCAGGGTAGCTTCCGGCAACCAGTCCTGTAAATATTGCCATCCCAATAAATACCAGGATGAGAAAAAGATGGTTTGAAAGAGAAAGGGAAAGATTTGTGTCAGCTACTGAATTAAAAAGAGGCAATAACAATTCAGTGATGACAAACGCAAAAGCCAACGCAAGTAAACTCATCAATACCGATTCACCAAGGAACTGGAATACGAGCAATTTTTTTTCGGCTCCCAATACTTTTCTTATTCCCACTTCTGAAGAGCGTTTGGCGGATTGCGCCGTGGCAAGGTTCATAAAATTAATACAGGCAATCAACAAGGTAAAAAGGGCGATAGAAGCAAGGATATATAAATATGTTTTGCTCCCACCGGTGGTAATATTATCTCTTACATCTTCATCAAGATGTATTTTGGTAAGCGGCACCAGGAATTGGCGTTTATTAAATCCAACGGCCTTTAAATCTTTCCCGGCAAATTTTTCGATAAAGGAAGGAAATTTTGCTTCCAGTTTTTTAGCATCTGCGCCAGGTTTAAGTTGCAGGTAAGTAAAAAACATATTGTTGACAGCAAGGTTAGCTCCCTGCTTTTTAATAAACGCTCCCATATCCCCGCCAGTCATGCTCATAAAAAACCGGCCGTCAATATGTGAAGGCTTATTGATAGGCCTGAACACCCCGGTTACCAGGAAATCATGATCGCCGTTTGTACTGCTGCTTACATGTATTACATTATTTAAGGCAGGTTTATTGCCGAATATTTTTTTTGCTATCTCTTCATTCAAAACAATGGTGTTAGGATTATTAAGAGCGGTAGCAGGATTGCCTTCGATAAAATTGTATGTAAACATTCTGAAAAAGGTAGAATCTGCCAGGTATCCTTTTGTTTCATAAAAAGATTTTGTTGAACCATTTTTTTGATCATACTGAAGCAGGGTTTTGTCTTCTGAATATAAACCGGTAAGCCGTGTAGATTGTATTACCTCCGGAAAAGTTTCCTTCATCATTTCTCCCATAGCCGCAGGGGTGTTGGGAAGTTTTTTGAGATTGCCAAGGCCGATAAATTCAGTTCCAACCTGGTAGATATCCCTGGCGTTTTTTTGATACTTATCATAGCTGGTTTCATTCAGGATATAAAGAGAAATGAGCATACAACAAACCAATCCGGCGGATAAACCAAAAATGTTGATGAAAGAAAAGATTTTATTTTTCATCAGGTTCCGCCATGCGATTTTGAAATAATTTGTAAGCACTTTTTAAAGTTTGGAGTATGAGAATAATTTGAATAAATAAACTTTTAATTTCCTACATGATTCTGTTCGAAAAACCAAGCCATAAAGTTTTGATTTAATTTTCAATTACTTAAACGTTACTGAAAACCTGAACCTGTTCGTTTTTGATACATGCAGTGTTCTGCTTTGATACGCTTTTCCTGCTGTTATTGCTTCTTGGTTTGTAATTGTTCGTTTCGTTTAATCATGGCTGTTATAGTATTGATTTGTTTGCCAGTAAATAAACAAATAAGCCAACTTTTTTTATTTCACGTTTTCAATCATAACATTGGCTAATTGGCTAATCGATTCATTATTCTGTTCGTAAACTCTTCGCCGGATTTGCCATCGCTGCCCTTATCGCTTTGAAACTTACTGTTATCAATGCTATGAAAAGCGCTGCAATTCCTGCAACCGCAAAAAACCACCAGGAAATATTAATGCGATACGCAAAACTTTCCAACCACTTATTCATGCCCCACCATGCAACCGGAAAAGCAATCAGTGAAGCAACCAAAACCAGTTTCAAAAATTCTTTTGAAAGCATTTCAGTGATCTGTGAAACACTTGCACCTAACACTTTCCTGATGCCGATTTCTTTGGTTCGTTGTTCTGCCGTGTAGGTGGCCAATCCAAACAAACCAAGGCAGGCAACAAGAATGATCAGCAATGAAAAGAGATTCAAAATGCTTCCCGTCTTTGCTTCAGTCGCATAAGTATTATCAAACAGATCATCCATGAAATTATAGGTAAAAGGTTCGCCGGTATCAAAACTGTCCCATTGTTTTTTCATCAAGGCAAGTAGACCTGCAACATCAGCGGTTTTTATCCTGAAGATCAATCCACCTTCCGGTTGCAACGTCATGTACAAAGGACTTATTGTTTCGTGCAACGATTTGAAGTTGAAATTTTTTACCACGCCAATTACATGAAAGCCTGTATTAATACCGCGGTCACTGTTTTGCCTGATCACGGTTTTTCCGACGGCCGATTGGTTATTCCAGCCTAAGGCTTTGGCAGCGCTTTCGTTAAGAATGATGGCAGTTGTATCCGTTCCAAATTCTTTTGAAAAATTTCTTCCTGACAGCATTTTCATTCCCATTGTCGGGATATACTGTTCGTCCACATGATACTCTACTCCATTTACAATCAGTTGATCATTCCCTTGCGGATAAGCGAGCGCATTATTGTAACTCGTTGGCCCAACGGGTTTGTAATTTGACATGGTTGCATTGACCACTTGTGGATTCTGCAACATTTGCTGTTCATAAACTTTTTCATTTTTTCCAAGGGCATAAGAATTGGGAATGGTAATCAACTGGTCTTTGTTAAACCCTAAGTCCTTATGCTGCATGAACTGCATTTGTTTGTAAACCACGATTGTACCGACGATAAGCACAACAGAAATAAAAAACTGGAAAACCACCAGTCCGGATCTGAAACCAAAGCTTTTATGTTCTGTAGTGATTTTCCCCTTTAAAACTGAAATGGGTTTGAAGGATGATAAATAAAATGCCGGATAAATTCCAGCTATGATGCCTACAACCAATCCAAGCGCAACAAGAGATAGAAAGGCTTTGAGACCAAATTGCAGCTGTTCTCCTGAAATCTTATTGAATGTGGGAAGTGCAAGTTGCATAAAGATAAAAGCGACGAAGACCGCAATGAATGTGAGTAAAACGGATTCAGTCAAAAATTGTCTTATCAATTGTCCTCTTCCTGAACCGGCCACTTTTCTTATGCCCACTTCCTTTGCTCTTTTGGAAGCGCCTGCTGTTGAGAGATTAATAAAATTAATGCAGGCAACGATTAGCATAAACAGTGCAACACCACCAAAAATATAAACGTATGTGGCATTGCCACCTGGCTCAAATTCATTATTGGTGTTGGAATGCAGGTGTATGTCTGTCAATTTTTGCAAGGTAAACCCGAGGCTGTTTCCTTTTGTAATAAACTGCTCCAGGCTTATGCCCATCGCCTGCTGAATTTCCGGGCCCATATATTTTTTTACCATTTGGGGAAAGCCGTCCTCAATTTTTGCAGGATCTGTTCCTGGCCGCAATAAAAGGTAAGTATGAAAACTGCCGGCCAACCATGAATCAGATTTCGCTTCAGGCCTTCCTTCCATCGAAGCAAACATATCAAAATGGAAATGGGAATTAGCGGGAACATCTTTGATTACACCGGTGATTTTATAGGGCTCACTTACGTTCGCTAACGCAATGGTTTTCCCTAAGGCATCTTCATTTCCAAAATATTTTTTGGCGGTAGTTATAGTAATTACTACGGTGTTTGGCTGAGCCAATGCAGTTTTAGCATCTCCTTCTACCATGGGCAGTGTAAAAATTCTGAAGAAGTTAGGATCCACATAAGCAAGATGGTCATCCTTAAACTCCTTGTCTTTGTAAGTGATCTTTGGGGTACCGTCATTCAATATCCTTGTCGCATCCTGCACTTGCGGAAAATCATTTTTCATCGTTTGTGCTACAGGAGCCATGCTAACGCTTTCGTCGATTTTTCCGCCATTGATATCCGCCTTAAAGATCACCCGTACAATGTTGTCAGCATTCTTGTTAAACCGGTCGAAGCTTAATTGATTCTTTACATAAAGGGCGATGAGAAAAAAAGTGGCCATACCAATGGACAATCCTAAAATATTAATGAAGGAAAAAAGTTTATGCCGTTTAATATTTCTCCACGCGATTTTTAAATAATTTTTAAACATGATTTACAGTTTATGATTAACAAATTATTTTGAAGTTCGTTAATAGAATTTGGCTTGGCTTTTTGAAAACCTGAGCTTTCCTTATTTTAAAGGTCAGCGACAAAGAAGGAATTATCAGTAAACCAACAAATTCTTCAAATTTTTCTTACACAGCCATAACCCGGTCACTCGCTTCTCAAACTTTTCACCGGGTTGGCCATTGCTGCTTTCACAGCCTGGAAACTTACAGTAACCAATGCAATTAAAATAGCCACTGTACCGGCGAGCAAAAAGATCCACCAACTGATGGTAATCCTGTATGCAAAGCTTTGCAGCCATTTATTCATCGTCCACCATCCAATCGGAAATGCGAATACTAAAGCAAACACAACAAGCTTTAAAAAATCTTTTGTCAGCATAGATGAAACATTTGAAACACTTGCCCCAAGCACTTTTCTGATTCCTATTTCTTTGTTTCGTTGTTCTGCCGCAAATGTTATCAATCCGAAAAGTCCAAGACATGCTATTAATATGGCCAGCACCGCAAATGAGACAGAAAGCCGGCCCATTCTTTGTTCGGCCTGATAGGTTTTATTGAAATCACTATCCATAAAAGAATATTTAAAAGGCATACCCGGAACCACTTCTTTATAAATCTGTTGTATTGATGCAATTACCTTATCCAGGTGATTTGAATTCACACGGAACGCTATGCTGCCAGGTTCGGGCTGCAATAGAAAACACAGTGGACTTACTTTGTCATGCAATGAATTAAAGTTAAAATCCTTTACGACCCCTATTATATGGTATTTTGAAAAATCCTTTGAAGGAAAATTTTTCATATAATACAGCGGCTTGCCAACAGCATCAGTGAAACCAAAAAGTTTTGCAGCTGACTCATTGATAATAATTCCGGAAGAATCGGTTGGGAATTTGGAAGAGAAATTTCTTCCCTGCACGATCTTCATACCCAGCGTAGGAATGTAATCTTCATCAATTTTCCAAATTTGCGTACTAACAGCATTCTTCGTATCAGCCACTGCTTCCGGAAAGAGAGGACTATCATTGCGATAGCCGGCAGTGGGAAGATATCCGGTGATCGTTCCGTTTTCCACTCCTGACAATTTTACCACTTCATCTTTAAAGACTTTTGCTTCATTTCCCAGTCCATCTGTATTTTGAATGATTAAAACATGATCCCTGTTGTAACCAATATCTTTATTATGAATGTAGTTGAGCTGACAATAAATCACTACCGTTCCGATGATCAGAAAAACTGAAATGGCAAACTGGAAAATAACCAGCCCGTTGCGCAGCCAGCTCGTTTTAAACCCGACGGCTAATTTCCCTTTTAAGACAGAAATAGGGTTGAATGAGGAGAGATAGAAAGCAGGGTAAATGCCTGCAATCACGCCAACAATTATCATCAAAAGAAACAAAGAAGGCAAAAGCAAAGGGGTAAAAAAAGCGTGAATCGTAAGTTCTTTCCCGCTTAAAGAATTGAAGTAAGGCAATAGGAGCATGGCAATAGCTAACGCAATCAACATCGAAATAAAACTGATCAATAAAGACTCTGTAAGAAATTGTGTTACGAGATTTTTGCGCAATGAACCCAATACTTTTCTTACGCCTACTTCTTTTGCACGGCCGGCAGATCGGGCAGTTGACAAGTTTATAAAATTAACACTCGCAATCAGTAAAATAAAAAGTGCGATAACAGAAAAAATATAAACGTATTGTATGTTGCCATTTGGCTCCAGTTCAGCATCCTTGTGAGAATACAAATGAATGCGGCGCAAAGGCATTAGAGTGTAATGCAAATAATTTCCCTGCTTTGCAAATTCTTCTTTGGTAAGATTCATGAACTTGAAAAAAGGCTCAACATTTTTCATCACAAAATCATCCAATTGGGATGCTAATTTTTTAGCGCTTGCGTTTTTGTCGAGGACGATGTAAGTATTAAAATTGTTGCTCGTCCATTGGTTGATTTCATACGGAGAAAGCTGCCCATACATCGACACGAAAAAATCGTAATGAAAATGAGATTCTTTTGGAACGTCGTTAATCAGCCCTGTTATCTTATAAAGCGACGTATCATTTATCGTTAAGGTTTTTCCAACTACATCGGTTGTATTAAAATATTTTATAGCAATAGTTTTGGTAATAACAACTGAATTAGGATTAACCAAAGCTGTGTGAGGATCCCCTGAAATCATGGGTAAGGTAAAGACATCAAATAAAGTGGAATCTGCCAATATTACACGGTCTTCGCGGAGATCCTGGTTTCCCTTTTTTACCAAAAATCCACCATGATCACGCAAGCGAACATATTGTTTCACCTGTGGAAATTGATTTTTTAAAGCAACACCCAAAGGATCAGGAGAGGACGCGAGATCAAAGTGATGGCCGCCAAACTGAAGATCCCCATCCACGCGATAAATCTGATCTATTTTTTTATTGAACGTATCATAATTAAGTTCATCAGTGACGTACAGAATAATAAGAAGACAGGTAGCTAGTCCGCACGCAAGGCCAATTATATTAATTGCCGAATAGCCTTTACTTTTTGAAAGGTTTCGAAATGCAGTTTTGAAATAATTTTTAAACATGATTGTTTTTTGTTATAGAGAACCGTTATAAAACTTATTTTTCCTGAAATTTCGCAGAGCGGATTTGAAATTATTTTTAAACATCGGACAAGCTTTATGTTTCTAAGTTTGTGTTCTTAGTTCTTAATCCATAGGTAAGCAAATGAATGTCTTATATTAAAACCTGTTCTTTTACTCCAGGAAACGGAGAAATAAAGCGGACTTTTATTTTCAGTAATTTCGGGTATGCTTTGCAGTTACGCCAGTCGATTTTCACATTTTCCTATTGGCAAATTTTCAGATTTGCTTTTACTCACTTCTTAAACTATTCACTGGGTTTGCCACTGCGGCTTTTATCGCCTGGAAGCTGACAGTGATCAACGCGATCAATACAGCCAGCAAACCAGCGAAAAGAAAAATACTCCAGTTTATTTTTATACGGTAAGCATAACCTTCCAACCAAGCATTCATTACCCACCAGGCAAGTGGAAATGCAATAATGCAGGAAATGAGTACAAGCTTTAAAAAGTCGACCGATAGCAGGCCGGCAAGATTTTGTGCGCTTGCTCCCAGCACTTTTCTTATGCCGATTTCTTTAGTTCTTCTTTCTGCTGTATAGGCCGCCAAACCAAACAACCCAAGGCAGGAAATTAATATTGCAAGGATTGAAAATACACTGGATAATTTCCCGATCAAGGTTTCAGTTTTAAATAATTGCTCGAACTGCTGATCTATAAATTTGTATTCAAAAGGAAATCCAGGATTGTCGGCTTTCATCACATTTTCGATCTTAGTAATAGAGGCAGTTAAAGATTTAGAAGCCTTCAGGCGAATGGTCAAAAAATTTGTATTTGATGTATCAGAAAACAATATCAATGGTGCGCTTGGACTATACATGTCATTGTAAACAAAGTCTTTCACAACTCCTGTTACGGTGAGATTTTGTCCCGAGCGTGAAATGATAGAGCCAATAACACGTTTATTCTTTATCAGCTTGGCCATTGTTTCATTAATGATCACGTTGCCACTATCATTTTTAGTATCTGTATAAAAATCCCGCCCTGCTTTTAATTGCATTCCCATTGTAGAGATATATTCGGGGCTTACACTTTCAATGGTTACTAAAACCTGCTTTTGCGGATCTTTACCTGGCCAGCTGAAATCTCCTGTATTACTTCCTAAATTCAATACCCGGCTGTTACTTAAAGTTGCATTTTTAACAACACCTGTTGCAAGAAGATCATTTTTAATAACGTTAAAGTGTGGTTTTACAACACCCTGTGCCTGCACATAAAGGAGATTCTCTTTATTATAGCCAAGGTCACGGCTCTTAACATGATTGATCTGTTGATAAATTATTACAGTACTGATTATTAGAATAACAGAAATAGAAAACTGCAGAATTACCAATCCCTTTCTTATAAAGCCTGCACTGCTGCCCGTTTTATTTTTTAACCCCTTTAAGACTTTTACAGGATTGAAGGAAGAAAGATAAAATGCAGGATAACTTCCGGCTATCAGTCCACAAATAAAGGCAATGGAAAGTAAACTTAAAATGTGCAGAGGATTAGACATCCCAAGAGTCAATTTTTTTTCCACAAGTGAATTGAAAGCCGGCAGGGAAATAGACAGGATAGCAACGGCGAAAACAGCGGACAGAAGCGCCATTATCAATGCTTCCCCTATAAACTGGCCGATCAGTTTTCCTTTTCCTGCACCTAAAACTTTTCTTACGCCTACTTCTCTTGCTCTTTGTTCAGAGCGCGCTGTTGAAAGGTTCATAAAATTGATGCACGCGATCAAAAGGATTATCCATGCAATCATCGAGAAAAGATTCACATATTTTATTCTTCCCGAAACTTCTTTTCCATTATCAAAAACATCATACAACCTCCAGCGGCTCATAGGGTAAACAGAAAACTTTGCATTTAAACCGGTTTGTTTTGTATCTAAATAATTGTGGAGTTTTTTATTAATTGCCACAATGTTTGCATTTGGTTCGGTTTGAACATACGTGGGAACACTATTAGTGCCCCAATTTTGCAAATATTGATTTTGTTCTTCAAATACTTTAAAAGGTCCAAGCCAATCAAATTGAAAGGAAACATTTTCAGGAAGATCTTCAAATACACCGCTTATCGCAAAGGACTGTTTGTTATCCACTTTCAAGGATCGACCAATAACATCCGTAGATTGGAAAAATTTCTCGGCCATCTTTCGGCTGATCACTATTGAATTCAATTGATTAAAAGCTGTGGCGGGATTACCTTTTATGAAATTCAGAGGAAACATTGATAGAAATGAAGAATCTACGTATAAACCAACCTCAGAAATATTCTTATCACGAAGAGAAAACAGCGTTTGATTTGCCCATGTAGTGCGTGCTGTATTTTTTATTCCGGGTATTTCTTCCTTAATACTCTTTGCCAAAGGGCCGGGAGTGGCATCAAATGTAAAAGTATTACCATCGTAAGTTTGCTGATCTTTTATCTTGTAAAGATTCTCTTTATTGCTGAAGTAATTATTGTAACTCAATTCATCTTCAACCCACAAAAAAATAAGTGCAGCACACGCAATTCCTATCGCCAATCCAAAAATATTAAGGAAGGTATATCCTTTATTTTTCCAAAGGTTTCTGAAAGTTGTTTTTAGATAATTTTTAAACATGGCGGTTCCGGGTTCGAAGTTTAGTTCCTAATTACGTTTCAGCATGACCGTTATATTCGAATCTTCAAAGAGTAAATAAACAAATAATGAAACTTTTGTTATCAGAATTTTCTCATTAGCTAATCAGCTGACTGTTACACCAAAATATTTTCTGTTACCGTTTGTCCGTCAAGCATACGAATAATGCGATGGCTGTAACTTGCATCGTGTTCACTGTGCGTAACCATTATAATGGTGGTTCCCTGTTCGTTCAATTCTATCAGCAGTTGCATTACTTCATTTCCATTTGAAGAATCCAGGTTTCCTGTGGGCTCGTCTGCCAGGATAAGCTTTGGTTTATTTACAACTGCCCGGGCCACTGCCACACGTTGTTGCTGACCACCCGATAATTGTTGAGGGTAATGATTTCTGCGGTGCATGATCTGTACTTTTTCGAGCACTTCTTCTACACGCCTTTTTCTTTCGTCGGATTTTACACCTAAATAAATCAAAGGAAGCTCCACGTTTTCAAAAACAGTTAATTCATCAATAAGATTAAAACTTTGGAAAACGAAACCAAGATTACGTTTGCGCAGATCAGCCCTTTTCCTTTCATTAAAATGAGCCACTTCAATCCCATTGAACAAAAAACTTCCGCTGTCCGGGTCGTCCAATAAACCCAGAATATTCAATAAGGTTGATTTGCCACATCCTGACGGGCCCATCACGGCAACAAATTCACCTTCTCTTACATTGAATGAGAGTTTGTTTAAAGCAACTGTTTCCACTTCTTCAGTGCGGTAGATTTTTTCGAGATTGGTAATATTTATCATTGTTTTTGCTTTTGTTTATTAATTAGTTTTTTAAATTTTTATGATCAAATCCCTTGAAGGAAATACTTCTGAAGGAGCTTTTTCTAATGGATTTATATTCTTTTCTGATTGATATTTTTGTTTTTCGATTTGACAAATTGATTTTGCTTTTACATTGCATTTCACAAACATAAAAATCAAAATTACAATCACAATAACAATCAGTTTTATTTGAAATTTTATTTTCATGTCACCGTTTTTTTTCATTTTTAAGCTATGGTTTTTTCAGTATCAATTCCTGTATGTCGCCATAGTTATCATAACTGCTTGTGATGACCTTGTCGCCCGGTTGTAAACCTTCAAGCACTTCATAATAATCGGGATTTTGCAGCCCCAATTGTATATCTACTTTATAAGCAGTTTTGCCATCACTGCTTACCTTAAATATCCAGTTGCCACCGGTTTGTTGATAAAAACCACCCTTAGGCAGTAATAAGGCTTTCCGTTTTGCGCTAAGTGCCAACAGTATCTGTAGTGTTTGGCCGCGACGTATTCCCTTTGGTTCATCACCAACAAACTCCATATCAACCTGGAAACGCCCGTTAGTTATATTTGAATAAACCTTTTTAATTTCTAACGTATAGGTTTTATTATTGAAATCGAAAGTTCCCGTCAAACCTGTGTAGACTCGTGACAAATAATGTTCATCCACATCCACCCTCGCCTTAAATCCATCCATTACGTCAATTTGTCCAAGTCTTTCTCCTTTATTTTTTGATTCGCCTATTTCTGCATCCAGGGAGGTTAACTGGCCATCGATTGGCGCACGAACGATAAGGTCGCCGACTTTTTCCTGCATTACATTCAGTGCGTTTTGTGAACCTTCGTAAAGTTGCCTTGCCTGTTTTACCTGCTGCTCTGTAGATGTTGAATCCTGTTCCAATATTTGTTGGGTGAGTTTTTGCTTTTGTAGGTAATAGTTATAATCGTTTTTAGCTTTCTCATACTCCTGTGAGCCAATTGCTTTCTTGCTGAAGAGATATTTATCCAGGTCAAATATACGTTTCGATTCTTTTAACTGGCTTTCCACGTCGGTCATCTGGTTCAATTTATTGACAGTATTTTGTTCTGCTGCGTTCTTAGAAATCTGCATTTGCGTGAGCAGGTTATATACGTTGGTTTTTTGTGTTACCAATTGTAGCTGAAGATCAGTGTTTGACAGTTTTAAAATTGGTTGACCTTTTTTCATCATCGCTCCGTCATCAACGTATTTTTCTTCTACACGCCCGCCTTCAGCGGCATCAAGATAAATTGTTGTGAGCGGAAGAACCACGCCATTTACCGGGATGTTTTCCTGGAAAGTTCCGTTCTTCACTTCACTGATAGTAATCCTGTCTGTATCGACATTCAGCTTGCTTTTTCCGGACGTATAATAATAGCTTGCGCCTATTAAAGCCAGAATAGCAACTATCCCCGCGATTGTAAGGATCCTTTTTCTTGACCATTTCTTCTTTTCAATAACTCTGTCCATAATCTTTTAATTGCCGATGAGAAAAGTTTCGTTTCAGTTTTTTGTTTGTATTTTATTTTATTAATAACATAAACGGCATGCCATTATTTATGTATTTGCTTTTCAATAGGTTAGAAAATTTATTTTTCATCGGGTGTTCGGTTTTGATACAGTTGTACGTTCATTTTCGATACAAGGATTTTCCTAGAAGCTCATCCTCTTCAGGAACAGATTTCTTCTATTGCGATGGATGTTCCACAAATCCACGGCGCTGAAATTCCTCTTTTTTTCTGTCTTAAAACACTTGTCGAGAGTCTCATTTACTTCTGTTGTGAGAATTTTCAGATCGCTGGAGCTAAGTTTTTCCAGCAGATTGTTTGATTCAAGTTTCATGGCTTAATTTTTAAAGGGTTTAAAATGGCTTTTTAAAAGGCAAATCTTTTTGTGTAAATACTTTTTTTGCGGCGTTGGATAGCCCATAAATCTGCGGTGCTAAAAATTCTCTTCTTTTCATTTTTGTAATCTTTAACTACCGTTTCACTTACAAGTATTGTTAGTGATTTTAATTCTTCATTTGTCAGATTTTCGAACAAATTGTTTGATTGAAGTTTCATGATTTTTATTTTTTAAAAGTTTGTATTTATTTTTTTATTACGGTTCTCAATTCTTTTTTGTTACATTTTTTCAGAACCATTTTTCGTTTTTCTATTTATCTAACAGAACAAAGCCATGCCAAAACATAACTTATTGTTTTTCAGCCTGAATTAAAAACACTTCCCAAACACACTGTACGCTTCTGATACACCGGATATCCGCTTTTGAAACAGTGTTCATATCTTTGAAAATATTTAGAACAATTCATGAGAAATTATTTTTAAAAATGCTAATGTTGCAAACGGGATTGTTTCTTTTTCTTATTTTTATTTGATGTATAATGTGAACGAGCTGGTTACAGTAAACAAATAATAAAAATTTCTGCTTAATTCCTCTTAATAAAATTTATTGTACTAATGAATGTAAAGAACGCGACGATATTGATTATTGATGATGATACCGATGTTTTGACTGCCGTCAAGTTGCTGTTAAAACCTGAAGTGAAAGAAGTGATCACTGAAAAGAATCCTGAAAACATTCGCAGCCTTTTGTTAAAACATTCTGTCGATCTTATTTTGCTTGATATGAATTTCAACAGTTCTATCAATACCGGAAATGAAGGCCTTTTTTGGTTGAAAAAAATAAGAGAGTTCGGCTCAAATGCTGATGTGATAATGATTACCGCCTACGGTGACATTGATCTTGCTGTGAGATCGTTAAAAGAAAGTGCTGCAGATTTTATGGTAAAACCATGGCATAACGAAAAATTAATTGAATGCATAAAAAAGGCACTTAAGGCAAAAGGAAAACCCACAGATGAAAGAGATGGCAGTGATTCTTCTGTTATTGGAAAGGAATTACTTGGTAATTCTGAAGCAATGAAAAATATCTTTTTCAAGATTGAAAAAATTGCGCCTACGGATGCGAATATTCTTGTACTTGGAGAAAACGGAACGGGGAAAGATTTGATAGCAAAAGCAATTCATCAAAATTCTCTTCGTTCTAAAAAACCTTTTATAAAAGTTGACGTAGGTGCACTTACAGAATCTCTTTTTGAAAGTGAACTGTTCGGACATAAAAAGGGTGCGTTTACAGGCGCGACTGAAGACAGGGAAGGACGATTTGAAGCTGCAAATGGTGGCACTTTATTTTTGGATGAAATAGGAAATATAACCTTACAACAGCAATCAAAACTACTCAGTGTTTTGCAAAACAGGCAAGTGATAAGACTTGGCAGCAACATACCTGTAAACATTGATATTCGCCTGGTATGCGCAACCAACCTTCCTCTTACAGAATTGGCTAATGAAAACCGTTTCAGAAAAGATCTTATCTACCGCATCAATACGGTGGAAATTGTTGTTCCTCCTTTACGTAAACGAGGAGAGGATGTGATTTTGCTAGCGGCTCATTTTGCAAATGTTTACGCAAAAAAATATATGAAAACGCAATTGGAGTTTGATGAAAAGGCGCTTGTAAAATTGAAGCAGTATCATTTTCCGGGAAATGTCCGTGAACTTCAATATACGATGGAACGTGCAGTCATCATGTCAGAAGGAGAAAGGCTTTCTGCGGATGATCTTATTTTTTCTCCGATTGAATCTATTGGCGAGAAACAAGAGGAACCTGCCAACCTTAATTTAAGCGCGGTTGAGAAAAATACAATCTTGCATGTCATTGAAAAGCATAATGGCAATATCAGCAAAGCTGCGAGGGAACTCGGTCTCACAAGAACCGCCCTATACAGAAGATTAAGCAAATACGACATATAACTGTACGCTATTTTCGAAAAAAATCACAAAGATGTTTAAAAGAGTTGAATTCAAAATCTTTATCAGGATACTGCTGCTGTTTGTCTCATTGACCATTGGTTCTTATTTATTAGTAAGTAAAAATTACAACTATCTTCTTCTCCTTGGTTTTGTTATTTTATACCAGCTAATAGAATTTTACCGCTATCATTTCAAAGGTCAAAAAGAACTCGAGCAGTTTGTAGAATCAATTCGATATCGCGATTTTTCAAGACATTTTAGTGTGAGAAAAGCACCTCTTGAATTGCGTTCTTTGCGCGAAGGATTTAACCAGATCACCTCAACTTTCAAAGAAATTTCTAAGGAAAAGGAAACGTCTTTTCAGTACCTGCAAAAAATTCTGGAAATGGTTGATACGGGAATCATGTCATACAAAGTTGAGAATGGAGAAATCATTTGGATGAATGAATCACTAAAAAAGATGCTCAATCTCCCTTATTTAAAAACCGTCCGATCATTAATAAAAAGAGATAAAGATTTATATGAAGAAGTGATTTCACTGCGTCCTGCAGAAAGTAAAATAGCGATAGTGCATCTTGAAAACCGTTCTTTCAAAATTTTGCTTTCGGCAACTGCTTTTCAAACGGATGAAAATAAATTTATGCTTATTGCCTTTCAGAATATTAATGAAGCCTTGGATGAAACTGAATCAAAGGCATGGCAAAAACTATTAAGTGTAATGACGCATGAAATCATGAATTCTGTAGCTCCGATCTCATCTCTTGCTGATACTTTAAAAAACCGGCTCGAAAAATCTATTCCGCATCTTGACAATAAAGAGGGGTCGGTACATGATCTTGAAATCGGTATTGATACGATAAAGCGTCGAAGTGAAGGATTATTAAAATTTGCAGAAACTTACAGAAATTTAAATAAGATCGTTAAACCAAATCTTAAAAAAGTTTATGTGCGCGATCTTTTTGAAAACCTATACCAGTTAATGGAGCCAACGCTTGAACAAAAAAATATTGAAATGGATATTGTATTGAAAGATCCGGGTTTAACTGTAGAAGTAGATCCAAGTCTTATTGAGCAGGTATTGATTAATCTGGTAGTTAACGCAAAAGAAGCTTTAAAAGACCGTGATGAGGGAATGATCATTTTATCAGCAGCCTTAAACAATAATAATAAAGTTGTGATAAAAGTGGCTGACAATGGTGCCGGAATTCCTAAAGATATTTTAGAAAATATTTTCATTCCCTTCTTTAGTACCAAGAAAACAGGAAGCGGCATCGGTTTAAGTTTATGTAAGCAAATTATGATGCTTCATAAAGGCAATATCAACGTGCATTCGGTTGTTGGCGAAGGCACGGCTTTCTCACTTCAATTTCCATAATAATTCAACTTTTCTGACAACAATTGAATCATTTAGTTTTTTAAAACCGGCAAGCCATTTAATATTTTGAAGTTATCTTCGCGAAAATTTTTTCTATGAATTTACATGAATACCAGGCGAAAGAATTATTGAAAAGATACAATGTCCCCGTTCAGGAAGGAATTGCGTGCAATACAGTTTCAGAAGCAGAGGATGCCTACCGTTATATTAACAGTCAATATGGTAGTAAGTTTGCTGTGATAAAAGCCCAAATTCATGCGGGGGGTCGTGGAAAAGGAACAATTCGTGGAACGGATCAAAAAGGAGTTGCAGTTGCAAAGAGCCTTGATGATGTAAACAGAATAGCTAAGAATATTTTGGGTGGAACGCTTGTTACAGTTCAAACCGGCGAGGCGGGAAAAGTAGTTAATAAGATTTTGGTAGCGCAGGATGTTTATTATGATGGAGCAGAGCCGGTGAAGGAATTTTATCTTTCAATTTTGATGGACAGATCGAAAGGTAAGAACGTAATCATGTACAGCACAGAAGGCGGTGTAAATATTGAAGATGTAGCACATGATACTCCTGAAAAAATATTTAAAGAATGGATACATTCCGGAGGCGGAGTTCAACCTTTCCAGGCAAGAAAAATTGCTTTTAATTTAGGATTGAGCGGAACTTCTTTCAAGCATTGTGTAAAGTTCGTAACTAGTTTATATAGTGCTTTTGTAGGCCTCGATTGCAGCATGCTTGAGATAAACCCGATGTTCAAAACCAGTGATGGCAAAATCATTGCTGTGGATTGTAAAATGAATATTGATGACAACGCTTTAATGCGCCACCCGGATATTGCAGCGTTACGCGATGTAAGTGAAGAAGATCCTACGGAAGTGGAAGCCGCTAAATACAATTTGAATTTTGTAAAACTTGATGGAAATGTCGGATGCATGGTAAATGGTGCAGGACTTGCGATGGCGACTATGGACATGATAAAATTGAGTGGGGGAGAACCGGCCAACTTTTTGGATGTGGGCGGATCAGCGAATGCACAAACGGTTGAAGCCGGTTTCAGGATCATTTTAAAAGATCCAAAGGTAAAGGCAATCCTCATTAATATATTTGGTGGTATCGTTCGTTGCGACCGCGTAGCTCAGGGTGTTATAGACGCATATCAATCGATTGGTAATATCGATATTCCGATCATTGTTCGCCTGCAAGGAACAAATGCTGAGGTTGCCAAAGACCTTATTGATAAAAGCGGACTAAAAGTTCAATCTGCTATTTTATTAAGTGAAGCCGCAGATTTAGTGAATAAAGCAGTAGCTTAAATTAATTTCCGACTGGTTCTCTCCTGTAAAACCGAAAACCTCCTTCCTGTTTAATTAAAGTACAATGATTGCAGGTGGAATCAAAACCGGTGTTGGTAATCTTTACAACAAAATAAGCTGGCTTTTTAATATTTCCTTTTAATAAAAATTGTTCATCTGCCTCTCCATAAACGGGGGACGCAGGTTTTTTTGCATAAAAATACTGAGCGTAACTTTTAAATCCTATTGGCCACACATACACATCTTTTCCCTGCAGGCTTTGGTAAAAATCGATGGCTGGTCCTTGGGAATATTTTTCTATTTTAGGAACTACAGCCAGCAAATAAATAAAGAGAATTGATGCGGTTGAATAAAAAAGAAACAATAAAGCGATCCTGTTTTTCCTTTTATAGAATAGAATTACTGCAGTTATTACCAACAAAAAATAAAACACACCAATTAAGCTTTCAAAACCGCTCCAGTAAACATTTACATTCAAACTTGCAGCGGCAAACGGGTCCTTAAGATAAGGAAGAATCAGTTGATGATGATTGGCAACATAAGGAAGCGCTGCCAGTAAAAATGAAAACACAAATCCCATAAATGCAATCAGCACCAAAAGAGAAATCTTCATTTTTTCTTTGTTCACTATTAGCCAGTCAAGATAACAGGTAGCCATAAATGCCAATGGCATATAGGTAAGCGATGAGTAATGAACGATCTTGGTGGTGGTAATGCTAAAAAGGATCATCACCGTCCAGAAAAGGATTTTCATTAACCGCAAGAAATCTTTTTGCACTTCTATTTTTTTTCCAGCGAAAACCGGAAGGGCAATGATTGAAATCGGAAAGCATCCAATGAATACAACTACAAAATGATAATAAAAAGGTTCACCATGACTGGCAACAGGATGAAGAAACAGATCGGCCTGGTAAGCCAAAAATTCTTTCAAAAACCAAAATCCGTTGTTCAAAATTTCCTGCCCGAACCACAACAAACTAACGATGGTGAAAAAGAATATGAAAAGAAGTATTTTTTTTATGCCGGGAAAGTTTTTAAAGCGAGTAAAAATAAAGTAAACAAAAAACGTGAGCAGAAAAACAAGAAGTCCAACCGGTCCTTTTGTCAATGTAGCAAGCCCTATAAAGAGCCCTGCCAGAGACGGATAGATGAATTTATTCTTCCGGATTTCCCCGAAAATATCTTTATACATAAAATAAATCCCGAGGAAAATAAAGTAGTTAAAAATCGGATCTATAATTCCCGATTTAAAATATAAGTGAGGAAGAAAAGTGCCAAGATAACTGATGGCCCAAATGAAACCGAATTGCGGCGATTTATATTTTTTTCCGATAAAAAAAAAGGTAACCAGAGTAACCATACCAAAAACAGCATTTGGAAATCTCGCAGCAAATTCATTCACTCCAAATAGTTTCATCGCACCAACCTGCAACCAAAAAAAGAATGGTGGTTTTTCCCAAAAAGGTTGAAAATTTATTTGAACACGATGGTAATTACCGGTAACGATCATTTCCCTGGCCGATTCAGCAAAATTGATCTCGTCCCAATCAAAAAGGTGAACCCTGCCGAGGAAAGGAATAAAGAAAAGAATGCCAGATAAAATAATTATAGTAAGGTAAAGGTTGCTTTGTCTCTTATTTATTTCGTTAGCAATTTCCATTTAAATAGTTTAAGCTTGGTAAGAAAATAAAGAAAAGAAACTTTCAAAACACCCAATCCATAAGTAATACTTCTTTTTAAATTGATCGATGAAGCTTCTTCGAAATATTTCGTAGGGCAAGTTATCTCAGCAATTTCAAAACCATTGTAAAAGATCTGCGCAATCATTTCATTATCAAAAATAAAATCATCGGAATTTTGTTGATAGTTTATTTTTTCAAGTACCTCTTTATGATAAGCCCGATAGCCCGTATGATATTCAGAAAGTTTCTGATTCATCATGAGATTTTGAAAAAAAGTAAGCATCCTGTTTGCAATATATTTATACAATGGCATTCCTCCCTTTAATGCACCTTTACCCAATATGCGACTACCGAAAACGACTTTGTAAACATCGTTTCCAATTAAGGAGATCATTGGGAGTAAAAGCTTTGGCGTGTATTGGTAATCGGGATGAAGCATAATTACAATATCAGCATTTAATTCAAGTGCTTTATCATAACAACTTTTTTGATTGCCACCGTATCCTCGGTTTATGGTGTGACGTATAATGTGTTTGATACCTAAATTCTGTGCAACTTCAATCGAGTTGTCTGTACTGTTGTCATCTACAAGAACGAGGTCATCGACAATATGCATAGGAATTTCGGCAATTGTCTTTTCCATTGTTAACGCGGCATTATAAGCTGGAAGAACTACAACAACTTTTTTTCCATTATACATTTATGCTGAAAATTTTTGCAAAGTAAAGCGATTGAGATGAATTAGAAACCGCGGATAGTAAACCAACCAATTATTAAGATTTTATTTTTCGAAATAAGCAACACTTCCACCCACCCATTCTTTATTCTTATTATACCTTACTCCAATCATTTTTCCTTTGCTTAACCTTGCAAGATTATTTACAGCAACTGGTCTGGCTTTATCTTTTTCCCAGAAATAAAAAATTCGTATTTCTGCTTTCGCAGCTACATCCGGAGTCTTAATAATATTTGCATACTTCACTTTGCGTTGCAGTATCCAGTTTTCGGGATTTTTTACTTCCTCTATATCTTTATTTGTTACATCAATTATTACGCCCTGTCCTGCAAAAGAAAACAAAGGTTTCAAAACATAATTTTGGAGATCCGAAGGAACTTCTTTCAATTCGTTTAGAAAAAAAGTTGCAGGAACATAACGATGATGTAGAAAGGGAAGTGTGAACTTACTTATGCGGTAAAACCAGTTGGGATGCGGCACCCATTCAACGTCCAGGGGTTTTGTAATATCAATTACATCTCCAAGTGAAGCTTTAACCTGTGATAATTCATCAAAAATAATCCGGTTGTAAATTTTCTTTACCTGAATCTTTCTCTCACCTTTTTTATAAAATAATTTCTTTCCTTCGCGCACAAGATCAGTCAGACAAACGATAGGAATTTTTAAATAATCCTGGCTGCAATAAAAATCGATTCTTGTTTTTTGTTGATGCGGTTTTATTTCAAGAAGAATTACGTTTTCAGGATCATATCCGTTTATAATAATTTTTTTTAGAAGTTCCAGATATGATTCTTCATTGTATCCATTTAAATAGTTTGAATAGTTAGAAGGAATTTCAACATGCTTGCTGAGAATTTCCGGGTAATATGCCTGGAAGGCAAAAAGGGTAGGAAAGCCCTGCATCTCGACTAGTTGCGGCTCCGGTTCACCATTTTTATTTTCACAAATGCCAAAATCAAAAGCTATAAAATCGGTGTGCTGATTTTCATTTGCAACGTTTTCATTTATTGGAATTGCTCGCTCTGTTAATTCTTTAAAATTGGGTTTCGTGATTACCTCTACTATAGATTCACAAGTATCAATTATTTTTTTTGTAAAATCTTTAGGAATAAAAATTGGTGTTTCAGCTACCCGAAAGTCAATGGCTCCCGGGTGTTTGCTGTTTAAATCATTTAAAAAAAGGTGATACTTTTCTTCTGAAAAATTTCTGTTGAACTGATCTCTTATTTCGGGAACCATTTTATCTTAAATTGAAGTCACATTGATATCAAACTCAAAATCAACTCTGTTTTTAAACTGATTGTTCTAGCCTGATCAGTAATTGATCAGTAGCGAGTTTTAAAAAATTTGGAAGAATGTGATCATGTGTCCAAACTATTTTATCAGGATCGTTAAGCCTTTGAATCATTGATTCCCATTTTTCCTGACCGTAATTTTCGATTACTGTTTTCTTTTTTTCTTCTGATTGCAGGTGAAGTGTCATTCCCAAAGCGTCTGCTTCCGGATGAAATTGTGTACCAATAAAATAATCATTAAACCGGATTCCCATTACCGCTCTTTCGTATGGAACATGCGGTCTTTCCTTCTCGATACATAAGATGTCAGAACCGGTTTTGTCCAGTTGCTTTTTATTTGGTTGAATCACCTGGTAGTCGCGGCTGTCAACCGCATAAAAAGGATCAGCCATACCTTCAAAAACTGGCTCTGTTTCTCCTGCATGCAACAGGTGAACAGGAAAAACGCCGAACGCAGTTGATTTTCGTTTGGTAAGTTCTGCTACTTTGAAATATCTGCAAGCAAGTTGAAAAGAATGGCAGATAAAAAACACGTATTTCTTTTGAAGTTTGGAAGGGTCATTATTCCAGTTGTCAATTTCCTGTAACCATTTAAAATACAAAGTGTCCCATTTCATTCCTTCACTATCCAGTGGACTTCCAGGGCCGCCACTACTAATATAAATATCCCATGAAATATCGGGTAGTTCCTGTTTTTGCCTTACGTCAAATTCTTGTGTTACGATATCCAAATCATTTATTTGCGCGAATTGTTTTAAAATTTCCCTTAAACCACGCATGCCCTGGTTTTCTACACCTTCATATAAATCTAAAACGGCTATATGAATCTTAGGTTTTTTATGAAAATTCATCCTGCAAATATAATGAAAGGGTACTTTTGAGACAGTTAAGCAAATTCAATAAAATTTAAAAATTTGCCCATTTTGAAAATCCATGATGTTTTACATTTTTTTTCGTAATTTACTATTCTAAATTTTTAACATTATGAGTAGAATCAGCGACATCCTTTCCAGGAAAGGAAACAATGCCATCTCTGTTTTGCCCGATACATGTGTGCTTGATGCGTTGAAAGTTATGGCGGAAAATAACATCGGTTCGGTAGTAGTAATGGAAAACCAAAAGTTTCTTGGAATTATTACTGAAAGAGATTATTCACGAAAGGTGGTTCTTAAAGGGAAGAATTCAACAGACACAACAGTGAGTGAAATCATGATGACCGATTTTCCCCTTTTACAACCAAATGATTCTATCGAATATTGCATGGAATTGCTCACCAAAAATAATATAAGGTACTTGCCTGTTTTTAAAGACAACAAACTTGCCGGCATTATTTCGATTAGTGATGTCGTTACTGAAACGATCATGTTCCAGCAGCAAACTATTAATCATTTACATGATTATATTCACTCCTGATCGCTTTAATTTTTACTGAATAAAATAAATGAAAACTAACTGCGTTTTTTACAAATAATTTATAGAATTCCCTTCGCTTGATCTGAAAATTAAAATACCTTCGCACCCTATGAACCACAAAAAAATCATTACGGCGGTTATGCCGGTTTTTACTATACTTTTTTTTCTGAATACTGGTTGCAATACCGGTCAATCTGCTCCTGACAAGAGTTTAAAGGATTCCGTTTCGAAAGAGCAGAGTATTGAAAAAGGAAAGGTTTTTGAAAAGAAACCATTGGATACTGCTTTATACAATAAATTGTTACAGAATCTTGCCAATCATGATACGACCGGAAAATGGCCG
>Ga0157371_10000313_pt1 | contig 63085 bp, 60 predicted proteins | sample C45metaG_FD_113462 | JGI IMG/M metagenome (GOLD analysis project Ga0157371, IMG submission 113462) | Corn rhizosphere microbial communities from Kellogg Biological Station, Michigan, USA - C4-5 metaG | ecosystem: Host-associated > Plants > Roots > Rhizosphere > Soil | place: USA: Michigan... | reverse complement strand
CAGTGGTATTGCGTGTGAAAGCCGAGGATCGTGCTGCCGAGCATCCCGTCGAGGAGTTGCGCGCGCCACGGACAGATGCCGAACGACTCGGGGTTCGGCCACGGGATGTGCCAGAACGTGATGATCGTCGCCCTCGGCAGCCGCTCGTTGATGAAGCGCGGCACCAGCGCGAAGTGATAGTCCTGGACGAGCACGATCGGGTCGTCGGTCTTCGCTTCCGAGCACAGGGCTTCCGCGAAGCGCTCGTTGACGCGCGCGTACTGCTCGAAGTCACCGGTGCGGAACACGGGGCGCACGTGCGCGATGTGGCACAGCGGCCACAGGCCCTCGTTGGCAAAGCCGTAGTAGTAGCCGCGCTCTTCCTCGTTGGTGAGCCAGACGCGGCGCAGCGTGTACGCGGGATTGCCGGGGGGCACCTCGATGCGGTCGTGCGAATCCACGGTCGAGCGGTCGGCCGTGCCGCTGCCGTGCGCAATCCACGTGCCCGAGCATGCGCGCATGATCGGCTCCATCGCCGTGACGAGCCCGCTCGCCGGGTGCCGGATCACGATGCCGTCGCCCTTGTGCATGTGGATGTACGGCTCGCGGTTCGCCACGAGCAGCACCTCGTCGCCGGCCAGCTCGTTTCGCAGCACCGAGCGCAGCATGTCGGGATTCCAGACCGCGCCGCGCTCCATGTTGCGCCGGCTCGCGTCGACTTCCCGCAGCAGCGCGCGCACCTCGCCCACCAGCGGCTGCAGGTCCGGGTTCGGAGGCTGGTAGAACGGCGTGATGATGCCCTCGCCGCGCAGCATTGCCCGCACGCCGGACATCCAGCCACGCCAAGACAGCTGCGCGATCAGCACGGTGATGAACGAGACGATGATGCCGAGCAGGATGAAGAAGCCGATCAAGTAACGCCGCGTGTCGGCGGAGCGGCGGTCGACAAAACTCATGTCGTGCACGAGCACGAGCTTGCCGAGCGGCTCCCCGCGCGCGGGTACCGCGAACCACGTCACGTGCAACGGCGCAGGCGGGAACTGGCGCAGGACGTGCGCATCCGGTCCGGTGCCGCGGACCTCCGTGCAGCCGAGCGCCTCCGGATAGGTCGACGTGCTGTAGACGACCCGCCCCTGGAGATCGCAGAACGCGATGGCATACAGCCGCTCGTCCTGCACGTCGCGATTGAAGAGCTGACGCACGCTGGCACTGTTGCCCACGCGCACCATGTCGGCGAGCTGCTCCTGCATCGTATTGGCCACGAGCCGCGAGCGGATCTCGAGGTCGTTCACCCACCAGCGCAGCGTCAGCTCTTCCACCAGCGGGACGAGGGCAAGCGCGAGCAGCGCGAGCGCGATCGTCAGCGGCGCAATGAATCGGAGCGCCAGCTTTACCCGGCGAAATGCGGTCTTGACGTCCATCGAAGCGGACAGCCGTCCGGCGCACGAGGCGGGAATGCGCGCAGGGGCCGGACTTCATTATCGCCTTTCGGGCTTGCGACCTGCGCGGATCGCTATCGCAGGAACGTCGCATCCAAGGCCGCTGTGGCACACTCGCGGCCGAGCCCGCACACGCGCACGCAGCGTTGACATCCCCACCCGGCGAAATTGCACGGACCCGCAAACCGCGGCTTGCGATCGATGCCGCCGGAGTCGCGAATCTCGCGCGCCAAAAGCCTTCGCCCAATCGCGACGCACGGCCGGCGCCGTGCGAGGTCTCGCTCGTCGTCGTGCACGGTATCTCGCTGCCTCCCGGCCAGTTCGGCGGCGACGCCATCGAAAGGCTGTTCACCAACGGCCTCGATACCGGCGCACACCCGTATTTCACGTCGATCACCGAACTGCGCGTGTCGGCGCACTTCCTCGTCCGGCGCGACGGCGCGCTGATCCAGTTCGTGCCGTGCAGCGAGCGCGCGTGGCATGCCGGGCAGTCGGCCTGGCGCGGCCGGCAGCGCTGCAATGATTTCTCGGTCGGAATCGAGCTCGAGGGTTGCGACGACATCCCTTATGCGGGCGCGCAGTACGCAATGCTGGCCCGGCTCGTCCGGGCGCTCGCGCGCCGCTACCCGATCGAGGACGTGGTTGGGCACAGCGACGTCGCCCCCGGGCGCAAGACGGATCCCGGACCCGGGTTCGACTGGGCGCGGCTCCAGCGTCTTACGCGGCGAGGCGCATAGCGCGGGCCGCCGGCAAGCCCTGCCGGGCCCGGTCGCGACGATCTGAGTCCGATTCCGGAGCCGTCGTTCGCGGTATAATTGACGGTTTATGCGCTTTTTCGCGGACTATTTTCCGCTCCTGCTCTTCTTCGTCGCCTTCAAGTGGCAGGGCATCTGGGTCGCCACGGCCGTCGCCATTGCCGCTTCGGTGGCGCAGATCGCCTGGTTCCACTTTCGCGGCCACGTGTCGCCGATCCACTGGCTGTCGCTGGCGATCATCGTCGTCTTCGGCGGCGCAACCCTGTTGCTGCGGGACGAAACGTTCATCAAATGGAAGCCGACGGTGCTCTACCTCGCGTTCGGCGCGATCCTCGCGGCGGGCAAGCTCGTGTGGCGCCGCGATCTGATCGCCGTCGTGATGAAGGACATCGACCTGCCGCCGCCCATCTGGACCCGCCTCACCTGGTCGTGGGTGGCGTTCTTCGGCGCGATGGCGCTCGCGAACTGGTACATCGCGTTCCACTTCCCCACCGAAACATGGGTCGACTTCAAGGTCTGGGGCGGCATCGGCCTCTTCCTGCTGTTCGCGGTCGCCCAGGCCTTTTTCCTGGCGCGGCACGTAACTGAGCCAACGCGATGAGTGCGGCCGGCAATGTTCAGGCGACGCTGCAGGACCGGCTTGCGCCGCTCGCTCCGACGCAACTCCGCATCCGCGACGACAGCGCAGCCCATGCCGGCCATGCGGGCGCGGCGGGCGGTGCCGGGCACTTTTCCGTGACGATCGTGTCCGAGCACTTCCTCGGCATGACGCGCCTCGCCCGCCATCGGGCCGTACTGAGCCGCGTCGGCGATCTGATCCCTTTCCCGGTGCACGCGCTGGCGATCCACGCTTACGCCCCGGGCGAACCCGTTCCTACGAAAGGATGAAAGCAATGAAACGTACGCTGGTTGCTGTCGCGGTGACGTCCGCACTCTTCTCGGGCGGAGCGTTCGCGCAGGCCGGGGCGCCCGCGCCCAAGGCGGCGCCGAAGGCCGCCGCCGCTCCCGCCGCGGAGAAGCAGCTCTATTCGCAGGCGCAGTACGACGTCCTGCTGAAGGAACGGCTCGCGCAAGGCGGTCAGGACACTCCCGAGATCCGCAACGCGGTCAAGGAAGAGCTGAACACGCGCGAGCTGCTCGCGCGCGAGGCGAAGAAGTCGGGCGTGGACAAGAACTCCGACGTCAAGACGCAGATGGACCTCGCGTCGCAGACGGTGCTGGTGCGCGCGTACGTGAGCGACTGGATCAAGAAGAATCCGGTGCCGGAAGCCGAGCTCAAGAAGGAATACGACGCGATCAAGGGCCAGATCGGCGACAAGGAGTACAAGGTCCGGCACATCCTCGTCGAAAAGGAAGACGAGGCGAAGACCATCATCGCCGAGCTGCAGAAGGGCGCGAAGTTCGATGAGCTCGCGAAGGCGCGCTCGAAGGATCCCGGCTCGAAGGACAAGGGCGGCGATCTCGACTGGAATGCGCCGGCCAATTTCGTGAAGCCGTTCGGTGACGCGATGAAGGCCACGCCCAAGGGCAAGTTCACGCCGCAGCCCGTGCAAACGCAATTCGGCTGGCACGTGATCGAGGTCGACGACGTCCGCGATGCCAAGGTTCCGACGTTCGAGGAAGTGAAGCCGCAGCTGCAGCAGCGGCTGCAGGCGCAGTGGCTCGACAAGTACTTCAAGGATCTGCGGGCGAAGAACGGCGTCTGACGGGCGATCGCTCCGTTCGCCTCGAAAGGGCAGGCCGTGCGCCTGCCCTTTTGTTTTCACGATGCTATTCTTACGCGCCGCGACCGGGGCGTTTGCGCGCGGCGTCGATCGTGTCGAAACGAGGTCGAGATGCCGATCCGCAATCCCAGGGACTTCTGGTCGGGCGTGCTGTTCACGCTGTTCGGCGTTGGGACGCTCGCGATCGGATCGAAGTACACGCTCGGCACCGCGGCCCGGATGGGTCCCGGCTATTTCCCGCGCATTCTTGGCATCCTGCTGATCGTGCTGGGCGTCACGATCGCCCTGCGCGCGCTGCGCGTGCGCGGCGAGGCGATGCCGCGCTTTCGACTGCGCCCGCTCGTCGTCGTGCTCGGGAGCGTCGTGCTGTTCGGCGCGATCGTTCGTCCGCTGGGCGTCGCGCTGTCAACGGTTATCCTGATCGTCGTCGCAAGCGCGGCGAGCTCCGAATTCCGGCCGCGCGAATCCCTGGTGGCCGGCGTGCTGCTCGCGGCGCTCGCCGTCGGCGTGTTCGTCATCGGCCTGCAGCTGCAGCTGCCGATCTGGCCGTTGCAGCAATAAGCGCGGCGCCTCCAGCGTTCCGGGATCGTGGAACTGTTCAGCCATCTCGCGACGGGCTTTGGCGTCGCGCTCACGCCGGTCAACCTGCTGTACGCACTGGTCGGCGCGCTGCTCGGCACGCTGATCGGCGTGCTGCCGGGCATCGGGCCCGTCGCGACGATCGCGATGCTGCTGCCGACGACGTACGCGCTGGAGCCGGTATCCGCGCTGATCATGCTGGCCGGCATCTACTACGGTGCGCAGTACGGCGGCTCGACCACGGCGATCCTCGTCAACATGCCCGGCGAGGCGTCCTCGGTCGTCACGTGCCTCGATGGCTACCAGATGGCCCGCCGCGGCCAGGCGGGCGCGGCGCTCGCGGTCGCCGCACTCGCCTCGTTCTTCGCGGGGACGTGCGCCACGATTCTCGTGGCCGGCGTGTCGTTGCCGCTGTCGGCGCTCGCGCTCAAATTCGGGCCTGCCGAATATTTTTCGCTGATGGTGCTCGGGCTGATCGGCGCCGTCGTGCTTGCGCACGGGTCGCTTTTGAAGGCGATCGCGATGATCCTCGTCGGGCTTCTGCTCGGCATCGTCGGCACCGACGTGAATTCGGGCGTCATGCGGTTCGATTTCGGAATTCCCGAACTTTCGGACGGCATCGGCGTCGTCGTCGTCGCGATGGGCCTGTTCGGCTTCGCCGAAATCATCGTCAATCTCGAGTCGACCGAGAAGCGCGAGGTCGTGCGCACGAAGCTCGGTGGTCTCTGGTTCACGAAGGAGCAATTCCGTCTCGCGGCGCCGGCGGCGCTGCGCGGCACGGCGCTCGGCTCGGTGCTCGGCGTGCTGCCCGGCGGCGGCGCCATGCTGTCCTCGTTCGCCTCCTACACCGTCGAGAAGAAATTGGCGAAGGATCCGTCGCAGTTCGGCAAGGGCGCGATCCAGGGTGTCGCGGGACCCGAAGCGGCGAACAACGCCGGCGCGCAATCGTCGTTCATTCCACTTTTGACACTCGGCATTCCCGAGAACGCGGTGATGGCGATGATGGTCGGCGCGATGACGATCCACAACATCCAGCCCGGCCCGCAGGTGATGACGTCGAACCCGGGGCTGTTCTGGGGCCTGATCGCGTCGATGTGGGTGGGCAACCTGATGCTCGTCGTGCTGAACCTGCCGCTGATCGGCATCTGGATCCGGCTTCTGTCCGTTCCCTACCGGCTGCTGTATCCGGCGATCCTGCTGTTCTGCGCGATCGGCGTCTATACCGTCAACAATACGAGCTTCGACGTCATGCAGACGGCGTTCTTCGGCCTGCTGGGCGTTGTGTTCGCGAAGCTCGCCTGCGAGCCGGCGCCGCTGTTGCTGGGCTTCGTGCTCGGGCCGATGATGGAGGAGAATCTGCGACGGGCGCTCCTGCTGTCGCGGGGCGATCCGACCGTGTTCGCGACGCGGCCGATCTCGGCCGGGCTGCTCGCCGCCGCGGTGCTGCTGGTGCTCGTGATCGCGTTGCCGAACATGCGTCGCCGGCGTGAGGAAGCATTCCAGGAAGCGTAAAAGATGAAACGTCCCGACTGACATGGATTGGTCCCTGCCCTACCCCTCCCGCCGCCAGCCGGTTCTCGCGGACAACGTCGTCGCCACGTCGCAGCCGCTCGCGACGCAGGCAGGCATTGCAATGCTGGCGCGCGGCGGAAACGCGGTCGATGCTGCGCTCGCCACTGCGATGGCGCTGACGGTCGTCGAGCCGTGCAGCAACGGCATCGGCTCCGATCTCTTCGCGATCGTCTGGGACGGCCGCGAGCTCACGGGCTTGAACGCATCGGGCCGCGCACCGGCGGCATGGTCGCGCGAGCGGTTCGCATCGCATTCGCAGATGCCGCAGCGGGGCATCGAGACGGTAACGATTCCCGGCGCGGTCTCGGGATGGGTCGCGCTGTCGAAGCGCTACGGCAAGCTGCCCTTCGCCGATCTGTTCGAGCCGGCGATCCGGCACGCGCGGGACGGGTACCCGGTATCGCCCGTCATCGCGCAGAAGTGGAAGCTTGCAGTACCGTTGATGCCGGAGGGTCTCGGCTGGCAGGAGCACTTCCTGATCAATGGCCGCGCACCCGTGGCGGGAGAGCGGTTCGCGTCACCCGCGATGGCGGAAACGCTCACGCAGATCGCGCGCACCGGCGGGGACGCGTTCTATCGGGGCGCCCTCGCCGACGGCATCGTCCGTCACGCAACTGCACTCGGCGGCGCCCATCGCCGTGAAGATTTCGAGCGGCACGCGAGCGATTGGGTGACGCCGCTCGCGATCCGCTATCGCGACGTGACCGTGCACGAGATACCGCCGAACGGGCAAGGCATTGCGGCGCTGATGGCGCTCGGCATGCTCGACACGTTCGATCTCGCGGCGCTCGCCCCCGACTCCGTAGCGAGCCAGCACCTGCAGATCGAGGCGATGAAGCTCGCGTTCGCCGACGTTCACCACTATGTCGGCGACCCGGCGACGATGACGGTGCAGCCTGCGGCGCTTCTCGACCGCGACTATCTGCGCGAGCGCGCACGCAGCATCGATCGCGACCGCGCGCAAGCGTTCGAACCGGGCGCGCCGCCGCGCGGCGGCACCGTCTACCTGTGCGCGGGCGATCGGTCGGGCATGATGGTGTCGCTGATCCAGTCCAATTACATGGGGTTCGGATCGGGCGTCGTCGTGCCGGGCTCCGGCATCAGCCTGCAGAACCGCGGCGCGGGCTTCTCGCTCGAGCGCGGCCATCCCAACGAGGTCGCGGGCGGCAAGCGCCCGTTTCACACGATCATTCCGGGCTTCGTCACGCGAAACGGCGCGCCGCTCGCGGCGTTCGGCGTCATGGGCGGCCCGATCCAGCCGCCCGGGCACGTGCAAACGGTCGTGCGAATGACCGACTACGCGATGAACCCGCAAGCCGCGCTCGACGCGCCGCGCTTCAAAGTCAATGCAGGTCGCTCGATCGACCTCGAGGCAACGGCATCACCCGAGCTGCGCGAAGGATTGATCGCGCTCGGCCATCGGCTCGAATCCGTGCCGGACTCGTACATGGACTTCGGCGCGGGGCAGATCGTCATGAAGACGGCGACCGGCTATGCGGCCGCCTCGGATCCGCGGCGCGACGGGCAGGCCGCGGGCTTCTAGCCTGCCACCGGTTTTCTGTTCTAGTTCGCACGCATCCGGGCGCTGCGCGGCGCGGCGCAACGCCCGGGGATCGGGATTACGGCGCCTTCGTGATTTCCACGCGACGCGCCTCGTTGTCGTTGCCGCCGCCGGTGACGAACGCAGGCGGCTTCATCGAGATCGCGGATTCGGCGAGGCCCGCGGCGACGAGCGCGTCCTTGACCGCGACCGCGCGATTCTTGGCGAGCTCCTCGTTCTTGGCGGCGTCACCCGTTTTGTCTGTATAGCCGGTCAGCTCGACGTTGCCGCCCGATTGCTTCGCCGCGTCGGCGGCCCCCGTGATGGCTTTCTTAGCGTCGTCGGACAGCGCCGTGCTTCCGACGTCGAAGTAGACGTTCGCCGGGAGGCCGGACGCGGCGGCGGCGGCGGGCGGTGGACTCGCGGGCGGCGTGGTTGCAGCGGGTGCCGGCGCAGCAGGCGCGGGCGCCATCGCGGTGGGTGCCTGGGCCGGCGGCGCAGTTGCCGACTTGTTGGCGGTGTCGCTGCACGTTGACAGGCGCGAAAGCAGGAACAACACGATGATCGCGCCGATCACCCACGGCAGCCAGCGCATCCATCCCGAAGTGGTTCGCGCCGCACCGGCCGCGACGTCGGCCGCAGCCGCGCCGGTACGCTGCGCCGTGCTCGCCGCCGCGGCCCCTGCGCGCTGCGCCGTGCTTGCCGCCGTAGCCCCTGCCGATCCGATTGCGGCGCCGGCAGATGCCATTGCTGCACCCGCTGCACCCATCGCCGCGGCCGCCTTGCCGCCCAATGAATCGAGCAGCGCCGACGGACTTGCGAAGCCGAGCGCACCCGTCAGGCGCCGGTCGAGCGTGCCTTGCAGGAACTGTCCCTGGCCCGCGAGCACGCTCGCGAGGCCGCTCGCGCCGAGACCCTTTTCGCTGACGAGCCTCTTGATGAAGGTGAGGACAATCGGTGCGAGAAGCGCAAGCAGGCTCGATGCCGACTGGGCGTTGCGCAGTCCCGAAACCGAGGCGAGCGTACCCGCCAGCGCCTCCGACTTGTCGCCCAGCAACGAGGAGAGCAGGCCGCTGCCCGCGTTCGTCAGCGACGTGCTGCCCTGCCCGCCGAGCAGGCCCGAAAGATTCGAAAGCGCACCCGTGTTCAAGGCCGGATTGTCGAGGAGCGAAAGCACGCCCTGCGCGCCGTCCGCCGTGGCGCCCTTTTGAGCGATGGCGGCGACGAGTGCCGGCAGCGCCGAAGTCACCGCAGTCTGCGTCGCACCCGGGGACTCGCCGACGAGCTTGCCCGCGAGATCGGAGAAGTTGCCTGGAAGCCCGTGCTTGATCAAGTCGAGAACATTGGTCGTCATGAAACCTCCTTTGCACGAGGTTGACTACGAGCGCATCGCCTTCAGCGCCGAGAGCGGCAGCAGGTCGGGAAGTTCGATCCGTCTGCGATTGTGCTCCACCGCGACGAGCGGAACGGTCGCCCGCATCGTCGCGAGGCTGCGCCGCGCGAGATCCTGGTAGGCGCGCGTGCCCTCGACCTTCCAGGCGAGCTCGATGTCGGTGAGATCGCGCACGACACGCGCCGGCAAACCCGCGACGAGCGTGCGCGGCGGCACGACCATCTTCGCCTTGACGAATGCCATCGCCGCGACGATCGCCGATTCGCCGATCACCGCGTCGTCATCGACCACGCAGTTCATGCCGATGAGCGCGTTGCGCTCGATGACACAGCCGTGCAACACGGCGCAATGGCCGACGTGCCCGTCCTCGCCCACGACGGTATCGCTGCCGGGGAAGCCATGCGCGACGCAGCAGTCCTGCAGGTTGGCGCCGGCACGAATCTCGATGCGGCCGAAATCGCCCCGCAGCGATGCGCACGGCCCGATGTAGCAGCCGGCGCCGACGATGACGTCGCCGACGAGCATCGCCGACGGATGGACGTAAGCGGTCGGATCGACGACCGGCGTCACGCCGTTGATTGCGTAGACGGTGAGGGACGTCGTCATCGTGTGACTGCGCGGGGCCGCGCCAAGCGCGAACAAGCGCCGACGCGCGTCAGCGCGCAGGATTGTCCAATGTGCGTCACGAGCACGCGTTTCATCCCACGAAACGCCTGGCGTTGGCGAAGATTCGATACCACGGCGAGCGTTCTCCCCAGTCAGCCGGATGCCACGACATCTGCACGGTGCGCCACACCCGCTCCGGATGCGGCATCAAAATCGTGAAGCGGCCATCGACTGTCGTCAGACCGGTGATTCCGTGCGGAGATCCGTTCGGATTGCTCGGGTATTGCGCGGTCGGTGCCCCGCGCGCGTCGACGAAGCGCAACGCGACGAGCGGTTGGGCGGCCTCGAGCTGAGCGGCGTCGCGGAACTCCGCGCGGCCTTCGCCGTGCGCGACCACCACCGGAAGGCGGCTTCCCTCCATCCCTGCGAAGAACAGCGACGGCGTCCGCGCGACCTCGAGCATGACGAGGCGTGCCTCGAACTGCTCCGAAGCGTTGCGCACGAAATGCGGCCAATGCGCCGACCCCGGGATGATCTCGTGCAGGTTGCTCATCATCTGGCAGCCATTGCAGACGCCCAGCGCGAACGTATCCCCGCGCGCGAAGAACGCCGCGAACCGCTCGCGCAACACGCCATTGAACAGGATCGACTTCGCCCAGCCTTCGCCCGCGCCCAGCACGTCACCATACGAAAACCCGCCACAGGCGACGATGCCGGCGAAATCCGCGAGCGCATGGCGTCCCGCTGCGATGTCCGTCATGTGGACGTCGAACGCGTCGAAGCCGGCGCGCGTGAATCCCGCGGCCATTTCCACCTGGCCGTTGACGCCCTGCTCGCGCAGCACCGCCACGCGCGGCCGCGCGCCGCGCGAGACGAACGGCGCGGCCGGGTCGTCTTGCGGATCGAACGTCAGCGCAGGAACGAGGCCTGGATCGGCGTCGTCGGTGAGCCGTGCGTATTCCTGCTCGGCCGCGGCCGGGTTGTCGCGCAGGCTCTGCATCGCATGCGTCGTGGCCGACCACGTGCGATGCAGATCCGCACGCGCCTCGTCCAGCACCGTTTCACCCCGGGTGCGGATGCGAATACGGGGGCCCCGAACGGGAACGCCGATGCGTGCCGCCACCACGCCCGCCTCGCGCGCCACGGCGAGCACCGAATCGGCATGCGACGCCGCGACCTGCACGACTGCACCCGCCTCCTCGGCGAACAGCGCAGCGAGGGCATCCGCTGCCCGCACGTCGAGCGCGACGTCGAGCCCGCAGCGCGACGCGAACGCCATCTCCGCCAGCGTGACGAACAAGCCGCCGTCGCCGACGTCGTGGTAAGCAAGCAGTTGCCCATCCGCGTGCAGCCTTTGCACGACGCCGAAGAACGCCGCGAGATCCTGCGCACGCGCGATGTCGGGTGCCTCATCGCCCAGCTGTCCGAATACCTGCGCGAGCGCGGATGCGCCGAGGCGGGCGCGTGCGCCGGCGACGGCGAAATGCAGAAGCACCGTTTCGCCGTGATCGGAAACGAGCAGCGGCGTCACGCATGCGCGCGCGTCGGCCACCGGCGCGAACGCGGACACGACGAGCGATACCGGAGCCGTCACGGCCTTCGCGACTTCGCCTTCGCGCCATGTCGTGCGCATCGACAGCGAATCCTTGCCGACCGGAATCGACACGCCGAGCGCGATGCAGAAGTCGGAAACGGCGCGCACCGTGTCGTACAGCGCCGCGTCGTCCCCGGGATGGCCCGCGGCCGCCATCCAGTTGGCGGAGAGCTTGACGTCCGTCAGGTCGCGAATGCGCATGGCCGCCAGGTTGGTGAGCGCCTCCGCGACGGCCATGCGCCCCGACGCCGGCGCGTCGATCGCGGCGATCGGCGTCCGCTCCCCGATCGCCATCGCCTCGCCCGCGAATCCGCTGTAGTCGGCGAGCGTTGCGGCGCAATCGGCAACGGGCACCTGCCACGGGCCCACCATCGGATCGCGCGCGCACAGTCCGCCAACGGTGCGGTCGCCGATGGTGACGAGGAACGTCTTGTCGGCGACAGCGGGAAACTGCAGCACGCGATACGCGGCATCCCTGACCGTGACGCCGCCGAGGTCGAGCGCCGGCCGGTCGCGTCTCACGCGCGTCGCATCGCGCGACGTCCGCGGCGGCGCACCGAGGATGATCTCCAGCGGAACGTCGACTGCGGCGTTTCCGAAATGACCGTCGCCGACGACCAATCGGCCGTCCTCGGTGGCGCGCCCCAACACGGCGAACGGGCAGCGCTCGCGCGCGCAAATCGCGGCGAAGCGGTCGTGATCGCCGGGTGCGATCGCCAGCACGTACCGCTCCTGCGCCTCGTTGCACCAGATCTCGCGCGGCGACATCCCCGGCTCCTCCGATGGGATCGCGCGCAACTCGAAAGCGCCGCCCACGCCGCCGCCGTGGATCAATTCGGGCAGCGCGTTGGACAGTCCGCCCGCGCCGACATCATGGATCGACAGGATGGGGTTCGCCTCGCCCTGCTGCCAGCAGCGGTCGATCACTTCCTGCGCGCGCCGCTGCATCTCCGCATTGGCACGCTGCACCGAGTCGAAATCGAGATCGGCGGCGTTCATGCCGGTGGCGAGCGACGATGCCGCCCCGCCGCCCATGCCGATCAGCATGCCGGGGCCACCGAGCTGGATCAACAGCGTTTCCGCCGTCAGCGGACGCTTGTGCGTTTGCGTTCCTGCGACGTTGCCGACGCCGCCCGCGAGCATGATCGGCTTGTGGTAGCCGCGCACGTCACCATCGGTCTCGATCTCGAACGTGCGGAAATAGCCGCACAGGTTCGGCCGGCCGAACTCGTTGTTGAACGCGGCCGCGCCGATCGGCCCGTCCAGCATGATGGAAAGCGCCGACGCGATGCGATCGGGCTTGCCGTGATCCGCTTCCCACGGCTGCGGAAGCGCGGGTATGCGCAGATGCGACGTCGCATAGCCGACGAGCCCGGCCTTCGCCTTCGCTCCGCGGCCCGTCGCCGCTTCGTCGCGGATCTCCCCGCCCGCACCGGTGGCCGCGCCCGGAAACGGCGCGATCGCGGTCGGGTGGTTGTGCGTCTCCACTTTCATCAGGACGTGCGCGGCCTCGCGATGTGCCGCGTACCGCCCGCTTGCATCCGAGTAGAAGCGCTCCACGACGCTGCCTTCGGCAACCGCGGCGTTGTCGGCATAGGCGACGAGCGTTCCACGCGGCTGCGCGGCGTGCGTGGCGCGGATCATGTCGAACAGCGACAACACCTGCGGCTCGCCGTCGATGCGCCAGCTCGCGTTGAAGATCTTGTGCCGGCAGTGCTCCGAATTGGCCTGCGCGAACATCGTCACTTCGACGTCGGTCGGGTCGCGGCCAAGCCGCGCGAACGCCGCGGCGAGGTATTCGATCTCCCCTTCGGAAAGCGCGAGGCCGAGTGCCGCGTTCGCGTCGTCGAGCGCCGCGCGGCCCTGCGCACGCAGCGGTATCGTCGCAAGCGGCCGCGGCGCCACGTGCGCGAACAGTCGCCACGCTTCGGCGGCATCGTTCAGCACGGTCTCCGTCATCCGGTCGTGAACGAGCGGCAGCAGCGCGGCGCTATCGTCGGACGAAAGATTCGCGCGATCGCGCGTGACGACATCGTAGGCGACGCCGCGCTCGATGCGTGTAACGGCGTCGAGGCCACAATTGTGCGCAATATCGGTCGCTTTCGACGACCACGACGAGATCGTGCCCGGACGCGGCACGACGACGAGCGGCGCTCCGCTTGCCGTTGCGATCGCGTCCTGCGACCCGTATGTCAGAAGGCGCCCGAGCGTCACGCGCTCGTCGTCGCCGAGCGGACGGGCGATCTCGACCAAGTGAAGGTAGCGCGCCGAGATGCCCGCGATCGCGTGGGCGGGTCGCGCCGCCGCGAGCGCGGCTTGGAGTTTCGCTATCCGGAACGACGAGAGCGCAGCGCAGCCGGCGAGAGCGATGACCTCGGGCACGCGGCATTATAGCCGGCGCTCTCTCACGGGACCCCGTGGAAGCGTCCGCGCCGTCGGCGCGGAAACCCGGCGGGCGGGCGGACGTCAGTGGTGCAGAATCTTCGCGATCCATTCGCGCAACTGGTGCGCGCACATCAACATCTGGTACGAAAGCCCGGATGCCACCTGCTCGATCGTCACGCCGGCGTCTTTCATTCGCGCATCCATCCATTCACGCTCTTCACGTGGCAGCATGTTGTAATGCTCCCACGGAACGTTCTGCCTGAACGGCGACGGCACATAGTGTGAAGCCCTAATTCGCTACAGGCGCTGCAGCGCACCGTGGGGAGTCTTCATGCCGGGCGTGAAAAACTGATAGGTGTTTCGACCGTTCTCTTTCGCGTGGTACATCGCCGCGTCTGCACACGTGATCAGCGTGTCGGCGTCTTCGCCGTCGTCAGGAAAGATGCTGACGCCGATACTGATCGTGATCTGCACATCGTGCTCCGCGATCGCAATCGATTCCGTCACCGCGGCGTGAATGCGCTCAGCGTGCCGCGCCGCGTTCTGGGCGTTTTCCACCTCGGACAGGACAACCACGAACTCATCCCCGCCCAGTCGACCCACGGTATCCGAACCGCGGACGACGGCCATGAGCCGCTTCGCCACTGCGCGCAGCACTTTGTCGCCGACCGCGTGTCCCAGCGAATCGTTTATCTGCTTGAAGCGGTCGAGATCGATGAACAGCACCGCGAGCTGGCGCTTGTGGCGCTGTGCCAGCGCGACGGAATGGCTGAGGCGGTCGGTCAATAGCGTGCGATTCGGGAGATCCGTCAGCCCATCGTGCTGCGCGAGGTGAGAAAGCCTCAGTTCTATCGCCCTTGCCTCACTGACGTCTCGAAAAACCATGACCGCACCCGTGATCTGTCCGTCCTTGTCATGAATTGCAGCAATGGAATCCTCGATCGCCGATTCGCTACCGTCGGGCCGGAGCAGCACGGCATGGTGGGGGAGACCGACGATCTGATTCTTCTGGACCGCCAGTTCCATGGGATTGGGTGCCGGTTCACGCGTGTCGCCGTCGAGGAGATGAAAGACTTCCGTCAGCGTCCGTCCACGCGCCTCGTGGCGTGACCAGCCGGTCATTTTCTCCGCCGCTGGATTGATGTAGGTAACGCGACCTGACTGGTCCGTGCTGATGACTGCATCGCCGATGGAATTGAGTGTGACTCGAGCGCGCTCTCGCTCTGCGTACAAAGCGTCCTCGCTGGCTGCGCGCGCCAGGATCTGTCGCAGCACCAGACCGAATGAATACCGGTCGATGTGCTTCTTCAGCATCCGGTCCTTGGCACCACGCTCCACCGCCTGGCGAGCGATTTCCTCCTGATCGCGATCGGTCAGCACTACGATTGGGATACTGCGGGCGGCCAGAAGGACCTCGTCGAAGCAAACCGTGCCCTCGCCATCCGGCAGATACAAGTCCAGCAGGATGGCATCGATCCCTCCCTTCCCCAGTCGCGCGATGCCCGCCGAGAGACTACGCTCCCAGACCATCATGAACAGACCGTCGCCGGGTTGCGCGCCGGCGTGGCGGATCGCAGCGCCGACTGAAGAATCGTCGCTGATGAAGAGCAGCTTTTTCCCGGTAGTGCTCACACATTGGCCAGCATGTTCTATGTCGAAGTGAGAGCAGCCGGCGCCAAAGCCCTATCAAGGTTAAATAGGACACTACTCAGCGTTGCACGCGGGCTCACGATTTGCGAATCGCTGGGCCTAACGCTGCTACATGCTGTCGGCATGGCACAAGATCGGGTGAATAATCCCTCCCCATCCCGAACGGTCTCGAGCGATCGCTGCACGATCATCATCAACGCGCGTTTGTAGCGCACGAAGTGAATGGATCTGCGCGTCCACCTTGGCATCGTTCGTGTAGCCCATCTTCCATTGCGCATACATGCGTGTTTCACAGGCATCGTCCGCGATTTTGAACATATCTTGATGGCGATGGTCTTGTTGGAGGCGTCTCCAAAGTTCGTTGACGTCTCCCTCCTCACCTTCGAGAACGGCGAGAAAATGAGCGCCGGTGAATAAGAGCATGCCGGAAATGTGGTGGCGTAGATTGTTCCGTCGCGATGCGATGATGATTCGGTTGATGCGCGCAACCGAGAAGGACGGTGACGGAACGCTGGACCAGGCGAATCGACGCATCATCCCCTCGAGAGCGCTAAAAGCAGAAAAGCGCTCCGACGCGTCCAAGGGAACGATATGGAGCAGACCAGCACGCAGTCGGGAGCAGCCTCTACACCGCCTTAAGATGCGCTGACCAACGATCGTCGTCTGTACGCTGCCGCACGTACCACGTTGGATTGAATGTCTCCAGCTCTCAAATTTGATCGTCGCATGGCGAATCCCGATCCCGCACGACGCTCCATGAAGCCAACGTCTACCGAAACGGGAAGGGCAACGCTCGTCGCGAATGGTCCCGATTCTTGATTTTGAGCCAGCGCTACTCGGACGTGGGGGCGCGAGGCGAGCCCCTTCGCCTGCTCGTTGAGGTAGCGCTGCGCAGCGGTGCCGAAGGTCACGTTGATCCCGCGTTCCTCGAGCCGGAAGGTCGCGCATGCAGCGCGGGCCTCGTCCACGCCCATGCGCGGCCAGTAGCCCAACACCTTCTCGCGGGTCGACCCGCGCCGCTGCGAACGAGCGACCCATGCGACCTCGCCCTCACGCTGTGGCCGCGCGCAGAGCCCTCGTTGCTTCGCGTGGCTAGTCGAGCGGCGATACTGCTCGGGATCGCGGGCGAGCTTGCGTAGCTCGCTTTCGGTGAGACGCTTCATCGATGCTCCCTTTCGCTGCTAGCTGATTTGCGAGCTGCTAGAGAGCAATATCAAACCTGCCTAGATCATACGCAATCAGGCCTAAGCTGCTGATTTTCTTCGTAAAGAGTGACGGTACCTCAATGGTGCAGGATCTTCGCGAGGAACTGCTGCGCGCGCTCCGAGCGCGGCTTGCCGAAGAAGTCGGCTTTCGCCGCGTCCTCGACGATGTGCCCGGCGTCCATGAAGATCACGCGGTTCGCGACGCGGTTCGCGAAACCCATCTCGTGCGTGACGACCATCATCGTCATGCCTTCCTTCGCGAGCTGCTGCATGACGTCGAGGACCTCGTTGATCATCTCGGGATCGAGCGCGGACGTCGGCTCGTCGAACAGCATGCAGATCGGGTCCATCGAAAGCGCCCGCGCGATGGCAACGCGCTGCTGCTGGCCGCCCGAGAGCTGGCCGGGGAACTTGTCCTTGTGCGCAGACAGCCCGACGCGCTCGAGGTATTTGAGCCCGCGCGCGTCGGCCTCGTCCTGCTTGCGCCCGAGCACCTTCACCTGGGCGAGCGACAGGTTCTGCCGCACGGTCAGGTGCGGAAACAGCTCGAAGTGCTGGAACACCATGCCGACGCGCGCGCGCAGCTTCGGCAGGTTGGTCTTCGGATCGTTCACCTTGATGCCGTCGACGAAGATCTCGCCCTTCTGGATCGGCTCGAGCGCGTTGACGGCCTTGATCAGCGTCGATTTGCCGGAGCCCGACGGGCCGCAGACGACGATCACCTCGCCCTTCTCCACGTTGGTCGTGCATTCGGCCAGCACCTGGAAGCTGCCATACCACTTGGAAATGTCGCGGATCTCGATCATCGGCATGGCGCGGGTTTCCTGCGGGCGTGTGCGAAAAACGGGCGGTCGCGGCGCGTCGGCTTCAGCGAACGATGGCGATCTTGCGCTGCAGCTGCTTCACGAGCAGCGAGCCCACGAAGCAGATGATGAAATAGACGAGCGCGGCGAACAGGTACATCTCGACCAGGCGACCGTCGCGCTGAGCGACCTTCGCCGCGGCGCCGAGGAAGTCGGTGATCGAAAGCACATAGACGAGCGACGTGTCCTGGAACAGGATGATCGACTGCGTGAGCAGGATCGGCAGCATGTTGCGGAACGCCTGCGGCAGCACGATCTTGCCCATCGTCTGCCAGTAGTTGAGGCCGAGTGCGTACCCCGCCGAGACCTGCCCGCGCGAGACCGACTGGATGCCCGCGCGCATGATCTCGCAGTAGTACGCCGCCTCGAACAGCGTAAACGTGATCACCGACGAATAGAAGGCGCCCACCTGGATCGGCTGCGGCGAGCGGACGATCCACGCGCCGATGTACGGCACGAGGAAGTAGAACCAGAAGATCACCAGCACCAGCGGGACCGAGCGCATCAGGTTGACGTATGCGCCGGCGACCACGGACAGCGGCTTGAACGACGACAGCCGCATCATCGCGAGCAGCGTGCCGAAGACGATGCCGCCGGTGATCGCCAGCGCGGTCAGCGTCAGCGTGAACGTCATCCCCTCGCGGAACAGGTATCCGATCGAGCGCTCGATGACGTTGAAGTCGAACTCACCGAGCACGGCGGCGCCCTATGAGCGGATCGTGAACGAGGCCATCAGTGGCCGGCCGGGACTTCGACCTGCTTGCCGATGAAGCCGGGAACGCTGACCTTGCGCTCGATGTGGCGCATGCCGAACACCACGACGACGTTGACGAGGATGTAGATCGTCGTCGCCGCGGTAAACGCCTCGAACACCTGGAAGCTGAACTCCTGCATCGACCGCGCCGCGGCGGTGAGCTCGACGAGCCCGATCGTCAGCGCCACCGACGAGTTCTTGATGATGTTCATGAACTCCGACGTGAGCGGCGGCAGGATGATCCGGTAGGCCATCGGCAGCAGCACGAAGCGGTACGTCTGCGACAGCGTCAGGCCGAGCGCCGTGCCGGCCATCCCCTGGCCGCGCGGCAGCGACTGGATGCCGGCGCGCACCTGCTCGGACACGCGCGCCGCCGTGAAGAAGCCGAGGCAGAGGACGGCGGGAACGTATGCGCCCCACGGCGGCGGCATCTGCTTGATCCACGTCCCGATCGCGCGCGGCACGACCTCCGGCAGCACGAAGTACCACAGGAACATCTGGACCAACAGCGGGATGTTGCGGAACAGCTCGACGTAGGCGTTGCCGAAGCGCACCGCCCATTTCGACGGCGTCGTGCGCATCACACCGAGCACCGACCCGAGCACCAGCGCGATGATCCATGCGGCGAGCGCGGTGGCGAGCGTCCAGCCGAGTCCGACCAGCAACGAGTGGAAGTACGTCCCCTGCCCGTCGGGGGAGAGCTCCCAGTAGATGTGCCAGTTCCAGTTGTAGTTCATCGACCCCGGCGACGCGACGAGAACGGACGCGGCACCCTACCATACAAATGCGAAAACGGGGAGCCGAAGCTCCCCGCGCGATGCAGCGATGCGGAAAAGGATTACTTGTAGTGCGCCGGGTCGCCGCTGTCCGTGGGAGTCGCAAACACCTTCTTCAGCGCGTCGCTCTCCGGGACGTTGAGATTCACGCCCTTCGGCGGAATCGGCGACAGGAACCACTTCTTGTAGATGGAGTTGATCTCGCCGCTCTTGTAGAGCTTGGCAGTCGCGTCGTCGACGATCTTCTTGAAGCCCGGGTCGTCGCGGCGGAGCATCGCGCCGTACGGCTCGATCGACAGCGCGTCCGCGGAGATCACGTAGTCGGCTGGCGCCTTCGAGTTGGCGACGAGGCTGTAGAGCAGGATGTCATCCATGAAGAACGCGCTCGCCCGATCGGTCTCGACCATCAGGAACGCCTCGGCGTGGTCCTTAGCCGTCAGGATGTTCATGCCCGCGTTCTGCGAACCATTCATCTCCGTGATCTGCTTCAGGTTCGTCGTACCCGACGTCGACACGACCGTCTTGCCCTTCAGGTCGCTCCAGGTCTTGAAGTTGTTCGCCTTCTTCGACACGAAGCGATTCGCCGTCAGGAAGTAGGTGTTGGTGAACGCGACCTGCTTCTGCCGCTCGAGATTGTTGGTCGTCGAGCCGCACTCGAGGTCGACGGTGCCGTTGGCGATCAGCGGGATCCGCGTCGCCGACGTGACCGGATTCAGCTTGACCTGCAGGTTCGGCATCTTGAGGTCGGCCTTGATGGCGTCGACGACCTTCATGCAGATATCGAGCGCGTAGCCGACGACGTTCTGCTTGTCGTCGTAATACGAGAACGGAATCGACGAATCGCGGTGGCCGATCGTGATCGTGCCGGTGTCCTTGATCTTCTTGAGCGTCGGCGATTCCTGGGCGATGGCCGGTGCGGCGCAGAAAGCGAGCAGCGCGAACGCCAGCGTGAAATTCGAAGTGCGCATGCAATGGACTCCTGGAGGTAGGGGCCTTCGGCCCGATGACCCGCCGGGCGGGTAGCGGCAGGATTCTACGGGCGGCGGGTCCGAATGTCCAAGCTTCGCGCACGAGGACGAACGGCCGGCCCCCCTCGGAACGGACGCCACCGTGGATTAAACTGGATCGGACATGCCCGTTCGTATCGACCTCACGACCGATCGTCTTGCGCCGGTGCTGTCGCTCCCCCTGCTCCGGGACGTCGAGCGCCACCATGCCGACGAGCCGCTGATGGAGCGCGCAGGCGCGGCAGCCGCGGACATCGCGGCTGCGATGCTCGCGCGCAACCGCGGCCCGGTCGCGGTCCTGGCCGGACCCGGCAACAACGGCGGCGACGCTTGCGTGTGCGCGCGTCACTTGCACGCGAGCGGCTTCGATGTCGCCGTCGTGTGGTCGGCCGACCCCGCACGCCTCGCGCCCGCGGCGGCGGCTGCCTATGCCGAAGCATCTGCTGCGGGTGTTCGCTTCATGCTCGCGCCGCCCTCTCGAACGCCGGCGCTGATCGTCGACGGGCTGTTCGGCATCGGCCTTTCGCGTCCCGTGAAGTCGCCGTATGACGGGTGGATCGAATGGGCCAACGCGCAGGCCGCGCCGGTTCTCGCGCTCGACGTCCCCTCGGGAATCGACGCCGCGACGGGCGTCGCGCATCCGCCAACTATCGCCGCCGCCGCGACCGCGACTTTCATCGCGCTGAAGCCGGGGCTTCTTACGGGCGACGGTCCCGATCACTGCGGCGAGTTGTCGGTGCACGACCTCGGGCTCGACGTGGCCGCCGTCGCCACCGGCGTACGGCTCGAATGGCGGCCGCTCGCACGCGAGCTGCCCGCGATCCTCGCGCGGCGAACGCGCAAGACGCATAAGGGAACGTTCGGCCGCGCATGCGTCGTCGGCGGTGGCGAGGGACTCGTCGGTGCCGCGCTGCTCGCCGGTCGCGCGGCGATCCGGCTCGGCGCCGGACGCGTCGTCGTCGGGCTGGCGGCGCGCAATCCGCCGCTTGTCGACTGGGCGTCGGCCGAGTTGATGCTGCGCGATGCCGCCAGTGTCGGCGACGACTACGACGCGTGGGTCGTCGGCCCGGGGCTCGGCACCAGCGAGCGCGCGCACGCGCTCGTCGCAAAGTTCACAGGCCGGCCGCAGCCGCTCGTGCTCGATGCCGACGCGCTCAACGCCATTGCCGTCGACACGACGCTGCGCGATGCGGTAGCCAGGCGGAGCGCACCCACGCTCGCAACGCCGCATCCAGCCGAGGCGGCACGGCTACTGGGTTCCGACACCCCCGCCGTGCAGGCCGATCGCGTGCGCGCGGCGACCGATATCGCGTCGGCGCTGCGCGCGCACGTCGTGCTGAAAGGCGCAGGCAGCATTGTCGCGCGCCCCGACGGCTCGTTCGACGTCAACGCGAGCGGCAATCCCGCGCTGTCGACGGCCGGCTCCGGCGATGTCCTCGCGGGGATCCTCGGTGCGCTGCTGGCGCAGGGACTCGCCGCGGACGAGGCGATGCGCATCGGCGTGTGCGTGCACGGAGCGGCTGCGGATGCGCTCGTGGCCGAGGGCATCGGGCCGCTCGGTGTCACTGCATCGGAGCTGATCGATGCCGCCCGCGCGCTCGTCAACGAGGCGACGCGCAAGCCGGCGAAGCGATAGCGGTGTCGGAGGTGTAACTGCCGGTGTCGGAGGTGCAACTCCCCGCAGTGTCGGGTTGCACCTCCGACACTGGGGGTTGTACCTCCGACACCGGAGATGTCAGGGCAGCAGCACCGTCGAGCCGGTCGTCTGCCTCCCCTGGAGCGCGCGATGCGCGTCGGCCGCCTGCGCGAGCGGGAACGTCTGGGGGATCTCGACCTTGATCTTCCCCGATTGGACCATGCCGAACAACTCGCCCGCCATCGCGTTGAGCGACGCGCGATCCGTCGCGAAATTCACGAGCGTCGGCCGCGTCGCATACAGCGATCCCTTCTGCGCGAGCAGCATGAGGTTGAATGGCGGCACCGACCCCGACGCATTGCCGAAGCTCACGAACGTTCCGCGCGGTGACAGGCAATCGAGCGACGCCGGAAACGTTTCCTTGCCGACGCCATCGTAGACGACCGGCACGCCCTTGCCGCCGGTGATCTCCTTCACGCGCTCGACGAAGTTCTCGCGCGTGTAGACGATCGTGTGCGCGCAACCGTGCTCGCGCGCGAGCTTCGCCTTCTCGTCCGAGCCGACTGTTCCGATCACGGTCGCCCCGAGCGCGCTCGCCCATTGGCAGGCGATCAGGCCGACGCCGCCGGCGGCCGCATGGAACAGGATCGTCTCGCCGCCCTTCAGCGGAAAGCTCTGCCGCAACAGGTATTGCGCGGTGAGACCTTTCAGCATGATCGCAGCGGCCGTCCGATCGTCGATGCCGTCCGGCAGCTTGACGAGCCGGTCGGCTTGCACGATGCGCGCGGTGCTGTAGGCGCCGAGCGGGCCCGTGCCCGTCGCGACGCGGTCGCCCGGCTTCACCCAGTCGACGCCTGCGCCGACCGCTTCGACGACACCCGCCGCCTCGTTGCCGAGCCCGCTCGGAAGCGGCAACGGATACAGGCCGCCCCGGTGATACGTGTCGATGTAGTTGACGCCGACCGCAGTGTTGCGGACGCGCGCCTGGCCGGGACCGGGCTCGCCGACCTCCACTTCTTCCCATTGCATGACCTCGGGACCGCCGGTCGCGTGAAAGCGAATTGCGTGATGCACGTTCGGACTCCTTTGCGAGAAATCGATCGGGGTAGAGCCGCGACTACGTTGCTCGCGAGCCCTTGCTTGCGCGGCGTGGCGACGCGGGCGCTCGGGCACGCGATGCCGGCGCCCTGCCCTCCGGCGCGCGCACGAGCAGCACCGGCACGCGCGCCTCGCGCAACACCGCTTCGGCATCGCTGCCCATCACCACCCGCCGCAGGCCGCGCCGGCCGTGCGTGCCCATGACGATGACGCTGCTTTTCAGCTTGCGCGCCTGGCCGAGAATCGCATCGGCGATCGATCCGCCCTTCGTCTCGACGAGCACGGTCTTCGCCTGCACGCCGGCCTTGGCGGCCGCCGCCTCCGCCGCGGCGAGCACCTTGCGGCCGTTCGTACGCAGGTCGTCGAGCAGGTTGTCGATGTAATTGGCCGGAATGTATCCCATGTCGCCCACGTACGCCGTTCCCGCGGTCGCGTCGACGACGTGCAGGATCGTGAGCGTCGCCTTCTGATCCGCCGCGAGCCCGATCGCCGCTTCGAGCCCTCGCTTCCCCGTCGAGCTGCCGTCGACGGCCACCAGCACCTGTTCGAACATATCCCCTCCGCAATATCGATCCCTCTAACGCCGCAATGTCGCAACGATTCGTCCTGGCGTCAACAGCAGGTCGAGCGCATCGCAGATGGACGCGCAAGCGATATCCGCCTGCATCAGCGTCCGTTCCGAGAATCCCTCGCGTCCTCAGCTGTCACCGTTCACGACGCCGAATTCGATCGGCAACCGGACGTAGAACACGCTGATCCGCTCTGCGCGGATGCGATCGAGCAGGCGCTCCGCGTCGTCCGCGCCGACCGCGAAATCGATCTCGACCGGCAGATCGCCGGCGAGCTCGAAGAAGTGCTCCTCGTGAATCACGCCGTGGCGCCCGAAGCCGGCGATCGCGCGAAACGCAGAGCCGCCGTGGATGCCGAGCTTGCGCGCCTCGGCGAGCAGCCACTCGTAGAGCAGCACGTGATCGTGCTTGCGGTTCTCGTGCACGTAGAAGCGCAATAGCATCCCGTTCATGACGAAGCCCCCCATGCGAACACGGCGCGCATGATCAGAATGCCGATGACGGTCAGCAGCAGCGAGCCGACGACATGAAGCGCGATGCCGAGCACGCTCCAGAGCCATTCGCGGCGCAGCAGCAGCGTCGTTATTTCGGCGGAGAACGTGGAGAACGTCGTCAGGCCTCCCAGGAAACCCGTGGTCACCAGGAGACGCAGTTCAGGTCCGAGCAGCGCATGCCTCGTCACGAGCTCCATCGCGAGGCCCATCATCAGGCCGCCGACGAGATTTGCGGCCAGCGTGCCGAGCGGCAGCGTGGGAAACACCGGGTTGAGCACCGTGCCGAGACCCCAGCGCAGCCATGCCCCGACGGCGGCGCCCCCGCCGACGGCCAGCCATGAACCCAAGCCAAGCATCCAGCTCCTCCTGCCGCGATCAGCGGCGTTCCAGCCCGTTCCCGCGGCCGGTCGAAAGGGATTTCAGCGGACGAACCGGTCGACGTAATCCGCGCCGAGCCCCACGTCGCGGTAGTGGGCGCGGCACATCGCGATCTTGGTGTGGACGTCCTCGTAACCGACCTGTCGGCCGTCGGCATCGACGTAGATCATTGCGCCCTCGATGTCGAAGAACGTGATCATCTCGGAGCAGTCCGCGGGAACCGTGAGTGTATGGACTTCGCCCGGCGGCTCGTAGACGAAGCTGCCTTCCTCCGCCGTCCAGTCGTGCTCGACATATTTCCAGCGGCCGCGGATAACGTAGCCGACGACGCGCATCGGATGCCGGTGCCGCGACAGCACGCCGGAGCGGCGAACGCGCAGGAGATTGCACCACCCGCCACTCACCGTGTTGAAAAGCAGCGGACGAAACCAGACGTCCGGCGCCTGCGGCACCCAGACGCGCTCGTCGTCGGGCAGCGCGCGCACGGCGATCTCGGGACGAATGCCGAGCGTGGCCGTGATCATCGGCGCGCCGCTCACGGGTCTACCCGCCGCGCTGATGCGCTGCCGATGACAGCCAGTGCCACCGCCGCTACGGGGCGGCCCTTCGCGTTCATCCGCCCGCCTCCTTGAGCGTCTTCACCGCCGCCTGCTGCTGGCGCAGCGCCGTGACGAGCGCGTCGATCTCGGCGCTTGCGTCGCGCTCGCGCGGAAACGGCCGGCCCGCGCGGCGATACCAGTAGCGCGCGTTGCCGAGGTCCCCCTCGAGCATGTGGACGATACCGTGTGCCCAGTAGCCCATTTCCGTGTTGTCGTTCTGCACGATCGCGTGCGCCTTTTGGAAGTCGCCGCGCTGCAGGTGCCGGATTGCCGTGTTGAGTGCCATCCCTCCTCCGTTCCGGTCTGAATCGATGCCGTGCCCCACCCCCTCGCGATTCCTGTCGGCGTATCCCCCGGGGAAGCCGCAGTCTTTTGCAAGCCGTTACGTGCAAAGATAACCACCGTCGACCGGGACAATCGCTCCCGTGACGAAGCCCGCCGCTGGCGAACACAGGAAAACCGCCGCGCCGGCGACGTCGACGGGCTCTGCCCAACGCCCGAGCGGCGTGCGCGCGACGATCGCGTCGCTGCGCACCGCATCCTCCTGCAGCGCCTGCGTCAGCGACGTGCGCACCCAGCCGGGCGCTATTGCATTGACGCGTATGCCATCGGCGGCGTACGCGAGCGCGAGCGATTTCGTGAGCTGCGCCACGCCGCCCTTGCTCGCGCTGTACGCAGGCACACGCGCACCGCCCTGATACGACAGCACCGACGCGGTATTGACGATCGCGCCGCCGTCGCGGCCGTGCGTGGCGGCGAGCTTGCCGCGCGCGAGCGAGCAACAGCGCATCGTACCCGTGAGGTTGACCGCGAGCACCTCCTCGAACGTCGCGAGTCCGTGCTCGGCGTCGCGGCGAATGACCCCGGCGCAATTCACGAGCACGTCGAGGCGCGGCAGGTCGTCAATCAGCGCGCGCACCGCGCGCTCGTCACGCACGTCGAGCGCGATCGCGTCGCGGCCGGCGAAATCGGGTGCGGCGCGCGCGGCTGCTGCTTCCTCGGGCGTGGCGCCGGTGACCGTCACCACCGCACCGGCGTCGGCGAGCCCGCGTGCGATCGCAGCGCCGATGCCGCTTCCGCCGCCCACGACCAGCGCGACCTTGCCGGCCAGCATGTCGTTGCAAAACGTCTGCGCGATCGTCATCGCTGCGCTTGGGCGGCAAGCAGCCGCTCGACGTCCGCGACGTGCGGCAACGGCGCGACTGCGCCGTAGCCCATCGTCGCGAGTGCCGCGGCGGCGTTCGCGAAGCGGGCCGCCGCGAACGGATCGTCACCGGCGGCGATGCGGGCGACGAAGGCGCCGTCGAAACAATCGCCGGCACCCGTCGCGTCGACGGCATCGACGGCGACGCCGGCGACGTGCTCGCGCCGGCGCCCGTCCGAGACGACACAGCCTTCGCGGCCCAGCTTCAACACGACCCACGACGCGCCGAAATCGTGGCAAATGCCGACGATGCGCGCGGGGTCTTCGGTGTCGAACAGATGGCGCGCGTCGTCGAGCCCCGGCAACGCCCAGTCCACGAGCCGCAGCGTCTCCCGCACGACGGCGCGCGCGCGAGGGAGCGGCCACAATGCGAGCCGCAGATTCGTGTCATACGAGATGCGCGCGCCGCCCCCGCGCGCAGCGTCGATCGCCGCGAAGCACGCGTCGCACGCCGTCGCGGAAATCGCCTGGCTGATTCCCGACATGTGCAGCACGCGCGTGGCGCGAATCGCCTCGAGCGGCAGCGTGGCCGGCGACATCCGCGACGCCGCGGATCCCGCGCGCAGATATGAAAACGCGTGCCCGCTCTCGTCGTGCGAGACGAAGTACACGCCGGTCGGCGCGTCGGCGTCGACGGCCACGCCGTCGACCGCGACACGCTCGCGCTTCCACAACTCGATCAGGCGGCGGCCGAACGCGTCGTTGCCCACGCGCGTCGCGTAGCCGCTGCGCGCGCCGAGGCGAGCCGCGGCGATCGCCATGTTCGACGTGTCGCCGCCGAAGCCCTGCAACCACGCGTGCGCATCGCTCGCGCGCGCCTCGTTGAACTCGATCATCGCCTCGCCGAGCGCGAGGATGTCGGTCGGCGAAGCGGTTGCGGACGCCTGCATTTCCGTGCGCCGCCGAGAGGCCTAGCGGTTCCGCGCCGGCAAGGCGGCGAATCCGCTGCGATACGCGGCGGCAACGGCGCGCACCTGTGCAGGATCGGCGCCCGGCTTGTAGAGGTTCGACCCGGTGCCGAACCCGGTGGCGCCTTCGGCCCACCACGGCGCCATATTGTCGGGCCGGATGCCGCCGACGGCGAAGACGCGCGTACCGGTGGGAAGCACCGCACGCCACGCGCGAAGCGCAGCCGGTACCGTCGCTTCTGCGGGAAAGAGCTTCAGCCCGTCGGCGCCCGCGGCGAGCGCCGCAAACGCTTCGGTCGGCGTGGCGACGCCCGGCAGGCAGATCATCGCGTGCCGCTTCGCCTCGCGCACGACGGCGACGTCGGCGTGCGGCATCACGATCAGGCGCCCGCCGGCTTCACGCACGCGCGCGACATCGGCAACGTCGATCACCGTGCCTGCGCCGACCAGGCAATTCGCGCCATGCCCGGCGGAAAGCGCGCGAATCGATGCGAACGGATCGGGCGAATTGAGCGGCACCTCCAGCACGCGAAATCCTTCGGCTGTCAGCGCGCCCGCGATGGCCGGCACCTCGGCCGGCGTGATGCCGCGCAGTACCGCGACGAGCGGCAACGGTGCCAGATAATCGTCGAGATTCACTTCATTCATCGAATCTTCGGGCTCATTGGCCTGCCCTTCGCGCTGACGCGCTTCGGGACTTGTTCGCCCTCGGGGCGGCCCTTCGGGCTCATTGGCCCGCCCTTCGCGCTGACGCGCTTCGGGACTTGTTCGCCCTCGGGGCGGCCCCTCGGGCTCACGCCTCGACAGCCGCGGTGACGATGCCGGCGTGCAGCGCGACACGCCACAGGCCGTGCGCGGCCGCGTCGGCAACGCCGCGCGCAGCGACGATGCCGGCATCGGAGAGCGCGAGCTCGTAACGGTCGGCGAGCGCATCAGCGCCGATGACGCGCACGTGCGACGCATCGATGCCCGCGCGCTGCGCCCAGGCGCGTGCCGCGCCGACCTCGCGGCCGATCAGCAGGCCCGACAGCCAGTCGGCGACCTCCTCCGAGCGCAGCCCGGCCGTCAGCGCGAGCGTGCGCGCGCCGAACATGTCGTGCAGAAGCTCGCCGCCGGCGAGGCCGCGCGCGACGCCGCGCGAGAACGCGTCGCGCATGAAACGGCCGGGCTCGTGCCCCGCAAGGCGACCGAGCATGCTGTGGGCGATCAGCACGCCATAGAGCTCGCCCGTCATGAACGTCGTGAAGTCCACGACGCGGCCGTGCTCGACCCGCGCCCACTTGCTGTGCGTGCCCGGCAGCACCGCGAGCACGCGCTCGTTGCGGCCGACCGAGCCGAGCAATTGCGTCTCCTCGCCGCGCATCACGTCCGCGATACCGGCCGCATCGTGCGTGACGACGCCGGGCACGATCGCGAGCTCGTCGTGCGGCGCACGCGCGAGCCGATCGCCGAGCGCGGTCAGCGAAGCGGGGCATTCCACGTAAGGCGCCTCGACCCAGCCCTGGCGGCTGCCGATCATCCCGGACGCGATGCGCGGGACACGGACGTCCCAGCCGGCGATCAGCTTCGCAAGCGCTGCGTCGAAGCGGCCGTCGCGAACGTGGCGAATGCCGATTGGCAGGTCGCGTCGCTCCAAGACCTGGCCGCCGGCGTCGAGCCGGTAGGCCCGTGCGGCGGACGTCCCCCAATCGATGCCGACGAGCGCCGTTGCGGACACGCTTCGCGTCTACCAGCGGCCGGCGGCTGCGTCGTCGCTCGCGCGGGCTTCTACCCAGCGGTCGCCCTGCGGCGTCCGCTCCTTCTTCCAGAACGGCGCGCGGGTCTTCAGCATGTCCATCACGTATTCGCACGCGTCGAACGCCGTGCCGCGATGCGCGCTCGTGATCACGACCAGCACGATCTGGTCGCCGGGACGCAGTGCGCCGACGCGATGGACGACCAGCGCATCGAGGATCGCGAACCGCCGGCGCGCCTCGCCGACGATGTCCGTCAGCGCCTGCTCGGTCATACCCGGATAGTGCTCGAGCGTGAGACCCGTTACCGCGGCGGCGTCGTTGACGTCGCGTACTGTGCCGATGAACGACGCGATGGCGCCGATGTCGGCGCGTCCCGCACGCAGGCGCGCGATTTCCAAACCGGCGTCGAAATCGCCTGTTTGCACGCGAACGTGATCGCGTCCATCACGTTCCGGCGCGTGCAGATCCCCGGATGACGGTGCGGTCGCGCTCATCGGCTCCTGCTATCCACCCGTGACCGGCGGAAAGATCGCGATTTCGTCGCCGTCGGCGACCGGATGCGTCCGGCCCGCGAGCCGCTGGTTCACGGCGAAGCGCACCGCACGCCCTTGCGCGAGCTCGCTCGCCCACGCGCCGCCGCGGCCGCGCAGCGCATCGATGATCGCGTCGACGGTGAGCGGGCGGTCCGCTGCGATCTCGAGCGTCTCGCGCTCGCGGCCGAACGCCTCGCGCAGCCGCGCGAGGTAGACGAGGCGAAAAGAGACGAGCGTTGCGACCGAGGCTGGCTGCATGGCGAGGGAAAATGGGCGACGTCCCGCGAACGATCCGGGGCGCCGGAATCTGATTGTACGACGCCGCAGCGAGCGCCGGGTTCGGAATGCGCCGTAGCGGCGCTAAAGCACTAACCTAGAAGCGGAACTGCATTCCGAGTTGCACTTGGTCGGACTCGGGCAGCGGCCCCGCAACCGCCTCGCCTGCGAAGCGGCTGAAGCGGGCGTATTCGAGTCGTAGACCGAGCGCCGGCGTCACGTCGTAGCGGACGCCCAAGCCGTAGTTGACGCCGTTGCGCAGTGCCCGCGTTTCGCTGGGTGGCAGGGCGGCCAGCGCATACGCCGGCAGCGCGTCGCTTTGCGCATAGCCCAGCCGGCCGTACAGCGAGAAACTCTTCTGGAACGACCAGGTCGTGTAGACGTCTGCGTTCCACGCCCGCGAGGCGAGTGGCGGCGTCGGTCCGAGCGACAACCCGACACCGCGCGGGGCAGTCGCAGCGAGCGGCCGCAGCGTATAGCGGTCGGCGGTCGAGAACGACGCTTCGACGGCGACGTCGTTGGCCCACCGATAGCCGCCGAACACGAGCGCCCGGTCGGCCGTATCGTCGCTGATCGGCGAGGCGAAACGGCCCCACGTCGACGACAGGCGGCCGAGATCGATGCCCGCCGACTCGACCCCTGCATTGCGCAGCGCAACACCGCCATAGAAGCCCGCGGCTTGCGCGGCCGGCTGGGCGGCGCTCTCCTGCGCGAATCCGGGCGGGGCAACCGCGAAGGCGGCGACAGTTGCGGCGACGAGTGCGGTTCTGCGGATCATGAGACTCGACTTCTGCGGCTTGCCGGACGGCGCCCCTGCGACGCACGATCGGCCGTGCAGCAGGGCTTGGTCCGGAATCGGTTGCCAAGGTTCACGCTACCCCCGGAAGTTCCCGCCGTCAATCGGGCATCGGCCAGGCGGCGGCGTGCTCGAATACGAATGTGGCGACCGCGGCCGGGTCGTTCAAGGCGAAGACCGGCAGGCGCGTGGCCAGGCGTCCCGGGGGATCGGCCGCGACGCCGACGATCGCCTGGTCGGCCGGGTGCAGCAGCGGCTTGCCGACGGCTTCCCTCCACACCTCGAGCTTGGGAATCGGGGCGCGCTTGTAGCCTTCAACCAGCGCGAGATCGCAGGGGGAGAGGCGGTCGAGCGCCTGCGCAAGCGTCAGTTCCGGCGCACCGCGCAACTCGTGGATCAACGCAAACCGCACCCTCGAGCTGACGAGCACTTCGGTGCAGCCCGCCGCGCGATGACGATAGGAATCCTTGCCGGGCGTGTCGACGTCGAACGCATGGTGCGCGTGCTTGACGAGCGACACCCTCAGCCCGCGCACCACGAGCAGCGGTACGAGCGCCTCGATCAGCGTGGTCTTGCCACTGCCGGACCAGCCGGCGAAGCCGATGACGCGCACGCGCGAGCGTTCAGGCGGCGCGCTCGGCGCGGTCCGCGCGCCAGGGGGCCGCCGATGCGCGGCTGCCCAAGTCCGCGGCAAGGCCCGCATGCGCGATCGCGCCGTCCCACGCCATGACGCCCGCGGCGAGCGCCGCGTCGTGCTCGAGCGCGTGCGCGACGCCGTCGGCAAGGCGGCGCACGTACGGCAGCGCGGCGGCCGCGAGCGCGAGCGAAGCGGTCCGCGCCACGAGCGCCGGCATGTTGGGGACCGCGTAGTGCACGACGCCCTCCTCGACGTAGGTCGGCTGCGACAGGCTCGTCATCCGGGAGGTCTCGGCGACGCCGCCCTGGTCGATGCCGACGTCGACGATCGCGCTGCCGCCGCGCATCGCGCGCACGACGTCGCGCGGAATCAGCTTCGGCGACAACCGGCCCGGCTCGAGCACGCCGCAGATGACGAGATCGGCGCGGGTGATCGCATCGTGCAGGTCGGCGGGATCGCCGGCGAGCGTCACGGTGTGGATGCGCTCGTTCCCCGCTGCGAGCATGGCGAGCCGAGCCGCCCCGCGCGAGAAGACGGTCACATCGCAACCCATGCGCGCGGCGACGCGCGCGGCCTCGCCGCCGACATTGCCGGCGCCGATGACGACCACACGCGCACCGGGAACGGCGTCGACACCGGTCACCAGCGTGCCGTTGCCGCCCGCGCTCGTCATGAGCGCCTGCGCGCCCACGAGCGGTGCGAGGCGCCCGGCGATGCGCGACATCGGCGCGAGCAGCGGCAGTGCGCCGTGCACGTCGCGAACCGTCTCGAATGCAATGACCCGGACGCGGGCGGCCAGCACGGCGGCGAGCAGCGCGCGGTCGCGATTCAATTGCGCGAATCCGAAGACTGTCGTGCCGGGCGAAAGCCGCGCGTACTCGCCCCGCTGGACTTCCTTCACCTTGACGATCAGCGGGCAGCGCCAGATCATCGCGGCGTCGTCGTCGACAGCTGCGCCCGCGCCGCGATAGGCGTCGTCCGCGAAGCCGCTCGCCGCGCCTGCGCCCGCTTCGACGACGACCACGTGTCCCGCGGCGACCAGGTCCCGGACGCCGTCGGGCACGAGCGCGACGCGGCGCTCGCCGTCCTTGGTCTCGCGCGGGATGCCGATCTGCATGCGAAGCCCTATGCCAATGTCCTCGGGATTGTAGACTGGGCCGCGAGGCGCCCCCATATGGAGCCGATGAAGAATCCCCTCGTTCCGCGGCGGGCGGCAACCGGCGACGACGATCGCCACGGCCCGATCATCGAAGCGCTGGAGCGCGTGCTGGCGGACATACCCGCCGCGGGCACTGCGCGGGCGGAGCTTCCGGACGACGCCGCGAAGGCCATCGCGCGCCGCGCCGCGAAGCGCGCCGCCATGCTGTCGGGCTCGCTCGCGCTGCCACCCGGCCCGCTGGGCTTTCTCACGGTGCTGCCGGACCTCTACCTGATCTGGCAGACGCAGCGGCAGATGGTGGCCGACATCTTCGGCGTCTACGGACGCAGCGCCGAACTCACGCGCACGCACATGCTGTATTGCCTGTTTCGCCACGCCGCGAGCCAGGTGCTGCGCGACGTTGCGGTTCGTGGCAGCCAGCGCGTCGTCATCCGCCAGCTTTCCGGCGGCGCGCTGCGCAACGCTCTCGGCGGCGTCGGCCGCTCGGTTTCGCAGCGCGTTGCAGGCAACGCCGCCGGCCGCTGGATTCCGCTCGCGGGCGCGGCTGCCGTGGGCGCCTACGCCTACTGGGACACGCTGCAGGTCGCGAACACCGCGCAGCGGCTGCTGACCGCGCCGGTGAACGAGATCACGGACACCGAATAGCATGTGCGGCCGCTACGAGCTGTCAAGCCATCCGGCCGCCGTCGCGCTGGCGTTCGGCCTCGATTATCCGCCCGACATCCGTCCGCGCTACAACATCGCGCCGATGCAGCAGGTGCCGATCGTTCGACTCGGATCGAACGGCCGGCGCCAGCTCGTGCAGGTCCGCTGGGGGCTCGTGCCGCGCTTCGCGAAGGATCCGTCGATCGGCGCGCGCATGATCAACGCGCGCGGCGAAACGCTCGCGTCGCGTTCCGCGTTTCGCAACGCGTTCGCGCGTCACCGCTGCCTCGTTCCCGTCAACGGATTCTATGAATGGCAGGCGACACCGGCCGGCAAGCAACCGCTGCACATCGGTATGCCGGATGGCCGGCCGTTCGCCCTCGCCGGGCTTTACGAGCGTTGGCTTTCGTCCGAAGGCGACGTGCTCGACACATGCGCGGTCGTCACGACCGCCGCAACCCGCTCGATCGCCGGCGTGCACGACCGCATGCCGGTCATCGTGCCCGACGCCGCTTACGCGCGTTGGCTCGACCCGGCGGATACCGACGTCGCCGATCTGGTCCACGGGTGCACGGACCCGCTGCGAATCTATCCGGTGTCCACGCGGGTCAACGCCGTGCGCAACGACGACGCGGCGCTCGTCGAACCCGTCACGATCACAGCCGCCAACGACGATACGGTGGCGGCAGCCGCAGCCGAGCCGCCGCATGCGGACGCGTCCGAGGAGGACTTCGCCAGGGAGCCGGTGCAGGAGAAACTTTTCTAGCGTCGTTCGTCGTCGCCTGGTGCAGGCTGTTTCCGCGACGGGCAGGTCGGCGCTAACGCCGCGCGCGCAGGAACGCGACGACGCTGTCCCAGAACGCGGTGTGGGCACCGAGATCGTTGTGATTGGCGCCGGCAATCACCTGCCACGTCTTCGGGCCCGCCCACGCGTCGAACAGCGCGCGCGAGCGCGCCGGTGAAACGATCGGATCGGCATCACCGACCAGTGCGAGCATCGGCGCGTGAATGCCGCGCGCGAGCGACGCCGCGTTGAAGCGATGCCGCAGCAACAGCGAGACCGGCAGCCACGGGTAATGCTGACGGCCGACGGCGACGAGGCTGTCGAACGGCGACGCGAGGATGACGCCCGCGACAGGCCGTGCCGCCGCGACGTAAGCCGCAACGGCGGTGCCGAGGCTGCGGCCGTAGATGAAGATCCGTTGCGGGTCGACGTCGGGGCGACGTGCGATCGCATCGTAGATCGCGAGCGCATCCTCCGTCAGCGCACGCTCGCCGGGCTCGCCTTCGCTCTTGCCGTAGCCGCGATAGTTGACGGCGGCCAGCGTGTAGTCGCCCGGCCAGCGCGCTTCGGTCAAGACCCACGACGCTTCCTCGGCGTTGCCGCCGAAGTAGATGACCGCGGGGGCCGGCGCGGTCGCGCCGGGGACGAGAAAGCCCGCGAGCCGCGAGCCATCCGCGGCGACCACGTCGAGCGGGATCGCGCGCGCAGGCAAATGCGCGGTCGATGCGAGCGGCTGCGGAAAGAAGATCAGGCGCTCCTGCGCCCACCATGCCAGCGCGCAAACGCCTGCGGCCAGCGCCGCCGCCGCGATCAGCAGCTCGATCACTTTGCGTGCAAGCGCCAGGTGGGCTATTGCTCCACGCGCGCGCCCGCGTCGATCCACGCGCCGAGACGCGCCCGCTCGTCATCGGTCATGTTCGTCAGGTTCCCGAGCGGCATCGCGTGCGACGCGACCGCCTGCTGGCGGATCGCGGCCGCGTTCTGTGCGATCTGCGCGGGCGACTCGAGCACGACGCCTTTGGGCGCCACGGCGATCCCCTCCTGGCGCGGCTTCTCCGCATGGCATGCGACGCAGCGCGCGTCGACGATGGCCTTGACGTCGCGAAAGGAGACGTCGTCGCTGCCGCTTCGCCGCTCAGGCGCGATGGCCACCGCCAATGCGAGCGCGCCGACGGCTGCGATCGCCGGAATCACCCACACGGTGCGCCCCCGATGACGCAGGTTGAAGAAGTGCCGCACGTACGCCGCGAGCAGCAGCAGGCACACGAGCACGAGCCACGCTCGCGGATGGCCGTACGTCATCGGATAGTGGTTGCTGATCATCGTCAGCAGCACCGGCAGCGTGAAATAGTTGTTGTGCACCGAGCGCTGCTTGCCGCGCAGGCCGTAGACCGGATCGGGGACGCGTCCCTGCTCCTTCGCCAGGACGAGCTGGCGCTGTCCCGGGATGATGACGAACAGCACGTTCGCGGCCATGATCGTGCCGAGCATTGCGCCGATCTGGATGTACATCGCGCGTCCGCTCAGCACGTTCGACAGCGCCCACGCGACCACGGCGAAGAACAGCACGAGCGCGATCCCGAGCACGCGCTCGCGCGCGAAGCCGAGGCGCTTGCACAACTGGTCGTAGAAGAGCCAGCCGCCGGCGAGCAGCACCGCGGAGAGGACGACGGCCTGCCACGGCGCGACCGCAGCCACGCTGCGGTCGATCATGTACGTGTCGGCGTGCCACCAGTACAGCACGACGAGCAGCGCGAAGCCGGAGAGCCACGTCGAATAGGCTTCCCACTTGAACCAGTGCAGCGGCGACGGCAGCGCCGCCGGCGCGACGCGAAACTTCTGGACGTGGTAGAAGCCGCCGCCGTGGATCGCCGACAGCTCGCCGCCCACGGCGTCGGGCGCATCGCGCGCGTCGCTCGGCGGCAGCAGGTGATTGTCGAGCCAGATGAAGTAGAACGACGCGCCGATCCACGCGATGCCGGTGATCAGGTGCACCCAGCGGATCAGGAGTTGCAGCCACTCGCCGGCATAGGCTTCCATGCGATTCGAGGGGCGGGATTTCGCGAGGTCGAAAAGAGTGAGCGCGTGCGGCCTTTGCACGCCGCGAACGCGGCATTGTATGCTGCGTCGATCGCATTGCGAGCGACATGACGACGATGATGGGCCCGCTGCCCGACGCCGAATATCCGCGCGACATGCGCGGCTACGGCGCGACGCCTCCGCATCCGCGCTGGCCGGGAGGCGCGCGCGTCGCCCTGCAGTTCGTGCTGAACTACGAGGAAGGCGCGGAGAACAGCGTCCTGCACGGCGATGCCGCGTCGGAGACGTTCCTGTCGGAGATCATCGGCGCGGCCGCGTTCGCCGATCGCCACCTGTCGATGGAATCGCTCTACGAGTACGGTGCGCGCGCCGGCGTGTGGCGTGTGCTGCGGCTGTTCGAGGCGCGCCGCATGCCGCTCACGATATTCGCGGCCGCGATGGCGCTCGCGCGCAATCCCGACGTGGCCGATGCGTGCGTCGCGGACGGGCACGAGATCGCGAGCCACGGCCTGCGCTGGATCAGCTACCAGAGCGTCGACGAGGCCACCGAGCGCGGGCACATCGCGCAGGCCGTCGCGATGATGGAGCGGCTAACCGGTGAGAAGCCCGTCGGCTGGTACACGGGTCGCGACAGCCCGCGCACGCGCCGGCTGGTCGTCGAGCACGGCGGCTTCGTCTACGATGCGGACAGCTACGCAGACGACCTGCCGTACTGGACCGAGGTGCAAACGAACGACGGCGTGAAGCCCCATCTCGTCATCCCGTACACGCTCGACTCGAACGACATGCGCTTCGCCACGGCGCAGGGCTTCAACAGCGGCGACCAGTTCTTCGCCTATTTGCGCGACGCGTTCGACACGCTCCATGCCGAAGGCGATCCGCGTGGACTGAACGCGCCGAAGATGCTGTCGATCGGGCTGCACGCGCGCATCGTGGGACGTCCGGGGCGCATCGCCGCGCTCGCGCGCTTTCTCGATCACGTCGCGAAACACGAAGACGTGTGGATCGCGCGGCGCATCGAAATCGCACGGCACTGGATCGCCGTGCATCCGTACGCGCCGCGCTAAATAGGCTCAGAGATGAATTTCCAGACCTGGCGTCGCGGGTCGCGACGGCTTTGCAGGGAAATTCGTCTCTGACCCTGGTTAGCGGCCGAACAGCTTCCCGAGCGCTTTCCCGACTTCCCGTCCCACGTCCTTCGGCAGGCCGGCGTCCGGCCCCGCCTGCCGGTAGCGTGACGCAGGCGCCGCCTCTTGCGGCACCTTGCCGCTTTGCGCGATTGCGCACGGTGCCGATGCCTCGCCGGCCGGCGCGATCAGCGCGCGCCCGAGCGCCTCGATGCCGCCGCCTTGCGCGCCGATAAGGCCGAGCTTCGCGATCAGCTGTGCCGTTTGCGCGGCATCGACGGCGACTGCGGGCTTGGCGAAGGGCCCGCGAATGCGCACGAGGCTCGCGAACTGCGACACGTCGACCTTGATGCCTTCGCGGATCTGCGGCTTGACCGACAGGTCGAGCGTCTCGTTGCGGAAATCGAGCGTGCCGCTGGCCGATGCCGCGATCTTCGCGGTTTCCAGTGCGATCGAGCGGTCGACGTTGGCGACGCCGTTCGCGAGCGGCAGCCGCACGACCGCGCATCGCAGCTCGGTGGCCACGTCCACGGAGCGGAATGGATCGAGCGCGGCGGCGACCTGCGAGGCCGCCGACTGCTCCTGCGTGCTCGTGCGCGCGAGCGTCGCCGGTCCCATGACGACGAGGATCGTTCCGCTCATCGTGCTCGCGACCGCGTGGGGCGTCGTGCCGCGGCCGGATATGTCGACGATCGCGCGCACCTTGCCGCCGCGAATGTCGCGTTGTATGCCGGCGGCCGCCGCGAGCTTCGGCAGGTCGAGCTCCTGCGCGGCGATTTGCAGGCGGACGGCCGGCGAATCCGCGCGACGCGCATCCATGTCGATCTGACCCGTGAGCGAGCCGCCGAGCGCGGACTTCGCCGCGAAGTCGAGGCCGGTCTTCGTATCCGCCGACGTCACCTTCGCAGTCACGCCGGTGATCTTCTGGCCGTTCTTCAATTCGAGCGCGCCGATCGTAAGCGTGCCTTCGCCGTCGAGCGCGCCCAGCGCGCCGAGCGGCAGCGGCGTGTCCGGAACGACGAAGCGGCTGTCCGGTGCCGCCGGTGCAGGCGCCTTGCCGCTCTCCGATGTCTTCGGCGGGCCACCGCCCGCGCTCGGCTTTGCCGCGGCCTTCGCGCCAGGAAGCGCCGCGAGCGACAGCACCGGGATGTCGAGTGCGAACGCGTAGCGCGTCGCAGTGCCTTGCGTCGTGCTCTGCACGCGACCCTTGGCCGCGATCGGACCGTAATCGAGCGCGAGATCGTCGAGCGTCGTCGTCGTGCCCGACTTCGCGAGCTTCGTCGTCATCCGCAGCTTCTGCCCGTCGACTTCGCCCTTCAGCGCCAGCGGATACGGCCATTGCTGCGCCAGCCATTGGCTCGGCGGACCGAGCTCGCCCTCGAGCGCGACCGGCACGTCGTCGACGGTGCCGCGGAAGTCGACGGCCGCCGGCGAGGCGAGGTCGCGCGCGCGCAGGCTGAAGCGGTCGATCGCCGCGGCGGTGACCTTTCCCGACGCGCCGTTGCGGTAGGTCAGCATGCCGCGCTGGATTTCCAGATTGCCGACGCCGATTGCGGCACCGGCCGTCGCCGGTTGCGCGCCCGCTTGCGCGGATGGCGCGGGCGACGTCGAGAACTCCCAGTTGCCGCGGCCCGCTGCATCCGTCTCGAGCGTGATCGTCGGCTCGACCAGCGTGAACCGGGTCACCTCGAAGCGCCGCGACAGCAGCGGCAGCAGCGCGATTTGCGCCTCGACCCGCTTCGCCGTCAGCATCTGCGGCGTCTTCGACCACGGCGCGTTGCCGAATGAGACGTCGGGCAACACAATCTTCGGCTCCAGCGACACGGAGATGTCGACCGGGCCGCCGATCGCAAGCGTGCGGCCGGTCTCCGTCTTGACGCGCGCGGCGAGCGGCGCGACGAAACGATTCGGGTCGACGGTTGCGACGGCGATCGCGACCGCGATCAGGAGCAGCGCAACGAGCCCGCCGGCGGCACCGAGGATCAGAAGTGCGGTGCGGCGCATTCGATCATTCTAGACCCTGTGCTCGCGTACACTCATGGCAATGTCCGCTTTCCGGAGGACCGCATCGTGAAACGCCGCCTTCTTCTTGCCCTTTTCGCATGGTCGCTGACCCCCGTGCTCGCATTCGCGCATCACGGTTGGAGCGAATACGACGCGGGCCAGATGCTGACGCTCACCGGCACGATCGAGGAGGCCGGCTACGAACATCCGCACGGCTACGTGAAGCTCAAGACACCGACGAAGACGTGGATCGCGGTGCTCGCGCCGCCGTCGCGCATGAACAACCGCGGACTGTCGCGCGAGGCGCTGAAGGTCGGCGCGACGGCAACGGTCGTCGGCTATCCGAATCGCAATAAGGCCAAGGAGATGCGCGCCGAGCGCATCACGGTCGGCGGCAAGACCGTCGAGCTCCGCTGATTTCCCCGCCATGCCGACCGGCATGCACGCCGTCGAAGCGACTGGCCTCGGCCGCTTCATGCGCGAGGCGCTGTGGGCGTATCCGGCAGTCGAAACCACGCACATCGTCGGCCTCGCGCTTCTGTTCGGCTCGATCGCGGTCGTCGATCTGCGGCTGCTGGGTGCCGGGCGGCGCATTCCCGCCGCCGCACTCGTTGGCTACGCCGTCCCGTGGTCGCTGCTGGGATTCGCTGTAGCCGCGTGCTCGGGCCTGCTGATGTTCACCGCGCACGCGAGCGAGTTCCTTGCGCAGCCATTGTTCCTGCTCAAGATGACGCTGATCCTGCTCGCGGGCACCAATGCCGCCCTGCTGCGCGTCGGCGTCCTGCAGCGCGCTTCCTCATGGCCCGCCGATGCCTCGCCGCCCGCCCGCGTGCGTATCGCGGCCGCGCTCTCGCTCGCGCTGTGGATTGGCGTGATCGCCTGCGGGCGGCTACTCGCCTACTTCTAGATTTCCGAAGCGAGCCGGCAAAGCCGCGACGAAGTATCCTAGCGCCGCCACGTCACGGGATCCTCTGCGATGAAGGCAGTGCCGTACGACGAGAACTCGCGCAGCGGCGACCCGGAGAGTCTTGCCGCGCGACTTGCGCGCGCCGAGGCACGCGCGCGCGACGTCGAGGATCGTTACGCGCTGGCGACGTCAGCGGCGCTCGAAGGCATCTACGAGTGGTTCATCGATCCCGGCCTGCTGGTTCTGAGCGAGCGGGCGCGCCAATGCTTCGCACTCGCCGGCGACAAGCTGACGCCGGCGGCATGGAACGCCCGCATCCATCCCGAAGATTTCGCCGGTTACCGCGCGGCGATCGTCGCGCACTTCAAGGGGCACGCGCGACACCTCGAGCACGAGTACCGGATTCGCGATGCCGAAGGCGGCTACCGCTGGATCCTTGATCGCGGCGTGGGCGTGCGCGGCGCGGGGGACCGGGTCACCCGGGTCGTCGGTGCGCTGAGCGACATCAACGACCGCAAGCTGGCGGAGATCAGGCGAGCATGTCGCACGAGCTGCGAACGCCGCTCAACGCCATCATCGGATTCTCGGAGGTTCTTTCGGAGCGGATGTTCGGCGACGTCAACGACAAGCAGGCGGAATACCTGGGCGACATTCAGGAGTCGGGACGTCACCTGCTGTCGCTGATCAACGATATCCTCGATTTGTCGAAGATCGAGGCAGGACGAATGGAGCTCGAGCGCTCGGAGTTCGACCTGGCGAGGGCGATCGGGCAGACGCTCCTGCTCGTGCGGGAGCGCGCCGAGCGCCGCGGGATCGCATTGCGAGTCACCGTCGACGACACTCTCGGCACGATCGTCGCCGACGAGCGCAAGGTCAAGCAGGTGCTGCTCAACCTGCTGTCGAACGCGTTGAAGTTCACGCCCGAAGGCGGGACGATCGACGTTCGGGGCAGCGTGCGCGATGGCGATGCCGAGATCGCGGTCGCCGACTCCGGCGTCGGCATCGCGCCGGAGGATCAGGACGCGGTATTCGAGGAGTTCCGCCAGGTCGGCTCGGCCTCGCGATCTCGAAGCGCATCGTCGAACTGCACGGGGGCTGCATTTCCGTCGCCAGCACACCCGGCGTGGGGTCGACCTTCACGTTCCGCTTGCCGCTGCCGCGCGGCTCCGGGAAGCGAGGACGCGCGACCTGACGCGAAGCGGTTTGCCGCCTAGCGAAACGCCGCGTTCACCGCGGCCAGCGCCGCGCTGCCGGGCACGAGATCGGCATCGCCGAGCGCATTGAGCGGCTTGTCGACCGTCGAAAGCGCCGCATGCATGTCGCGGCTGTCGGGGTCGACGTAGAGGAGCCCCGTAACGACCTCGCCACGCGCACGATGTGATTCCAGGTACGCCATCGCGGAAACCTTGTCGGACGGGTCGTAGGCCGCGTCGATCTTGTGCAGACGCACCAGGCCGCCGTCGTGCATCACGACGTCGCGTACGCTGCCGTCAGGATAATCGACTGCGATCGGCGCGCGCTCCGGCATGAAGTCGAGGCGGTTCACCGCTTCGTTGTGCTCGCGCACATAGTCGTAGCTCTTCGTCGACCCGGGGTGGTTGTTGAAAGCGACGCAGGGGCTCACGACGTCGATGAACGCGGCGCCGCGGTGAGCGACCGCCGCTTTCAGCAGCGGCACGAGTTGCGCCTTGTCGCCCGAGAAGCCGCGAGCGACGAACGTGGCGCCGAGCGCAAGCGCGAGCAGCACGAGGTCGATCGGCTCGTCGTTGTTCGTCGCACCCCGCTTGCTCTTGCTTCCCTTGTCGGCCGTGGCGGAGAACTGGCCCTTCGTGAGACCGTACACGCCGTTGTTCTCGACGACGTACACCATGTTGACGCCGCGGCGCAGCACGTGTGCGAACTGGCCGAGGCCGATCGATGCCGAGTCGCCGTCGCCGGACACCCCGAGGTAGATCAGGTCGCGGTTGGCAAGCGCCGCACCGGTCAGCACCGACGGCATGCGGCCGTGCACGCTGTTGAAGCCGTGCGAATTGCCGAGGAAATACGTCGGCGTCTTCGACGAGCAGCCGATGCCCGACAGCTTCGCGACCCGATGGGGCGCGACGTCGAGCTCGTAGAACGCCTGGATGATGGCGGCGGAGATCGAGTCGTGCCCGCAGCCGGCGCACAGCGTCGAGATCGCACCTTCGTAGTCGCGGCGCGTGTAGCCGAGCGCGTTCTTTGGCAGCGCCGGATGGTGGATTTTCGGCTTGGCGAGGTAGGTCATGGCGTCAGGCGGCGCGGCCGCCGGTCTTGCGCGAGCGCAGCGGAGTCACATTGTAGAGCCGCGCCTTTTCGCCGATCTCGCGCGTGATGAAGCGCGCGGTGATCGGCGTGCCGTCGTAGTGCAGAACCGACGTGAGCTTCGCAGGGTCGATCCCGCATTCGTTGACGAGCAGCATCTTGAGCTGCGCGTCGCGGTTCTGCTCGACGACGAACACGTGCTCGTGCGCGGCGACGAACTCGGGAATCGAGTCGTCGAACGGGAACGCGCGGATCCGCATCCGGTCGAGGTGGATGTCCTCGCGCGCGAGCTCGACGAGCGATTCCGCCATCGCCGCGCCCGTCGATCCGAACCAGATGACGCCTGCAGTGGTCGGCTCGGCGGCGCGCTCGACGAGCGGCTTCGGCACGAGCCTCTTCGCCGTCTCGAACTTGCGCAGCAGCCGTTGCATGTTGTCGACGTACGCCGGCCCTTCCTCGGTGTAGCGTGCGTAACGGTCCTTCGTCGTGCCGCGCGTGAAATAGCTGCCGCGCGCAGCGTGCGTGCCCGGATACGTGCGATAGGGAATGCCGTCGCCGTCGACGTCGAGATAGCGTCCGAAGTCGCGGCCCGCGTCGAGGTCCGCCGCCGTCATCACCTTGCCGCGATCCATTCGCCGCGCGTCGTCCCATGCGAGCGGCGGGACGAGCCAGTCCTGCATGCCGATGTCGAGGTCGAGCATCACGAACACCGGCGTCTGCAGCCGGTCGGCGAGGTCGAACGCGAGCGCGCCGAACTCGAAGCACTCTCGCGGATCCTCGGGCAGCAGCAGCACGTGCTTGGTGTCCCCGTGCGACGCATAGGCGCACAGCAGCAGATCGGCCTGCTGCGTGCGCGTCGGCATGCCGGTCGACGGGCTGCCGCGCTGAACGTCGAACAGCACGGCCGGGATCTCGGCGAAGTAGGCGAGGCCCAGGAATTCCTGCATCAGCGAGATGCCCGGCCCCGACGTCGCCGTGAATGCGCGTGCGCCGTTCCACGCCGCGCCGATCACCATGCCGATCGAGGCGAGCTCGTCTTCCGCCTGCACGATCGCGTGGCGGTTGTGGCCGCTCTCGCGGTCCCCGCGGAACTTGCGGCACCATTTGGCGAAGCTTTCGGCGAGCGACGACGAAGGCGTGATCGGATACCACGCGGCGACCGTCGCGCCGCCGTACACGGCACCCAGCGCAGCTGCGTCGTTGCCGTCGATGAAGATGCGGTCGCCGACCGCATCCCGGCGCGCGATCGACAGCCCTAGCGGGCACGCGAAGTTCGCGAGCGCGTAATCGCGGCCGAGGTGCAGCGCCCTGCGGTTGGAGTCGAGCAGCGCCTCCTTGCCGCGATACTGCTCGGAGAACAGGCGCTCGATCTCCGCCGGATCGATGTCGAGCAGCGCGGAGAGCGCACCGAGATAAACGATGTTCTTGAACAGCTGGCGCTGCCGGGCGTCGCTGTACGTCGCGTTGCAGATGGCGGTCAGCGGCACGCCGAGCGCCGTCACGTCTTCGCGAAACTTCGCGGGCGGCAGCGGCTTCGTCGAGTCGTAGAACAGGTAGCCGCCCGATTCGATCTCGGCGACGTCCTTGTCCCACGTCTGCGGATTCATCGCGACCATCAGGTCGACGCCGCCGCGGCGTCCCCGCCATCCGGCCTCGACGACGCGCACCTCGTACCACGTCGGCAGGCCCTGGATGTTCGACGGGAAGATGTTGCGCGCCGCCACGGGAACGCCCATTCGCAGGATCGCGCGGGCGAACAATCCGTTCGCCGAGGCGGAGCCGGAGCCGTTGACGTTCGCGAACTTGACGACGAAGTCGTTGACGCGGGCGAGGGGTTTCACGCGTGCATCCATGTCGTTCGGCCGGGACCTAATCCGCCGCCATCCCGACTTCCGCGCGCTGCGGCTTGGCGCGCGTACGCTGGCGGTCGTCGGCCTGGGCCATTTCGAGCAGGAACTTCTGCATGTCCCACGCGCCGGTCGGGCAGCGCTCCGCGCACAGGCCGCAATGCAGGCAGACATCCTCGTCCTTGACCATCACGCGTTCCGTGCGCACAGGAGCCGAGACATACAGCGCTTGTGCCAAGTTGATCGCCGGCGCGGTCAGCCGCGTGCGGAGATCCGTCTCGTCGCCGTTGGCCGTGAACGTGATGCAGTCCATCGGGCAGATGTCGACGCACGCATCGCACTCGATGCAGAGCTTGTCGCTGAACACCGTCTGCACGTCGCAGTTGAGGCAGCGCTGCGCTTCCGCATACGCGAGCTTCGGATCGAAGCCCAGCTCGACCTCGGTGCGGATGTCCTTGAGCGCGATCACCGTGTCCTTGAGCGGCACGCGATAGCGGCGATCGCCGTGGATGCCATTGTCGTAGCTCCACTCGTGGATGCCCATCTTCTGCGACATCAGGTTCACGTGCGGCGGCGGCCGGCGGTCGAGCGGCTCGCCGCTGCAGTGCAGATCGATCGAGATCGCGGCGTCGTGGCCATGCGCGACCGCCCAGATGATGTTCTTCGGTCCGAACGCTGCATCGCCGCCGAAGAACACGCCCGGGCGCGTCGACGCCATCGTCGTGTGATCGACGACCGGCAGCCCCCAGTCGTCGAACGCCAGCCCGAGATCGCGCTCGATCCACGGAAAGGCATTCTCCTGGCCGATAGCGACCAGCACGTCGTCGCACGGAAAATGCAGGGGCGGCTCGCCGGTCGGGACGAGCTCGCGGCGTCCGCGCGCGTCGCGCTGCGCCGCCACCTTCTCGAACCGCACGCCGGTCAGGCGCCCGTTGTCATGCGTGAACTCGAGCGGCACGAGGAAGTTGTGGATCGGAATCCCCTCGTGCATCGCGTCTTCCTTCTCCCAGGGCGAGGCCTTCATCTCGTCGAAACCGGAGCGCACGACGACGTGCACGTCGTCGCCGCCCAGGCGCCGCGAGCTGCGGCAGCAGTCCATCGCGGTGTTCCCGCCACCCAGCACGACGACGCGCTTGCCGATCTTCGTCGTATGGCCGAACGACACCGACGACAGCCAGTCGATGCCGATGTGGATGTTGGCCGCCGCTTCGCGCCGGCCCGGAATGTCGAGGTCGCGTCCGCGTGGCGCGCCGCTGCCGACGAACACCGCATCCCAGCGCTCGCCGCCGTCGGAGGCGAGCAGCTTCGCAAGCGAATCGACGCGCGCGCCGCCGCGAAACTCGATGCCGCCCTCGAAGATGTAGCCGACCTCCTCGTCGATCACCCGATCGGGAAGCCGGAATTTCGGAATTTGCGTGCGCATCATCCCACCGGCCTGCGGATCGCCGTCGAACACGACGCATTCGTAGCCGAGCGGCGCCAGATCGCGCGCAACGGTGAGCGATGCCGGTCCCGCGCCGACGAGGGCGATCCGCTTGCCGTTGCGCGTTTTCGCGGCCTTCGGCAAGCGCGGCCGGATGTCATCCTTGTAGTCGGCGGCCACGCGCTTCAGGCGGCAGATCGCGACGGGCTCCGGCTTCGCATCGACGCGGCGATGCTCGGGCGAGCCCTCCTCGACGCGGCCGCGGCGGCAGGCCGGCTCGCACGGACGGTCGCACGTGCGCCCGAGAATGCCCGGGAACACGTTCGACTTCCAGTTGACCATGTAGGCATCGCCGTAGCGTCCCGCGGCGATCAGCCGGATGTATTCGGGGACCGGCGTGTGGGCGGGGCACGCCCACTGGCAATCGACGACTTTGTGGAAATAGTCGGGATGCGCGATATCCGTCGGCTTCAATCCGGCTCCTGGGGCCCCTGGGGTTCGGCGGTTCTTCTGGCGTCCCGTTTGTTGGACCGGGCGCGCGCTGGACCGTTGCCGCGGTCGTGATGCTACGCCTGCCCGGAGAGCAAGAAAAGCGCCGACTTTGCAACCATTTGATACGCGTCGGTTTTCCGGGAACGCTCAGTGCACCCGCGACGCAGGGGCGTCACCTTCGCTGCGTTAAAATGACCTGCTGCGCATGAATGCTCCCGAATCCCCACCCATCCGCCTGACCGAGCTCGCTCACGGCGGCGGTTGCGGCTGCAAGGTCGCGCCGGGCGTACTGCGAGAGATTCTCTCGAGCGGCGGCGGCGCGCTGATCCCGCCGCAACTGCTGGTCGGCATCGAAACGGCCGACGACGCCGCGGTGTACGCGTTGAACGAGCGCCAGGCGATCGTGGCGACGACGGATTTCTTCATGCCGATCGTCGACGACCCGTTCGATTTCGGCGCTATCGCCGCCACCAATGCGCTGTCGGACGTGTATGCAATGGGCGCGACGCCGATCTTCGCGCTCGCGATCGTCGGCATGCCGGTCGCGAAGCTTCCTCCGGCGACCATTCGCCGGATTCTCGACGGCGGCCAATCGGTGTGCACGCGCGCCGGGATCCCGCTGGCCGGCGGACATACGATCGACACGGTCGAGCCGATCTACGGCCTCGTCGCGATCGGCGTCGTCGATCCGAAGCGCATCAAGCGCAATGCCGGCGCCCGCGCCGGCGATTCCCTCATCCTCGGCAAGCCGCTGGGCATCGGCGTCTACGGCGCGGCGCTGAAGCGCGGCGCACTCGCGGACGATCGCTATCGCGTGATGCTCGACAGCACGACGCGGCTCAACACGCCGGGTGTCGCGCTCGCCGAGCTTGCCGAGGTTCACGCGCTCACCGACGTCACGGGCTTCGGGCTGCTCGGCCATTTGCTCGAGATGTGTCGCGCCGCGAAGATCGGCGCCACCGTCAAATTCGCACGGCTGCCGTTCCATCCGGGCGTGCCCCAGCTTGTGTGCGAGGGCTTCGTCACCGGAGCGTCGAAACGCAATTTCGACGGCTATGGCAGCGAAGTCATGCTCTCCGCGGACCTCGGGGACGTCGAGCGCACGCTGCTCACCGACCCGCAGACGTCCGGCGGATTGCTCGTGGCCTGCGCGCCGCAAGCCGAGCAGGACGTGCTCGCGATCTTCCGCCGCGAAGGCTTCGCCGATGCAGCCGTCATCGGCCGCTTCGACGCCGGCGCACCGGTGGTCCGCGTCACATGACTCGCGCTGCCCGAAGCCTGGCCCGCGACGCGTCGCCCTGGCCTGCGCGTTACCGCGACGTGCGCGCGCGCACGCTCGCGCTGACGGCGCCACTGTCCGCGGAGGATTGCGCGCTGCAGTCGATGCCCGATGCGAGCCCGGCGAAATGGCACCTCGCTCATACGACGTGGTTCTTCGAGACGTTTGTCGCGGCGCCGCACGACGCCGCGTACCGGCCGTTCGATCCGGCGTTTCGCGTGCTGTTCAACTCGTACTACAACGGCATCGGCGAGCAGCATCCGCGTCCCGAGCGGGGCTTGCTGTCGCGGCCTTCGCTCGACGCCGTGCACGCGTATCGCGGGCACGTTGACCGTGCGCTGGCCGGGTGCTGCGAGCGCGCCGCGCACGATCGCAGGCTCGCCGCGCTGATCGAGCTCGGCCTCAATCACGAGGAGCAGCATCAGGAGCTGATCCTCACCGACATCCTGCATCTGCTGTCGCGCAATCCGCTCGCGCCGGCGGTTTATCCGGCGGCGGAGCGGCCGCAACACTCGTCCGCGCTCGAATGGATCGCGCACCCCGCGGGCATCGCGCACATCGGGCATGCGGGCGACGGCTTCGCGTTCGACAACGAAACACCGCGCCATCGTGCCTGGCTCGAGGCGTTCGAGCTCGCGTCGCGGCCGGTGACCAACGGCGAGTTCGTCGCCTTCATCGACGACGGCGGTTACCGGCGGCCGGAGCTGTGGCTCTCGCTCGGATGGGACGCGGTGACATCGAGAGGATGGACGGCCCCGCTCTATTGGCAGCGCGGCGACAGCGGCTTTCGCGCGTTCACGCTGCATGGGACGGCAGACGTCGACCCCGATGCGCCGGTCGAGCACATCAGCCTGTTCGAGGCGGAGGCTTATGCGCGCTGGGCGCGCGCGCGGCTGCCGACCGAGTTCGAATGGGAGGCCGCGATGGCTGCACCGAACGCGCCGCGCCGTGGCTACGTGTGGGAATGGACGTCGTCGAGCTACGGGCCCTATCCCGGATACCACGCACCCGCCGGCGCTGTCGGCGAATACAACGGCAAGTTCATGTGCAATCAGTACGTGCTGCGCGGCGGCTCGGTGGCGACGCCGCCCGGCCACGCGCGCGTGACGTATCGCAATTTCTTCCCGGCGGAGGCGCGCTGGCAGTGGAGCGGGCTGCGCCTCGCTCGCTGACTTCGGGGTCAAGAGCGGCGACTACGCTGACGCCAGAGTCGCCTTGCTCCGGCGTCAGCGAAGTCGATGATTTCGACCCTGAAGTCCGTCAGCTCGCGTAGTACACGGCGAAATCGCCCGCCGGATCCTGCCAGCAGCGCACCGCGCCGAATCCCGCACGCTGGAGCATCGCCGTAAACGCGGCCGGCGCGTATTTCCACGAATCTTCGGTGTGGATGCGCTCGCCGGCCTCGAACCTGCGCTCGACGCCGTCGATCTCGACCGCTTGTGGCGCGCGGGCTTCGAGATGGATCTCGATCCGTCCCGCCGTCTCGTCGTAGCGGGCGACGTGTGCGAACGCCACCGGTGCGAATGCCGTGCCGAGGATACGGTTGACGTGCCGCAGGATATTGCGATTGAACGCCGCCGTGATGCCGGCGGCGTCGTCGTACGCCGCGACGAGCCGCGCCGGATCCTTGACCGTATCGACGCCGATCAACAGGCCGCTGCCTGGGTCGTCGCAATGTTGCCGGATCGTGCGCAGCAGCGCGAGCGCTTCCGCCGGCGTGAAGTTGCCGATCGACGAGCCCGGATAGAAGAACGTCGTCGCGCCGTCCGACAGATCGCGGCGAAGGTCGAGGCCGCGCGTGAAATCGGCGAGCACGCCACGCACGTCGACGCTGCGATGCGCGCGCGCGAGATGCGGCAGCGCCAGCGCGAGCGCGTCCTCCGCGATGTCGACGGCCACGTAGCGCCGCGGTGCGAGCCAGGGCAGCCATTGGGCGGCCTTGGCGCAATCGCCCGCCCCGAGGTCGACGAGCTGCCGGCCTCGTCCGGCGGCGGCGACGATCGCGGCACGGTCGCGCTCGAAGATGCCGGCCTCGACGCGCGTCGGGTAGTACTCGGGGAGCCGGCAGATCTCCGCGAACAACGCGCACCCGGCTTCGTCGTAGAAATACTTCGGAGCGATCGACGCCGGCATCGCGCGCAACCCCTCCACCAGCGCCCGCCGATCCGCGGCTCGGTCCGGCGAGCGACGATCGACGAGCCACGCGTCGTCTGCGAACGGCTTGCCGCGGAGGTTGCCGTCAGCGATATCGGTACGTCGAGAATCGAGATACATGAGAGAACTCCCGGAATGTCGGCGGGCTCGCGCGACGCGCGCATCAGCCCGCATGATTGCACGATGGGCCCCAGGCGCACGCGGCACACGAAAACGGACCGCGCTAGCCGCGCATCGTTCACCGTCGCGCGATTGCCATCCGGTAGCACGCGAGCGCAAGCACCGCGCATGCCGCGAGCACGAACAGCGCGACCCGGCGCGTGTCGTCCACCGCCGACAACAGTGTCACCGCGACGGGCGCGAGCGACTTCAGGATGAATTGCGGCTGTGCGAGACGCCCGAGCAGCGCGCCGTAATCGCGCCCACCGAACAAAACGCCCGGCACCGTTCCCCGGACGATCGTCATCAGGCCGTTGGCCCAGCCATACGCGAGCGCGAACGCGAGCGCGAGCACCCAGACGCCGTGCACGGCCGCGAGCAGGCAGATCGCGGTCGCGAACAGCGCGAAGGAAAACGTGCCGACCGCGAGCGGCGTGATGCGGTGCGCGAACGCGAACTCCATCGCCCGTCCCGCGACCTGCATGGGCCCGATGAGGGCTCCGACTAGCACGGCGTCGCGCGCCGCGAGACCGCCGGCGCCGAGGAGCGCAACGAGATGCGCCGATACCGCGGATGCGAGAAACGCCGTGAGGCCGAACGCCGTCGCGAGCCAGGCGAACGCACCGCGCGCCGTGGTGCGCGCCTCGCTGCCGGCCGCATGCAGCGGAACCTCCACGCGCATGCCCGAAGGGACGAACCAGAGGTGCAGCGGCAGGCATACGACGAGGTTCAGCGCGGCATGGACGGCGAAGGCGACGCGAAAGCCGCGGACTTCGAGCAGCCACTGCGACAGCGGCCAGAACACGGTGCTCGCGAAACCGCCGAACAGCGTCAGCACAGTGACCGCACGCCGATACGAGCCGCCCGATACGCGGTAGAGAGTCGCGAATCCGGGGTCGTACAGGCACGCCGACATGGCTGCGCCCGCGACCAGCCACCCGGCCAGCATCATCGCGCTGTTTTGCGCGACCGCGAGGAGCACGCACGCGAGCGCGCCGAGCGCCGAACCGCCCGCGAGCACGCCGCGCCCGCCGCGGCGGTCGATGCGGCGGCCGACCCACGGCGACAGGATGCCCGACACGAACAGGCCCGCCGTGAAGCTTCCGTACAGCATCACGTCGCTCGCGCCGATCGCTCGCGCCATCGGTGGGCCGAGCACGGCGATCGTATAGAACAACGTTCCCCAGGAGACGATCTGCGCGATGCCGAGGGCGCAGACCGTCTTGCGCAGGTCGAAGGTGCGTGCGCCGTGCCTCACGCCGCTGCCCACGGCGCAAGAAGTTCTGCAAGCGCGAGCGCGACGACCTCGGTCGCGCGGTGGAGGTCGGCGAGGCGCAAACGCTCGTCGGGACGATGGCCGTTCGCTTCCGCGAGCGTGCGCGGGCCGGCACCGTAGAGGACGGTCGGAATGCCCGCGGCCGCGTAATGGCGCGCATCGGTGTAGATCGGCACGCCGCACGCCGGCAGCGGGAACCCGAACACTTCACGACCGCACCGCGCAAGCGCGTCGACCAGCACCTGCTGTCCCGGCGACGGCACGAGCGGCGCGGCCATCAGGACGCGCCGCACACTCACGCGAATGCCGCTCCACTTCGCGGCGAGGGCCGCGATGTCGCGGCGCAAGGCCGCCTCGACGGCGGCCGGATCTTCGTCGGGCACGATGCGCCGGTCGAGACGGAACACGACCTTGTCGGGCACGACATTGGTGTTGATCCCCCCCTCGATCAAGCCGACGACGAGCGTCGGATGGGAGATGCCCGGTATGGCGGAGCGTATCGACGCGTACTGCGCGCGCAGCGCGTAGAGACCGGTCAGGACGGCATTCGCGGCCTCGAGCGCGTCAACGCCCTGCGCGGGCTCGGCCGCGTGACCCGAGCGGCCGAGCACTTCCACTTCGAGATGCAGACAGCCGTTGTGCGCGGTGTTGACCGCGTAGGAAAACCCGGCTGCGATCGCGAGGTCGGGCTTCGACACGCCGTTCGCGAGCAGCCACGCGGGCCCGAGCGCGCCGCCCACCTCCTCGTCGTACGTGAAATGCAGCTCGATGGCGCCGTCGAACGCCGCTCCGGCGGCGGCCGCCGCTTGCAGCGCGCGCAGCGCGAACGCGTACGTCGCGAAGTCGGACTTGGACACGGCGACCCCGCGGCCGTACATGACGCCGTCGCGCACCTCGGCGCCGTACGGCTCGACGGTCCAGTGCTCGCCCGGAGGCACCACGTCGCCATGCGCCGCCAGTGCGATCGTCGGACCAACGCCGCGGCCGAAATGCGCGCGCACGACGAGGTTCACGCACGAGGCCATGCCGTGTGCCGATGCTTCGTTCGCCGCAACCGGATGACGCTCGACGTGCAGGCCCATCGCCTCGAGCAACGACGCCGCGAGCGCGGCGTGCGGCGCGCAATCACCGGGCGGGTTGTCGGAAGGCTGCCTTACGAGTGCCGCGAGGAAGCCGACGGCCTCGGCGCGATGGGCCGCCAGGAAACTGCGAAGGAAGACGTGGTCGCCCACGCGCGATGTACTTCGCTAGCGGTGCCGAAACTGCGGCTTGCGTTTTTCGACGAACGCGCGCATGCCTTCCTTCTGGTCCTCGAGCGCGAACGTCGCGTGGAATTCGCGCCGCTCGAACGCGAGGCCGTCGGTCAGCGACGATTCGTACGCGCGGTTGATCGATTCCTTGATCTTCAATACCACAGGAAGCGAGAACGACGCGATTTTGCTCGCGAGCGCCAGCGCCTCGCTCTCGAGCTCGGCCACCGGCACGACGCGCGCGACGAGACCCGCCCGCTCGGCCTCCTGCGCATCGACCATCCGTCCGGTGAGGCACCATTCCATCGCCTTCGCCTTGCCGACCGCGCGCGGCATGCGTTGCGTGCCGCCGAAACCGGGAATCGTGCCGATCGTGATTTCGGGCTGGCCGAACTTGGCATTGTCCGCCGCGAGAATGATGTCGCAGGCCATCGCGAGCTCGCAGCCGCCGCCGAGCGCGTAACCGGATACGGCCGCGATCACCGGTTTGCGTACGCGGCGAATGCCTTCCCAGTCCTTCGTGATGTAGTCGTCGGCATAGACCTTCGCGTAATCCCACTCGGCCATCGCACCGATGTCCGCCCCGGCGGCGAAAGCCTTCTCGCTGCCGACGATGACGTTGCAGCCGATCGCGGGATCGGCGTCGTTGGCGAACAGCGCCTCGCAGATTTCGCGCGCCAGCGCGTCGTTCAGTGCGTTCATTCGCTGCGGGCGGTTGATCCGCAGCACTCCGACACGCTCGCGCGTCTCGACGATCAGGTTTTCCGGCATGGCTCGCAGCCTTCCCTCATTGGAATGCGGATTCCTCGCTGTCGCATAATAGCGAATCCCGCAGTCAGTGGTCCGCAGCAACGAGGAGTTCCCATGAGCAAGGCATTCGCCTCCCAGGCCGATCTCGCGGAGAAGACGGTGAGCTTCGACCGCCTGTCCGATCACGCATACGCCTACACCGCCGAAGGCGATCCGAATACCGGCATCGTCGTCGGCGACGACGCAGTGCTGGTTGCCGACACGCAGGCGACGCCCGTGATGGCGCAGGACGTCCTTGCGCGCATCCGTGGCGTCACCGACAAGCCGGTGAAATACGTCGTGCTGACGCATTACCATGCCGTGCGCGTGCTCGGCGCGTCCGGCTATGCGCCGCAGGAGATCATTGCCAGCCAGGACACGTACGACCTGATCGTCGAGCGCGGCGCGCAGGACATGCAAAGCGAGATCGAGCGCTTTCCGCGTCTTTTTCGCGCCGTCGAAAGCGTGCCGGGGCTCACGTGGCCGACGATCACGTTTCGCGGCGAGATGACGCTGTGGCTCGGCAAGCTCGAAGTGAAGCTGCTGCAGGTCGGACGCGGTCACACGAAAGGCGACACGATCGTGTGGCTGCCGCGGGATCGCGTGCTGTTTTCGGGCGATCTGGTCGAATTCGGAGCGACGCCTTATGCCGGCGACGCATACTTTGCCGACTGGCCGAAGACGCTCGACGCGCTGGCCGCGCTGCAACCGGAGAAGCTGGTCCCCGGCCGCGGCGCCGCGCTCATGGACCGCAAGCAGATCGCCGAAGGACTGGCCAGTACGCGTGCGTTCGTGAGCGAGCTCTATGCCGCCGTGAAGGCGGCCGCGCGGAGCGGCAAGGATCTGCGGGCGATCTATGCGGATACTTATGCCACGCTGCGGCCGAAGTACGGCCATTGGGTCATCTTCGACCACTGCCTGCCGTTCGACGTGACGCGCGCGTACGACGAGGCGACGTCGCATCCCGATCCGCGCATCTGGACGGCGGCCCGCGATCAGGAAATGTGGCGCTCGCTGGCGGACTAGCGCCTGTTACGCAGCGAACGCCAGGAACTCCTTCGCTCTCCCGCGAATGGCGATCGATTATCAAAAGCTGTCGCTGCCCTACTCGGCACCCGCCGAATGCCGCGCCGCTGGCGTCGCAAGGCGGCCGGTGATCGTCGTCGGCGGCGGGCCGGTGGGGCTTACGCTCGCGATCGACCTCGCACGCTACGGCACGCCCGTGTTGCTGCTCGACGACGACGACAAGCTGTCGAGCGGCTCGCGCGCGATCTGCTTCGCCAAGCGCACGCTCGAGATCTGGGACCGGCTGGGGTGCTGCAGCGCCTTCACGGGCAAGGGCGTGTCGTGGAAGACCGGCAAGGTGTTCTTCCGCGACCGGCAGGTCTATGCGTTCGATCTGCTGCCCGAGGATGGCCATTGCCATCCGGCGTTCGTGAACCTGCAGCAGTACTACGCCGAGGGCTTTCTCTACGACCACGCGCTCGCGCAACCGAACCTCGAGATGCGCTGGAAGAACCGCGTCGTCGGCGTCGAGCAGGCGCCGGATTGCGTGCTCGTCACCGTCGAGACGCCCGACGGCCGCTACCGCGTCGCGTGCGACTATCTTGCCGCATGCGACGGCTCCCGCTCGCCGGTGCGCGAAATGCTCGGACTCACGAGCGAAGGCCAGGTGTTTCGCGATCGCTTCCTGATCGCCGACGTGAAGATGCACGCCGACCTGCCGATCGAGCGCCGGTTCTGGTTCGATCCGCCGTTCCACCGGGGCGGCTCGGCGCTGATGCACCGGCAGCCCGACGACATCTGGCGGATCGACTTCCAGCTCGGCTGGGATGCCGATCCCGTCGCCGAGCGGCAGCCCGAGCGCGTCATTCCGCGGCTCCGCGCGATGCTCGGCGATGACACGCCGTTCGAGCTCGTCTGGTGCAGCGTGTACACGTTCGCCTGCACGCGGATGCAACGCTTCCGGCACGGCCGCGTGCTGTTCGCCGGCGATTCCGCGCACGGCGTGTCGCCGTTTGGAGCACGCGGTGCGAACAGCGGCGTTCAGGACGCCGAGAACCTGGCGTGGAAGCTTCACTACGTCCTTCGTCGCGACGCGCCGGCGGCCCTGCTCGACAGCTACGCAAGCGAGCGCGAGTGCGCTGCCGACGAGAACATCGCGCACTCGACACGCAGCGCCGATTTCCTGACGCCGAAAAGCGAGATCAGCCGAATCTTCCGCGACGCGGTGCTTTCGCTCGCGGAAGACCATCCGTTCGCGCGCGGGCTCGTCAATTCGGGCCGGCTGTCGACCGCCACGACGCTCGCGGATTCACCGCTCAGCACGCCCGACGCGGATCCTTTCGCGGGCGCGATGGTTCCCGGCGCCCCCGCGGCCGACGCGCCGGTGATCGCGCAGGGACGGCGCGACTGGTTTCTGCATCAGATCGGCGGGCGGTTCGCGGCCGTGCATTTCGCGGAAAACGCGGAAGACGCGAGCACGCGCACGTTTCGCAATGCGTTGGGTGATGAAGCACGCGGCATCGACGTGAACGTCGACGCACTGCTGGTCACGTCCCCCGGAGCGGACGACGCCGCGCATGCCCACTCGGCGGTACAGGAGGGCACACGGCCGCGCGTGCTCGTCGACGCGGAGCGTCTGCTCGCTGCGCGTTACGATGCGAAACCCGGGACGACGTACCTGTTGCGACCTGACCAGCACGTCTGCGCGCGCTGGCGCGCGTTCGATGCGCAAGCGCTGCAGGCCGCGATTGCGCGCGCGACCGCTCGCCGCTAGACCTGTCATGGCAGCGCTCAACGTCGAGTCCAACCTCACCGCACCGGACAAGTTCTACGAGGCGCTGATCGACGCGCATCGCGGGCTGACGGTGCAGCAAAGCCAGGCGCTGAACGCGCGGCTGATCCTTCTCCTCGCCAACCAGATCGGCGACGTCGGCCTGCTGTGCGAGGCGCTGAGCCATGCGCGGCAGGGCATCGATGATGCCCCCGCCGGCGCGAGCGAATTTTCCTCGGAAACGAAAGGCCACCCATGAACAAGGTTTGCAAGACATCGACCGCGGCCGTCGCCGGGCTGCTGCGAAACGACATGACGATCGCCGCGGGCGGCTTCGGCCTGTGCGGCATTCCGGAGAACCTGATCCAGGCGATAGTCGAAAGCGGCGTCACGGGTCTCACGATCGTGGGCAACAACGCCGGCGTCGACGACTTCGGCATGGGCCTGCTGCTCAAGGCGCGCCAGGTGAAGAAGGTGATCGCCTCGTACGTCGGCGAGAACAAGGAGTTCGAGCGGCAGGTGCTCGCGGGCGAGCTCGATCTCGCGCTGACGCCGCAGGGAACGCTCGCGGAGAAGCTGCGCGCCGGCGGCGCGGGCATTCCGGGCTTCTACACGCGCACGGCGGCCGGCACGCCGCTCGCCGAGGGCAAGGAGACGCGATCGTTCGGCGGGCGCGAGTACGTGCTCGAGGAAAGCATTCGCGCCGACCTGTCGATCGTCAAGGCGTGGAAGGGTGACACCGCAGGCAACCTCGTCTATCGCAAGACGTCGCGCAACTTCAACCCGATGATCGCGAGCTGCGGCAACGTGACGGTGGCGGAGGTCGAGCAGCTGGTCGATGCTGGCCAGCTCGATCCCGATGGCATCCACACGCCTGGGATCTACGTCGACCGCATCGTGCAGGGCGAAAAGTACGAGAAGCGGATTGAATTCCGCACGGTCGCCGGCAGCGCCGCGAAGAAGGATTCGCCGGTGCGCGAGGCGATGGCGCGGCGCGCGGCCCAGGAGCTGCGCGACGGCTACTACGTCAACCTCGGCATCGGCATCCCGACGATGGTGGCCAATTTCATCCCGCCGGGCATCAACGTCACTTTGCAGTCGGAGAACGGACTGCTCGGCATCGGCCCGTTCCCGGCCGAAGACCAGGTCGATCCCGATCTCATCAACGCCGGCAAGCAGACGATCACGACGATTCCCGGCAGCAGCTTTTTCTCGAGCGCCGATTCGTTCGCGATGATCCGCGGCGGTCACGTCGACCTGTCGATCCTCGGCGGGCTCGAGGTCGCGCAGAACGGCGATCTCGCGAACTGGATGGTCCCCGGCAAAATGGTCAAGGGCCCCGGCGGCGCGATGGACCTCGTGTCGGGCGTACGGCGCGTGATCGTGCTGATGGAGCATGCAGCGCGCGACGGCAGCCCGAAGATCCTCGAGCGCTGCACGCTGCCAATCACCGGCAAGGGCGTCGTGAACATGATCATCACGGACTTGTGCGTGTTCGAGGTGCTGCCGCACGCCGAGGGGCTCGTTCTGCGCGAGTTGCGCCCGGGCGTCAGCGTCGAGGACGTGCGCGCGAAGACCGGGTGCGCGTTCCAGGTGGCGCTGCGATGATTCGCCTCTACTGGTATCCGGGCAACGCGAGTCTCGTGCCGCACATGCTGCTCGAAGAGATCGGTGCGCCGTTCACGCTCGAGCGCGTCGATCGCGCCAACAACGCGCACAAGTCGCCCGAATATCTGAAGCTCAATCCGAACGGCCAGATCCCGGTGCTCGTCGATGGCGACCTCGTCCTCTACGAGACCGCCGCCATTTGCATGCACCTGGCCGACACGCATCCCGGCGCCGGCCTCGCGCCGCCGCTCGGCAGCCCCGAGCGCGCGCATTGGTATCAGTGGGTCGCGTGGTGCACGAACACACTGCAGGCGATGCTGACCCACTACTTCTATCCCGAGCGCCTCGTGAACGAAGGCGATGCCGCGGCTGCGGCACAGGTCAAGGCGCACGCGGAACAGCGGATCGGAGCGATGCTCGACATCCTCGACGCGCAGCTCGCCTCACACGGCGGCAACTGGCTGCTCGGCGCTCGCTTCAGCGCCGTGGACCCGTATGCGCTGATGCTATGCCGGTGGACGCGCAACCTCGCGCGGCCTGCGCGCAACCTGCCGCACACCGCGCCCTATCTGAAGCGCGTGCTCGCGCGGCCGGCGGTGCAGCGCGCGTTCGCAACGGAGAAACTTGCGGCGCCGCTGGTCTAGAACTACGGTGTCGGAGGTGTAACCCCCGGTGTCGGAGGTGTAACTCGGTATCTGATTGAGGTTGCACCTCCGACACCGGGGGTTACACCTCCGACACTGGGTTAGAGCGAACGTTTGTCGACGACCCGACGCGCCTTGCCGAGCGAGCGCTCGACGCCACCGACCGGCATCACGCGCACCGCGGCCGACACGCCGATCAGGTTCTTGATCCGTTGCGCGAGTCGCGCGCCGGCGGCGTCGGCATCCCCCGCCCCCGCCGTCGGCGAGCGCTCGACCAGCACCGCCATCTCGTCGAGGTTTCGCGGCCGCGTGATTTCCACCTGGTAGTGCGGCGCCAGCATCGCGTCGTCGAGGATCAGCTCCTCGATCTGCGTCGGAAACACGTTGACGCCGCGAATGATCATCATGTCGTCGGAGCGGCCGGTGATCTTCTCGATCCGCCGCATCGTGCGCGCGGTGCCGGGCAGCAGGCGCGTGAGATCGCGCGTGCGATAGCGGACGATCGGCATCGCCTCCTTGGTGAGCGACGTGAATACGAGCTCGCCGCGCTCGCCATCGGGCAGCACCGCCCCGGTCTCCGGATCGACGATCTCCGGATAGAAGTGATCTTCCCAGACCGTCAGCCCATCCTTCGTCTCGATGCATTCCTGCGCTACGCCGGGACCGATGACCTCGGACAGCCCGTAGATGTCGATGGCATCCATGTCGAGCGCCGCCTCGATCGCCTTGCGCATCGTCGGCGTCCACGGCTCGGCGCCGAAGATGCCGACCGACAGCGACGACGAGCGGGGGTCGATGCCCTGCCGCTGCATCTCCTCGGCGATCGCCAGCATGTACGACGGCGTCACCATGATGATGTCGGGCTTGAAGTCGAGAATCAGCTGCACCTGCTTTTCCGTCTGGCCGCCGGACATCGGAATCACCGTGCAGCCGAGCTTCTCCGCGCCGTAATGCGCTCCGAGGCCGCCGGTGAACAGCCCGTAGCCGTACGCGACATGGACGATGTCGCCGGACCGGCCGCCCGCGGCGCGAATCGAGCGCGCCATCACCGTCGCCCACGTGTCGACGTCGTTGCGCGTATAGCCGACGACGGTCGGCTTGCCCGTCGTTCCGGACGACGCGTGAATGCGCACCACCTGCTCGCGCGGCACGGCAAACATGCCGAACGGGTAGTTGTCGCGCAGATCGGTCTTGACGGTGAACGGAAAACGCGCGAGGTCCGCGAGACTTTTCAGGTCGCCGGGATGCAAGCCGGCGGCGTCGAACGCGCGCCGGTAGTGCGCGACGTTGTCGTACGCGTTGCGCAGCGACCGCTGCAGGCGCGCGAGCTGCAGTGACACGAGCTCGTCGCGGCTCGCCGTCTCGATCGGCTCGAGCTCGCCGGGTCGCGGAGTCTTCACGGGCATTGCGCGCTCCTCCCAGGCTTCAGCCGGTCGCGCGCAGAGCGGCGATCACCGCGCCTCGCCATGCTTTCCTTCGTCGACGACATGGCCGTCGATCCGATAGCTCTTGCCGCGAAACAGCGCGACGGTCTTGCCGTGCTGGTTGCGGACCTCGATGTCGTACACGCCGGTGCGGCCGGTGCGGCTGCGCTCGACGCCCGTTGCCTGCAGCACGTCGCCCAGATGTGCCGGCGCGAGGTAGTCGATCGAGCAGCCCTGCGCGACGGTGTTCCGATTGTAGCTGTTGCACGCGAATGCGAAGGTGCTGTCGGCCAGCAGGAAAATGAAGCCGCCGTGACACATCGCGTGTCCGTTCAGCATGTCCTCCCGCACCGTCATCGTCATCTCGGCGCGGCCGGGGGCGACGCTCGCGATCTGCATGCCGAGACCTCGCGATGCGCGATCGTTGACGAACATTCCGTCCGCGACGCGCTCCGCGAGCCGCTGCGCCGCGACCGCGTCATGCGGACCTTCCTGGGCGGCAGATCGCGCGGCTGCGTGCGTGCGCTCGCTCACCGCGGCCCTCCTGTTGCAGCAGCGAGCCGGCCGCCGGTCGCATGGCGACGAGCGATCAGCGGCGAAACGCGATAGCGATCCTCGCCGTAGTGCGCTGCGAGATGAACGAGCACGTCGCGGATCCGGCTGACGCCGACGTCGTCGCCCCAGCCCAGCGGACCGCGTGGATAGTTGACGCCCTTCTGCATCGCGACGTCGACGTCGGCGGCGGTCGCGATGCCGTGGGTCACCGCGTCGGCCGCCTCGTTCGCGAGCGCGGCCACCGTGCGCAGGACGACGAGCCCTGCGACGTCGTCGAGGCGCGAGACCGCGATTCCCGCGGCCTGGAACAGCCCCGCCGCGGCGGCGAATGCTTCGGACGCACACGAGTCGGCCGGTGCGAGCGCGATGCGTTTGCACGCGGCGTAATCGAGCGCGAGATCGAACACCACCAGATCACTCGTGGACGTCGCCGCCGCGCGCGCGGTGGCCGTGCGGCCGTCGGACAACGCCAGCACGGCATCGCCCACCACGAGCGCGCCGTCCGGAAAACCGGGCAGCGCTTCCCGCCGCTCGATTTCGACGCGCGCCGCGAGCCGTTCGACGAGCGGCGCCGCGATGCCCGGATCCCCTTGCAGAATGGCACGCTTCGGTGATGCCTGCGGCGCAAGCGTGGACGGCGAAGGCGGAGTCGCGCCCGGCGTGTAGTCGAAAAAGCCACGGCCGCTCTTGCGTCCGAAGAGGCCCGCCGCGACGCGTTCCTGCTGCAGAATCGACGGAGCGTAACGCGGATCGTGATAACACGCCTCCCACACGCTCCGCGTCACTGCGAAATTCACGTCGTTGCCGATCAGGTCCATCAGCTCGAACGCGCCCATGCGGAAGCCGCCTGCCTCGCGCATCAGCGCATCGACCGTGGCGGCGTCGGCCGCGCCTTCGGCCAGCAGGCGCAGCGCCTCGCCGTAGAACGGGCGCGCGCAGCGGTTGACGATGAAGCCGGGCGTGGACTTCGTGCGCACCGGATCCTTGCCCCAAGCGGCGGCAGTTGCCGCGATCCTGTCGGCGGTCGCCGGATCCGTCTCCAATCCACTGACGACCTCGACCAGCTTCATCAGCGGCACCGGATTGAAGAAGTGCATGCCGACGACGCGGCCCTGATGCTTGAGTCCTGCCGCAAGAGCGGTGATCGAGATCGACGACGTGTTCGACGCGAGTATCGCCGCCGGGGGAACGATTTTCTCGAGCTCGCGAAAGAGCGAGCGCTTTTCGCCGAGATCCTCGACGATCGCCTCGATCACGAGATCGGCGCTCACGCAATCGCCGAGCGCATGAACCGCGGTGATGCGGGCGGCGCTCGCCTCCGCACCGGCAGCGTCGAGCTTGCCCTTGGCGGCAAGGCCCGCGAGCGTCCCGCCGATGGCTGCGCGCGATTTCTCCGCCGCGCCCATTCGCGTGTCGAACAACCGCACCGGGTGTCCGGCCTGCGCGGCGATCTGCGCGATGCCGCTGCCCATCGCGCCGGCGCCGATCACGGCGACCGTCGCGTCGCGCGCCAATGCGGCCGTCGTCATCGTGTGCGCGACCAGCGCCGGCAACGGCTAACGGCCGGTGAACCGGGGCGGCCGCTTTTCGAGGAAAGCGGCGACGCCTTCGCGATAGTCGTCGCTATAGCCCAGATCGCGCTGCGCGTCGCGCTCGAGATCGAGCTGTTGCTCGAGCGTGTTCCCGGCGGACGCGTGGAGCGCGCGCTTGATTGCGGCAAGGCCCCGCGTCGGCGCCTGGGCGAGCTGGGTCAGCAGAGCATCGGTGGCGGCAGCGAGTTCGGTGTCCTCGACGCACTTCCAGATCAGTCCCCAGGCAGCCGCCTGCTCCGCCGTGAGCTTGTCGCCCAGCATCGCGAGCCCCATCGCACGCGCTGTGCCGACGAGCCGCGGCAGCAAGAACGTGCCGCCCGAATCCGGGACGAGGCCGATGCGACAGAACGCCTGGATGAAGCTTGCCGACTTCGCCGCGACGACGATGTCGCAGGCGAGCGCGACGTTGGCGCCCGCGCCGGCCGCGACGCCGTTGACCGCGCACACGACCGGCAGCGGGAGGTTGCGCAACGCAAGCACCAGCGGGCGATAGTTCTCGGCGATCGAGGCGCCGAGATCGACCGGCGCGGCACCCGGAGCAACGGCACGGTCGGACAAGTCCTGGCCCGCGCAGAACCCCCGGCCGGCGCCCGTAACGAGCAGCACGCGCGCATCACCGGTCGTGGCCACGCGCGAGAGCGCATCGCGCAACTCGCCGTGCATCCGGGTCGTGAAGCTGTTGAGGCGGTCGGGACGGTTCAGCGTGATGCGCGCGATTCCGTCCGCGGTCTCGAAGCGAATCTGTTCATAGCTCACTGGACTACCCTCGCATGACGACGCTGGCAGCCGCTTCCACCGGCGTCCGGGGCCATTCGCGCTTGGAGCGGCCCTGCGCGCTCACTGGACCACCCTCCGCGCTATCGCGCTCGGGGGCAATTCGCGCTTGGGGCGGCCCTGCGCGCTCATCGATCCGGCTCCTGCACTCCCTTGCGGCTCACTCGATCCGATCCTCGCCCATCGCCTGTCGATACCGTCCCCGGATCGCGCATCTCACACGTGCACCCGATGCTGCACGACGCGGAAGCGATTCGCGACGTACGCGGCGTCCGTGAGCGCCGCGTTCGCGGCCGGGTTCGCCCCGGTGCCGTGGAAATCGGAGAACGCGGCCGACTGGTTGACGAATACTCCCCCCGTCAGGTTGATCGACAGCGCGACACCGACGTCCTCGGCGACTTCGATGGCGCGCTCGATGACGTCGTCGCGGGTCGAGTACACGGCCATCGTCAGTGCGCCGTGGCCCACCACCGCGTCGCGCGCGATGGCGAGGCTGTCGGCCGTGCTGTCGGTGGCGATGACGAACGCGATCGGGCCGAACCATTCATTGAGGTACGTCGCGCGGTCGGTCTTCTTCAGCTTGACCACGAGCGGCGTGCGGACCACCGCATCGGGGAACTGCGCATGCGTGATGGCGCGCGTGTCGAGCGCGATGTCGCCGAGCGAACGCGCCGCCTCGAGCCTGCGCAGCACGCCGTCGTTCGCCACCGCGCCCAGCACTTCGACGGCACGCGCATCGTCGGCGAGCAGCTTCTCGACGCCCTGTGCGAGCGCCGCGGCCACCTCGTCGAACGACAGGCGCCCTTCCGGCGTGTCGATGCCGTTCTTCGGCACGTAAATGTTCTGCGGCGCGGTGCACATCTGCCCCGCGTAGAGCGAGAGCGAGAACGCGAGGTTGCGCACCAGCCCCTTGAAATCGGCGGTGGAATCGACGATCACCTGGTTCACGCCGGCCTTCTCCGTGTACACCTGCGCCTGGCGCGCATGTTCCTCGAGCCAGCGTCCATTGGCGGTGCTGCCGGTGAAGTCGACGATCTTGATTTCGGGCCGCAGCGCGAGCGATTGCGCGACCGCGTCGCCCGGTTCGTGGGCGACCAGCGTGACGACGTTCGGATCGAAACCGCCTTCGCGCAGCACGTCGCGCGCGATGCGCACGGTGATCGCGAGCGGCAGGATCGCGTTCGGATGTGGCTTGACGATCACGGAATTTCCCGTGGCGAGGCTCGCGAAGATGCCGGGATAGCCGTTCCACGGCGGGAACGTGCTGCACCCGATCACGAGCGCCACGCCGCGCGGCACGATCCGAAAGCGCTTTTCCATCCGGATGGGTTCGCCCTTGCCGAGCGGCTTTTGCCAGGCGGCCCGCGGCGGCACACGGCGCATCTGGTCCCACGCGTACGCAACCGCCT
>Ga0157371_10000312_pt1 | contig 63207 bp, 93 predicted proteins | sample C45metaG_FD_113462 | JGI IMG/M metagenome (GOLD analysis project Ga0157371, IMG submission 113462) | Corn rhizosphere microbial communities from Kellogg Biological Station, Michigan, USA - C4-5 metaG | ecosystem: Host-associated > Plants > Roots > Rhizosphere > Soil | place: USA: Michigan... | reverse complement strand
TTTTTTTTATATATATATTTATATCTCTATATATACCTTTATTTTTGTATGTTTAATCAGCGCAGGTCCGCTGGCTATGACATGCACCATCTGTAGTTATACGCTGCTGAATAGTTTTGATTCCTATCGATCATCGTCTGGCCTGACGCTGCGCGGCGTCGATTAACTTTTAATGTCCAATACGTCCAACGCAGCGGCGCGGCGACGCTAAGATGCCAGGATACAAAGGCTTTTATAGTCCTTGCCAGGAGTCTCAGCGACCCGGCGTCGTATCCAGCCTGCTTTTATAGAGGCGGCGCAGCCATAGAACGAATCGACCACGTCAGCAGACTTGTAGATCAGCGCAGCGCGACGGCCGATTCAATACTTCCTGTGCAGTGAAGCTACAATGAAGTCCTATCACGGCTGCGCCGCAGTGCCGAAAGAAAAAGGCGACTATTTGTCGTCGCCCTTGAAGTTGGTCATCCAAGTTTCTAAGCGTGTTGATTCCTTGACTGTCTTCTTAGCTTCCTCTTCGCGGGCGGCCAGCTTCTTTGCTTCATGATGATACCATATGAAATACACAATCAGGCCAAGCATGATCAGTTCTCCCATGTTGTCAGCTCCTTATGACTCTATGAATATAACGTCAGTCAAACCTACACTTACAGTGACATACTTTGCAGAGTCTTTTAGCTTAAACACAAAGACTGTAGTTACGTCGTCAATCACATCTTCATCAATCAGTTCTGATTCACCGTACGCTACCTTCATTAATGCCATGATTGAAAGAAGAGGGGATAAGTCCCCTCTCATTCTTCAGCCTCTGACTGTTCGTCTTGCGGCGCCGCGGAAGCTAATGTTTCTCTAAGCTTTTCGAACAGTGCCTTAGCATCATCCAGCGACATGTTGTTAGGGTCCTCTACGGATGCAAGCAGTGCTTCTGCAGCTTCCTTAGCTGTCAGTGCATCCTCGATCTCTGGAGTGATGACCGGTTTACGATTATCGCGCAAGTTCTTGAGGAATGCTTCTTGACGCAGCAGGTGCTGCCAAAGATCACCAGTTTCGTCATGATCGCGTTTAGCTTTTGCGATCGACTTTTTGCTTTGCACATTGCGAATCGCTTTGGCAAGCTTGTCATCATCTGTCTTAAACTCTTCAATCTGCTTGTCTGTGAAGTCGCTACCGTCGAATGTTGCACTGCCGCTTCCCTTAGGCTTACCCATCGCTTTGCGGATAAGACCTTCAGCAATAGCTGCAACCAACATCGTCTTGTAGTCATCAAGCTTGAAGTCGTCTTTGTTCTTCGAACGACTACGCTTGGACTGTTGAGACCGAAGCATCTTGTCAAGTTCTTCTTCACCGACTGCAACCAAGTAGCCTACTTCAATATCATCAAGTGGACTGATACTTGCAATAAGCAGATCCAGTGAGTCGTTGTCAGTAACGCTTTTATCGAACAGCTCTTTGTACTTTGCGATGTTCTCAGGTTTATCAAGATCGCGCAAAATATCATTAGCTAACGACGTAGCGTTCGCTGTCAAATCAGCGGTCGCAACTTTTTGGTTGCCTCTTGAAGACGGCGCGCTTTCATCACCAGTTGCAATCAGCGATTGAAGAAGTGACGCTGGTTTCTCCTCAGTTACTGTTTGTTCACCGCCGGTTTGCTGTTGCTCTTCGATTACTTCTTCCTTACCGTCGCCGTCGGTTTTTGCAGCTTTCTTCAGATCAATCTTTGTCATTTGAATCGCTCCTCTATAATTTAGTTGTCAATGATCTTCCTTACATTTATAATTATATCACGTTCTAGTAAGGAAGTAAAACAGTTCTTCCAATTCAGAGAAGCCGCGGCGCAGCGTCGTAGGTAACTATAGGTACGGTCCGACTATGGCTGCGCAGCGTAGTTTCGGCGTGGCCGGACCAAAGGTCGCAGCCATGATAGGAACGCATCGCACTTCATCACTGCGGCGCAGCATCGCGTGGGCTTATCATGGCTGCTTTTATGCGGCGCAGGTTTGGGACTGAGGTAACGAACTAAAGCTGCAACGCCGCGGCGCTGGGTTAGTTTGAACATGCTATGTCAACTGACTTGTAGGTCGCCACCGCGGTTCGGGCCTATCATGGCTGCTATCACAGTTAGAGAAAGTCAATTGACTCTCTCTGGCGTAATGAGTTCAACGATTACTTTACCGCGATCATGAATCACATGGCAACCGTTGACGCTCAGCAGTATGGTGTGGTACTCCTCTGGTGTGATGATGATCCGGCCATCCTCATTCAGTGCTTTCAGTAAATCCATTAACAACGACTCCTCTCATATATGTACGTATTTCTGTTTCTGATCCAGTGCTGCACTGGAGTGTTGACACAGCACTGGATGGTCGCAGCTGCTAACGTTGCCGAATATTTAGCGAGCGTCTACATCGCGCTCGCTAGTTTGAATTCGCCGATAAACCGCTCATAGTACTGTGAACACACATATGCAAGCTCCTTACCTACAATCTCTGATAGCTCTCTGAAGCTGGGTGTTTCCCATAGCTGCTTGTCATCCTTGTTATAACCGGAGATGAAATGCGCGTTAATGCGAATGGCGGTTAGTGCTGGGTCATTTTGTACTTCGAGGTCATACGCGCGGTACTGGTAGTAAATGATGGTCTTGCAATCTACAATCTTTGGCAACAGGTTTCTTACGTGTACTCTCAGTTCACCACGACCATACCGTAATACCTTCTTCTGATCGTTAACCCACGTTCCTGCGAATCTAGCAGTCTCTGTGATGGCTCGTACTTCCTCGTCGGTCTTGACTGTTGCGATCGTCTCGGGTTCTTTGTTTGCTCTGACATACACAATCTCATACTGCGTAGTCATGTGAATCATCTCCTTGTATAAAGTTAGTGAGCAGCGAATCTGAGAGCTTGTCCCATACTGTAGTATGGAAGGCCCATTTCCTGCTTCTATTTAATTTTACCATAATTTTCCTTAGTTGTAAAACAGTATTTCTCTAATCGATTGGCACTACCTGATTCAGTCAGATCGTAGCGGCGCGGCGGAGATGGTGCGGAAAGAGAAATACTGCTGTACTTCTACTTGGAAGTATGATATAATTATATTATATCGAAGGAGGGGGTCATCAAATGATTAAGCAGCTTCTAGTGCTAGCCGGTCTTAGTTTGTCTCTAGCTCACGGCACGCCAATCGTTCATACCTACACGGTTGATAAAGTCCCAACAGATTCTGAATGGTACTTCGCAAACGACGGTGTCCACGAGTATGTCGTGTTCACGCGCAGCGAGATTCTTGGCGGCAAGCAGTTAGTCAAAGGAGACCAGATTGTAGCTCTATTCGCGCCGACTGACGAAGGAGAGCTGCTGGCTGTTATAAAGAAATGATGTACAGCTGCATAGAAGTATGATATAATTAATTATACCAATAGAAAAGGAATGATTGAATTGAAAATGAACGTACTGAAAGCTGCGCTACTGCACTATTACGAAACTGTCGAAACTACAGATCCTGAAGAAGCTGCGTCGCTGCAGAATTTCATTGCTGAAACTGTCGAACTTGATAGACTTATGGAAACTGATAATAAAATCTGGCCTAATGAAATCCGCTTGATATCAATCAGTAGTTCGTGCGATATTGGTAACAAAATGTTGTATGATACTTACGGCAAACTAGCGCGAGCGAACAATAACAAAGAAGTACCATTCGAACGTTTCGCACTTACTGCACGTAAAGAATTTGGCTGCGAGACACTTACAGAATTGGTTCTTAGAGATGGTTGGGAAATATTGACTGACTTATGGCATGACAACGATGCTATAGGATCGCATCATGCTGATGGTACTTTTGAATCGATGAAATAGCAGTCAGCACAGAGTCGCCGCGAGGCGGCTTTTTGTTTGGGCTTTTATGCAGCCGGCAAGCGGGACTGCGAAGCAGGATTGAAGCTGCGCCGTGAAGTACAGCGCGAGCTGGTTGCAGCTGCTGTGAGGCTTTTATGCGGCCAGTTCGGGGCCTGGCGCAGCCAATAGAGAGCTGCTAACTTGTAGATCAAAGCAGGACTCGGATCGATCGCAGCTGCAGCTGCTTGGGCAAATAAAAAAGCCGCCAATGGGAGGCGGCAAACTGAGGATTCCTAACGGAGTTGTTCGTGCGGTCGATGGCTCGCACTGAGGGTCGGCGCATTACCTCCTTCCGCCTTAGCGACCTCTATCAGCAGCGACAATAGGTAAGGTTTTAGACCTTTACCTTTTCCTACATATTTAGCTATGACCATAATTTCAACTCCAATAGGTAACTGTAGCAAGCAGTATACTTTTCCAATGATATTTGGCCATTATTATAGCTAGCAAGCAATCTTTCAAACCTATGATCTTTAAACATATTATCATCTCCTTATTAACTTAATTATATCATGTTTCTATGCAGTTGTAAACAAGTAATTAAGAAACTGCAGCTTATCGCTGCAGCTTCTCAATTTCGTGAGAGATGTCACGATGCATTTCCAACAAGTCTTTTCCGAACCAAGCTTTGTAGTCAAGCATCATTCCGAACTCATCGGGACTGTTATCGTACTCTATAGACAACATTTCCAATGCTTCTTGTAACTTTCTTAAAGCTGCAATTTGTTCTTTAGTCATTTTTAACTTCCTCCTTTTAGTTGAAACTCTTAGCTTATGCTAAGAGTTCTTGCAATCTTGCAATCACAAAGTCTTTATCAAGCTCTTGTTCTAAAACAGACAACTGTTCAATTAAGTCATTAATTTGTGACTTCTTTACAACAGTATCTTCAATTGGCTTTACTGTCTTTTTATGCTCAAGCAATAATGCTTCTTGAGCAATTGCTGCTTGATATTCCACATTTGTAGATATATCATCTGTTAAGTATTGAGTATTGCACTTTTTAGACTGCACGCTTTTTATAGCGCGAATAGTCTCATCATAGTTCAACTCTTTTACTTGTTCTGCAGTCATGCTTGTAAAAGTGACAGCTCTTGGCTCAAGCAAAGCTCTTACTTCTTTTACTGCTTGCTCATGCGCAAGAACTTCTTGCATTTTAGCTTCATAGCTGCTAAGAGACTTCTGCTTTTTAAGTCTGCACTTTACAGACTGTATGCGCTTTAACTCTGCTTTTACTGCATCTACAGAGTCAAACTCTTTTGCTAATTCGCTAATGTTTTTTAATGTTGACATAAAATCACTCTTTTCTTAGTTTAGTTTTAGCTTACTGCAGCAGCTAACTAATGCGCATGCTAGCGCTTTTACTAGTCTTGATCTAAGCTTTCTAAATAAGCATATGTCTCTGCTTGAATGATTACTAAGTCTTTTAAATCTGCATTATCTGCTTTTATAGCTTCTTTTAAGTCTGCTAAATCTGCTATTGCATCTGCTAGATCTAGGCCTTGATAGTTTTCTGCAAAGTCATGAATGTTAATATCGCTGCTTACTGCTTGTTCTAAGCAATAAGCTGTCATAGCTTTTAACAACTGCATTGATACTTGTACTTTTTGCATGCTAAATACACCTCTATTGTTTTATTTAGCATGCGCATTAGTTAGCTGCTGCTTTTACTGCTAGAGTTTTAGCTTACTGTAGCAGTTTACTATTATTAAATTGTCAAAGAGCAGATTTTAAATAAAGTTATAAGTAAGTTATATTTAAGTTATTTATTAATAACTTATTACTTATTAACTTATATATTTATTATAACATAGAACTTAGAAAAAGTAAATAGCTTTTTTAAATTATTTTAAAATATTTTTTAAATTAATAACTTCACTTAAATCTGAAACTTTTGAGTCCATTGCATTTTCTAGATCTTCGCCTTTTATGTCTGCTTTTAAGAGTGCAGATTTAATAAGCTCTTGTTGTTTTTTATTTAGTTGGCATACATACATGCTTAAACAAGCCTCCTTTTACTTAAATTTAATTAGATTTTGAATTAAATAAATTAATTTAGATTTAATAAATAATTTGTATTTATTTATTAATTAATTTATTTATTTACTTTATATATTTATTATATATTATTATTCAACTTCTGTATGTGTCTAAATTGCGAACATTTTAGAAAAGAATTTGCGACGAATTTGCGACAACTATATACAAGTTGACGAAAATGCGCAATGAAAATTTACGAAAACGTTACGAAAAAAGTCCAAAAATTGCCGAAAATTTTCAGTCATTTTCGGCCGCGCCTAGCGTCATGACGCTGGAACCGGCTAGACCAAAGTCCATATAAAACCACCTGACGTTTTGAGCTCTCCTCTAGTGCATCTCAGTATACAGGATACGCTGGCATTATTAGCCATAGCGGCGCTGGTTATAGACGGATACTCAACTACTGGTAATTTACCCGTAGGGTCCAATCTTCTGACGGGTTTAGGCTTTGACGATTTGCTGTCTGGTACGCACAAACCTGTAGAAAACGCATGCCGGATATTCTCACTGTGTGAGACCCACTCTAAATTAGTGTAATAGTTATTAAGCTTATTACCGTCCTTGTGATTAACCTTGTCGCGGCCCTGCGGCGCTGCACCTATAAACGCAACAGCTACTAGTCTATGCACGTTATAATGCTTCGTACCTATCCTTGTTTTGACATAGCCGTTTTGTGTATATTGCTTTTGTACTTTATGAGTCTTATCATTGATAACAACACCACTTTCGTTAACGCTATAGCCAGGTACATCTACAATACTTTTGAACATTATTAACACCTCCACTTATATTATAACATTAGTGGACTTCCAATGTAAATAGTCCAGATTTCTGCCAAAACCGGCTAAGCCTACAAGCCGTCATACACCGCAAAAATTCTGGCAAAATAAACACTGGGCTGAAGCCAAGCCGCGCCGCTGGGTATGCCGGCCGACGCAACTACACACAGCTAAATAACTAGTCGAAGGGCCCCTATTTAGGGCCTTTATTAACAAAACGAGGGTTAAATATAGGGTAAAATTAACTTGTAACAAGTGTGTAGTCTTTAACACGCGTCCGTGATAGCTAGGTAGGGTATTTATAAGGGGTATATTATTACGGACCCGTATAAAGGGGTTGTACGCGTCCGTGAAAACACCAAAATGTCCAAATTTTATCTAAACAGCTCTGATTGTAGCTACAAGCGCGTATAATATTACTAGGAGGTGATCAAAATGATCGTTTGTAAAGGCTGTGGGCTTGAAACTGAGCCTCACAAGAGTGATCCAAATAGATGTGATGCCTGTGTAAGGGCCGAAGGCAGTAGAATATCATATATGCGTCAACAAAACAGTTCCTGGATTGATGTAGCGAAGGAAGCCGAGCTTGAACTATGGGAACGGCAACCGGAGGAGACGGATAGAGACTGGCAGGTTTGGTTAGCGTACAGAGATGCGTACCCAAGCGTTCGTCCATCATACAGGCTTGTAGCTGAACAGCTCGACTGCACTGTGAATGTAGTAAGTAAGATCGCGCAGCGTTGGAGCTTCCCTGTGAGAATACAGGCTTGGGCTACCCATTGTGATGAGCTGACACGCAAGGCACGTGAAGAAGCGATAATCAGCATGAACGAGCAACACACAACTATGGCAGCCACCTTGAACAAGAAGTTGGCAAGAGCTGTAGATTTGATTGTGCCGGAGAACTTGTCGGCGAAGGAGATTCAGGGTCTCATGAAGGTTGCGACGGACCTTGAGCGCAAAGCAAGGCTGGATCAGCCGATCGCAACAACCGCGATCATCAACGACGACAACCCAGACTTGAAGAGCGCCACGTTGCCTACAGAGAACTTGGCGGAGGTTATTGGTATTCTCGGCGCCGCCGGGGTGCTTAGCAACTTTGGCATTCGGCAGACGAAGACTACGACTGAAACTACAGAGGTGGTCGTGAAGGATGGAGACTAAAGCTTGCAGTGTCTGTGGAATCGATAAACCCATTGTAGACTTCCCGAAGAATGGCAAAGAGATAAACGGTGACACGCGGTATCGCAACGACTGTAAAGAGTGCTACGGCATCGCGCGTAAGATCAGTAAGAAGAAACATAGCAAGTATGTTAGCAATGCGAAGTTTCGCACAGGTGAACTGGAATTACTCACTTTGAAAGACTGGAAAGAAGCGATGCTGTATTTCCGCGGTGCCTGCGGGTATTGTGGTGTAAAGAGAAGCCGACAGACCGTCTTGACTAAGGAGCATGTAATCCCGGTTTCGAAGGGTGGCCCAACTACAAGGAAGAACATCATCCCAGCATGCACAAGTTGCAATTGCTCGAAGGCTGATAACGACCTTGAAGAATGGTATCCGAAGCGAAAGAGCTTCACTGAGGAGCGGTACAGCAAGATTAAAAAATGGCAAAAAGGAGTGATTTGCAATGACAGTAATTAGTGGGTATACTTCTGCTGGTGTGAGAGTACCGGTGCAAGTTACAACTGATGGAACACTTGTAGTATCTGGTGGAAGTGGCGGCGGTGGAACAACTCCTCCGTTAGCAGTTACAGCACTGAATGCGGTTACCGCCGTAGCGGCTGGAACAATCCCTGTAGGTACCGCAAAGACGCTGATCCTTGAGATGTATGGAACGGCTACGTACTCGCTGGTCAACTTCAAGGCTGTGTCAGAGAGTGGCACGGCGCTGAATCTCATGGGTGTTCGTATTGCTGACCTTGAGATCGGAACATCCGGTACTAGAGGTGAAATCTGGTCGTTCGATGTAACTGGTTTGGTGAGCTTCATTGCTGACCTTGTGTCTATCAATGGTGGTAACTTAACTGTAAAAGGAAAGTTGGTGTATTAATGGATATGCAAGCATTCGGCGCTGCGAAAAAGCACGCTGACAGACTGGCTACCAGCTTCGGTTACAACATCGGCCCAGGACTTATTGACTACAGGATTGCACTAGGTGAAAAGTCTTTATCTACCCCTGTGAAGATTCACTGTCTCGGTGACTCTATCATGCGCGGTCAGTTTACATCGAATGAACCTGAAACTGCTTGGGCAAGTGTATTGCGCACTACTCTACAGGCTAAGTACGGTAATGCAGGCGTGGGTTGGATTAGCTCACTTGAGGGACTTCTTCCGGCTGGTGCCCATCCTAGGGTTAGTTACGGCACTGGGTGGATACAAGCGACTGGCACCAAATCTGGTTTTGGTGGTGGATATGTATCATCTAACGGTGCTACAACCGCAGCTACATTTAACTTCACTGGCGATAAGTTCACTATTGTGTATGTCAAGGGTACCGTTGGCGGTAGTGCTGACGTGAAGATTGACGGTGTGTCTGTAGGTACGTTGAACTGTAACGCTGCTGCAGCTAGCTTTAACAACGTACAATCGTTCACAGGGCTGACAAACGCTGCTCATGTGTTAACAATAACGCCAGCAACCTCTGCTCAAATCATGCTCGAAGGCATTGTAGCTGAGATCACGGCTTCTGGTATCATTGTGCATAAAAACGGTGTGGCTGGTTACTTATCTACAGATTGGAATAATGCTAACACCAAACTTGCATGGGCTGCAGTACCTCCTCACCTCACTATCATTGCACTTGGTGTAAATGACGGCGGTACCGGCGGTGGAGTACCTAACTATAGAACAGCTATGGACAGCTTGGTGCAGCATGCAATAAGCCTTGGATCAAGTGTAATGCTAGTTCCTTACATGAGAGGTGGTTCTGCTTGGACATCTGCTTGGCCAGAGTATGTACAAGTTAACTATGACTTGTGCAAGAAGTACAATACGGCACTTGTAGATATGTATGCTGCGTGGAATAAAGACTATGCATCTATGCAGACTCGCGGATTGTTTGGTACTGCTACTGAAGACTTCACTGGTGGTTCTGGCACTAATACAGCTCACCCTGGTGATAAAGGACACAGGTATATTGCTAGTATTATAGCACCATACTTATAATTGGAGGCGTTAGCTATGGGCGTTGATTTGACTGGAGTTGACTTAGTCGCTCTACAACAATCACTAAGACCTAGGCTGACCAAGTACATTCCTATCACGCCTACCCCTAAACAGACTGCATGTCTGCTTATGAATACGGTGAAAGAGATACTATACGGCGGTGCAGCTGGTGGCGGAAAGTCCGTCTACCAGCTAGCAGCCGCTTTGCAGTTTGTGGATGTACCTGGATATTCAGCCATACTTTTCCGTAAAACATTCTCTGACTTGAACTTGCCAGGGGCTTTGATGTCCATGGCTAAGGAATGGCTTATGCCGTTTGTAGAAAAAGGTGAAGTACATTGGTCAGAAAAACGTGCAACATTTACATTCCCATCTGGTGCTACACTGTCATTCGGATACCTTGAGTCAGATAATGACTGCTACCGTTATCAAGGTGCTGAGTTCCAGTATATAGGAATGGATGAAGTTACGCATATTTCACCGAGTAACTACAGATATTTGTTCTCTCGTTTGCGTAAACCAAAGAGCTTGAATGTGCCGCTGCGTTTCAGAGCGACCGCCAACCCTGGTGGACAATACGGAGAATATTACTACCAGCGGTTCTTTGTAGAAGGTGGCGAACGCGGCCGAGTCTTTGTAGGTGCCGGTTTGAAGGATAACCCTTATCTGGATGCCGAAGAATACGCTGAGACGCTACAAGAACTAGATCCTGTAACAAGAGAGCAATTGCTGAATGGTAACTGGGAAATCAAAGAAGCAGGTGATATTCTCAGCAGAAACTGGTTTCTTACGACGCCTAGAACAAGTTTCCCATCAGCTGCTTCATGCGTTAGATTCTGGGATATGGCGTCTACAGACCCGAATAAACGCAAGAGCAAAGACAAACGAAATCCCGATTACACGGTTGGATTTAAGATGTATCATCAACAGGGCATATACTGGATAGCAGATATTGTCCGCGTTCAGAACGACCCTGCCGATACTGAGAAGGTAATAAAGGCAACAGCAGAGCTTGATGGTATACTTTGTGCCATTAGAATGGAGCAAGAGCCTGGTTCATCCGGTGATATTACTATTGATCACTATGCCAGAAATGTGCTACACGGCTATGACTTTGAGGGTGTTCGGTCAACCGGCTCCAAAGTTGAACGAGTCAGACCAGCTGCGGCAGCTGCAAAACAAGGAAGAGTGTTCATTGCACAAGATTGTAGAAACATGCTGGCCTTCTTTGATGAAGCTGACGTATTCCCATATGGCGTTAAAGATGATACAATTGACGGTCTGTCTGGATCGTTTAACCATTTCAGATCTAATGTTGTAATGTCGGCACCTACAGGTTCAAGAAAGTCCAGCGGTTCTTATTGGAGATATGGAACGTAATATAAGATAGGGGTGAAGCTAAATGTCAGATCTTGAAGACGTAATTAAAGCAGCTAACTTCAAACAGCTTGGTGTATCTGGTCTAAGACGCCAAGGCGGTTATGTATATGAAGAATTTATGCCTAATCTGCGGTGGCCAAGAGCAGCAGATATTTATCAAGAAATGGGTGATAACGACCCTGTTATAGGCTCTGTACTGTACCTTGCTGAAATGTTAATCAGAAACACAGACTGGGTTGTGCAAGCAGGTAGTGACAAACCTGTAGATGTTGCAGCTGCTAAATTCACCAAAGAGTGTATGGATGACATGGATACTTCATGGGCGGACAATATTAGTGAGATACTTTCTATGCTTCAATATGGTTTTAGCTTTCATGAAGTCATATTTAAGATTAGACGCGGTAAATTTGAATCCAACGGTAAATACCGCAGTAAGTATTCTGATGGTAGAATAGGTTGGAGACGTATGCCTATTCGTTCACAGGCATCGTTACATGAATGGAAATTTGATGACGATGGGGACATTAAAAGCTTTGTACAGCTTGCAATGCCTAACTACAAGCCTATAGAAATACCACTTAGCAAAGGCTTATTGTTCCGTACACGCGTTAGTAGAGATAACCCAGAGGGTAAATCACTGCTCAGAAATGCGTACAGACCTTGGTACTTTAAGAAACGTATTGAGGAAATTGAAGGTATTGGTATTGAGCGCGACCTCGCTGGTTTACCTGTATTAACTGCTCCACAGGGTATGGACCTTTGGGATGAGAGAGATGAGCGCATGGTCGCTTTGAAAGCTAATGCTGAGGGGCTTGTAAGTAGCATCCGTAGAGATGGTGAAGAAGGTGTTTTGCTTCCTTATGGATGGGAGCTTGCGTTGTTGTCAAGCGGGTCTTCTCGTCAGTTTGACACAAACGCTATTATCAATCGGTATGATAACAGAATAGCAATTACAATGCTATCAGACTTGATTTTGATCGGCGGCGAAAAGACTGGCTCATTCGCGTTAGCTGAAGCCAAACAATCATTGCTGGCTAGTGCATTGAGTGCTCAGATTTGGAATATCTCTGATATTCTTAATAATTATGCCGTCCCTAAGCTGATTAAAATGAATAACTTTGACGGCATTACCGAGTACCCAAGAATTGAGCCAGGCCAAATGATGACGCCGGCTATCAAAGAAGTATCACTGTTGCTTCGTGCTATGGGACTTGATATTAGCAAGGATATGGACTTACAGAATTACTTGCGCAAGATTTCTAGCTTGCCTGAAATTGATAAAGAGACTTTTGATAAAGTATATGCTACTCAAACAGATAAAAAGACTGAGGGAGAAAAACCTGAGCCAGAAGAAAATGATGATGACACCGCTGAAAATGACCTTGAGCAAAATGATATGAGGGAGTGATCGTAATGGAAGAGCTAACAATTCACTCTGTAGATGATAACAACCATCTCGTATTTGGATGGGCAAACATATCTATCAATAGGGATGATACTGTCCCTATTGACTGGTCAGACGATATGATACCGCCAAAGGTGCTTGAAAAGGCCGCGTATAACTTTGTTCTCAAGCATAGAGCCTCAGGTGAAATGCATGAAGGTGGCGTTGTAGGTTATCTAATTGAGAGCATTATGTTCACCAAGGATAAGCAACTAGCCATTGGCATCCCTGAAGGTATTGTACCAGAGGGATGGTGGGTAGGATTCTACATACCTGATGATGACGTTTGCGCTAAAATCAGATCAGGTGAATATAAAATGTTTTCAATTCAAGGCAGATATAAAAAACTAAAAGTTTAAATCGAATTATGGCTGACGGTTGATCAGCGTATAATATTAATAGGGGGTGCAAACCATGCCCAACTTTGTAATTGATCTTGAGGTCGATAGAGTTGACCTCGTTGACGTTGGCGACAACTCTGAGGCCTTTATTGCACTCTATAAGAGAAAGGAGCATAAGACCATTATGAACTATGATGAAATCCTTGCAAAGATGGACACTGCAGACGCTGAAGTAATTCGCGGCGCAATGGCTAAAGCTAAGTCTGAAGTTCCGGCTGAAACTGCTGAAGAGCTTGAAAAAGCTAAGCAAGAAAAAGCAGCTGCAGAAGGTAAGTTCCAATCTGCCTTTGATGAAGGCGAAGTGATGAAAAGCAAGATCAAAACTCTGGAGGCGGCTACAACCACTACTGAGCCTGATTTTGAAGAAGTCATTAAGTCTATGGACCCGGCTGTTCAGGCCATGTTCAAAAAGCTCAACGAGCAGAAGATTGCAGCAGAAACAGTCGCAAAGGCAGCCGCTGAAAAAGCGATCATTGATGAGGCTGTAGCTAAGGCGGCTAATCTGAAATCTATTCCGGTTGAAGAAGCTGAACTTGTTGAAGTTTGCAAGAGCGCCTCTCCTGCTGTTATTGCAATTCTTACAGCGGCTAACAAAGCCATTGAAGAATCTGTCAATTTCGAAGAAGTCGGAAAGAGCAAAGATAAAGCTGCTGCTGGCTCTACTGACGCAGACGCTGCTTGGGCAAAGATTGAAAAGCGTGCTACAGACGTTGCGCGTGAACGTAACATCACTCAAGAGAGAGCTGTGTCTGCTGTTATCCAAGAGCAGCCTGAACTCTACAGAGAGTACATGAAAGGAGTGAATAACTAATGTCCGCTTATGAAATTCCTAATCTGCGCTTTAGTGCTGAGGCTGGCGGAGTAGTTGCACGTAGACGCTTTGTAGCCATTAATGCAACCGAGCAAGGCATTCAAGCTGGTGCAAACGCTCTTGTAGTTGGCGCATCCATGAACCAGACTAAGTCTGGTGAAGTGCTTGAAATCGCTGACGGCATTGTTATCGTTGAAGCCGCCGCTATTCTTGCTGCTGGTGTATCGGTAGCTTCTGATCTTAATGGTAAGGCTATCGCCACTCCTGCTTCTACAGGTGTGCAAGCCGGTGTCACTATTACTGCGTCAAAAGCTATCGGTGAGTTAATCTCCGTTAAAATCTAATTTAGAAAGGAGTCGAATATTCAATGCCTACAAGACAGACTGCTCATATTGACAAAGCCCTGACAAATATGTCCGTAGCATACATGCAGGATGAATCCTCGTTCATCGCTGATAAGGTGTTCCCTAAAATTCCGGTTAAGAAACAATCCGATGTGTACTTCAAGTACAACAAGGGCGACTTCTTCCGTGATGAGGCTCGTGTTCGTGGAGCCGCAACCGAATCTGCTGGCGGCGACTACGCTGTTGAGACAGACACTCCGTACTACTGCAGAGTACACGCATTCCACAAGGACGTTAACGAGCAAGATCGTGCTAACTATGATGATCCGCTTGATGCTGACAAGGATGCTAATGACTTCGTTACACAGAAGATGCTTATCAGACGTGAAACGCAGTGGGCTAACAAATACTTCAAACAAGGTATTTGGACGCGTGAAATCACTGGTGTAGCATCTGCGCCTTCTGCTAACCAAGTAATCAAGTTCAATCTACCGGCTTCCGATCCTGTAAAAGTAATTGCAGCTGAAATCGTAGGTATGGCGAGCCAGACTGGTTTCAAACCGAATACAACTGTGCTTGGACCTGAAGTATTCTATGCGTTGAAAAACCATGAGGATATCTTGGACCGTATCAAGTACACTGAAAAAGGTATCGTAACCGCTGACTTGCTGGCCGCACTGTTTGAAGTTGATAATGTGTACGTTGCTTGGGGCGTAGTTAACTCTGCTAACCAAGGCGCGGCAGATGACATCGACTTCATCATGGGTAAGCATATGCTTCTGTGCTATGTTAACCCACGTCCTGCCTTGAAGAAGCCTTCTGCTGGTTACATCTTCACATGGACTGGCTTGCTTGGTTCTGGTGCTTTTGGTAACCGTATCGTGCGTCTGCCAATCGACCTTCTTGGTCTTGGTACTGAACGTATCGAGGGTGAGATTGCATTTGATGCAAAGGTCATTGCTCAAGACCTTGGCGTCTTCTTCGTCAACATTGTCGATTAGTGTTGTAAAACACCCGTTCAAAACAAACGGTGTATTCTATGCTGCAGGGACTGTTATTACAGACCTTGCAGCAATTCGTTTGTATAGAACAAAGGTAAATGAAGGCAAGATCGTAGAAGTTGATGAGCACAACGTCGATCATGTGTCTGAATACCTTTTGCATAAGCAGGGTGAAGAAGCTAAGGCGCGTTTTGATGAGGGGTTCCTTATTGTGACGGCTGAAGAGCTTGCTTACATCGAAGACCTTGACCGTACTGCTCAGAAAGAAGCTGAAGCTAAAGAAGCAGCCGATAAAGCTGCAGCTGAAGAAGAAGCTAAAAAGGCTAAAGAAGCTGTAAAAGCTCCTGAAGTTAAGAAGCCAACTACAGCGCCTAAAACCACTTAAGAAGGTGATATAAATGCCTTGGACTTACTCAGGTGACCCTTCTGCATCTGAACTGGATAAGTACAGGTTTTTAATCTCCGACACGGTTGAGGCGGAACCTATACTACAAGATGGAGAAATTAACTTCATTCTTGCTGAGTACAGCGATCATAACTATCGCATGTACCATCTGTTCAGTAAGGCGGCAGATTTGTTTAGCAGGGAAATTAAAAAGTCCCTTGGACCTCAATCTCAAGACCCGACCGCTAGACTCAACTACTTTGTAGATAGAGTCAAGTACTTCAAATCTCTAACGACTTCCGCAGGCTTTCCATCCCCTCCATGTGTGAAACCAATCTTTGGAATAGGAATGCATGACAATGTATAGCTCATTGAAAAGATGGGCTAATGTTCCTTTCGAGATCAGACCATTCATTGGAGAGAACACTGCGTTAGACAAAGAGTACGGGCCGTTGGTTGAGGCTTTGTGCTATCCATCAGCCGAAGTCAAAACTGTGGTTACTAGAGACGGTGAGGAAAAAATATCCAATACTACGCTTTATGTGGACACTATCTACAATGTCGGTCACAAGGATGTAATAGTCTTTGAGAACGAAGATTATACGATACTTTCACTTAACGCTTACTATGAAGGCGGTAAGAAAAGTATCTGGGTGGTGAACATCTAGTGGCTAGAGGCGGACGCGCATCGTTTAATATTGACTACACCAAATTCGAACGTAACTTGGAAGTACTGCTAAGAAGAGTTGAACGCGGCACTAAAAAAGCCACTATAGCAGCTGTGGAAGAAATCATGGCTGACTCTTTAAAGCAAGTTCCAAAAGAAACAGCCACGCTTGCTTCAAGTGCTTTTTCAAGAGTCATCGGTAAGTCTAAAAACTTCACGGCACAATTCGGCTATGGAGGAAATAATGACCCAGTCAATCCTAAGACTGGCAGAAGAGCCTCTGAGTACATGGTTGTAGTGCATGAGGACTTATCTGCTAAGCATACCAATGGTAATGCTAAGTTCTTGGAAAGACCTGTTGCTAGCTACCAGTTAAAATTTGGGGCTAAGATTGCAGATGTTCTTAAAAGTGAAGTTGGTTGGTAGGAGGTTACAAATGGCTGACTTAATAGAAGACTTCCAGTCGTATTTTGTCTCTAAGGGACTTGCTACTGTAGATCAGATATTTCGAGATGCCTCTCCCGAAACCAAAGACTTTGCAGTCATAATCTATGAGTATGAAGGAGCTGGGGCGCTTCCACAAGTTGCCGGTGCCTCCAGAAATATTCAGGTTGTTGCAAGAGACAAATCCGCGACCGCTGCAAAACTTAAGGCTAGAGAGTTGCATCATTCTCTGGAAACTGAAGATGGTATTCTCAACCTTACAGTTGACAGATGGTCGCTTATATATATCAAGCAACCACCATTCAAACTTAAGACTGAGAAAGAAATGGTGTACTATTGCTTTAACATATTGGTAACAACATTTTCTGATTAGGAGGTTTGCAAAATGGCTAAAGGTGTACAAATTGGTGTATCCAATTTTGTGTATGCATTACTTTTGGAAGACCCTACCGAAGGCCTTGCTACATACGGTGCAGTTAACCGTATTCCCGGTTTGATCTCTGCTAACGTAAACCCTAACTCTGCAAACGCTACATTGTTCGCAGAAAACGGTCCTTACGAAACAGCTTCTACAATCGGTGAAATTGGCTTGGAAGTAAACGTAGCCGATATTTCTCTTGAACAGCAAGCTGAGCTATTCGGTCATACTATGGAAAACGGTGTACTGATCCGTAAGTCCAGTGACGTGCCTCCTTGGTTGGCTGTTGGTTATAAGTCCCTTAAGTCTAACGGTCGATATCGTTACACTTGGTTGCTTAAAGGTAAGTTCGCACTTCCTGAGCAGGCCAATGAAACTAAAGGTGACTCCATCAACTTCCAAACCCCTACTGCATCTGCTTCGTTCGTTAAGCGCGAATGTGATGATCAGTGGGAAAGACAGATTGATGAAGATTCCCTGGACTACGCTCCATCTCAAGGTGCGGCTTGGTTTAACGGCCCTTACGGTACAGGTACTGTAGATACAGTGGCTCCTTCCGTATCGGTTGCTCCGGCAGCTGCCGCTACTGCTGTACCTGTTACTGCTTCTGTGGTGTGGACCTTCGACAAAGAAATTCTTAACTCTACTGCGACCATTGAAAACTTCTCGGTTATCAAGACTTCCGATGGTTCGCTTGTCCCTGGTACACTTACTATTAGTGGCAGTAAAAAGGTTGTAACCTTTAAGTCTACTGCTAACCTTTCTGCAGCATCTCAGTACACATCAATTGTGTCTGCGAATGTAAAGGGCGTTAACGGTATTCAACTGGTTGCACCTAAGATTGCCGCCTTCACTACTGCTTAGTAAAAATAAGGCGCACTGTCAAAAAGCAGTGCGCCAAATAAATTGGAGGAAAATAAAATGAGTAAAGTACAAGCAGTTAAAACACCAAAAATAGTTGTGGACCTTGGTGGCAGACAGCGTACAATTCTATATGACCTCAATTCCTTTGCTGAACTTGAACTTATTTATGGCTCAGTAGATACTGCCATGACTAAGCTGCAAAGTGGGTCCGTTGTTGCTGCTAGAGATATGTTGTGGGCAGGCCTTATCCATGATGAAGCGGTTATTGATGAAGTCACTGGTGAGCCTATCAAATACAACATAACGCGCAGACAAGTTGGTTCTTGGTTGGGTGCACAGGACATTGAAAAGCTTGGTACACTCATCAACGGCGCTATGACGCAATCGCTCGTACAGCCTGAACAGCAAGCAACTGTTGTTTCTACAGTACCTGATGGTGTTGCTGCTGTTGCACTTACAGATGAAGAAAAGGCTGAGCAAGCAAAAAACGTATAAGCCACGCAGTTGAAGAGGCCACTCCTACAGATGATGAATGGGATTGGCCTCTACTTCTGTATGTGGCTACAGTAATATTGAATAGAGATGAAAAGATGTTTTGGAGAATGACACCACGTAAAATGAACGAACTGCTAAAAGTACATTACCGGCTTAATGGTGCTGGCAAAGACAAAAACACACCTAAGCAAGGTTTCATAGATCAGGTGATGTAGAAAGGAGATGTACTGATGGCCTTTAATGCTGGTGTGATACAAGCTAGTTTGAATATGGTGACTACCGGCTTTACAAAAGCTTTAGCAGGTGCTGTTACATCATTGAAATCAGCTGGCCAACAAATGAGCAGTGCGTTTGGACCTGGCGCGCAAGGTAACTTAAATAACTCGGCAAACGCCGCTAACAGATTGGCTAACAGCTTTAAAGATGTTAACCGAATTGTAAGCGGCATTGTCATAGCGCAAGTGTTCTATCAAGGTGTACAGGCTATTGAGTCTGCTGTAAGCTCTTTGGTAGAGTTTTCTAATCAGATGCAAGTAGCTCAAGTATCCATGGAATACTTCTTAGGCACTGCTGAGAAAGCCTCTGACTTTGTAGCTGTTATGCAAGACTTTGCCGCCACTACACCTTTCTCTACTGCGCAATCTATTGACTTGTCCAGAAAGTTAATGGCCATGGGTTTCCAGTCTAAATCCATACTTAACGTCATGCAAACCCTTGTAGATGCCACTGCAGCTGCTGGCGGTACCGGTGACGAACTTAACCGTATCGTAATTGCATTAGGCCAGATCAATACACAAGGTTACCTTGCAGGGCAGGAATTGCGTCAGTTAGCGAATGCTAATATACCTATCTACAAAATACTGCAGGAACAACTCGGACTTACCGGCGATCAAATGAAAATGATCGGTAAGCTTAAGATACCCGCTGACATAGGTATAGCGGCTATACTTAAAGGCCTGCAGAAATATCAAGGCGCAGCTAAGCGCATAAGTGAAGAAACTCTTACTGGCATGTGGGCTAATATCAAAGATAACTTGTCCATAATTGGTGAACAAGCCTTTGTCGGCCCTTACAATGCCCTGAATAACTTTGTAAGAAAAATATACGACACATTAGAAACAGCTCGCGCTGTAATAACTAAGCAAGGCTTAGGCGGTATGTTTGAACATTTTGTACCTCCACAACTACAGACTGCTTTACGCTCTATGGCCGGTGGTATAATGTCTATAGGCAAGAGTCTTGGTATGTTGCATAATGCTTTCAAGCCTGTAGTACAAATGGTAGGAACTACTTTCATAAGAGCGTTCGGTGTTGCTATACCATTAATAGCTAATTTCATTCATCAAATAGCCGTTGTTGTATCAGAAATAATGAGAGTAAGCCCTGCAGTGCGTATATTCGCTGCGGCACTATTAACACTATTAGTAGCAAATACAGCCGCAAAAGCTTTGATGTTCTTATGGCAGGTTACAAGACTTGGTGCCTTGTGTTCATTCGTTGCTACAGCTGTTACTACGCTGTCTAAGGCAATAGCTACGCTAACACTTGTCATATCCAAGAATAAAATCATCATGCTAATAACCGTAGTTGCTGCGGCACTGATAGGATTAGCAATGTCAAGTAAGACTGCATCAGCTTGGCTTGATGGTGTTATGTCAAGACTGAATAAGCTAGTCGGCATGGATACGAGTGGGATATTCACACCTGCTGACGGTAAGGACCTTGACAGTGCTAAAGAAGACTATGACGATTTCTTTGATAACATAGATAAGAATTTGTCCGGTGTTGGTGAAGGACTGGAAGACACTGGTAAAGCTGCAGACAAAGCAGGTAAGAAGGTAGATGAGAAGTTTGTAGCTTCCTTTGATGAACTTTATCAGATACCAGATAAACTTGATGATGTTGCTAGTGGCCTTGACGGTATAGGCTCTTTACCAGGAATGGACTTAGACTTTAAACCAGGTGACATCAGCATTCCTGAGCTTCCAACACCTAATCTCGGCGGTGGTGACGGAGACGATCAGATGCCTCCATTACTTAAGAATCTTAAGAAATGGTTCACTGATTTCCAATGGCCTACACTGCCTTCGTTCCCAGTATTAGCATTTGAAGTACCTCTAAATGCTATCAAAGGATTCTTGCTTGATGCAACACAAGTTGCCGTAAACTTCGGTAATGCGTTCGCTAACGCTATGGCAGGAGCTGCAGTAGCGGCTGGAGTACTAACAGGTCTTGGCGCGGCCTTTAATGCTGTGACCGGCTTTGTAAATGGACTGGGTACAGCGATCGATGGTTTGAAATCTATCTTTGACGGCATAAACGTTAAGATAGGTGACTTCGCCAAAAATACAGGTGCCGCATTCTCACAGCTCTATGTCGACATTATACAGAGCGTTACAGAATGGACTACAAAGATTGTAGATGCAATAGGAACTGCAACAATACTGGCTGCATCTAGTATCGTAGACTTCGTCGGAGATTTAACACTCGGCTTTGATCAATTAAGAGTGGATATCATTGAGGACGTAACAGCCTGGACTAAAGTGCTGGTAGACAAAATCGGTGAAGCCACGCTTGGTACCGGCATTTCCATTGCTACATGGGTTGCTGTAACTGCAGCAGCGTTTGAGACATGGCGTGGTAAAGTAAACACGACATTTAGTACATGGGCTACCAATATAAAGAGCACTGTGACAACATGGGCAACTGACATCGGCACAGCCTTCACTACTTGGAGCACTACGTCTGGATTGACATTCTCTACATGGTCTACTGCTGTAGCAGCTGTATTCGCTGGCTGGAGAACAGCTATCAATACTACTGTCACTGGTTGGGCCACAGACTTCGGTAATTCTCTTGCTAAGTGGAAAACAGCTACTAACGCAACGTTCTCAAGCTGGAGAACTTCTGTTGAAACGTTATTCACTGATTGGTCAACAGCTGTTCAAACTTCACTATCTAGCTGGGCAACTAAGACTGGTGAGAATATCACTACTTGGGCTAATAACGTTGGTACAGTTATCGCTGGGGCGCTTGGTCAATCCAATACTTTGTTCGGTGAATTCATAACGGCCACATCAACTTCATGGGCTTCATTCTTAAATGACACAAGCTCATGGACAGCTAAGTGGGGCGTTGCAATTAGTACAGTATTCGCTGATGTAGCAAACTCTGCGTCAAAGGCAATGAATGTACTTGGTAATAATGGCTGGAGCGCTTTAAACGCTTTCTTCCAGGGTTCGGCTGATGGAGTTACTGAATGGGCTAAGGGCTTTGTAAGAACGGTTGCAGAAGGTGCCAAAGCAGCTTGGGGCTGGCTTAAAAATCTTGCGACCGCTGCTGGGCAGGCTCTTGGGGGCTTCGCTGATAATATCGATGATAGCATTAAGGGTGCCACAGTAAGTATGGGTGCTTGGTATGACAGGAATAAGAGCTGGGCAGTACCTGCTGCAATAACTGTCGGTGTTGTAGGTGGAGCAATTGCATTAGCACCGTTTACAGGCGGTTGGTCGTTAGCTGGTTTAGCTGCCCTTGAGACTGGTGGTATCGTCGATCAAGATCAGCTGGTTCGTATCGGTGAAGGCAATAAACGAGAAGCCGTAATACCTCTTGAAAACTCTGCTTACATGAAACCGTTCAGTAAAGCTGTAGCAAGCGACTTGGCTTCTATGATGGGTGAGCAAGTAACCTACTCTGGTGGCGGAAGCGGCGGAGGCGACATGAGACCTATAATGTACGTCCATACACTAGTTGCAGATGACAGAGCGCTTAAAGAGTTGGAAAGAAAATTGAATGTAATAAGAGTACAAGAGGACGAACGTAAAGGGAGGGGCTAATCATGGCCTATAGAATAAGCGGCGAACCTATTAAGCCTCCTTCCGATTTTGGCTATGAATACTACAACCTGACTAAAAGTGGTCGTGTTGCTTCTGGCAAGATGACCATGGAGATTGTAGCTCAGAAGAGAAAATTTAGCTTTAGTTATGCTGTTATGGCTGGAGCTGATATGGCCAAACTGAAGGCGCTAATTTTCAATGCTAAAGTTCCGTTTTTTTCGCTGGAGTATGATGATGAGACTGGTTCTAATGTTGCCATCGTTTACTCTGGTGCAATAAAAGCCACAAGATTCAGATCGGATAATATGGGCTGGTACTACAAGAGCGTTACCTTTGACTTAATAGAACAGTAAGGAGGCGACATACATGTCTGTCATGTATCCGGGTAAAGTAAATAGTCCCATAACAGAAAACATTATTGCTATCACAGCCACGTCTACAACTCTTACGTTAGCTGATGGTAATGTACTTCCGGCGGCTCCTAACATTGCTGTTATAGGTGAAGAGGATGACGCTGAAACTGTTTTGTATACCGGCAAGACTGGTAATACCATAACAGGACTTACAAGAGGCTTTCAAGGAGTTGCAAAAGAATGGCCACCACAGACACCTGTGGCCAGAAGATTTACTGCATATGACTATGACTCATTAAGACTTAACTTGCAATCTATAATGACATCTAGCGTCGCTACTTCTGTAGGTACAGTGGTGTCTGGTAGATACGCTGAAGCCCCTTATCCTACATCTTATTATACTAAAGACAATACAGTTATTATAGCTGTTAAATGTACCGTTGATGGTGTAGTAAAGCAACTTAATAACTTGAGTATAAATTTAACGGCTACTGACATCTCCTGTGTTTTACCAGAAGACGCCACTAGCTGCGTATTTATACTCCAAGCGTATTAAGGGGGTAATTAAGAGTGGCTAATCAATTTAACAGAATGGGTTTCGGTGTTGACGGTATAGAAGACCCAGATGATACTAAGTTGCTTAATAGGCTTATGGACGCAGACGCTAGGCACATTGTTGGTAAGCTTGAAGTCACTTATACGGATCCATTTTTAGATGAGTCAATAGCTGCCTCGGCTAATAGCACTGGCAGATACACGTACCCTATTGAAACAGCTGACAACTCATTGGAAACTCCTTATAAGTGGTTTTCTCTTAATAACAATAAACTTGATGGTACTTTTCATTTATTGCCTGGTAACGACTCAAACATTTCTGTTGGCTGGTGGAGCCAAACTATGTCAGACGCTAATGGCAACTTTACTGGTGTAGAGCCGACTTTGATGATAAGCTTTGATCCAAGATCAATGTACCAGTTAAGAGTTGTAGGTGATAACAAGCTAAATGAGTTCCCTGTAAACTTCACAATTAATCTTATCAATCAGTTCGATGAAATTATCTATGATGAGACTGTAACTGGTAACACAGCTGTTAACTGGACTAAGTCATTGGATGAGCCTATACTGAATGTTGTTATGGCTAAGATTATAATTCATAAGATAAACACTACACATAGCACTACTGCAAAGATAGTAGAATTTTATACTGCTGTACAAGAAGAATATGACACTGATTCCATTGTGTCTATAAACTTGCTTGAGGAGCAAATGTTTGAAGAACAGACGTTACCTATTGGTAATGTGTCTTCCAATGAAATAGATGTACGACTTTATAACTACAATGGTCATTTTAACGCTGATAACAGAAAGTCACCGCTATATGGCTTGCTTAAAAAGAATAGACGAGTCAAAGCTTGGCTAGGTACTATGATGCATGAAGAAATGCGTTGGTTCTTATTAGGTACATTCTGGACAACTAAATGGGATGCTCCAAGAGCTGGCTTGTATGCTGATTTCTCAGCTCGAGATAGAATGGAGTTATTGAGAATTAGCTCGTTTGAGGTATCGACGCTTTATCAAAATAAGTCAGTAAAGTGGCTAGCCCAACTAATACTCAACGATGCTAATGTTGACACAGAGGATTACGTTTTAGACGATGCACTTGATTCAATCATAGTACCGTACGCATGGTTTGATAGAATTAGTCACAGGGACGCATTAGTCAAATTAGCTACAGTAGCCTTAGCTAGAACATACTGCGATAGACAAGGAAGAATAGTTATGAGAATATTTGAACCGCCTGAAAAAGCTCTATATTCGTATAGTGATGATAAGTCGTTGTTCAATACCTCATTTCCTATATCTACTCCTGGCGTGGTTAACTCAGTGTCTGTGCAAGCTAACTACAGAACATTAGATCCGCAGTCACAGATATTCAGCCTATCTACACCTATCCTAATTCCAGCTAATAGCACTGTAGTTGAAACTATAATATTTGACAATACTCCAGCTACTAATGTTCAAGCACCTGTAGCTACGCTTGACCCTGCTATCACTATTTCAGAATACCAAGCGTATGCATGGGGAATGGCTATAACTATTGTGAACAGCTCTTCATCAGAAAAATCTATTTCAGACTTAACAGTTCAGGGTGATGTACTGTCTTTGACAAGTCCTCGTGTTGTTACAGTGGAAGATGCTGTAAGCATAAGAGATGAAGGCAAGTATACGTATGAGCTGCTAGACAATGAGTTCATACAAGATATTACGCTGGCAAAAACAATTGCAACGCTAATCTTAAACACTTATAAAGACCCTAGACATGACGCAGTACTTGAAACTAGAGGTCATATCGCATTAACATTAGGCGATAGAGTAAGTGTGCCAGACTATGCTAATCAAGGCGTTACTGATTATACCATAGTCAGACAGTCGTTATCATGGGATGGTTCGTTAAGCTCTGTAGTAGAAGCTCAGAAAATAGGGAGTGATTAATCATGGCATGGACAACACCCAAAGTAGATTGGAGTATAGCTAATGGTGTTAGTACCGATGACTTAAATAGAATAGAAGGTAACCTTGCTCATTTAGTTAACTACAGTGGTTTATACGGAGTTACCACAGGTAGCAACACAGCGTATATTACCACTATACCTGGCCTAATAGCTATGACAGAGGGTGTCAAGGTTACGCTTAAATTACACTCCGCTAATGGTGCTAACGCAACACTCAATATCAATGGCTTAGGCGCATATGTACTAAGAAAAGCCAATGGTAATGCAGTACCAGCTGCTAACCTGAAATTGAATTCTATATACACATTTGTATTCAGTGGATCGGCTTTTATATTACAGGGTGAAGGAGGTGGTGGAACGGCGCGGCCTGAACATGTACTAGCGCCACAAACATTTACCAATGAAGATGGAGAGCAGATAGGAACTATACCTACAATTACTTCAGGCCAAGACCCTGCTCTTGGTGTAGGTCAATGGCCAGACGGTGGTCTTGCTGTGTATCCGTCTAGAGGATATAGAAAAGGAGGCGCTGGTGAGGGTGAGATAAAAGTCACACCTGCTCAATTACAATCAGCTGAACCTTCGCTTAGAGGCCCTTACATCTTGTCTGGTCATAACATCTATGGAACAGAGGGTTCTATGCCAAATAGGTCGGCGCAAAATGATCATATGCCTTCTAACAACTCTACTGTATGGGCTGGAGACAGAATATTCTTACAACCTCCAGATGGCTGGTATAACGGTAGCTCTTGGGTTACAGCGCCAGCGCCCGCTTTAGTGCCTAACAACTTAAGAGAAGGCACTAATATATTGGGTGTTGGCGGTACCATGGTAGAACGTGGCAGAACCTCGACCAGTAACGGATTTCAGAATATGCCTTCCCATGTTGATGCTGACTGGAATATAAATATAGGATACAGGCCTATGATAGTATTTTATCAGTGGTGGATATACTACGGCGTAGAAAACGTTTATAATGAATACGGAATGAACAGATATTGGGGAATGGGCTTTTTCTCTAAGTCACTATCAGGAAGTACTTATAAACACGTTGCAGCAAACGGCTTTACATCAGGTAGCTCAAATAGCTTTGGCTCAAATTTCTGGGAACAGTGGAATCCGGAAAGCGACCAGATGTGGCAATCAGGTATCAACTGGGAAAGCAAAGAAAACCTAGGTGCCCCAGGATCAGGTAATACTGGTTTCGGTGGAGGCATAACAGATTCAGGATTCCGTCTAGGAATGGGTTCATACTTTAGAGATAATCGTGGACAGAACGCTGCACAGCTTAACTGGTTTTGTGAATAAGTAAACTATGTCATTGGGGGTGAGTGCTGTGGATGAAATTAAAGAACTACAGAAGGGTGTTAATGACATATTAGTAACAGTGGCAGAGATTAAAGTTGAGATGCGAAACTTATCCAACTTATCCATGCAGGTTGCCACAACTGAACGAAATGTATTACTTCTTGAACAGCGGGTTGTAGTTCTTGATAAGCGGCTTACAGATTTGGATGACACGCTTAAGGATGAACGTCGCACCGCTTCTGCAGATAAGAAATGGATGATCGGTCTTGTTATAGGCTCTGCGGCGCTGGTATGGAAGGTTGTCGATTTCATTTCTCACTTAGCTGACACAGTAAAATAAGGAGGTGCCAAAATGGCAACGTTAGTTGAAACTATCGCTAAGTCTGCGGCTGTTCTCAATGATCCAAATCTTAATACAGGCGTAGCGTATGCGGCAAGAAAACTAATTGAATATAGCTACAAAGCAGGTGTAGAAATTAGACTTGTTTTTGGGTATCGTTCAATTGCTGAACAGAACAAATTGTATGCACAAGGAAGACCAGCTCTTGGTGGTAAGAAAGGTGACCCTATTGTAACAAATGCAAAAGGCGGCCATTCATATCATAACCATGGATTAGCCGTTGATTTTGTTCTTATCAAAGGCGGTTATGACATGAAAGCAGATAATGACCAAGATGGTTATTCTGACTGGATGGAAGTCGTTGCTCAAGCCAAGTTGCTCGGGTTTGAATGGGGCGGCGATTGGAAGAGCTTTGTAGATAACCCACATTTTCAGATTGCCTACGGTTACGACATCTCAGACCTACTATCTGGCAATAAGCCTTCTGCGGCACAGGCAAATGCCATTATATACAAAATCATACAAATTGAGAAGAGGGATGATGAGATGAATGAATTAGAAGTATTGCGTAACAAAGTTGAGTTGCTTGATGCCCGCGCCACTGCCATTGAAAAGCGCCTTAACCTCTTTGGCAAAGAAACCTATGCAAGTGATTATAAGGTTCCGGTTGAAGCAGCTAAGAATGCCGGCCTCATCACTTCTGTAGCTGACAAGTCCAAGATTGAGTTGAACATCATTACGATGTTACACAACGCAAACTTGACCAATCCTAATGTTGTTAAGCTTTTAAGTGAAACCGCCAGCACCAAGGAAGAAAAGAAAAAATAAGCCCTTGCACTGCAAGGCTTTATAATAGATGATATTCGTCTCTGTGCCCGGAGCTGCCGCGGCGCAGAGGCATTTCACTTATGAGAGGATGATAATAATGGATAAAGCTTCACTTACTCGTACAATCGTTTTGGCACTGGCGCTCGGCAATCAGCTTCTCACCGCCGCAGGAAAGTCACCGCTGCCTATTGAAGACGAGACTGTAGACGTATTGATCAGCACTAGTTTCACGATTGTAGTTTCCGTCTGGACCTGGTGGAAAAACAACTACATCAGCAAGAAAGGTCAGAAGCAAAAAGAAGTACTTGAGAATCACGATTTGACTTAAGGAGGAATTGTAGATGGCAACAAATATCAGTGGTTCCTTTCCAACTTTAGATGCTTTGCAGGCCGCGTACCCTGCGGGTAATGTGGGTAACTTCCTTGTATTAGCAGATAATAACTGGTATACTTGGCTTAGCGGCGCTTGGCTATCTGGTGGCCCGTTTAAAGTAGAGTTACAAACATACCAGAAGGACGGCGGCCTAAACGTAAAAAGTTTTGGGGCCAGTGGTTCTGCGACTACAACTATTGGATCTATTACTGCCGGAAGTAATGTGTTAACAGTAACATCTGTAGCTTCCTTCGAGATAGGTCAAGAAATTGCAGTGCAAGACGCTGGGGCAGTAAATGCTACAACGTACATGACCGTCACATCTCCTCCTACACAGTCTGGTAATACTATGCTGACTGTTGACGGGGTTACCTATACATCTTTCTTGAGTGTAGTTCCTCAGATATTCGACCTTACTCTCGGCGGCACTGCGGAGCGTGAGTTCCAGTTCGGGATTTCGCTTGAGTGGTTGACGAAGTATATCACAGTCTTCGCTGGTGAAACAGCCATACAGTTTGCCAACCGGATTCGGACTGACCCATACTTTACTGACCTGTGGCCTACCTGGACTATCAGTGGTACTGCTGGTACCAACGTAGTTAGGTTTACATCAAAGACCACTGGACCACGTATCTACGGCGCTCAGACATTCGGCTCCAATGGTATGTACGGCGACTTTGCACAGATTCAAGCCGGTACTGGTAATATGGGTTCCATCAGTTATCGTCTAGGCGACGTGTTGAAGATGGCTGGCTATACGCAGTGGCGCCTCGGCGATTACATGGCAGTAGCCCAAAGAAATGCTGTAGGACTTGCAGCGCCGCCGGTTTACAGTTCTACTACTGGCGCTGAAGTCACTGTAGAACAGGTTATCTCAGGTAAGGGTGAATTAATTGCCGCTATCTCTAATATTGACTACGTGAACAAACGTATTACATTATCTAAAAACGCAGACTATACGGTGTCTAACGTTACGGTACGCCACGATGACACCAGAGCGATTCAGCTGGCTATGAATGCTGTAGGTAACGCTGGCGGTGGTAAAGTATTGGTACCAGATGGAACATACCGGCATAGAGGTATTTACTTCAAGGATAAGGTTAAGTTCCAGGGTAATTCTGAGGCCAACACCATTCTGGTCAATCATCATCCGATTGGTTCGTCTCTTATTATACAGGGTATCGGCGGTCCAGTTTCTAGTGAGCCAGGTTTCCTGGATCATTGGGAAGTAAGTAGCATGACGCTTACTACAGACAAGAATACGCCGTTCTTCACACAGCATGGACTTGACATACTGTTCTGTCACACCATCACTGTACGTGATGTTCAGATAATGAAGCATGGATACGGCATCTTTGAGAAGTGTGTGTGGTACACTCATTATGAGAATATCATGATAACGAACTGCATAACCGGCTGGTACTACCCATCATTCAATCCATCATCTTCACCGAGTGATCGCTTCAACATCATTATCAAGGACTGCTCTGGATACGGTATGTATATCGAGAACTCTCCTGACGTGTTCACTTGGATTGGTGGCGCTGTAGAACGTTGCGCACTTGGTGGTATCGCTATCTTCGGTGGTGAAACTCGATCTCTCATGTTTGAAGGTTTGAACATGGAAGAGAATGGTGGATATCAGATTGAGATAGGTAAGGAAGACGGTGTTGCACCTTCAAACATCTCATTCCGGAATTGTAGTTTCAAGAACTGGCAGACAGCAAAGCCTGAGTGCGCTATAAAGCTGAACCGCGTAATTGGTTTCGAGCTGCATAATCCTAAGTTCTTCAACTTTGACATTGGGGTTAAAGCTGAGACAACTGGTTCTACCTTTGTAATGACGCTACCAAGCTTTGACAACTGCCGTAAAGCCTACAAGTTTACAGACAACGAAGTTGGTACCGGTGACGGTTTCCACATGGTTGTAGGTGACTGGAATGGCGTTATTGGTTACGGGTCAACTGGCTTCAGACAGATCGGCAGCGCGGCGGCGCTTACAGCGACCGTTACTATACCGCAGCTGATAGCTGCAGTTAATGATACTGGTGGCGGTGGCGGAACACCGTTTGTGATGACACCTGAGAAACGCGGATTCGTACACGCTGCTGAAGACTTTGGCACAGCTGGTACTAACACTACCAATGACTTTGCTAAACTGCAACTGGCTGCTGATAAGGCCTGTGAGCTGCGTTTACCGCTGTTTATACCGCCAGGTACGTATCCTATTTTATCGCCTGGGCTTGTCTTTGATAGCTCGAAGTATTCTACATCTGGTGACCGTAATATCATGCTGTATGGTGCCGGCGGTAATGCAACTAAACTTGCGCCTGTAGACTACACGTTCAATGCCGTTACGATCAAGAATGGCAGCGGCGCTGGGTCTGGTATTGCTCCATCCGGCTACATCAAAGACATCTATATTGAAGGGCCTACAAACCATGCTACCACAAATAATGCAGTCGGGTTGATGCTTAGTGGCATGCGGCAGTTTGAGGTTCACAATGTAACTGTCAAGAAGATGCCTGTCGGATTTGATATGATAGATAACTGCTATGGAGCTGTTTATTACAACTGCCGTACACAGCTAGGCGGCGTTGGGTTGAATCTTCGCGCCGGCGCAGTGTCTGGTAGTGATATGAACTTCTATAACTGTTGGTTCGCGGGTAACACTGCTGCAGTACAGATTTCACCGGATGGCGGTGGCTGGCACTTCTTCGGTGGTCAACTTGCAGGCGGTCCAGCACGTACTGTAGATGATGACTTGTCTGGTGCTATCATTATCGGGAAGGATCTTATTACTGGAGCTACAGGCACAGTAGGAAATCTGATCTTTGATGGTATTGACTTCGAAGGAACACGATACATGCACAACTTCCGTTCGTTCGGTCAAGTTACTATGACTGTAAGAAACTGCAGCTTCTTGCAAACAGACAGTAGTGCGCCTGGATTGCTTGCAGCGCCACTGGCTATCTGGAAGGCAACAGGTGCCCAGCAGTCTAAAGCTGTCTTTGAGAACAACGGTGTTAAAGGATACTGGAAGAGTGTTAAAGCAATTGATATTGCAGGACATGGTAGCTTGATTGAGATTCATGAGAAAGCCACTTCCCTGGAATCAAATGCTAAATTCAACAACGTAGCATGGACTGCCGGACCACTGCTTGTACAATCCAAGTGCGATCTCGGCCATGCTCATTGGCGCCAAGGCTTTGCTACTAGATACCTTGTAGGCCCTGTTATGTACGAGGACGTGACAGCTGGTCTTAAGCGCTCTACTGACTGGGGCATCACCTGGATAAATACTACAGATGGAGGTACATTCTAATGCCAGACTATCAAATTTTTAGAGGCCTTGAAGCTAACTTGCCCACCTTATTGGAGGGGCAAGTAGCTTTAACTACAGACACCAAAAGGTACTTTGTAGGCACTAATACAGGAAATATGGAACTTTCTAAAAAGGAAGATATTATTACACTTAATGAACAGTTGGTGGATACTGAGAATACTCTCAACGGAACTAACCAAGGTGAAAAAATAAATGTCCCTGGAGCTATGAGACTTGCATTAAGACAAAGAAGGCCCATGATTAGTTTTGTATCGGATGACGGAACAATACAAGATTTCACTATATTAAAGGCTATCTTTGAGTTTTATGGAATTACCTGTGGTGTAGCATTGATTAGTAGTTTTATCGGTAATTCAGGATATATGGCGAAATCACACATTGATGTGTTGTATGGTTTAGGATGGGAGGTCATGTCCCATACAGTGAACCATGCACATTTAGCTGAACTAACCACCGAGGATGCAATAGAAAGCGAGCTGCGAGACTCTAAGGAAACACTTAAATCGATGGGATACGAAGTCAATACGATTATCTATCCATTTGGAAGTGAAGACGAGCGTGTTCGCAGACTCGCAAGAAAATATTATCGAACGGGGGCAATTTCGTATAACGGAAGAAATGACTTCCCTTTAGCAACATATCGGATGAATAGGGTTGCTCTAGGGTCTTATTTTGATGCTGGTACTGGAACAGACACATACGAATACTATAAAAGCCACGTCGATGCATGTCGAGAAAACAACGAGTACCTTATTTTTGAATTACATCCGGGAAATCCTGTTTTCGATGCCACACAACAGCAATACTTGAGAGATATCATTGAATATATACAGTCTTTAAATATTGAAATTGTCAATGTTAATGAAGCCATAGAAGAGATCGGAAATTTAATTGATACAGGAGACTATGTAAAAGGAGAGGCCAATCCGCACTTTGTTGTGTCTTGTGACGGCTCAGGATTTTCCTCGGACGGTGAAAATTCACCAGACGATAGCAAACGCAATTTGGTTGAAAATTACAACTTTGAACTAAATGGATTAATGGATTATATCAATGCTTACCCCTCTGATGTGAATGTAACTTTAAATACGTCCTCGGTGCGTTCTGGAAAATACAGCATGAAAATTTTAAGATCAACAACATCGAATCGGTATATCGCTTACAGCATGCGAAATGTAGATAATTTCAAAGGAAAATGGGTAACTGCTGGTGCTTGGGTGATGTGTCCGAATACCAACACCGGAGAAATGAGATTAGGAATACAAGACGGCATTAATTTCACATTGAGTGATCCTGTACCTCGCGATGGGAACTGGCACTTTATTTCTGCAAAACAATTGGTCGGAGCATCTGCCACCGTATTACAGCTAAACATAGGTCGAGTTACAACGAACGGGCTGGCAAACGATATTATGTACGTAGACAGCTTATACGCCATCGAAGGAACTTCTATGTCCCCAACTATAGTGAATTATCCGGTACATTCTTCTACAGATTTAGCATCTAGCGCTACAGGTGTTGAGGGAAACATAGCCTACAATGCCAATTATCTATTTTTTAGCGTGGGGGATAACTCGTGGAAAAGGATTCAGTGGAAAAACAGAACAGAGTACACGGCCAATAATGCTTTTACGCTGTCTACGCTCATTACTGGTTTTCTGAGCAATACCATTACCATAACACCAATTACAACTGCATTTGCTAGTGCTAATGGTTTTCCTGGCGGGGCTGGCGGCTATTTTTCGACGTTTAGACTCAATGATGATGTGTCCTTTAATTACCAGTTATACGAAACCTTAGATGGTAAAGTGTATCGAAGAAATATAAATAATGCAGATAACAGTTGGTATGGATGGACGATGCCAAACATTAATGCAGGGACAACCGCCAATCGACCAACCGTTTCAACTGTTGGATTCCAGTATTTCGACACCACGCTACAGAAACCGATTTGGTGGGGTGGTTCGGCTTGGAAAGATGCAACAGGAGCAACAGTTTAATTCGCTAAAGGAATAAACTATTCATTAAAAGAAAGAATTACAGGAAACTGTAGTTCTTTTCTTAAGAAGTATTTAGCGCAATAAGAATAAATTACGGACTCGTAAAACCTTTAATACGGGTCCGTGGTTTATAGGGGCTTATAAACACCTTACCTAGCTATCACGAACGCGTGCTGAGTATTACACACTCGTTACAAGTTAAATTTTTGGTTTTACTCCCCAATAAAACCCGTTCCTTCTATTATAATATATACACGAGGCAGCCTCCTTACGATATAAAATTTACCGTACCTATTTTCCAGGAAATAGGGTATAATAAATAAGTGAGGAGGAAAAATACATGGATGAAGGTTACCAAGAACTTCTGGCTGTATTGATTTTAATGGCTGGTGCTGTGTTATTACATTTAATGGGAGGTAATTAAAATGGAAGAAAATAAAGTGGAACAAAAAGTAATGCGTATTGTAAAGCTGTGTATGCTTGTAACAAATAAAACGTATTCGGTTCACATGAGTTATACTGGTTCTTGTGACGCTGTAGGCATATTCATTAGTGACGAGGTAGACGACAAAGGTACAGTAGCTTGGGCTAACTTCAGCTTACCTAATGGTATATACAGCATTAATGAAGAGGCGAGTGTAAAAAGGCTTAATAACGTTATCTTCAATTTAGAACGTATGCTTGAAGATGCAGAATACTTTAAAAGATTGCCTCAATGTACTTGGCAAACAGACAAAGGCATTTATCCTTATGATCTGGAGGCCTCTGTTGATGTATTGTAATGTTCTTTGCTTAGGTGACCCTGAGGTTGTTGGCGATTCTGTTGGACCTATTGTTGGAACTGAATTACTGCGTCGCGGCGGTTTTTATTCTAATGGTACAATAATTAATCACGGCATATTAATGGACACAAACATTGTAGGTACCTTGGCTGCTCCGGTTCTTCGTAGCAATTATGATGAACGCATTAAAGAACTGTTGCCAGATATTCCTACAATTGTAGTTGACGCCCACATTGCTAAGATGGGTCCACTATACTATTATAGCTTTATCAAAGGTTCCACACTTCCTGGTATTCTACATGGTAGCTGTCTTGAACCTATAGGTGACTTTGCAATGAGATGCTGGACAGCAAGAGAACCAATTGATCTACTGACCGTTGATAACGCTATTGTTCACCGCTTGGCGCGTGACATGACTACAGCGCTATTGGACCTGATAAGAAATAAACAATTAAAAGAGTATATATAGAGATATAAATATATATATTCTAAAAAAGCTTAAATAACACTTTCAATTGAACTAATCACTCATTAACTCATTAACTTAGGTTTCTCATTCAACCCATTCAATCAGGCTACTTTTTTAAATTTCGATTTTGATTTTCAAAAATAGTTTTTTAAATCCTTATATAGGCCTTTTATAAAAAGGTGCCTGATTGAATGGGATGCTTGAGTTTATTGAGATAATGGGTTAATGAGTTAAAAGGAGAACACAGACATGCCAAAACTATTGAATACTACACGTACTTATTCATATGCAGACGAGAAAGAAAAGAAGCAACACGCAAAGCAAATGAAGCGTGACAAGTTTGTAGTACTTGAAGATGACGGATTGCAGGTTAAGTTTATTAAGCAAGGAGGTGATAAATAATGAGCATATATGAAATCATGCGTTGGAAAGCAAGCGGCGGTGTAAAAGCGTGGCGCCACAGCAAGAAAGAAAACAAAAACACTACAGCTGTTCAAAACATGCTTGATAAGGTGGTAATAAAATGAATGACTTACAGAAGATCCAAGACTTTCTCAAAACACACAAAGTTAGAAACGTATCAATTGATGCAGTTGGGCAACTTGTAATCACTGCGTCTAATGGTGATCAAATTGCTATTACCTACAATGCACTGGATGAATGGATTGTAGTTAGACCAACGCATTTGGAAGATTTAAGATAAAGCCCACAGTCCAAAATAGCCTGTAGAAACCCGTAAAAATAAATGTGTACTTTACCCCTTAAAAGAGATATAATAATAAATGTAAGGGCGACACACAAGCCCGCAAAACTATATTAGGAGGAATTACCAATGAGTGAAGTTGTTGAAACTCAGGAAACACCAGAAGTACCCGAATTCAAAACGATCGGTGATTTTATCGAGTTCCTGAAGACTGTGACTGATGAATCCGTTGCCACAGCTTATGTACTTGAGAATCTTGAAGCGATCGTAAATACTCCGGTTCAAACTTCCGTGCGCCGCGGCCAATTGTCTGGCCTGGAGCTGGAAAGCATGACCGATGAGCAGTTGAAACGTGAGCTGATCAACGCTAACAGCGTGCTGTACAAAGCTACGCAGCGTAAAGCTTCCGCTGATACAATTGCGAAAAACCAAGCCCGCGTTGATGCAGCTAAGGCTGAAAAAGCTAAGCGCGAACCGGAAAAAGCAGTGACTGATGTTGTTGACGGTGAAACCGTTACTACTCAGACTCCTGATGAAGCGGCTCCTGCCGGTGACGAAGGTGCTACAGTTGTTGATCAAACTGAAGCGTCAGACAGTCACCCTGTAGAAGGCGAACTGTAAGAAATACCGATGAGGAGCTTCGGTTCCTCCTTCGTATGAAGCATTTGCGTTGGCCGCTAACCTTCCGGCCCACCTGGACAGTGTACGCAAATGCTTCATAGGAAGCCGGTGGTAAGCAGAGTCTGTAGATGTACTACAGCACCGACGCTTGCTTGAGACATGGGTGTGCAAGTCACCCACTTCCTGCCTGCATGAGACATTCAAACAATCGTAGGAGATTAACAGCCGCGGTCACTCCTAAACGGGTTTGAATGTCGCATGGAGGCACGCATCAATACCGTAGGCCAGCGGGCGTGTTCTTCGGGCCGTACATATGTTGACAGCTGCAATGAAGCACTGCAGGCGAATGCTATGAGATTCCGCGGCCTCACTAGCAACGGCTGTAGTCTTCACTGGAGCTGCCAACTCCTACCTCACCTTGTTCGGCGGCGCTTAATCCCATGGGCGCCGCGCCACTAAAACTGTTTTACCAGAGCTGCAACCTTAGCGACGGAGATTGTAGCTCTCGTAAAGCACTTTTACCAAAAGCCTTCTGGCTTATTATTTTTTACTCTTTTGGCTTGGTAAATTTCGCTTTTATTTGAACTAGTTTTTAAAATCTTTTAAAAGGTGGAATCGATCATGCAAACGCGTAACTTGAAGACGGTTCGCAAGGCAGTGAACAAAGCTCCAAAGGGTTTTGACATCGATATGATGGAAGTAATGACGAAATATGAATTGACGTTGGATCAAGTAAGGGAACTTGGCAGACTCACAGCAAAGCGTGGCGGAATTGCTCATGCAACCATCGGTCATCAGGTGTACTACAGAAGTCGTCAGATCGAGGAACTGTTTGGCGTTAAACCTCGTACGGACGTCAACCCTGTAGATATCGCTCAAAAGATAAAAGACATGAATGCTGAAGCTAGTCGTTCTGGTAGAATAGCTGCTGGCTTATATCATGGCAAACAAGCTCAAGTTTAATGAACGGCGAATCGAAATTCTTGTAGATCGTAATGACACTGACTCTCAACTGTTAGCATCCCAGATTCCATACATACACAAGAACAGGACACTCACGTCATTCACTACATCTCCAAGAAACATTGACCTTGTGCTTAAGCTGTTCAGAGGCATTGATGAGAACAACATCGACAAAGCTCCTGCGACTATTCAACAGTTGCATGAGATGGAAATGCTAAGACGTGTATACACTAACTTGCTACTAACAACTGGACCTATTGAGGACAGCAGCTCCTTCTTATGGAGACATCAGCAGTTAGGTGTACAGCTTGCAAAGGCCAATGAGCGATTCGCGTTCTTCTATGACACTCGTACAGGTAAGACACCTATGAGTCTGCAGATTATCCAAGACGACATTCGAAGGAATCCGCATCATAAATGGGTTGTCTTATGTCCGCTTATCTTGATCGAGAATGCTTGGCTTCCCGACGCCGCAGCGATGTTTCCTGACCTTAAAATTATATCTACGCATGCGGATACAAAGAAGAAAAGGCTAGACTTGTTCAAGCAAAAAGCAAACGTGTATATCTGTAACATCGAATCATTCGTTAGCTACAGGCCGCAGATTGAAGCGCTTAAAGCGTATGGCTGCTTTGTAGATGAAAGCTCTACAATGAAAAGCAATAGCTCTAAGTTTGGCAAGGAGGCAGTTGAATATGCCTACAGTGTCCATAAATGGTATTTACTATCAGGAACCCCTGCACCTAATGGTGAATGGGAATATTATCGGCAACTTCAGTCCATTGACTTCTACGGAGTTCATCAATCGTATGCGCAGTTCACGTCATATTTTTTCGACAACATATCAAGAAACCCGCAGTACCAAAAGCTCAGAGTAAAATCGGATCGTGAATCCGAGCTCATAAGTTTGGTACAAAGCATGTCACTATATGTTGACAAAGAAGATGTACTGACTACACCCGGTAGAGACTTCGAAATCATTGAGCTTAAGATGCCAGATGACTTGAAGAAGTACTACACTAAGTTGAAGAATGAACTTTACCTTGAACTTGGTGACAACGTTCTTATAACTTCACCTAGCACGGCGGCTGCTCTTAATAAGCTGAACCAAGTTTCGTCAGGCTTCATTATGGATACAGCTGCTGCTAAGATGAACAAGAACATGTATGACGGTATTAAAATTGAGAAGGAAGTCTACCTTCTAAGCATGTACCGGTTTGAAAAGCTTGTAGAACTTTTAGACACATTTGGCAATAACCAAGCTATTATCTGGTGCTACTATCGCGAAGAGTTCAGAGTCATTAAAGAGCTTCTTGGCGACAAGTGTGCTTTAGTCTACGGCGGTGTAAACAATGAACAAAAGAACGAAGCTCTTCGTGACTTCAAGGCTGGTAAAGTTCAATGGTTGATTGCTAACCCAGCGTCTGCCGACAAAGGATTAACGTTGACTAATGCTCACATAGCTGTTTACTTTAGCTTAGGATATTCGTATGAATACTTCAAGCAAAGTTTAGAGCGTATCTATGGCAGCATTACGTCGCAGCCTGAACGTTGTACCTACTATACTTTTATAGCAAAAGGTACAGTGGATGTGGCTATCCATGAAACGCTGACAAACAAAGGAGACATGAGTGCCGCTGTTCTAGCTCACTTGAAAGGCGGTATTTAGAATGCACGTGAAGAACGTCAACGTGACAAACCCCAAAAATGTCCTGGTTCAAATACCGGGCTTCATCGCCAGCAAATGGGGGTTGAACCAGGACAGCAAGTTGGAGGTATGCTACAATGAAGAAAGCCAGTCAGTCGTCGTTAGACCATGTAAGATATCCTCAGGAAGCTACCCTCACCTCAAAGGTAAAAGACTGGCTAGACTGTCAAGGTGATATAGGTTACTGGAAAGCTTCTGATAGGTATACCAAAGGTGTGTGTGATCTTATTCTATGTGTTGGTGGGTGGTTTGTTGGCGCTGAATTAAAAGCAGATGATGGTGTACCGTCGCCACAGCAGAATCTGTTCATAAAGACTATGCTTAATGTGAATGGAATAGCTGGTGTTTGTTATACACTGGGCGAAGTAAAAGCCCTTGTAGAACAGGCACGACAAAGGACGGTGCTTATGAATGAAGTACGACAAAGAGCGCGTTGTCTACCTTCTGAATCAGGAGAAGACAGCTGATGTTCTTAATGAGCTGGTGCAACTCAATTATGGTTTGCTTCATGCTCAGCTCAAGAAATTTTATCTGGTAAATGACCCTGATGCAATAAGCTATGGATACGAAGCTCTTTACAAAGCGATACTAACGTTTACTCCAGGTAAGTCGGCGTTCTCAACGTATGCAACAGTCTGTATCTACAATCGGCTTGGTTCTCATATACGTAGCCTCAATACTCAAATCATAACTAATACTGGCTCGTATGAAGAAGTGGCGTATGAAGAACTCAGACTGATTGACACGCTTGAATCGCCAGACACTGTAGATGAAAGCATACTTTCAGAAGCCGGAGTTGAGTACTTTCATAAGGTATTCAAATACTGCCTAAAAGAGTTGGTACGCAGTGACTTACATAAGCAGATCATAAGCTTATGGTATGATTCAAACTTCACAATGACGCACGCTAAAATCGCTGAGGAACTTGGTTGCGCTCAGTCGTATGTTAGCCAAACCATCAAATGGTTCAAAGCGTCGATGAAGCAAATATGGGAGGCGGGATATCAATGATTGATGTGTCAAGAGCTATAATGACAGTTGGCAGAACTTCTGGTCGTAATGACAAAATGAGCCTGTTGGAGTACTACAAAGATGTGCCAGGCTTCAAAGAAATTCTGCAGTTCATCTACAATCCTTACATTCGTACCGGCATCGCTGCGGCGAAGCTTAAAAAGGCCAAGCCTCATATTGCTGCTATTGAATTCACATGGCAGCAGATCATTGAATACTATTCCAAGCATCAAACTGGACGCGACGAAGACGTGTCTCTGGCAAAAGGATTTATCCAAGCACAACAGACAGAGGACGCCACGGCGCTGGCAGAAGCCCTTGTAACTAAAACCCTTAAGATCGGCGTAACGGCTACATCGCTCAATAAAGCTTACGGCGACGACTTTATCCCGATGATCGGCATCATGAAAGCCGAGAAGTATAAGGATTTCAAGAACAAGGTCAAGGGGCCGTTCATCGTCACTGAGAAGTTTGACGGAGCTCGCCGGATTGTAGTTAAGACGAACGGACTCCCTGGAATGTATACGCGCTCTGGTCATGTTGATGAGCTTGAGTTATATCCTGAGATCGCTGAAGAGCTGAAGTACTTACCGGATAACTTCGTCATTGATACTGAGGGATTGAAGATTGGTAACTTCCCAGATTCAATTGCGCTTCGTCAAGCTTCTAATGGGCTATTCAATTCCAAGGGTACCAAGCGTGGTGTTGAGCTTGTAATCTTCGACGCGCTGCCGCTGAGCGAGTTTGAGACTGGCAGGTCTAACCAACCAGCGTCGACTCGTAAGATCTTGATAGCTGCAATGTTCAAAGATCCGTCGCTTAAGCTTATTAGACCCGATGATTATCAACAGTTAATTGACTCACTAGGAATTGACTATGACTTCAAGTATCTTCGTCCGGCACCTATTCTCGGCGTCGCTACGACTGAGGATGAAGTATTGTCATTCGCTGAGCCAATATGGGCCCGCCACTATGAGGGCGTAATGCTTAACACATTCGACGGAAAGTATGACTACATTGTAGATCGTAGCCGCGACATCCTCAAGGTTAAAAAGGTCGAAGAGCTGGTGGTCACTGTAACTGGTCACACCCCTGGAGAGGGGGAGTTTGAGGGCATGGCTGGGGCTCTTACGTTCGATTACAAGGGTAACCAAGTGAAGGCCGGGTCTGGCCTATCAGTTGCGCAGCGCCGCAGTATCTGGGCAAACCCTGCAAATTATATCGGACGCAAAATGGAAATTGACACCTTCGGCGAATCTACCGATAAGACTGGAAAGGTATCACTGAATGTCCCTATCTTTAAACGGTTTGTAGGTGAGGAGTAATGGCAAAGCAAAAGACCTACGCCGATGCACCTACAATGGCCATCAAATCTAAACCAGGGCCGCTAGATGACATCGGTGACGCGACGCTGCGTGAAATGTTGAAGGACCCGCCGCGTGAAATTCGTAAGCCAACTCCTGTAGGTAAGTTCGGCATTGTACCTATGGGATACAAGAACCGCGGCTTCAATCGCTTTGTCTTCACATGGGTGATCACTGATCGGTGGAGGTACTACAAGAATGCCAAAAATTCTAAGCCAGTTCCTATGAGTCCTTGGGCTAAGGAATTGCTGGAAGGGACGTTTGCGAAATGGAAAAATTAGCACAAGTACACGCACAAATGGTTGATTTGCTTAGCAAGAATAATATCAGCATTAGCACTGAAACATTTTACTACGGCACTGCAATAGTTCTTACTGATCATGAAACCGGTAACCAGTTCGACTGGCGCCAAGGCCCAGTATCTAAAGGAGGAAAATAAAAATGCCAATCATTGTAGCTATCGATGGCGCTTCGCGTCGTAACGGAAAACCTAACTGCTTATCCATGGGAACAGTCTATATCCACAACACGGTGTCCGGCTCTCATCAATTTATTAATACCGCAGAGCATGAGTCAACTAGCCAACGCGGTGAAATTAACGCGCTGCTTTCGGCGCTTGACCGCATCAAGGCTAATGGTAGGAACGTAAGCGATCTTATCATGGTGTCTGATTCCGAGTACATCTACAATACAGTGACTAAGGAATGGTACAAGAACTGGGCTAACAAAGACTGGGTCACTGCAGAAGGTACGCCGGTTAAGAACCGCGACCAATGGGAAAGTGTAGCTGAACTGCTTAATAGTATTGATGAACAGGGTCTTGAAGTGCCTATGTACCACATCAAAGGACACTTGGTTAAGATCACAAAAGCTCAGGGCAAGAAGCTGTTTGACCAGGACTTCGGCGCTGCGCTGTACAACTTCGCCAAGAACGCGGCAACTGTATTGGTTGCTGAACGCAGCGACGAAGCATTCCTTAAGGCCTTGGAAACTTTTGACAAGAACCATGGCTTTGTTCCGGATGATGAAGTGCTTGTAGAACTTATCGCTTGCAATACTGTAGCTGATGTAGTTGCCGGCTATACTATCGATGAGTTGGAAAAAACACTGGCCACGCAGTAATCAACGATATCTAAAAGAACTGGTATACAGCTACTTACTTCCATGGTATATTTATACAAGGTAATATTTGTTAAATTAATGGTTTACAAGTACACGGCAAGAGACGTATAATTAAGGTTGATGCCGCACAAAAGTTGTTATTGACAGGTAACTGTTAATATAAAATCACAAAGTGAAGGTGGAATTTAAGTGAGTAAAGAAGAGCAAGTGAAGGCAGCAGAGCAGGCAGTAGCAGAGGTTAAAGAGACTGAAACGCAGATTCAAGTGCAAGACGACGCACCTATGGGATTTGAAGATGACGATGCCTCTGACCTTATCATCCCTCGTATCAAAGTCATCAATGCACTGAGCCCTGAGCGTAAAGACAAGTTAGCTGAGGAAGGCGACATCATTAACTCGCTGACTAAAGAAAAGCTCAACGGCAAGATCTTCATTCCAATCTACAAGTTCACAAACGTGATCCTTTGGAAAGATCGTGCAGACGGTGGCGGCATCGCAGCTATTTCGCATGACGGCAAGATCATGGTTCCGGCCGATGGTTCTGCGCCATATCCTGTAGGGAAGCTGGCCGACTTCGACAATACGAAGACTGGTAAAGATGCTCAACCTACACACGTCAAGTATATCAACTTCTTCGGTTTCTTTGAAGGAGAACGCATGCCGATCATCATGAGCTTTGCCAAGACTAACTATGCTGAAGGTAAGCGTATGTACAGTCTGGCTAAAGTATCCATGAAGAACATGTGGGCAAACGGTTATAAGCTTGAATCCAAGCTGATGAAGAAAGCCGCCAATGAATGGTTCAACATTGTAGTTGTTCCTAATGGCACAACCTCTCCTGAAGACCAAGCATTCGCCTTGGAAATGTTCAAGATGTTCCGTAATTCGCAGCTTAACTTCGACGTTGAGGACACTAGTGGTTCTTCTGAGCCGCAACCTGGCGCAACTGAAGAACAGCTCAAAAACTCTGAATTCTAATATAACTGCTATCATTGTTTTGGGGGAGCTTCGGCTCTCCTTTTAATACCGTAAGGGGTGAGTACAATTAAATGGTCCGACTATCGGAACAAAATCCTTGCGGAACTTGACAATGAGTCTTTCTTTCTTGGCGAGCTGAATAACGTAGATCGACGGGGGACTGAGATAAAGGCCGAGTGTCCGTACAGAGAACTCCATGAAGCTGGTGAAGATAAGACGCCCTCGCTGACAGTCAATCTTAGTAAGGGCGTATACTTCTGTCAAACGTGTAGAAGCAAGGGCAATGCTCATACCCTCTATAAGAACATATACAAGAAGTCAAATGAGCAAGCCTGGTTTGACCTTGGAGATGCCCTTAAAATCGAACGGCCAGAAAGCACCAAGCCAGCTAGACCTGAGATAGATACAGATCTTATTTATAAATACCATAAAGATCTCATGGAACTGACTGGGCCTATCAGAAAAATCTTGCGCACTAAACGAGGCTTTACCGATGAAACGCTTAACCGCTTCCAACTTGGTTGGGACGGAGAACGTGTTACTATCCCTATCTATGACGAATTCAATAACGTCGTGAACTTCCGTAAGTATAAGTGGAATTCAGACAACGATCAATACAAGCTTATAAACTATCAAGATGAATATGGTAATACGTACGGTGAAGTTAGAATCTTCGGCATTGAGAATCTTATCAATGAGGACCTTGGGTTTGTAGTATGGACTGAAGGTGAGACTGACCGTATGATTGCTGAGCAATACGGATTCCCTGCTGCGTGTCCTACAAGTGGCGCTGGTTCTTGGAAGCCTGAATGGTTGCGATACTTCAGAAGCAAAGAGCGCGTATATCTTGCACAAGATAATGATGACGCTGGACGCACGGCCACTAAGAAGTTGGCTGAGAAAATGAATAAAGCAACGGACGTGTACATTATTACATGGCCTGAAGGATTCCCTGAGAAAGGCGACATCACTGACTTCTTCGTTAAATCAAAGATGTCAGCTGGAGATTTCCAACAGCTGCTTGACAGTGCCGTGAAATATGTTGACCCACGCATGGATCATGTGAGTGCTTCTTCAATCGAAGCAAAGAATGTGCATTTAGCGGAGTCAGCCAGAGCGGATTTATACGGTAAGCGAGTTGAGATACCTATCATGGTATCAGGTAAGGACAGCACTCCTTACATAGCGCCTAAGAAAGTTAAGGTGTCTTGCGGTGAGAACGCTGACTCTGAAAAGAAAATGTGTCAGAACTGTGCGTTACTTAAGTCTGCTGGTGAGACAACTAAAGAGTTGACGTCCTTGGATAAAGACCTTATGAAGCTCATCAAATGTACTGAGAAGCAACAGTATGACACTCTTGTAGGTATGCTTGGAGTTAACAACAAATGCCCTTTATTTGATCTTACAGTCGAAGAATACATGAACATTGAAGAGTTACGTATGATTCCACAGGCAGAGGCTAACTTCAGCTTTAGCAAAGAACATGAATACGTAGTCCGCAATGGTTATTACATCGGTGATAAAACTAAAGCTAATAAGCGCTACAGCATGGTTGGCTTTATGTATCCAGACCCACATACGCAATACGCGCATTATCTGTTTGACGAAGCGTATCCTGAGAAGGACTTGATCAGTGACTTCGACATGACAGATGATATGTATGAACAGCTTAAAATATTTCAACCAGCGCCTGGCCAAAGCATCGAAGCTAAGATGGAAGAGATACACAAGGACTTTGAACGCAATGTCACTTATGTGTGGGAACGCCGCGACGTTTCAATAGCAGTTGACCTTATCTATCATACAGTTCTTAACTGGTACTTCCAAGGTCAATTCGTTAAACGTGGCTGGGGCGAGCTTCTTATTATCGGAGACTCGGGTCAAGCAAAATCAACCCTTGTAGAACGCATGATGGCGCACTACAGGCTGGGAGAGATGCACAGTGGTGAATCATCGAAACGAACAGGCTTGGTCTATTCTATCCAGCAAAGCAACAAGAGATGGTTCCTCGTTTGGGGAGCTTTCCCTCTCAACGACGGCGGCCTTATCACACTCGACGAACTCTCAGGTATATCAGAAGATGATCTTGCCGTCATGTCCGATGTACGGTCCTCTGGAGTCGCAAAAGCAACAGGAGTGGTTACTGCAGAAACTACTGCAAGAACCAGAGCGATCTACATTTCAAATCCACGTAATGGGCGGAAACTTAAGACAGAGACGCATGGCGTCAGCGCAGTACTTAAACTCTTTGGGAAGACAGAAGATGTTCGACGACTAGATATGGCTATGTCGGTTGCTTCTGGGGATGTGGACCCCGAGCTGATTAACGTGAATGTTGACAGTATGCCTGAGGTTATACACAAGTATGACTCAGACCTATGCAACACACGTGTCATGTGGGCATGGAGCCGGCGCCCTGAGAACGTTACATTCTCTGATGCAGCTACAAAGTCTATTCTGAAACATGCGACACTTATGGGTAACAAGTACACGTCAGAGATACCGATTGTAGAATCTGCTGACCAACGTATCACGATTGCTCGTCTTGCTGTGAGCTGCGCTTGTTGTATGTTCTCTACTAAGGACGGTAACAATGTGCTAGTTGAAGAAGAACACGTTGAATACGTTGTCAACTTCATGCACAAGATTTACAGTACAAAAAGCTTTGGCTATGACAAGCTGAGTGAGATTGATTCTGTCAACAGCGACTCGTCTGATGTTCGTATCGAAGACCTTGTTAACAAGTTCCTGATGCTACCTGTTATGGACTTTAACGAGCTTGTAGATACCTTGTACATGTTCCCTTACTTCAGTCGTAATACCCTCGACGATGCTACCAGCATGCCTAGAGATGATCTGAAGCTTCTCACCAAATTCCTTATTAACAATCATCTGGTTGAGAAGGTTCGCGGAGACTACAGACGCCAACCATTAGGTACTGAGTTCCTTGAGCATCTTAGAGCAAATCGTTTGACAAAAGAACGTGTTGATAAAGCACGTGCAACACTATACCAAAGCGAATTTTAGGAGGCCAACCAATGAGTGTACTTGACTACTTGCCTAACGTTAAAATCCTGTCTACAATTAAACAGGAAGATGACGAAGAAGGCTGGCTCAAAGCACGTACTCGTGGTATTGGCGGTTCTGATATTGGTGCGATCTGTGGCGTAAGCAATTACGCTACAGCTCGTCTTATCTATCTGAAAAAGACCGGCCAATACGATAATGAAGAAATATCTGATGCATCAAAGGATCGTATGCGTTTCGGACATCTGCTGGAACCAATCGTTGCTGAAGAATATATGCGCCGCAGCGGTAACAAGGTTGTAGAATCACCGGCTACTATGGTACACAAAGATTTCCCATGGGCTATCGCGAATGTTGACAGATTGATTGTTGACGAAGAAGGCATTCCATATGGTATTCTTGAGTGCAAAACTACAGACGCTCGTAACTGGTCAGACTGGGAAGACGGAGATATTCCTGTATCATACATCTATCAACTTAACTGGTACCTCTGGATTCTTGATCTTAAGTTTGGCGCATTTGCTTGCTTGATAGGTGGTAACCGGTTTATCATGATTGAGATGTTCCGTAATGATGAGCTGCTGAATGAAGAGATGATTCCTCAAGCTGATGCTTTCTGGAACCATCATGTTAAGGAGTTAATAGAGCCGCCACTATCCGGCAGCGATGCTGATAGTGACTATATAAAAGATAAGTACAAAGATCCTAAGATAGGGTCAGAGACTATTCTATCTGACAACCTTGAGCTTGACGATGTTGCTGAGGTGTTCCTTGAGAAGAAGAAAGAGCTTAAGACGCTTGAAAAAGAAGTGGACGCACTTGGTAACATTATGAAAGAAGCTCTTGCTGATTTTGAAATTGGGCATACCTTATCTCATACGCTTAAATGGGCATTGCAAACTCAAGTACGTGTAGATACTACAAAGCTGAAAGAAGACTATCCTGATGTGTATAGCAAATGCACTAAGGAAATCAAGTTCAGAAAGCTGACGGTGAAATAAGATGACTAATGATGAAAAGCTTGCTAAGATTCATGAAGCATGGGCACTTCGCCGCATCGATGCATTTCATGCAATGGTACTTGTAGGTGCAGTACTGACAGGCAGCTCAGTAAGACTTGTTGATGGTGTGTTATTCATTGACGGTAATATTGCAATAAACGGCGTTACAACAACTGTTGAATTTGATTAGGAGGCACTCATATGAAACTTGTAACTAGACTTACTGGCCCTGGAGCAAAGCTACCGGAACGCGGTCATGATATTGATGTAGGCTTGGATGTATTCTGCCCTGCAGCTGGTGTATTGTATCCTGGTCCAAACAAGATTGATCTCTGCATTTCTATCGATGTACCTATTGGCTACAGTGCTGAAATTCGGCCAAGAACTGGCATGGCATCAGGAGAGAAGACTATGGACTTGGTTATCCACAATCCTCGCAAACACCCTAATGACCCTGACAATGTGCTGGTAAGAGATAAGTACCCACGCGGTGTTTCATTGCTGGCGCAGAGTCCGCCTATTGACCCAGGATATACCGGCAACATCACGGCAATTGTAATTAACATCGCACCGGATATCATTGAGTATCCAGCAGGTACTCGCTTTGGTCAACTGGTTGTGTACCCTGTAGCTTACGCTATACCGGTTGAGTCTGTGGATACCTCTAGAGGCTCTAATGGCTTCGGAAGCACAGGTGCCTAATGGAACTTAAACTGGTAAGCAACAACCCAGTGCCTAAGGATGCTGAGCCTGTTATGACTATTAAGCTCAGCGGCACTGCAATGAAGTATACTGAGTTTGTAGCCTTTGGCTGGAGTGATGAAAAGAATGATCTTGAATACACTCTGAACGCTGATGCGCTTACTTTACTGAAGTCGTTAGTACTTCTGCAGCAAATGGCAACAGAAGCATTCAATGCTTTATCGCCGGACATGAAAGATGAGGTTCGCGATCTTGTGTGGGGAGCTGGTGCAAATGAAAATAATACTTGAGGGACCAGATGGAACCGGTAAGACTACACTGGCTAACAAGATTGCTATGATGACTGGATATCCAATCCAGCATCGCGGCAAACCTGAGACTGAGGAAGAAAAGCAGCTGATGTATTACGAGTATGAAGAGATGTGTCACAGTTACAATGACCTCATTGTAGATCGCTGCTGGTACTCTGAAATGGTATACGGCAAAGTAATGCGTGACCAATCTTACATTGACACTGATCAGATGCTATATTTCGAAGAAGGCATCAAAGCTTTTGGTGGTGGAATCATTATTCATTGCACTGATAAGGTTGACGATATCTGGAAACGGTTGCAGAGCCGCGGCGAAGATTATATCACAGACTTTCATAAACTTGCTGACATCACGCTTCATTATGAAATGCTGATGCATCAAGAGAAACACATCCTGCCAGTGTTCAGATATGCAATCAGTAAGAAAATGTACTAACCCTGAATGTGGCTGGGAGTTCCCTCTCAGCTACAATCTTGGTAAATGCCGCTTCTGCAAATCATTCATTGATATTCACCAGTGTTCAGACTGCGGGGAATGGAAGTATCTCAACAACTTTTATATCAAAAACAATGGTTACAAAGACAATATCTGCAAGCTTTGTAGATCGGTACGCGGCAATGCTTTTAAGCAAGAAAACCCAGAGTGGGACTTGCAATACAACAGACGATACCACGCTGATCGCCGTGCCGCAGCCAACAAGATCTATGAGGACTGGAAAGCTTCTACACAACTGCCGTTTAAGCCAATGACCGAAGAACAATGGTTAGAGGCATGTGCCTTCTTTAATGGATGTGCATTGTGTGGTAACCCGCATATTGAAGCCCGCCAATTCTTTATACACTTCGAAGATGGCGGACGTTATGCTCCATGGAACATGTATCCTGTGTGCGGTACATGTGCAGATCATAAGCGCGTGACTGACAATCCTTTCTCATGGATTGATAAGCAACACTTCATTAAGCCAGAACGCAAGGAACGATTGATTGAATACTTCATAATGCAAATAGAGAAGGTGCGTGATGGCAGTGTCTAGTAAAGACAGAAAGCTAGCGGTATTCATTAACTTCACTAACAACCTCGCTAGCCTATCTAAGTGTTGTGAACGCGGCGTCGCAGCTATTATCACAGATGCGGAGTTTAGCCAAGTGCATAGCATCGGCATTAACGGCGGGCCAAAAAACCTTGTAGATTGCATGTGTAAGATCGATACCAAATATGGTTGCGTACATGCTGAGATTAACTGCTTGATAAAGAACAGTTACACAGGGCAAGACAAAGTGATGATAACTACACTGGCTCCCTGTAACGTATGCGCCGCGGCGATCATAAATGCGCCAGGTGGTTTCAAGACAGTGTATTACATCACTGATTGGAAAGAAGATACAGGCATCACATTACTCCGCCATGCGGGAATACAGGTGATCAAAGTATGAACAAGACCTTGCTTGAGGTGTTAGATGAAGCTTACCATCAGGTTGGTGCGGCAGTTGTAGTACCCTCCCTTAGGACCTTATCTGAGAGTACCCGTGCGTATATCCACAGTCACAAGCTTATGGTTGTAGGCGCTTATGACTACAGACAGAAATCTGAGTGGCGTGAGTGGTCTGCTACTTATGAAGATATGGATGTATTCAGAGCAGCAGCTTATGATGTGCAAGTGCTTCATGTATGGAATGTACCTTATGAGCATAAGGCCATACAGTACATGCGAGCAAGACTAAGAAGCAGCGACCCAGCGGCCGTAACTTTCGAAATTCGCTTGTATTCACCAAGACCAGATTTAAGGGAGGTAGACGAAGATGAACGTAGCTGATCTTGATCAATTCTTTGAAGCAGTTAAAGACATAGCTAAAATAACTAAAGCCAACTATGATGCGCATATAGCAGCAGGTTTTAGCCATGAAGATTCTATGCGTATTGCGCTGGAATTAACGAAGGCTTTGTTTAAACCTGATGGTAAATAATTGAAATTGGCTGTGTACGCGTTATAAAATATGTGGTATAATATACCTAAAGGGGCTGATTTTGGTGGCCCCTTATGATAAACTGTAAAATCCCGGACGCGTATAACGCCCCTTTACGGGTCCGTGATTAATAGGCCCTTATAAACACCTTGCCTAGCTATCACGGGCTTGTAACAAAGATCGTACACTTGTAACAAGTTAAATTGGGGGTGATTTTCGATGTTTATTACGCTTTATTTAACGCTTGAACAGTTTAAACGTATGCAACAAGGTAAAGTGTTTGGTGCTAGAAATGCTAGGTCTTTGGCCACAGAAATTCAAGTGCAAATTACTACTAATCGCATTATAGAAATAACTGAGTACACAAACTTTATTCAATTGACTGTAGAGGGAGGCCAATAAATGGCTGGTATGAAGCTTAAGATTGAACCACATGAAAAGGTTGACTTGAAAGCAGCCGTTAAGAAGCTTGAAGGTCAAACTGTAGCTGTGTCTAAGATTGCTAAGGAAGCCGGCATTAACCCTAATCGAGCGCGCTTCATACTTGAAGAAATGCTTGAAGAAGGTACTATCAAACGTGAAGCTACAAAGGCTTTTAACGCGAATTATATCCGATACAAATATGAGGTGGTTAAATAATGGCACCAGTAATTAAACCGAAGAAAGCCCCAGTTATTAAGAAAGGGGCTAACATGACTTATCATGCGCCGACGTTCAAAGATCATATGCTGCCTAACTTCTATGACACTAACAAGGCAGAAGATGTGATACGATTGATTAAGCCGTTTGAGTTCCTAGGACGTAAGTTCCTGGTATGCGATACGGAAGACTATGCAATGAAGGTCAAAAATCACGACATCCCAGCGACGCATGTTCGTAGATGGATTGGCACTGGTAAGAAAGCTGTGCCTGTAGATCTTCCGTTTTGCGTGAGCTTTTGTGACGGCATAAACTCAGTAACGCTGTATGACTCTATTGAAAATGACTACGCTGAATTTAAGAAGCTTAACTGCTGGTTCCTGGACCCTGAAATTGAATTCATCTTTCATAATGCAAAGTTTGATATGCACATGCTGGCTAACATTCGCATGAAGATTATTGGTAAGATACACGATACTGTAGTTATTGCTAAGCTTGCCAATGAAAACCGGCACTCATTCCAACTCAGAGACCTTGCTGAGAAGCACCCACGCGGTATCGTCAAGTTTGAATACATGGTCGATAACTACAAGCAAGTTAATAAGGTTACAGACTACCGTATGATCGTCAGAGAGCTTTTAAGTCAATATGCTAATGCCGATGTGTGGAACGGTTACTGGGTATTCATGTCTGAGTATAAGAAGCTTATTGAAGATGAGCTTGAGACGCTGTATGAAACTGAATTAGAAGATATGTTTGCATTGTATGCAATGGAACGCTATGGTATGACATCAGACCCTGATTACGAAGAGCCTCTTAAGAAGGAGCTTCGCAAGATTGTAGATGAGCAAGAACAAGCAGTATATGATGCCGTTGGATACGAATTTAATATGAACTCTAATCCACAGATTCATAAAGCAATGCTTGGTATGGGTGTTAATAAAGACCTGTTCCAGTATACTGATAAAGGTAATGTATGCTTGGATAAGAAGCAGCTTGAGCGCTTCGAAGCTATGGGCATTGAACTTGTAGTTAAGATTCAGGCGTATCGCAAAAATGAAAAGCTTTTAAACACTTATGCCGTCGGTATTTATGACCAACGCGACGCTGAGCACAAGGTACACTGCTCGATCAATCAGACTGAGGCAACTACAGGGCGTATGTCAATCACCAAGCCAGCTCTGCAAACATTGCCGAAGAAAGATAAGCGTGTTAGACGGTTGTTCCTTCCGGCCGATGGGTATACCCTGTGGTTCATGGACTTAGACCAGATAGAATACCGGTTGCTTGCTCACTACGCCCAAGCAACGGCTCTGATCGAAGCTATTAAAAACGGTCACGATATTCACAGCGCCACAGCGGCTCTTATATATAACAAGGATATCAGTGAGATTGACCCTGATGGTGAAGAGCGTCAGAAAGCCAAGACAGTTAACTTCTCTATTGTATATGGACAAGGCGACGAAGCAACGTCTATCTCCCTGAAGATGACAATCAATGATGCACGCAGATTCAAACGTAACTACTACGCTAGCATGCCTGAAATTGAGCCATTCATTGGTACAGTGCAGCGTGTAACAAGAACAAGAGGCTATGTGCGTAACTTCTATGGCAGACGCAGACGCTTGAAATCTGACGAAGTGTACAAGGCACCAAATGCTCTTATCCAAGGCGCCGCAGCAGATTACATCAAATCCAAGCTGATATTGATCTATAAGTTCCTACGCGCTCATGAGTACAAGTCACGTGTAGTTAATATTGTACATGATGAATTGTTACCAGAAATCCATAATTCAGAAACGTTCTTGGCGCCTAAGATCAGATGGTTGATGTCTGACTTTGAAACGTTCAGAGTGCCTATCACGGCTGGTGCCGAGTATGGGGATCCATCATGGGGTCAGAAGGTTTCACCTGCTGAGGATATCGGCTTCGAACCATTGACAGCTGAAGAGATGGAACGCACGCTTTCCTACAATGTTTTTGATGGAAGTGTGTTTGACATAGCAGCTTAATTACCTGTTCCTTCTATTATAATATAAGGGAGAAGTGATACTTTAGAGAAGAGAAATACTGATGTTCGGCTGCGGTAAAATATGGTATAATAAGTTATAGGCAATGAGAAAAGGGAGGAAAATAAATTGGCAAAGGAAACTGTTTTAAAACTCGTCGAAACTATTAAGACCATGGATGCCGCAGCTGATACAATGGTATGGACAGGTAAGTACGACCCAAGTTTTGATCTCAAAATTACTATTGATACTTTCAATACTGCTCTGCCATTCAGTGCTGATGCATATTGCTACATCAGCGAAGCATTAGTGAAACTTCTTGTAGAAGAGGCTAATCTTGATATGCCAGCGCTCATGGCAATTGGTGCTCATCAGATTAACACGTTCAATCAAAAAGGAAAACAAGACTACTTCATTACATTTGAATATCGCGGACAAACGATCTACAATCCATTCTTCTTTGAAGGAAAGCGCGTTGATCCAATCGATTATTTCGGTAAATCATTCTTACTTAGTGATTGGATTACTGCTGGTCAAGAGCTAGCTAACAATGTCATCAAGACAGCTAATCACTTCTGTGAAGTGACGCTTATCAATAATCATACAGGCTACGAGCGTTTCACATTTGGTGATCAGATGTACTTTGAAGATGCTTTCAAAAACTTCTGTGTATTGGCTGCTACTGATGTGATTGAACACAAAGAAGATTGGCCTAATAAAGATGACATCTTTGAGAAGCTTGAGCGGGCTTGGTACACCGGTAAGCTGTATGATTTATTGATCGAACTAACCTTATCAACACAGCAATTCAACGACTTCAGTAATGTATGGGATTACGGTTTCTTGGGTTATTTGAACGGTAAGTATACTATCAGTGTACCGCCAAATAAACAGAAAGCATTATTGTTTGGCTTTACTGGTAAAGGTAAAGATATGCTGTTAGCACTTAAGGAGGCATTAGCAAGGGATGGTGAAAAGAACTAGACGTAAGCTGTATGACAATTATGAATACGTCGGCGAAGTCATCAAAGGCAAGAATATAAAGCTTGTAGTTTCTATTGTGTCTCAGAAAGGTGTCAAGTCAGTGAACGTCCGTGAGTTTTACAGGAAGGAAGACACCCCTGAATGGATGCCTAACGGAAACGGACACACAACACCAGTAAAGATTCCGGTTGATATGGTAGTTACAACGCCTGCCGCTGAGCTACTGTTATTAATAAGCAAGGCAATACAGCTTGCACCAAACTTCCCGTTAGAAGGTACTAAAGTCTATTGGGACACAGCAGAGGAGAATCGATACTAATGGATAGATTCAGCCAACCACTGTGGGGCGAGGACAAGAAGCCTAAGCAAGAGCAAGATGAAATTGAACAATACAAAAAGGAGCTTGATGAAAATGAAGAAGATCGCGAAGGTTAAGTTTGTTGGGGAAATTAAGCTGTATGAATTCTACATTGCTGACGACGTTGCAAAGGCAAATGACACTGTAGTATGTGACACTGCTCGCGGCTATTCTGTTGGCGTTATCAAAGAGATCAGGGAAGTCGCTGACAGCTTCTCAGGTCGTGCTACAAAGTGGATTGTATGCAAGGTTGACCTGGAAGCGCATGTCAAACGTATTCAACGTGAAGAGCACGCTAAAGCACTTCGTGCACAACTTGCTGCTAAGCAACGTCAGTTTGAAACTCAACGTATGTATAGCATCATGGCTGAGGAAGACGCTGAAGTTGCTTCAATGCTTATCCAACTCAAAGAACTGGAGGGGTAATTATGGGTTGCGTGGATTATAGACTAGGCCAAAGATTGTTCTTGCATGGTCGTCATGTAGTGCTCACTGGGTTGGCTCAGCATGTAGCAGGTATTATACATCATGAAGTGCGTACGATAGAAAACTTTGATGATGGTTCTATGTACGGCATTGGGTCAACATCAATGATACCTCTTAGCTCATTACAAGAAGTATGCTCTGACTTATTCCCACTTCATTCACAAATTCGTTCATTGCTTTCTGCTAATATTGAAAATGCACTCATTGGTAAAGTTGTAGGTTATGAATTTCATAAGAACCGCGTCGTCGTTGTGTCAAACAAGATTGAAAAGTATTCTGAGCAACGCTCTCGTTACAGCTACGCTATCAATGAGCTTGCCTTGTACACAGCGCCAAAGCTTGGCTTTGAAGTAGGTGGTGTCTACAAGATTAACTTGAAAGACACTGTGCTGGCTGTAGACGAATTGTTTAATCCTGGCTATGTGAGTCTTGTATTCACTGAAGGCCAGCAAGATACTAAGCGTCTTATCCCAATGAATGGTACGCTCGATGATTATCTTAAAAAAGGCATTCATACTATTGAATATTTGGAGGGTTAATTAAATGCTCAAAATCAAAGATCTTAACGTCGGTGACAACATTGTACTTATCGCTATCGTATCTGAAGCTATTCCTAAGAAGACTAAGCCACCAGGCAATAAGCCTTATCTGAATCTCACGGTATTTGATGGAACAGACACTATCAGTGGCAACCACTGGGACTATGGTGATAAGAATCCACCGCCAAAGAACACTGTTCTCAACGTACATGCTACAGTGCAAGAATGGATGGGTGCAAAGCAGCTCAACATTAAAGTCATCACCAAGAACGAAGAGTATGGTCCTGAAGCATTTGTACCGTCTGGCGATGTGGATATTGACTTGTACATGAAAGAAGCAGAGCGTTTGATGTCATACTGCGGGCATGTACATCTACAGGACTTGGCTATGCAAATATTCTCTGATTACGATAAGCAATGGAGAACGCTGCCGGCCGCTAAGTCAGTGCACCATGCATACGTTGGTGCTCAATTGAAGCACTCTGTAGATGTAGCTATTAAAGCGCGTGAGCTTGCAACGCTTATCCCTACCGCTGATATTGACCTTTGCACTATTGGTGGATTGCTGCATGACTTCGGTAAACTTTGGGTGTACATGTTTGATGGCGCTTCTATCGAGTTCACTGAAGAAGGCAACATGATTGAGCACCTTGTAGCTGGAGTGAAACATTCTGAGAAATATCGCACCGAAGAGAACTCAAAAGCGCTTGACTTGTTGCAGCACATTATGGTGTCACATCATGGAAAGCTTGAGTACGGTTCTCCAATGACTCCTAAGTTCCTCGAAGCATGGATTGTCAATGCGGCTGATATGATTGATGCAAAAGCTGAGACTATCCTTGATGCTAACCGTAAAGCTAAGCTAGGTGCAATGTATACTGACAAAGTCTGGTCGCTGGAGAATCGCCAAATGTTCACTCAAGAATATGTTAGGGGGCTGCTTGGATATGATGAACTCGGGGCCGATACAAGCGGAGATAATCAACCATCTGAATCAGTTGACTGACGCAATAGAAGCAATGCGTGAGCGCAATGGAGAATTGTACATTACTACAGAGATGATTGCACTTATGCAAGCTAAGTCAACGGCGCTTGTTGCGCTATCCAATACAAAGGCGCAACGCATATGACTAAGAGACGGGTCAAACTTGGGGACTGGGTTACAGCAGAGAACGCTGATGGCGATGTGTTCACTGGATACGTAACCCAGATTGTAGGCACCACTGCTGGCATTCACTTTATAGATGATGGTAGCTTCGTACCTTTTAAGTTAGAACAGCTGGCCGTATGCCCTGTGTATTACACTGAAGAAGAGCTAGATGCAGTTATTGATCTGGCTCTGCTTCTGAAAGACAAAGCATGGTTTGAAGAACTGATAAAGGAGAAATCCAAATGCAAAACTTCGTAGCTCGCATTCATCCGATTGATTATGTCGTACTTGAAAAGTTGGTGAAACGTGCAACAGTATAAGCTAGTGCATACCATGGACTTCGTCAATTGTGCTAAGCAACGCGGCATTACTATTAGACTGGATGTCAGCAAGACAAGCGGTCTACAGATTTATTGGGAACATACCTGCGATGACAGAGAAGCAATAAAGAACCTGAAACAAATCTTCAATCGTGATGGCCTAGTCGCTGTTCATCATTTCAGAAAAGCTTACGTACCAAAGAAGAAGAAAGTTACAATGCAGTGTAATGTATGCGGTAGCGACGTGGAACTTGATCATGATCAATACGAAATTGTAACCTGTGAAGATGTGGCTTGTATAACAGCTATGCAGAAACATATGGGAGGCGTAAACTAATGGAAGTTAAACTGTTTGAGATACGTGACAGCGCTACGTTCATTCCTGTAATGGCCGTTAAGATGGAAGCAGCCAATGCAGCTGAAAGATTCTTGTTAGACCGTGTTGGTTTCTTTAAGCCTGAAGTTCTTACAGCACGGATTGTAGAAATTACCGTACGACCGCTTAATTCACCTAATATGTACGGTAACAGAACTATGCAGGTTGCTCATCAGTTCATTGAAGAGCACTTTGATGAGCTTGTAAGCGGTGAAGTGATTGATGTTCAATTCATTCTTGGAGAACGCGCAACGAAGAAAGTGAGCGAACGTCTATGAGAGCATACCTTGATCTGCTACAACATGTGCTTGAAAACGGTAAGCGCCGTGAAGATCGTACTGGCACGGGTACCCTGTCAATGTTCGGCCACAGCTTGAGAGTGAATCTACAGGATGGCTTTCCACTGGTAACTACAAAGAAGATCCATATCAAGTCTGTAGTACATGAGCTTTTGTGGATGTTGAAAGGTGACCGTACAGGTGATATAACTTACATGCTTGACAATGGCGTGCGTATCTGGAAAGAGTGGGCGGATGAAAACAATCATCTTGGTCCAGTATACGGCGCACAATGGAGACACTGGCAAGCTTTTGAGTTAGAAAATAACGACTTGTACAATAGCTTAGGGGATGTACAATGGTCTTATGAATCATATGACCCTATCTATATTGACCAATTAAAAGTAACAATTGAAAATATCAGGACTGACCCTTTCAGTCGGCGTCATCTTATCTCAGCTTGGAATCCAGCTGATCTCAGCATTATGAAGCTTCCTCCTTGCCATTATGCTTACCAATTCTATGTTAACGATGATCAACTTGACTGCATGGTTCAAATGCGATCTGTAGATTTATTCCTCGGCTTACCGTTTGATCTTGCATCTTATGCTATTCAACTCAGTATGGTAGCACAACTTACAGGCTACAAACCTGGTGAACTGATCTTTAACTTTGGTGACACGCACATTTATCTTAATCATATCGAGCAAGTTAAGGAGCAGCTGAGCCGCGAACCTTGGCCACTGCCTGAGCTTAAGCTCAACAGAAAGATTACTAACATTGATGACTTCAAGTTTGAGGACATTAGACTTATGTTTTATTCACCACATCCTGCCATTAAAGGAGAGATTTCAGTATGATTAAGGCAGCTGGAATGTTACTTATTTTGTTCATAGCTCTTAAATTGTGCAAGGTTATTACATGGAGCTGGTGGTTAGTACTATCACCAATGGTACTTTATATTATTGCTGCCGGCATTGTGCTGCTGTTCATTAAGTGGGTGTTCTCATGAAGTGCCCAATATGCGCAGCAAAGCTGCATCAATCCGGCGCCCACTTATTCTGTACTCAATGCGCTTACATTGAATTCACAGTAACTGCTGATTATTTGGAAGCAGCCAAGGCCTTTATTGGGGCCTTGGTAAGCAACACAGTGTATCCTACAGCACAAAACTATGGCGCATCTGTATACGCGCTTGTAGAACAACACCTTCCAATGCTTGAAAGCTACTTCGGCCGTATCGTAAATGGCCAGCAAGAATTGTTCGAAAAGTTCTCAACCGACGTCATACCGCACGCTGTTAATCTACAAATTGGTCCTGAAAAGCACAACGAAGAGGAGATACCTCAGGACTTAACGTGTAGTTGTGGATGCACTGAGTTCACGTTTGACAAGCTATCTATCGGTAAGCTTAAGTGTAACGATTGTGAAGCCAAATTCAAATTTAATACCGACAGCAACCGCTTTGAAGCAGAATTTGTATGTGATGTATGCGGTAGCTGCTCCCAAGAAGTTATTGACGAAGTGCTTTCCCAGTGTGCATCTTGCAAGTCAGCTTACATCGGAGGAGTGTTGATGCAATGAGTACTAACTTAATCGTATACGGTCCTGACTATGCGGAGCAGATCAAGCAAGAGATCACTGAGCTTGCTAAGAACTCCAACATCCCATTCGACCCTAAGTACGTTGACCTTGGATTATCTTTCCTGGCAATCAACGCACAGTCTATCGATGTTAAGAACCCGCCAGAGCTTAAATCCTTGGTATCGCAGAGCTTCGGCGAAGCAGCTATATACAAATACAATGTGGCTGGAGGCACTCTATGAGTATGTTACACAGTCTGCCCATCAATCCAATCCAGCCTGACAACGAAGGGAAGCGGACCTGCGGCACTTGCTTGGAGAGACTTCCGGTCACTAAGTTCTACCGCGATGGCAAAGATGCAGACGGCTCTGAGAAATACCGTCGTGATTGCAAAGAGTGCTACCGCAAGAACAGGTTGATGGCTCGCAGAGCTAAACGGATGCCAGACCCAATCGAAGTTAAGCCGAAGCGCCGCCGCAGTAAAAAGAAATGATACTCATAGTTGCAGCGACGCCTGGTAGAGCTCATCGTTGGGCAAGGGAAAACAAGATTGGCAGAAGGGATTACCGTGTAGTTACTTCAGCAGCCGGCTTACTACACGTTAATAAGAACCTGGCGCAAGCAATTGTTATTGAACCTAATAAAGAAGTGGAGAGTGAGTTGAAATGGCTAAGGATACCAACGAAGTGGCTATTGTATTAAGACCTGAAGTACAATGGTTCGCAGAGCAAATGGAGCTCATGCTGCAAGCGAATGACCACAAGCAAGGCTGGAGCAGTGAGTCGTCAGAATACCTTTTAATGGAATGCGAGCGCAACTTTGACGCTCTTGATGTTGCGTGCTCTAACTTCAACCGTGCAGCGCACACTGCTCACACTGAACTCCGTAAGGAATGGCTGTCAGCTATCCTGCGCCGCAGCGCCAACGTGGCTAACTTCGCAATGATGGTTGCAGACAATGCAAGAAATGAGGTTGATGTATAATGGCTACATTTATCGTACGCAATAGCAGCAACGACGCTGATCCTAGAAAGCACATCGCTATCAAACGTAATGATGAAGAGATCGTCATTGCTAAGTTCTACAGTCTTTCTAGTAAGGAAGCCTACAACGTGGGTCTTGAAGAAGGTCACAAGCCTGTAGTTAACTTCGAGGATGTAGCACAAGCGTTGGCCACTACCTTGGATATGTACCACAGACTCAACAGGCTCAATGATGAATCCTACCACGTCATCATGGATGTATACAGACCAGTGCTTAAGCAACGCATCAAGTACGAGAGAATCGCTGAGTTTCTAAATGGACCAGGAAAGGGTGATTGGGCATGGTAGAAGATCAGATCAAAGAGCTTAATGCCATTGTAGGTCTTAAGGAGCATCTCAATGAACAGATGATGTACTTGAATAACGTCGGTGAAAGCTACAGTCCTGGTACAGCACACATCGGAGTTGGGTTTAAGCTTCGTGACAAGACACTTGCAACTGCAATAGGTGTCTATGCACAAAAGATCATCGCAGCCCAACTTGATGTCATTGACGTGACACTGGCCGAAGTAGCCAAAGGTGAAGAGAGCATCGCAGTGATACTTGAGCAGCACCGGCTCATGATAAGTGAGGCGCTCTGATGGAAACCTATGGTGAGCGCATTGCAAGAGCTGGTTGGGGAAAGACAGTGCAGCCGTATATCTACAAGGCTGCTATCTCCATTGCTAATGTTACGGCAATGACCACTCATGAAGCACTTACCTATGTGTTGAGTGCACTCAGTTACAAACCACAGTCTGTGTCATTGGAAGAAGCCCTTGTGCACGCAGTATCACGATTCAACGGTGATGTGAAAGAGCTGATTACGTCTAACAACTTTGATCCTGATAAGCAGCGATATTACTCAGCATTAAACACGAAGGAGACTAAGAGTATGAATAAGATCGACAAGGTAATCGAGCTTGTAGAAGAGGCTGCGGCACTTGATAAACAGATCAGGTTACTCAACAGCACGGGGTTGGATGACGTTAACATCAGTATTTACTTCCCTAAGGAAGACGATGCGATGACTATCACAGACAAGAATAAGCTGGCTGTCATTGATCTTGTCGTCCATAATCTGCAGCAACGCAGTGACGCCGTGACCAAGCAACTTGATTCTGTGAACGTCGCACTCAACATGGTAACGGGCTTATGAGGTACATCGAGAAGATAGCAGAGCTGCTTGCTGCACAGGAAGCTGTCAAGGATTTGATCAAAGAGCTTACCGACATGGTTGCCAACGACCCAGTTACATTAATTACAGTAGAAGTCAAATACCAAGCCTTTCGCTTGATGGACCCTGGTCATATGCCTGCTGTAACTCGCGGTATCATTAACGGACTGCAAACCCGCCTTGTAGATATCACAACTGAACTCAGGCTCATGGACGATGCACTACAGAATTACGCATTAGAAAACGGAGGTACACCGCTATGATTACTACAAACATACTCGCAGTGCTGCTTCAAGAGAAGGAAGACATCGAATCTAACCTGAGATTCCTGGATGCTACAGACATCAACATCATGTTGACCAAGCCAAACGGCAACCAGTACATGTACCTGCCGGAAGATGAACAACAAGAGATCTTTGCCACAGTTATCGCTAAGCGGCAACAACGCTTGGATGACATAAACGGTCTGTTCACTACGATCGATATTGAACTGAAGGAGCTGAGTGACAAATGCCCGGAACTCTTAAGCGTTGTAAGCAGTGCGGAGAAATCAAGCCAGCAATAGAGAACTTCCGCAAGTACTATCACGAGAACGCCAAGTCGAGCTACAAGGTTTGCAAGTCCTGCGAGAAGATCAACCAGCGGTATAAGTACCTCAGCAAGAAGCCCAACCGCTCAAGCTCCGACGACACCGAGATGCAGCTCATCCAGGAACTGTACAATGTACAACGCTCCCAAGGACTGAAGCCACCCGGCGCCGCAGAGACCGAGTCAATCGACATTGTAGCTGCCCTTGCAAGACAACAGGCACAAGCCAAGGACGTAGTATCTGCTGCACCACCGGACACCATCCCTCATGATCTACAACATTGGTTGACAGTTGACCTTGAGGCCTTTAAGCCCGACGATCTTGAACAGGTATCCAGTGAATTGCTGGCTAAGTACAAGAAACCTACAGGCGTTGATCCAGTCACGCTGGCGCCAATCTATGATGATACATTCCGTGATGTGCTTAATGAAATTCTCAAGCGGTTCGATGATTATGAAGATGCTTACTATGATAATGAATAAGACCCACTCATAAGAGCAGGCCTCATACACTAAGACGTCGTTAGAAATAGCGACGTCTTTTTCTTTTGTCATACAACGCTGGTACTTTATAGCCAGCATTAAACTTATCTGTGTACAGTCTATCCATAGCACTTATTACTTTTGACACATGATCTTTCTTGTGTAAGAATACATAGTTGTTTTCTTGATCAACGCATACAGGGCACATAGTGGCGTCCATGCTATCATAGAACGCAGCGCCGCAGTAAAGGCAAGTACACTGTAGTAAGGTAGGTACGTACCACTTCGGAACATAACCTCCGCGTAGCAGCGACGCATTAAGCTTAACTTCGATCTCACCAAGACGCTTTAAGTTCTGTGCTGATTGCGCCTCAAGATCAATTGTATGCGTCTTATACCACTGTACATCCCTATAGCAATCCTTGCATAGTGTAGGATGTTGTGGAGCAGTGTTGTAACTAACCAACGCAGTGACGCAGCATTTACACATTTTCATTGATAATCACCCTCCTATTAATATTATACGCGCCCCAGGATCAAGACATAACAAATCCGTGAAAATGATTATGGATAATGAGTTGAATGGGTTGATTAATTAATTGAGTTAATAATGAGTAAATACCGAAGCGGCACAAACCCATACGGGGCAAGGCTTTGAACGACTTGCTGCTAACCCATTATAGCTCATTAACTTAATAAACTCAAGCAACCCATTGAAAAAATCCCAAAATCAAAAAGACCTATATAATAAAATATTTTTATAAAAAATTTTTATAAAATCAAATTGAAAATCAAAAAAAGGGATTGATTGAATGAGTTGAATGAGAAGCTTAAATTAATGAGTTAATGAGTTGATTTAGTACTACAGATGTTTAGTTATAGGAATAGTTGGCAGTAAGAAATACTACAAAGATATTTAAGTTCAAGAAATATTGTTATTTAAGGCTTTTTTTTTATATATATATTTATATCTCTATATATACCTTTATTTTTGTATGTTTAATCAGCGCAGGTCCGCTGGCTATGACATGCACCATCTGTAGTTATACGCTGCTGAATAGTTTTGATTC
>Ga0157371_10000311_pt1 | contig 63402 bp, 62 predicted proteins | sample C45metaG_FD_113462 | JGI IMG/M metagenome (GOLD analysis project Ga0157371, IMG submission 113462) | Corn rhizosphere microbial communities from Kellogg Biological Station, Michigan, USA - C4-5 metaG | ecosystem: Host-associated > Plants > Roots > Rhizosphere > Soil | place: USA: Michigan... | reverse complement strand
GGCTACCACCCCGAGCTGGGGCTGATCCTGCGCCAGGCCAAGGAAAAAGGCCTAAACGCCAAGTTCATGGGCCCTGAAGGCGTCGGCAACGACTCCATCTCGCAAATCGCCCAGGACGCGTCCGAAGGGCTGCTGGTCACCCTGCCGAAGTCGTTCGACCAGGACCCGACCAACCAGGCACTGGTCAAAGCGTTCCAGGCGAAGAAGGAAGACCCGAGCGGTCCGTTCGTGTTCCCGTCCTACTCCGCGGTGGAGGTGATTGCCCAGGCCATTGAAAAGGCCAAGAGCGAGGACACCTCCAAGGTGGCCGAAGCCATTCATGCGGGTACCTTCAAGACCCCGACCGGCGACTTGAGCTTCGACGCCAAGGGCGACTTGAAGGACTTCAAGTTCGTGGTCTACGAGTGGCACTTCGGCAAGCCCAAAACCGAAGCGAAGTAAGCCGCGGTCGATAACGACAAAGCCCACTGCCTTGGCAGTGGGCTTTGTTTTACGAGGTTACCGAACGTGCTTTCGCGATCCGAAAGTGCGCTTCACCTGAAAATCTTAAAACCGTCACCAGCGGTTCTCTGCCAGCGCCAGGGTAAAACTGCCAGCAAGAGCAGCAACCCCGGGCAGCAGTGAAATGCGAAACAGGTTTTTAGGAGCTCTGCAATGCCTGACATTTATCACTTTTTCCAACAGCTGATCAACGGCCTGACCGTCGGCAGCACCTACGCGCTGATCGCCATTGGCTACACCATGGTCTACGGCATCATCGGCATGATCAACTTCGCCCACGGCGAGGTATACATGATCGGTTCCTACGTGGCCTTCATTGCCCTGGCGGGCCTGGCCATGATGGGCCTGGACAGCCTGCCGTTGCTGATGACCGCTGCATTTCTGGCCAGCATCGTCGTGACCAGCGCCTACGGCTACAGCATCGAGCGGATCGCCTATCGCCCGCTGCGCGGCAGTAATCGGCTGATTCCGCTGATTTCCGCCATCGGCATGTCGATCTTCCTGCAGAATACGGTGTTGCTGGCACAGGACTCCAAGGACAAGTCGATCCCCAACCTGATACCCGGCAATATCACCTTCGGCCCCGGCGGTGCGCAGGAAGTCCTGATCTCCTACATGCAGATCATGGTCTTCGTCGTCACGCTGGTGGCCATGCTCGGCCTGACCCTATTCATCTCGCGCTCACGCCTGGGCCGCGCCTGTCGCGCCTGCGCCGAAGACATCAAGATGGCCAACCTGCTGGGCATCAACACCAACAACATCATCGCCCTGACCTTCGTCATTGGTGCGGCACTGGCGGCCGTGGCGGCCGTGCTGCTGAGCATGCAATACGGCGTGATCAACCCCAACGCCGGTTTCCTGGTCGGCCTCAAGGCCTTCACCGCCGCGGTGCTGGGCGGCATCGGCAGCATTCCGGGCGCCATGCTCGGTGGCCTGGTGCTGGGCGTGGCCGAAGCCTTCGGCGCCGACCTCTTCGGCGACCAGTACAAGGACGTCGTGGCATTCGGTCTTCTGGTTCTCGTTCTGTTATTCCGGCCGACCGGTATCCTGGGCCGCCCGGAGGTTGAAAAAGTATGACGCGCACTCTCAAATCGGCGCTGTTCAGCGCCTTGCTGGTCTGGGCCGTGGCCTACCCGGTGCTGGGCCTGAAGCTGACCATCGTCGGCATCAAACTGGAAGTCCACAACACCAGCACTACCACCTTGATGATCATCGCCCTGTGTTCGGTGCTGATGTTCCTGCGGGTACTGTTCAATCAGCAGATCAGCGACACGCTGCGCTCCCGGCGCAAGGGGTCGCTGATCCCCGCCAGCGCCAGCAACTTCCTGACCCTGCCCAGCACCCAGAAATGGGTGATCATCGGGCTGATCGTGGTGGCGTTCATCTGGCCGTTCTACGGCTCGCGCGGCGCCGTCGACATCGCGACGCTGATCCTGATCTACGTGATGCTCGGCCTGGGCCTGAACATCGTCGTCGGTCTGGCTGGCCTGCTCGACCTCGGTTATGTCGGTTTCTACGCGGTGGGCGCCTACAGCTATGCCCTGCTGTCGCATTACTTCGGCCTGGGGTTCTGGATTTGCCTGCCACTGGCCGGCCTGTTCGCCGCCACGTTCGGCTTCATCCTCGGCTTCCCGGTACTGCGCCTGCGCGGGGATTACCTGGCGATCGTGACGCTTGGCTTCGGCGAGATCATTCGCCTGTTGCTGCGCAACCTGACCGAACTGACCGGCGGCCCGAACGGCATCAGCAACATCGACAAACCGACCCTGTTCGGCCTGAGCTTCGAGCGCCGCGCTGCCGAAGGCATGCAGACGTTCCACGAGTATTTCGGGATCGCCTACAACCCGGTCAGCAAGGTGGTGTTCCTCTACCTGGTTGCGCTGATGCTGGCGCTGGTGGCGTTGTTCGTGATCAACCGCCTGCTGCGCATGCCGATCGGACGCGCCTGGGAAGCGTTGCGTGAAGACGAGATCGCCTGCCGCGCGCTGGGTCTCAACCCCACCGTGATCAAGTTGTCGGCCTTCACCCTGGGCGCCAGCTTCGCCGGTTTCGCCGGTAGCTTCTTCGCGGCACGGCAAGGCCTGGTGACGCCGGAGTCGTTCACGTTCATCGAGTCGGCGATCATTCTGGCCATCGTCGTGCTGGGCGGCATGGGGTCGCAGTTGGGGGTCATCCTGGCCGCCATCGTGATGATTCTGCTGCCCGAAATGATGCGTGAATTCAGCGAATACCGCATGTTGATGTTCGGCGCCATGATGGTGCTGATGATGATCTGGCGTCCGCAAGGCTTGCTCCCGATGCAGCGTCCTCACCTGGAGCTGCGCAAATGAGCGAGAACATTCTGCAAGTCACCAACCTGAGCATGCGTTTCGGCGGCCTGCTGGCGGTCAATGGGGTGGGCCTTTCGGTCAAGCCCAAGCAGGTCGTGGCGCTGATCGGTCCCAACGGGGCCGGCAAGACCACGGTGTTCAACTGCCTGACCGGCTTCTACAAGCCCAGCGGCGGCACCATCCTGCTCGACGGCCAGCCGATCCAGGGCCTGCCCGGCCACCTGATCGCTCGCAAGGGCGTGGTGCGGACGTTTCAGAACGTGCGCCTGTTCAAGGACATGACCGCCCTGGAAAACCTGCTGATCGCCCAGCATCGGCACCTCAACACCAACTTCCTGGCAGGGCTGTTCAAGACCCCGGCCTTTCGCCGCAGCGAAAAGGAGGCCATGGAATACGCCGAGTACTGGCTGGACAAGGTCAACCTGCGGGAATTCGCCAACCGCACGGCCGGCACGCTCGCCTACGGCCAGCAGCGCCGACTGGAAATCGCCCGGTGCATGATGACGCGCCCGCGCATCCTCATGCTCGACGAACCCGCCGCCGGCCTCAACCCGCGCGAAACCGAGGATTTGAAAGCCCTGATCGGCACCCTGCGCGAAGAGCACGATGCGACCGTGTTGCTCATCGAGCACGACATGAAGCTGGTCATGAGCATTTCCGACCATATCGTGGTGATCAACCAGGGGACGCCGCTGGCCGACGGTACCCCGGAACAGATCCGCGACAATCCCGAAGTGATCAAAGCCTATCTGGGGGAAGCGTAAATGCTGCAGTTCGACAACGTTTGCACTTTCTACGGCAAGATCCAGGCCCTGCACGACGTCAGCGTGGAAATTCGCCAGGGCGAAATCGTCACCCTGATCGGCGCCAACGGCGCGGGTAAATCGACGCTGCTCATGACCCTGTGCGGCTCGCCGCGCGCCTACTCCGGCAGCATCCGTTACCAGGGCGAGGAACTGGTGGGCCAGGACTCGGCGGTGATCATGCGCAAAAGTATCGCGGTGGTGCCCGAAGGCCGCCGGGTATTCGCGCGCCTGACGGTGGAAGAAAACCTCGCCATGGGCGGTTTTTTCACCGACAAGGGCGATTATCAGGAGCAGATGGACAAGGTGCTGCACCTGTTCCCGCGACTCAAGGAGCGCTTCAGCCAACGCGGCGGCACCATGTCCGGCGGCGAACAGCAGATGCTCGCCATCGGTCGCGCCCTGATGAGCAAGCCCAAGTTGCTGCTGCTCGACGAGCCCTCACTGGGCCTGGCACCGATCATCATCCAGCAGATCTTCGACATCATCGAGCAACTGCGCAAGGACGGCGTGACCGTGTTCCTGGTCGAACAGAACGCCAACCAGGCGCTGAAGATCGCCGACCGTGCCTACGTGCTGGAAAACGGCCGCGTGGTTATGGAAGGCTCCGGCGAAGCGTTGCTGACCGACCCCAAGGTGCGCGAAGCCTACCTGGGCGGCTGAGCACCGCCGCCTGATACCCGCGCCCACACCGACCGCAGGCTGTTGCTGCCGGTGTGGGCGGTTCCGGGTTCTGCCCGACCCCGCCCCACCACAGGTTTTTCACCTTCATTGTGCTAACGTGCGCGGACCAATCAGGAGCCCCCCGATGACCGTTGCTCGTTGTCTGCTGTTAATGGCCGCCCTGCCACTGTTTGGCGGTTGCCAGTTCATGCCTTTTCTCAAGTCCGATTCCCCCGTCAGCAGCACTGCCGGTCAGACCCGCATGCAGGGTGTGTTGATGGGCACCGGCGGCCAGTTGATCTTCCAGCCTTGCAATGAACCGCGTCGCTACTTCGTGACCGATGCCGGCAATACCGGCGTGCTGCAGGAAGCCGCGGACCTGGCCAACGTACAGGGGCAGGTATTCGCCGACCTGCGCGGGCGTTTCGATGCCAGCAGCAGCGGTGGCACCGAAGGTCAACTGAGCCTGCAGCGGGTCTATCGCCTGGAGCGCTCGGCAGCGGCCTGCAAGGACGCCCACTTCAAGCAGACGAGCCTGGTGGCCAGCGGTGAAAAACCGACCTGGCGCGTCACCGTTGGCAGCAAGGGCATGGTGGTCGAGCGTGAAGGCCAGCCGCAGCTGGCGCTGCCCTACATGGAAGAGCAGGTCGGCGACGGCCGCTTCAACCTGTCCAGCGAAGCCAATGGCCAACGTGTCGAGCTGTGGATCGCGCCGCAGCGCTGCGTCGACCCGGTGACCGATGCGGTGCAATTCCACAGCGCCGAACTGCGTGTCAACGACCAGGTGCAACAGGGCTGCGCCTACCTGGGCGGCGCGCGCAACGACTGACGACAGGCGTTCTGTGCACCGTCGGGCGCTTTTTACCTGACGGTGGCCACTACTAAGCGTTTATAATTGCCGGTTCGTGAAAAGCTGCCGGGGCGCGCCCGGATTTTTGGACCCCTGTCATGTTAAGACTCACCGAGCTCAAGTTACCCCTGGACCACGCCGACGAAGCGCTTCGCCCTGCCATTGTGCAGCGCCTGGCGATCGCCGATGCCGACCTGCTGGACTTCACCCTGTTCAAGCGCAGCTACGATGCGCGCAAAAAGAACAGCGAGCTGCAATTCATCTACACCATCGACCTCGAGGTGCGCGATGAGGCCGCCGTGCTGAATGCGTTCACGCACGACCATAACGTCAACCCGGCACCCGACGTCAGCTATAAAGTGGTCGGCCACGCGCCCCAGGGCTATAGCGAGCGGCCACTGGTGGTCGGCTTCGGGCCCTGCGGGATTTTCGCGGCGTTGCTGCTGGCGCAGATGGGTTTCAAGCCCATCGTCCTGGAACGCGGCAAGGAAGTCCGCCAGCGTACCAAGGACACCTGGGGCCTGTGGCGCAAAAGCGTGCTCAACCCGGAATCCAACGTGCAGTTCGGTGAAGGCGGGGCCGGGACCTTTTCCGATGGCAAGCTGTACAGCCAGATCAAGGACCCGCTGCACCATGGCCGCAAAGTGCTGCACGAGTTCGTCAGGGCCGGCGCGCCGGAAGAAATTCTCTACGTCAGCAAGCCGCACATCGGCACCTTCCGCCTGACCGGCATGGTCGAAACCATGCGCCAGGAGATCATCGCCCTGGGTGGCGAAGTGCGCTTCGAGCAGAAAGTCAGCGACCTGTTGGTCGACGGCGAGCAATTGCACGGTGTGGTCCTGGAAAACGGCGAGCAGATTCGTTCGCGCCAGGTGGTTCTGGCGCTGGGCCACAGTGCCCGCGACACGTTCCGCATGTTGCACGCCCGTGGCGTGTTCATGGAAGCCAAGCCGTTCTCCGTCGGCTTTCGCATCGAGCACCCGCAGTCGATCATCGACCAGGCCCGCCTGGGCAAATATGCGGGCCATCCGAAGCTCGGCGCGGCCGATTACAAGCTGGTGCACCACGCCAGCAACGGCCGCTCGGTCTACAGCTTCTGCATGTGCCCGGGCGGTACGGTGGTGGCGGCCACCTCGGAGCCGGGCCGCGTGGTCACCAATGGCATGAGCCAGTATTCGCGCAACGAGCGCAACGCCAACTCCGGCGTGGTGGTAGGCATCACGCCGGAGCAGGATTACCCGGGCGGCCCGCTGGCCGGTATCGAGCTGCAGGAAAAGCTGGAAACCCTGGCCTACGCGCTGGGCGGCAATAATTACCAGGCCCCGGCGCAACTGGTCGGTGACTTCATCGCCGGCACGCCGTCGACGGCGCTGGGCAGCGTCGAACCCTCGTACAAACCCGGTGTGACCCTGGGCGACCTCGCCCTGGCCCTGCCGGACTTCGCCATCGAAGCGATCCGCGAAGCGCTGCCGGCCTTCAACCGGCAGATCAAGGGGTTCTCGATGCACGATGCCATCCTGACCGGGATCGAAACGCGTACCTCTTCGCCGCTGCGTATCACACGGGGCGCCGACTTGCAGAGCCTCAACCTCAAGGGCCTGTTCCCCGCTGGCGAAGGGGCTGGCTATGCGGGCGGGATCCTCTCGGCAGGTGTCGATGGCATTCGCATCGCCGAGGCCGTTGCGCGCGACATCCTCGGCGCGGCGTAAACATCCCGGGCCGCGCCGCAGAGGTGCGCGCGGCCATTTTCAGACAAATCCTACGCCTGCTGGCGAGCCACGACGGCATCGTGACAGGCCCTGACTGCTAAGCTGCGCACTCCTCGATACCGGCGCCCTTCCCGGCCCCGGTCATGCCCCAGAAGGAGAGTTCTCTTGGCACTACGCGGCACCCTCAATCGATTCCTGCAGCTGGAAGCGGCGGGTGGCCTGTTGCTCATGGCCGCTGCAGCGCTGGCGTTGATCGCCAACAACTCGCCACTGTCGACGCTGTACGCAGGTTTTCTCGACACGCCCGTGGTCTTTCGATTCGGCGCCCTGATCCTCGACAAACCCTTGCTGCTATGGATCAACGATCTGCTGATGGCGTTGTTTTTCCTGGTGGTCGGCCTGGAGGTCAAGCGCGAACTCATCGAAGGTCACCTGTCTCGGCCGTCGCAGGTGGTGCTGCCCGCCGCCGCGGCCATCGGCGGCATGCTGGTACCGGCACTGGTGTATTGGGCGATCAACCGCGACAACCCCGAGGCCCTGGCCGGCTGGGCCATCCCGATGGCCACCGACATTGCCTTCGCGCTCGGGGTGCTGGCGCTGCTGGGCAAACGCGTACCGCTGTCACTGAAGCTGTTCCTGATGACCCTGGCGATCATCGACGACCTCGGCGCCATCGTCGTCATTGCCCTGTTCTATGCCGATGCGCTGTCCCACTCGTCCCTGTTGATGGCGGCGGGCTGCCTGGTCGTGCTGGGGTTGATGAACCGGCTGGGCGTCGTCACGCTCAGCCCCTACCTGGTAGTCGGCCTGGTCCTGTGGGTCTGCGTGCTGAAAAGCGGGATACATGCCACGCTGGCAGGCGTGGCGCTCGCCTTCTGCATTCCTTTGCGCAACCGCAAGAGCGAGCATTCTCCAGCGCGCTTTCTGGAGCATGCCCTGCACCCCTGGGTGGCCTACGTCATCCTGCCACTGTTTGCTTTCGCCAACGCCGGGGTCTCCCTGAACGGCCTGACCCTCGACAGCTTCACCCATTCAGTGCCGCTGGGGATCAGTGCTGGCCTGTTGCTGGGCAAGACCGTCGGGGTGTTCGGCCTGACCTGGCTAACGATCAAGCTGGGCATGGCAAGCCTGCCGGCCGGGTCAACGTGGGGCCAGGTGTTCGGCGTGTCCGTGCTGTGCGGGATCGGCTTCACCATGAGCATCTTCGTCGGCTCCCTGGCCTTCGTTCCAGGCCAGAGCCCCTACGCCGGGGAGGACAAGATGGGCATTCTGGTGGGGTCGCTGCTGGCCGCGCTGATCGGCTACGCCTGTATCGCCCTGGCCAGCCGCAAGGCCTCGAGTGATGTGCAGCCCTGACATCGGTTGCACCCATAAAAAACCCCGGCACAAGGGCCGGGGTTGTGAGCAGCGAAACGACTGGGGTCAGTGCGATACGCGGCTGGTGCCGTCGACGGTCATGATGCGCACGCGCTCGCCGACGCGGAACACTTCATTTTCCTGCACGCCTTGAACGTAGGCACGCATGCTGCCGTCGTCTTCGCGTACGGTGATTTCCACGCCCTGGGTACGCGTCAGGCCTTCCTCGCTCGCCGAACCCAGCAGGCCACCGGCAACCGCGCCGATCACCGCCGCCACGATGCTGCCACGGCCGCCACCGATGGCGCTGCCGGCAACACCACCGACCACTGCACCGGCACCGCCGCCGATCGGGGTCTTGGTGCCTTCGATCTTCACCGGGCGCAACGACTCGATGGTGCCCATGCGCACGGTCTGCACACGTCGCGCTTCGTCACGTGAGTAGGAATCGCCGGAGAGGTTGGAGGCACAGCCTCCCAACAACAACGACAACGTGGTAAAGCAGGCAACGAGCAACGCGGACTTACGCATGTGTACGGACTCCATGGGACATGTGCTTATTAGACGCCGTTCGTCGACGGCTGTCACGGTGCGAGCAGGACAAATTGTGCTGTCGTTCAGCGCGGGTACAGCCACGCCCGATGACGTCTCGCTGAACGTCTGGACAACGTCGCGCGATAAAAAGTCAGCGTGAGGGCTCAGCGGTGCTCAGGGAGCGAGGCGTTCGCGCTGCCAGCCATCGGCCAGCAGGCGGTAGTTCAGGCGATCGTGCAGGCGACTGGGACGCCCCTGCCAGAACTCGATACGCTCGGGCACCAGGCGCAAACCGCCCCAATACTCAGGGCATTGCGGTGGCGCACCCTTGAAACGCTGCTCGGTGGCATGGAGCAGGCCTTCGAGTTCAGCGCGGTCGGCGATGACCTGGCTCTGTGGCGAAGCCCACGCCCCCAATCGGCTGCCCAGCGGGCGAACCTGGTAGTACGCCTCGGATTCCTGCGGCGAAACCTTGACTACTCGCCCCTCGATGCGCACCTGGCGTTCCAGGGTGGGCCAGAAGAACGTCATCGCTGCAAAAGGGTTGGCGGCCAGTTGCCGACCCTTGGCACTGTCATAGTTGGTAAAGAACGCGAAGCCTACCTCATCCAGCCCCTTGAGCAGCAGCACCCGGCAATGCGGCCGGCCTTCGGCGTCGACCGTGGCCAGCGTCATGGCATTGGCCTCGACCGGGGCCTGCTCGGTTTTCACCGCCTCTTCGAACCACCGCTGGAACAGACTGAACGGCTCGGCGGGGGCGTGGGCTTCGTCCAGCCCATCGCGGGTATAGCTGCGGCGCATATCGGCCAACGCTTGGGTCATTGCACGTTCCCTACGATCTCAGCCGGGCTCAGTCAGCTTTGGCTTGGGTGTTGGCCGCGACCTTTTTGGTAGCGGTGGCCTTGGCAGCAGGCTTGGCGGCGGCTTTCTTGGCAGCGGTCTTGGCCGGAGCCTTCTTGCTGGCAGTCGCCTGCTTGGCAGTGGATTTCGCGGCGGCCTTGGCGGGCGCCTTGGCAGCGGGCACCGGTGCTTCTTGCGCAGCCAGCATCTCGGCGGGGCTGAACGTCGGCTGGTTGTATTTGGCAACCAGCGCCAGCATGGTGCTCTGCGGGGTCAGCAGGATCTCGACACGACGGTTCAGCGAACGACCTTCGACGCTGTCATTCGCCGCGCGTGGCATCACCGAACCCATGCCACGCAGGGTCAGGCGCTCACGTTGCAGGCCGCTGAGGCGGAAGATCGCGGCGATCGACTGGGCGCGCTGCAGGCTGAGCTTCTGGTTCAGAGCACCGGCACCGCTGCTGTCGGCATGGCCAAGAACCAGCACCGCAGTCTTGGGGTCGCCTTCCATCATCTTGGCGATATTGGTGATCGGGCTCAGCGTCACTGGCATCAGCATCGCAGGGCGGTCCGGGTTGAAGGTCGAATCGACCGGTGCAGTGATGACCAGCAGGTCTTCACGGCGCTCCAGTTCGAACTTGCTGTCCTTGATCGCGGCACGCAGGCGGGGCTCATAGTTGTCCAGCCAGGCCTGGGTCATCTTGGTGTCGATCTTCGGCACGTCGGCCACCTTGGGCGCTTCGGCCTTCTTGCTGCTGTTGCCGAACGGCCACCACCAGCGGCTCTCGCTGTCCGACTTGGCGTCGGCCTTGGCGACCTTTTCAGTGATGGCCTGCTCCACTGCCTTGTCGGCGACCTTGTCCGACGCCTGTTCGGAACCGAAAGGCCACCAGCTGCGACCGCCCTCGGCAGCGCTGTTCTGAGGGGTCTGGGCGCAACCGGTAACGGCCAGGCACAATGCGAAAGCAATGGATTTGTTCGGCAGCATGGTACTTCCACGAATGTTGGTGAATACAAAACGGTTTAACAAAACCGCTTAAACAATTGATAGATAGAGTAGAGCAGCCAACCGGCAAGTGGTGACCGTCGGTCGATTCGTTACAGGCACTGTGCCAGAATTTTCGCCAGATGTTGCGCCCTTGGGTCCATGAGTACATACGGACCCAGGGTATTTACCGCAAAACCGAAAGCGACGTCACGCTCCGGGTCGGCAAAGCCGACGGAACCGCCTGCCCCTGGATGCCCGAACGCCTTGCTGCCCAGACCAAACGTGGCATTGGCCACCTGCGACTGGTCGAGCATGCAACCCAGGCCAAAGCGGGTCTGGGTCAACAGCGTGCGGTCCATGCCCAGGCTGTGCTCGCGGGTCATCTCGCCCAACAATTCCGCTTCCAGCAGCGAGCCGTCGAGCAAGGCACTGTAGAAACCGGCCAGGCTGCGCGCATTGCCATGGCCGTTGGCAGCGGGCTGATGCATTCGCCGCCATTCGGGCTTGTTGGTACTGGTCAGTACCGAAGGCGGATTGGTGAAGGCGCGGGTCGACAACGCTTCAGGCTCGCGCAGGGTTACCTGCAACAGGCGCCGTGCTGCTTCGTCGCCGGCGTTGCCCTTGCCTCGCGACAGGTGGGCCACACGGGGAAACGCTTCGTCGGCCAGGCCGACGTGAAAATCCAGGTCCAACGGCCGCGTCACGCGGGCTGCAATCGCATCGCCCGGTTCTCGCCCGTCGACGATGCGCAGCAACTCGCCGACCAGCCAGCCATAGGTGATGGCGGCGTAGCCATGCTCGGTGCCGGGCACCCACCACGGTGCTTCGGCCGCCAAGGCATCGACCATGGTCGACCATTCGTACAGAGCCTGGGCCGGCAGCAGCTCGCGCAACGCCGGCAACCCGGCGCGGTGGCTCAGCAGGTGGCGCACGGTGACGGCCTGTTTACCAGCGGCCGCGAATGCCGGCCAATACCGGGCCACCGGTGCGTCGAGGTCCAGCTTGCCCTCGCCCACCAGTTGCAGGGCGGTGACTGCCGTAAAGGTTTTGGTGCAGGAATAGAGGTTGAGGATGGTGTCGCTGTGCCAGGCCTGGCTGGCATCCTTGTCCATGGTGCCGGCCCAGAGGTCGACGACCGTTTGCCCGCCCACCTCAATGCACAACGCCGCGCCACGTTCCTGAGGGTCATCGAAGAGTGCCGCGAACGCTTCGCGCACGGCCTCGAATTGAAGTTCGTAATGACCCTGGATCAGCACTCGATGACTCCCGCAGCCGACGTCGAAAAATGGTTCGGCATTGTTTCAGTCATTGAGGCGTTTGTGAACAACTTCGCCGCAGAATCTCGCGACCCTACGGCTTTTTCGCTGCCTCGGCGCCAGCGTCTGCCGGCAACGTTTTGCCAAGCGCCGTCGCAGCGTCCAGGTTGGCCTGGCGCACGGCCCCCACGAACCCCTGGTAAGGGATGTCGGTGATGCCCACCAGTCCGAAGTGACCGTTTTCCCCGTCCAGCAAACGCCCGGTCACGGGCTGATCGAGGTACTGGAACCAGTGCACACCGACGATCGCGGGCTCGTCCACGGCGGCCTTGAGGAACTGGCTGTACGCCGGCCCGCGATCCTGTTCGCGGGGCACCTCCATCACCCCGCCCCAGAAAGGCCCGCGATCGCGCGAGCCGAAGTGAAACTCGGACACCAGCACCGGCTTGTCCAGTTGCCGCAGGGCAGCGAAGTCATACCCGTCCTGGGGCTTCAGGGTGTAGAAGTTGAAACTCAGGACGTCGCAATACTGGGCACAGGCGGCCACGGCCTCCGGCGTGCTGATCGAATAGCGTCCGCCCAGCAGCATGTGATTGGGCGCGTGCCATTTCAGCGAGTCGGCCACGGTCTTGAAGTAAGCGTCGGCGAACGTGCGCTGGAAATGCTTGAGGTCAGCTTCGATTTCCGGGTGGTCGGGCGTTGGCAGCGGCGGTTCGAAGCCCGGGTCTTCCATCAATTCCCAGGCTGCGACCTGCACGCCCCAGGCCTTGGACAGCCCTTCCTCGTTGCGGTACTTGTCGCGAAGCTGTTTGAGAAAGGCTCGTTTGGCCGGCACGTCGGTGGTCAGTTTCAGGGTGCCGTAGGCCAGCGCATAACGCGCCTTGGGGTCGTCCCCCGGCCCGGCCCAGGCCAGCTCGTTGTCGGCGAAGTAGCCGATCAGCCAGGGATCGTCGCGGTGGTCACGGGCGGCGATCGCCACGGCGCGCTCGGTGGCCATGGCAAAGCGTGGGTCGAACGGGTCAGGCATGCGGCCCCACCAGTCCATGCCGGTACTGATGCTGGCGTAGTCCCCGACGATCGACAGGGGCAGCGTGTAAGGCACGCGTTGATTGGTTTCCAGGCTGGGCGCGCTCCAGTTGCCGATGGTGTTGAAACCCCATGCCTGCAAGCGGTCGAGGGTGCGCTGCTGCCACGCGTTGAGATCGAACACGGGCGCCGCACAGGGTGCCTGCGGGCACGTCGCGCCATGGATGCGTTCCAGGTTGGCGGCATAGAAGTCGAACCATCGCCCATGATTGTAACCGCGCCCCATGGACGAGCCATTGCCATCGCGATTATCGCCCTGCCCGTAGTATTGGCCGGAGGGCTCACTGGACGCCGGCAAACCGCTGAACATCCATTCGCGACCGCCAACATAGCTGCGTCCGCCGTCGGCGACCACGGCGTTGACGCCCAGGGAGTAGAACGGGTTGCCTTGCGGCGTCACCAGGTACCAGCGCTCGCCCCGCTTCTGGGTATGGAAAAAGCCGGTCGCCTCGAAAGGCGCCTGCCGATTCACGCCGCCGTAGGTGTCCAGGGATTGCCGACCGCGCTCTCCGAGCCAGGCCTGAACTTGTTGCCGATCCTTGTCGGCAGCGCTCTTGAGTTGCGCGTCGTCATTGACCTTTTCCGGCCAGCGAGCGCGGGTGAATTGCCCGTAGCCATCGACGATGCCTGCATAGGCGGCCTTCTGCAGGGTATCGCCCGGCGTCACGGTAAAGCGCTCCAGCAGAATATTCTGCGCCACGGCAGGTTTGTCCAGGGCGATGCTCACCGATGCCACCTGGCTCAGGTCCACCTCTCCGCTACTGGCGGCCAGCAAGGTCCGCTGGCCTTCATGCACCCAGGGCATGGGCGGGCCTGCGCGCATGCCCTGGCTCAGGGCCGAGTCGGCCTGCAGCGGGATCACCAGGTTCTGCGCAGGACCTGCGGGCAGGTCGACCCGGCTCAGCAGTGTCTTGCCGTCGCCACTCTGCACCGTAACGTACAGCGTCAGGGCCCAGTCCATCGCGCTTTGCACCCGCACGGTCAATGCGCCCTGCCCGCTCCAGTCCCAGGTGCCGCTCTGCGGTGCCAGGCGCAGGGTCGGGCTGGCCACCGGGTTGAAGGTCACTCGGCGCAGCACTTCGCCCTCGGGCGTCTGCTCGGCGTTGTACTGCGGCAAGCTGGCATCCTGGGTGACGATCTTGACCACTTCGGTGGGGCGCACGAAGTTGAACAGTGTCTGTGGCGCCGCAGGAGCGGCCATCAGGGGCGATGCCAGCAGCATCGTCATGAGGGTGGGCAGTGACCGGCGAATCATGGGCAGCGTGTTCTCCTTGAAGGCCGCCCTGGCGGCCATTGTTGCATTCCCGAAATAGACAGCGCCGGCCAGCGTTCATGCTGTCGCCAGGCGAAGAAAGATCAACTGATCTCGCGACGGAACGGCGGCAGCGCGTTGAGAATGGCCTTGCCGTAGCGTTGGGTGACGACGCGACGGTCCAGAAGCGTGATGGTGCCGCGGTCCTGTTCGGTGCGCAGCAGTCGACCACAGGCCTGGATCAGCCGCAATGAGGCATCGGGCACGGCAATTTCCATGAATGGATTGCCGCCGCGCGCCTCGATCCATTCCGCCAGCGCGGCCTCCACCGGATCGTCGGGCACGGCAAAGGGGATCTTGGCGATGACGACATGCTCGCAATAGGCCCCCGGCAAATCCACACCCTCGGCGAAGCTGGCCAGGCCGAAGAGGACACTGGCGTCGCCACCGTCCACGCGCGCCTTGTGCTTGTTGAGGGTTTCCTGCTTGGACAGATTGCCCTGGATGAACACCTGCTTGCGCCAGTCACGGTCCAGCCCGTCGAACACGTCCTGCATCTGCTTGCGTGACGAAAACAGCACCAGCGTCCCGCGCGAGCCTTCGACCAGGTCAGGCAGGTCACGAATGATCGCAGCCGTGTGCGCTGCAGCGTCACGAGGGTCCGCGCGCAGGTCGGGCACGCGCAGCACCCCGGCGTCGGCATGATGGAAGGGGCTCGGGACCACGGCCGTGATCGCGGCCTTGGGCAGGCCGGCGCGCATGCGAAAGCGGTCGAACTTGCCCAGTGCCGTCAGCGTGGCCGAGGTCACCAATGCCCCGTAGGCGACGTTCCACAAGGTGCGGCGCAACATTTCGGCGGCCAGGATCGGGCTGGCGTTGACCTCGATGTCGTACAGCGCGCCGCCGTCGGCGAGGGTCAGCCAGCGCGCCATCGGCGGGCTGTCTTCAGGGTCTTCGGCGGTGAATGCGGTCCACAGTTCCCAACTGCCCTGCGCCCGGGCCAGCAGACTGCCGAACAGCGGGTACCATTCTTCAGCCTGGTGGCTGGCGATGCCGATATTCTTTTCGCCGTCCATGCCTTCCTTCAGCAACTCGCTGAGGCGGGTGAAGACGTCGGTCAGCTTGGAAAAGCCCTTTTTCAGCTCGATGCCCATTTCGCGCATGTGCTCGGGCACCACGCCACCGACGAAACGGTGCCGGGGTCGCTCCCGGCCTTCCATGTCCTCGCCGGCACGGAAGTCGGCCAACTGCTCACAGGCGCTGAACATGAACTGCTGCTGGGTCTTGACCTCGCGGGCCAGCTCGGGCACCTGCTCGATCAGACGGCCCAGGTCGCCCGGCAATGGATGCTGGGCCAGTAACTTGGTCAGGTTCTTGGCCGTGGTTTCCAGCCAGTCGGCGGTGGAGCGCAGCCGGGAGTAGTGAGCGAAGTGGCCGATGGCCTTGTCGGGCAGGTGATGGCCTTCGTCGAACACGTACATGGTGTCGCGCGGGTCGGGCAGGACCGCGCCGCCACCCAGGGCCAGGTCGGCCAGGACCATGTCGTGGTTGGTCACGATCACGTCGACCTTGCCCATGCCTTCGCGGGCCTTGTAGAACGCGCATTGCTGGAAGTTCGGGCAATGCCGCGTGGTGCATTGGCTGTGGTCGGTGGTCAGGCGCGCCCAGTGCGGGTCTTCGATGGCCTGCGGCCAGCTGTCACGGTCGCCGTCCCACTTATTCCCGGCCAGCTTCTCGATCATGCTGTTGAACAGCTTCTGGCTCGCCTCGTCGACTTCGATACGAAAGCCTTCTTCCTCGAACAACTGCGCGGTGGCGGTCTGTGCGTGGCCTTCCTGCAGCAGCACATCCAGCTTGGACAGGCACAGGTAGCGGCCGCGCCCCTTGGCCAGGGCGAAACTGAAGTTGAGCCCGCTGTTGCGCATCAGGTCGGGCAAGTCCTTGTAGACGATCTGCTCCTGCAGGGCGACGGTGGCCGTGGCAATGACCAGGCGTTTGCCGGCGGCTTTCGCGGCAGGAATGGCCGCCATGCTGTAGGCCACGGTCTTGCCGGTACCGGTACCGGCTTCGACGGCGACCACCGCCGGGTCGCCGCTGCGCCGGCCTTCGTCGTCGACGTCGATATCGCCCAGCACCTTGGCGATTTCGGCGATCATCAGGCGCTGGCCGTAACGCGGCTTGAGGCTCTTGGCTTCGAGGAAACGTGAATACGCGCCCTGGATCTGGGATTTGAGTTCAGTACTGATCATGGCAATGGGGCGCGCAAAGGCTGGATAAATTTTCAGTGGTTTGTGTCGGGCCGCTATCATACCCCGCTAATCCATCGTGTGCCGCCGGAGATTTCCTTGACTGCTTTCGCTTTGCTCTACACCGCGCACCTGCTGGCAGCCACCGTGTGGGTGGGCGGGATGTTTTTCGCCTGGGTGATCCTGCGCCCGGCCGCTGCTGCAGCGCTGCCGGGGCCTGCGCGCCTGCAGCTGTGGCTGGCCGTGTTTCCACGTTTCTTTGCCTGGGTCTGGCTGGCCGTGGCGATTCTTCCGATCAGTGGCGTCGCCATTGCCCGCCTGCGCTTCGCCAGCCTGGAGACTGCGCCGCACTACGTCCAGGTGATGATGGGATTGTACGTGGTCATGGTGGCGATTTTCCTGCGGGTGCAGGCGCTGCAGTTGCCGGAACTGCGGCGTCACGTGAACGCCGAGGACTGGCCGGCGGGCGCCGCCGTGCAGGTCAGAATGCGCCGGCTGGTGGGGGTCAACCTGCTGATCGGACTGGCCGTGATGGCCTTGGCTGCGATGCGCCCTGGCATGCTCTGAGCCATGGCCTGGGCGGAGCAAGCGCCGCGCCAGCCACGACCCCGCGGGTCAGAACCGCTGCACGGATACCGAGCCGTCCGCGCCCGGTGTTCCGGCTTGGCCCGGCAACCCTTCGCGCCCGGGCTTGCCGCCCTCGGTGCGGTAGACCACGCAGCCTTTGGCCTTGCCTCCGGCGCCCGGCTTGCCCGGTGTCCCGGCTGCACCGCCAGGCCCACCCTGAACCAGCACCTTGACCTGCTCGGCCGGGTAACTGGCGGGCAATTGCAAACGCACCTGGGCACCGGCACCGCCGGGGTGGCCGTCGCCGCCGTTGTCGCCATTGGCGCCGCGCCCGGCGGCGCCCCAGGCACACCCGGGCGCCTCGCCCCGTGCGCCGTCAAGCCCGGCGTAGCCCGGGGTGCCGGCGCCACCGCGCGCGTCGACGTACAACTGCGCGGCCTGCAGCGACTCGATCCGCAGGCGCAGGTCGCGCCCCGGCAGCGCCGCTTTCTGGTAGGTGCCCGGCGCTCCACGGGCAACGATCTGGCTGCCTTCGGCCAGTTGCGCAGCGCGGGCCTGCACCTGCAATTCACGGTCGCCAGGCACGATGGTGATGCGCGCCTCGTGGCCCAGGGTCAATTCGCCGACCTGCAACTCGATCAACCTCGCCGGGATCAGCAGGGTGCCGTAGTCGGCCACGTCCAGGCGCTCCAGCGACAACGTGCTCGAGTTGCTCGGCAGCCGCATCAGCGAGTGGCTGGCCACGCTGACCGATTCCGCATGGGCCAGGGCAGGCAGCAATGCCCCCTGGAGGGCCGCCAGGAGAAACACTTTACGCATGGGAGGTCTCGCGAGTGACAGGCGCAGAAAGTGCCTGGAGATGAAATATGCCCACCAGCAGGATCTGCAGGCGGTCGAACCAAGGGTGACGACGGTGTTTCAGCCAGGTGTTGAACATGACTATTTCGAACAGGTGCACGAGCAGCAACGCCACGCTGGCCAGGTGGATCAGCAGCGAGAACGGGTGCACCAGCGGCATGAACAGGTTGACCAGCGCCAGCCACCAGAACACCAGCGTCAATGCCTTGCCCAGCCCTGCGATACTTTTCATGGGTCTGCCTCGCCTTCGTCCAGGCGAACAGTAACGGGTGATTGCGGTGGAGTGCCAGCACGTAGGGGAAATTTCATTCAAACCAGGCGGCAACTTCCGACGATGGTAATACTGAACCACTCCATCGTCGGCAAACCCGCAGGTCTAACGGTTGAGGTGAAGCTCGACACGACGGTTCTGCTGGCGGCCTTCGGCCGTCGCGTTGTCGGCCACCGGCTGGCTTTCGCCGTAGCCTTCACTGCTCAGCTTGTTGGCGGCGATGCCCTGGCTGGTCAGGAAGTCGACGACGCTGGCGGCACGTCGCTCGGAGAGCTTCTGGTTGTACTCGTCGCTGCCCATGCTGTCGGTATGCCCGGCAATCTTGATGCTGACCAGGTCGGCCGCCTTCAGTTGCTCCAGCAGCTCGGTCAGGGTGGTACGCGCTTGCGCGGTCAGTTCCGACGAGTCGAAGGCGAACAACACGTCACCCGCGTCGCTCAGGGTGATCACTTGCTCTGGCGGCGGGGGCGGTGCAGGTGCAGGCGCTTCAACCTTGACCGGCGCCTCGTACTGCGGCAGCGGACAGCCGTTGTGCTTCACCGGCGTGTTGGCCGGCGTGCCAGGGCAGTTGTCGCGACGGTCGAACACGCCATCGCCATCTTCATCGCCATCCAAGGCGTAGCAGATCAAGCCACCGGCCACGAGACCGGCGACGCCGCCACCGGCGGCCCATGCAGAACTTTCGATTGCGCCCAGCCCACCGCCGACCAGACCGCCGGCGAGGCTGCAAACAGGCCAGTTCCCCTGGTTGAGTGGTGCTTTACCATCACTGGTCGTAGCACATCCAGACAGAACACTACTGACCAGAAGTACGGGTAATAATGCCCGAGAGAACTCTCTCATTGTTAAATGCTCCTGTGTCACCGGCAGGTACCGGCAACACAGGATTAAAGCGTGCTACGGGATGTTCCACAAGCGGACAAATTTTTTCAGCGCTGGATCAATATTTCGGTACGACGATTGAGTGCGCGACCGTCGGCGGTTTTATTGTCGGCCACCGGCTGGCTTTCACCGGCGCCGCGCACCGAAACGACACTGCTGCGGGCGATACCGCTGCCCACCAGATAATCGGTCACCGCATTGGCGCGTTTCTCCGACAGCCGTTGGTTATAGGCATCGGCGCCCACACTGTCGGTATGCCCCGACACGCTGAGCCGGGCCGTCGGTGCCTCGCTTTTCAGGCGGGTAGCGACCTTGTCCAGTTGGAGCTTGTCGGCACTGGTCAGGCCGGCGGAGTCGAACTCGAAATGGACATCGCGGATGATGATGGTTTCTTCCTTGACCACGACCACTTCTTCGACGACCGCCGGTGCAGCCACGGGCGCGGGTGCCGGTGGCGGGCAACCGTCGGCATCGACCTTCACCCCTTTGGGCGTGCCGGGGCACTTGTCACGACTGTCCGGTACGCCATCACCGTCTTCGTCGCCATCGCCGTGCACCCAGCAATAGGCCGCGGCGAAAGTGGCGGCGACGGCGCCGACACCGGCCGCTGACGACGCGCTTTCGATGGCGCCCAACCCGGCGCCGGTCACACCGCCGACCGCGGCGCACACTGGCCAGTCGGTTTTCTGCAGGCCTGCACAACCCGTCAACACGCCGGTTAGCAGAACCAAAGGTATTGCCGTCCTCATTATGCTCATCAAGGTATTCTCCTGAAGGGGGTCGGCGCATGACCGACGCTCTGGGAGTAAAGACCGGCAAATGCAGATGCGCCAGCAATGAGCCATGATTGCCTGCGTGGCTCAATCGGTGCTGGGCCTGAGCGCCCGAGCCAGCTAATCTTGTGCCCTTCTATCGAGGTATTCCGATGACTGACGGGTTTTCCCCACGCACCCCGCAACAGGCCCTGGCTGCCCTGCTCGACCGCTACGCGCCCCAGCGCCTGCTGCTGGTCGGCAGCAGTGAGTTCCCGGCCCTGCAGGCGTTCGCCCAGGCTCACCCGGAGTGCCAGGTGGCCGTGGCAGCGCCCGGGCCGTTGCCGGCGGACCTGGCCGCGCAACGCTTCGACCTGGCCTTGGTGGTCGACTGCCTGGAGCATCTCGACAAACCTGCCGGGCTGCGCCTGCTCGGCGGCATCCGCAACCTCAATGCCAGCCGCATTGCCGTGCTGGCCGACCTGCGCGCGTGCGGCTGGCAGGCCACGGACTTCTACTCACTGGCCTTGCAGGCCAGCGAACGTTTCCAGCGCGAGGACCAGGTGGTCAGCCTGTTTACCTACGACCTGCGCGAATACAAACAGGTACCCGACTGGCTCAACGCGCGATTCTGGGCCAACCCGGAGAATTTCGGCAAATACTGGTGGTGATCCATGAGCGTTTCGATTTGCCCTTGTGGCAGCGGTAATCTACTCGACAGCTGTTGCGGCCATTACCACGCCGGCCACGCCGCACCCGATGCGCAGAGCCTGATGCGCTCGCGCTACAGCGCCTACGTACTGGGCCAGATCGACTACCTGGTCGCCACCACCCTGCCCGCGCAACAGGCGCGGCTGGATCGCGCCGCCATCGAGGCCTGGAGCGCGCAAAGCACCTGGCTGGGCCTGGACGTGGCGGCGGCCGAAGTGTTCGGTGGGCAGCCCGAGCATGCCTTCGTCACCTTCACCGCGCGCTGGCATGATAGCCAGGGTGAACATGCCCACCGCGAGCGCTCGTCGTTCGTCCAGAACGGTGGACGTTGGTATTTCATCGACCCGACCGTCACCCTCGACACCGGGCGCAATGACGCCTGCCCCTGTGCCAGCGGGCAGAAATTCAAGAAGTGCTGTGCGAACTACTTCGTTACACCAACTTGAGGTGCGAGATATCCGGGGCCAATGCGACCTGCGGCGCCGTGACCTGCCCCAGGTCGACACCGGCCGGGGCAATGCTCAGTTGCGACAGATCCAGGTCGGGCGGCTGCACGGCGGCCCTGGCGTCCTGCAAATCGGCACCCACCCGGGCGATGGCGTAATCCGGCGCATCGACATCGACGAAAGCGGCCATGTAGACATCGCGCGGCACCACCTTCGCCCTGGCAGGCGATGAGGGCGTGGCCGCTTGCGGGCCATGGCCACCGCTGTCGGGCGGCGGCGCCATCTCGATCTCCTCCACCTGCACGGCCATCTCCACCATCAACGCCAGGGCGCCGGCCCGTTCGAGCGTGGCCTGGTACTTGCGCGCCGCCGCCTCGTCCAGGTTGTTCTTGAGCACCAGTCGACGCCCGGAAAACAGCAGGGCGATACGCTGCTCGTCAGCCTGGAAGAGCCTGGCGAGATTGCTTTTCACCGCTGCCAGCGAGGCCCCCGGCACGGTGTCGCCGCTGAACACGATCTCGTAGAAAGACATGGCGCTACTCCTGCCGGCCCGCGGCATTCAGTCATTGAATGCACGCCAGTATGGCGCACAACGTTTTTGTCCAACAAGCGCGCTTGCCGTCGGTAGATTTGTTTTGCATGACGCTGCCAATCCTCGCCAGTAATGAGATAATTCGCGCCGTTCATTTTCCGGAGTACCCTCGATGACTCAGCAACCCCATGTGCATGGCCCCGATTGCGACCATGACCACGACCACTCCGCGCACGACCACGGCCACGTGCATGGCCCGCACTGCAACCATGCGCCGCAGGAACCGGTGCGCAACACCCTGAAGGACGTCGGTCGCAATGACCCCTGCCCCTGCGGCAGCGAGAAGAAATTCAAGAAGTGCCACGGCGCCTGATTCGCTGACATTCTTCGCTCACCTGTCGTGTGCGATGGCGGGTGAGGTGTAAAACGGGCAGGCAATGGCGAACGCTTTCGCCCTGTCACCGTCAACATCTCACCACCGATCGCAAACACCTGACTGGAGAGCGCCATGATCGACCTGCATTACTGGACGACACCCAACGGCCACAAGATCACCCTGTTCCTGGAAGAGGCTGGCCTTGAGTACAACGTGCACCCGGTGAACATCGGCAATCATGAGCAGTTCAAACCCGAGTTCCTGAAAATCTCCCCGAACAACCGCATTCCCGCCATCGTCGACCAACACCCGGCCGACGGCGAGGGTCCACAGTCGTTGTTCGAGTCGGGAGCGATTCTGCTGTATCTCGCCGACAAGACCGGCCAGTTCATCCCCCAGGACGCGCGCGGACGCAATGAAGTGTTGCAGTGGCTGTTCTGGCAGATGGGCGGGCTGGGCCCGATGGCTGGGCAGAATCACCACTTCAGCCGTTTTGCACCCGAGAAGATTCCCTACGCGATCAAGCGTTACATCGATGAAACCGCCCGTCTCTATGGTGTGCTCGATCACCGCCTGGCCGACCGTGATTTCGTGGCCGGCAGCGAGTACAGCATCGCCGACATGGCGATCTACCCCTGGATCGTGCCGCATAAATGGCAGGGCCAGCACCTCGAAGACTTCCCGCACCTGCAGCGCTGGTTCCAGCACATCGAAAGCCGCCCGGCCACCGTTCGCGCCTACGCCGTGGCCGACCGCATCAACCCGCCCAAGGCCTGAGCGACTGTCCGCAGCCGGCAGGCACCGCCGCCGGCTTGCGGCCCGCCGATAAAACCACCGCGTGGCCCTTGCATGGCGCACCTGCCGTCACTAACGTAGCGCCCTTTATACGTTCGCCTCCGCAGGAGCTTCGCCATGGCCTCGCCAGCCCGCCACACCTTCCTTCCCCGTTTCGGCATGGCCGCGACCCTGGTCGGCCTGATCAGCCTCACCGGCTGCCAACAATGGCTGGGCGGGCGTGGCGCGCAACCGCTGCCGCCGACCGTCGGCGTGCAGCCGCTCAAGGGCCTGGCACAGAACGTGTCGGTAAGGCGCAACCCGCAAGGGATGCCGCTGATCGAAAGCGGCAGTTTCCATGACGCCCTCTTCGCCCAGGGCTATCTGGCCGCCAACGATCGCCTTGCAGACATGCTGCGCATGCGCTTGCTGGCAGAAGGCAGGCTCGCCGAAATCGATGGAGCTCAAGCGCTGGACGGTGATCGCCTGATGCGCGCGATCAATCTGAAGAAAAGCGCTGCGCAGCTGTACGCCGCCGCATCGCCACGCCTCAAGCGTTTCTTCGAGGTCTATGCGCGTGGCGTCAACGCCTACCTGTTCCGCTATCGCGACCAACTGCCTGCCGACATCGTCGACGGCGGCTATCGCCCGGCGTACTGGCAGGCAGAGGACTCGGCGCTGATCTTCGTTTTGTTCGCCTTCAGCACGTCAGCGAACCTGGAAGAAGAGTTGAATACCCTGGTGCTGGCGCAGAAAGTCGGTGCCGACAAAGCGGCCTGGTTGTTGCCAAGTTACCCGGACGAGCCATTGCCGCTCGCTGAAAGCGACAAGCTGCGCGGTATCGACCTGGCCACCCAGGTACCCGGGCTGGCCGGCCTGGCCAGCGTTGCCCAGCAATTCAAGCGACTGGGGCTTGGTGCCGGCAACAATTGGGCGATGGCGCCGTCACGCAGCCGGGCGGGCAAAAGCCTGCTGGCCCTCGACCTGCAGTTCCCCCTCGACGTGCCCGGCCCGTGGAGCACCGTGCAGATCCGCGCGCCCAAGTACCAGGCCGCCGGCCTGGCCCTGGCCGGTCTGCCAGGCGTGCTCGCGGGGTTCAACGGCAAGCTGGCGTGGGGCTTCAGCAGTGTCATGGGCGACAACCAGGACCTGTTTCTGGAACGCCTGCAGACCCAGGGTAACCGCTTGATGGTACAGGTCGAAGGTCAATGGCAACCCGTGGGTACGCGCACCGAGACCTATACGGTCAAAGGGCAGCGGCCGATCCGCGAAACGCTGTACGAAACCCGCCACGGCACCTTGCTCAACAGCGTGTTCGACCAGGCCGGCGGCGCCGCGCGCCTGACCGGCGGCTATGGCCTGGCCTTGCAGGCACCCGAACTGCGGGATGACAAGACCCTGGATGCCTTGTTCGATCTGTCCCGTGCGCCCTCGGTGGAAAAAGCCTTCGACGCCAGCCGAGAAGTTCGCGCGCTGGCCGCCAACATGGTCTTCGCCGATGCGCAGGATGTCGGCTGGCAGGTCACCGGCCGCTACCCCAACCGCAGCGAAGGTGCAGGCCTGTTGCCGTCGCCCGGCTGGGACAAGCGCTACGACTGGGACGGCTATGCCGACGCCATGCTTCATCCCTACGATCAGAGCCCGGCGCAGGGCTGGGTTGGCACCGCGAATCAACGCGTGGCGCCACCCGGCTACGGCATGCAGTTGTCGAAATCCTGGTCTTACCCGGAACGCGCCGAACGCCTGGCCGAACTGGCCGGCACGGGCAAGCACGACACCCGTAGCCTGATCGCCATGCAATACGACCAGACGACCCTGTTCGCGGGCAAGCTGAAGAAGATGTTCCAGGCACCGGGCATGGCTCAACCGCTGAACAAAGCCATCGACGCCCTGCCTGCCGCTGACCGCGCCCGGGCGCGCGAGGCGTTGACGCGCTTGCTGGCGTTCGATGGCCGGCTGACGGCGCAATCGGCAGATGCCGCACTGTATGCGCTGTTCCTGCAGGAAAGCGCGCGACTGACCTTTCTCGATGAGTTGGGCCCGGAACAGAGCCCGGCCTGGCAAGCGTTCGTCGACAACGCCCGCCTGTCCTATTCGGCGCAGGCCGACCATTTGCTCGGCCGCGACGACAGTCCGTTCTGGGACGATCGCACCACGCCAGCCACCGAAGACAAACCGACCGTGCTGGCACGCAGCCTGGCGGCGGCCGTCAGCCGGGGCGAGACCCTGCTGGGCGCCGATCGCAAGACGTGGCAGTGGGGCAAACTGCATCGCTACACCTGGACCGACACCCGCGGCAAGACGGTGCGCGGGCCGACCCCGGCAGGGGGCGACCACAGTACCCTGAACACCGCAGCCTACGCCTGGGGCAGCCAACTGGAAGCAGTCACGGTTCCGGCCATTCGCATGCTCGTCGATTTCGCCCAGGTCGAGCCGTTGCTGATCCAGACCGCTACAGGGCAGTCCGACGTTCCAGCGAGCCCGAACTACCTGGACGGAGCCGACGCCTGGCTCAAGGGCCAGTACGCGTCGATGCCACTGCAGCTGCAGAACTACGACAAGGGCTACGGCACCCGGCGCCTGACCCTGACGCCGGCGAAGTAACCTGCAGGGGGCGAGCTTTTCCGAACTTCTCGCCCCCCGGGCCGCTCACAATTGACAAGCCCTCTACCCGGCATCGCCCATGGACCTTGTCATCGCTCGCCCCGAAGGACTGTATTGCACCGCCGGTGATTTTTACATCGACCCGTGGCGCCCGGTCGAACGTTCGGTCATTACCCATGCCCACGGCGATCATGCCCGCACGGGCAACGAGCACTATCTGGCCGCCGCGCCGGGCGAAGGTATTCTGCGCTCGCGGCTGGGCCAGGACATCAATCTGCAGACATTGCCCTACGGCGAGCGCCTGGTGCATCACGGCGTGACCCTGAGCTTTCATCCCGCCGGGCACGTGCTGGGCTCGGCCCAGGTGCGGCTGGAGTATCAAGGCGAAGTGTGGGTCGCCTCGGGCGACTACAAGGTCGAAGCCGACGGTACCTGCGCGCCGTTCGAACCTGTGCGTTGCCACACGTTCATCACCGAATCCACGTTCGGCCTGCCCATCTATCGCTGGCAGCCACAGGCCGAGATCTTCGCCGAGGTCAACCAGTGGTGGCGGGACAATGCTGCCCAGGGCAAGGCCAGCGTGCTGTTCTGTTACTCGTTCGGCAAAGCCCAGCGCATACTTCACGGTATCGACGAGAGCATCGGCCCTATCCTGGTGCACGGCGCCGTCGAACCGCTGAACAAGGTGTACCGTGAAGGCGGTGTTTACATCCCGCCCACTCATTACGCCGGCGACTTCAAGAAAACCGATCCGGCCCTGCGCAGTGCGCTGATTCTGGCCCCGCCTTCGGCCGGCGGCAGCACGTGGATGCGGCGCTTTGGCGACTACAGCGACGCCTTCGCCAGCGGCTGGATGCGTTTGCGCGGGACACGCCGCCGTCGCGGGGTGGATCGCGGTTTTGTGCTGTCCGATCATGCCGACTGGCCTGGGCTGTTGTGGGCAATCGAACAGACCGGCGCCGAGCGGGTGATGGTGACCCACGGCTCGGTGGCCGTGTTGGTACGCTACCTGCGCGAACTGGGGCTCGATGCCCAGGGCTTCACCACCGAATACGGCAATGAAGAAGAACCTGCCGAGACGGAGCAGGAGACCCGCGCATGAAAGATTTTGCCGAACTCTATGCCGAGCTGGACGCCACCACGTCGAGCAACGCCAAACTGGCGGCGCTGCAAGCCTACTTCGCCCGTGCCGAAGCCGCCGATGCGGCGTGGACAGTGTTTTTCCTGGCCGGCGGACGGCCCCGGCAACTGGTGCCGGCCCGGCTGCTGCGCGAGATCGCTATCAGCACCTGCGGCTTGCCGCAGTGGCTGTTCGAGGAAAGCTACCAGGCGGTCGGCGACCTGGCCGAGACGTTCTCCCTGCTGCTGCCGGAAGTCGACCACAGCAGCGAGCACGGCCTGGCCTGGTGGGTCGAACAGGCCCTGCTGCCCCTGCGCGGCCTGCCCGAAGAGACCCTGCATGAGCGCCTGCCAGCGCTGTGGGCGCAACTGGATCCGGCCAGCCTGATGGTCAGCATGAAACTCATCACAGGCAGCTTTCGGGTCGGCGTGTCGAAGTTGCTGGTCACCCGCGCGCTGGCCCAGTTGGCGGGCATCGACAGCAAGCGCGTGGCGCAGCGGCTGGTGGGCTACACCGACCTGTCGCACCGGCCGGTTGCCGACAGCTACCTGAAACTGATCGCGCCCGAGTCTGCCGACGAACACGCCCAGCGCGGCGGCCAGCCCTACCCGTTCTTCCTGGCCCACGCCCTGCAAAAGCCGGTGGAGCAGTTCGACGCGGACCTGGGGCCGTGCAGCGAATGGCACGTGGAATGGAAATGGGACGGGATCCGCGCGCAACTGGTCAAGCGTGACGGCCGCTTGTGGGTCTGGTCTCGCGGTGAAGAATTGGTCACCGAACGCTTCCCCGAACTGCATCAACTGGAACAGAGCCTGCCGGACGGCACCGTGATCGACGGCGAGATCGTGGTGTGGAAAGACGCCGTGCAACCTTTCGCGTTGTTGCAGCAACGCATCGGTCGCAAGACCCTCGGCAAGAAAATTCTTGAGGAAGTGCCCGTGGTGGTGTTGGCCTACGACCTGTTGGAATGGCAGGGGCGCGACTACCGCAACCACCCGCACAGGCAGCGCCGGCGCGACCTGGAACAGGTGGTGGCCGACACCGCCAGCGAGGTGCTGCGCCTGTCGCCCACGCTGACCGGCCAGGACTGGGCAGACCTGGCGCGCCAGCGCGAAGCTTCACGTCAACTGGGTGTCGAAGGCATGATGCTCAAGGCCCGCGACTCCTTGTACGGGGTCGGGCGAACCAAGGACATGGGCACCTGGTGGAAGTGGAAGATCGACCCCTTGAGCGTGGACGCGGTGCTGATCTACGCACAACGCGGCAGCGGTCGACGCGCGAGCCTGTACAGCGACTACACCTTCGCCGTCTGGGACGGCCCGCCCGACAGCAGCGAGCGCACCCTGGTGCCCTTCGCCAAGGCTTATTCCGGGCTGACCGACGAGGAAATGCGCAAGGTGGATGCGATCATCCGCAAAACCACCGTGGACAAATTCGGCCCGGTGCGCAGCGTCACCCCCACCCTGGTCTTCGAGCTGGGCTTTGAAGGCATCGCCTTGTCCAAACGACACAAAAGCGGGATTGCCGTTCGTTTCCCGCGCATGCTGCGCTGGCGGCAGGACAAACCGGTCGCCGAAGCGGACAGCCTCGCCACGCTGCAGGACCTGCTTGCCTGAACACCCCGCGCCCTCTTTTGGCGCGACCCGACCGCTGTGCCCTGTTATGGGCACAGCCCGGTGCCAGAGCCTTGCGGCGGGCGCATTTAAACAGTCGTTTGTGCACTATGGTGCGAAAATTGCTATCAAAGTGATGGCTGGCACCTGCCGGTAACCCTTTACTCGCTACCCACGCGCCCACAGGCATCAAGGATTTGTACATGAACAAAACTATGCTGCGTCTTTCTACCCTGACAGCCGCACTGGCATTGGCCCTGTCCGCCGGCAGCGCGATGGCCAAGGAATACAAAGAGCTGCGTTTCGGCGTCGACCCGTCCTACGCACCGTTCGAATCCAAGGCCGCCGACGGCAGCCTGGTGGGCTTCGACATCGACCTGGGCAACGCTATCTGCGCCGAGCTGAAGGTCAAGTGCCGGTGGGTAGAGAGCGACTTCGACGGCATGATTCCAGGCCTGAAGGCCAACAAGTTCGACGGCGTGATCTCATCCATGACCGTAACGCCGGTACGCGCCAAGGCAATCGACTTCTCGGAGGAGCTGTTCTCCGGCCCGACTTCGCTGGTGTACAAAAAAGGCGCAGGGTTGAGCAGCGATGTCGCGTCGCTCAAGGGGAAAACGGTGGGCTACGAGCAAGGCACCATTCAGGAAGCCTACGCCAAGGCGGTACTGGACAAGGCTGGCGTGAAGACCCAGGCCTACCAGAACCAGGATCAGGTTTACGCCGACCTGGTGTCCGGGCGACTGGACGCCTCGATTCAAGACATGCTGCAAGCCGAGCTGGGCTTCTTGAAGTCGCCACAGGGTGCCGGCTATGAAGTCAGCGCTGCGATCGACAGCGACCTGCTGCCGTCGAAAACGGCCGTCGGTATCAAAAAGGGTAACACTGAGCTGAAGGCCCTGATCGATAAAGGTATCAAAGCGTTACACGCTGATGGCACCTATCAGGAAATCCAGAAGAAGCACTTCGGTGAGCTGAACCTGTACAGCGGCAAGTAAGTCGTGCCACGACGCCCATTCCCGGCGAGGGGATGGGCGTTTTCATATCGGTAAAGGCCGCCACCATGTTCGAAGACCTGTTACAGCAACTGGGGCTCAGCGCCTTCAGTTTGAAAGGCTTTGGCCCGCTGTTGCTGCAGGGCACCTGGATGACTATCAAGTTGTCGCTGCTGGCCTTGCTGGTCAGCGTCCTGATCGGCCTGCTGGGTGCCAGCGCCAAGCTTTCCCGCGCCGCGTTCGTGCGCATTCCCGCCCAGGCCTATACCACCTTGATCCGAGGCGTACCGGATCTGGTTCTGATGCTGTTGATTTTCTACAGCCTGCAGACCTGGCTGAGCGCGTTGACCGACGCCATGGGATGGGAATACATCGAAATCGACCCTTTCACTGCCGGTGTGATCACGCTGGGGTTCATCTACGGCGCGTATTTCACCGAAACCTTCCGCGGCGCGATTCTGGCCGTGCCGCGGGGCCAGTCCGAAGCGGCGGTCGCCTACGGGCTGAGCCGCGGTCAGCGCTTTCGCTACGTAGTGTTCCCGCAAATGATGCGCGTGGCCCTGCCCGGCATCGGCAATAACTGGATGGTGCTGCTCAAGGCCACGGCGCTGGTGTCGATCATTGGCCTGGCGGATTTGGTCAAGGCCGCCCAGGATGCCGGCAAGAGCACCTATCAACTGTTCTATTTCCTGGTGCTCGCCGCGCTGATCTACCTGCTGATCACCAGCGCGTCGAACCTCGCCCTGCGCTGGCTGGAACGGCGCTACAACGTTGGCAGCCGGGAGGCCACCCGATGATCGAATTGCTGCAGGAATACTGGCGCCCCTTTCTTTACTCCGACGGCCAGCACATCACCGGGCTGGCGATGACGCTATGGCTGCTGAGTGCCTCGATCGCCGTCGGCTTCACGCTGTCGATTCCGCTGTCGATCGCACGGGTGTCGTCAGCGCGCTGGCTGCGCTGGCCCGTGCAGTTCTACACCTACCTGTTCCGCGGCACGCCGCTGTATATCCAGTTGCTGATTTGCTACACCGGCATCTACAGCCTGGCCGCCGTGCGTGAACAACCCTTGCTGGATGCCTTTTTTCGCGATGCGATGAACTGCACCCTGCTGGCCTTCACGCTGAACACCTGCGCCTACACCACGGAGATCTTCGCCGGGGCGATCCGCAGCATGAACCACGGCGAGGTGGAAGCGGCCAAGGCCTATGGCCTCAGCGGCTGGAAGCTGTACGCCTATGTGATCATGCCATCGGCCCTGCGGCGGTCGTTGCCCTTCTACAGCAACGAAGTGATCCTGATGCTGCACTCGACCACGGTGGCCTTCACGGCCACGGTGCCGGACATCCTCAAGGTGGCGCGCGACGCCAACTCGGCGACGTTCCTGACCTTTCAATCGTTCGGTATCGCCGCCGTGATCTATCTGGTCGTGACGTTCATTCTGGTCGGGCTGTTCCGCCTTGCCGAACGACGCTGGCTGGCCTTTCTCGGCCCCGTGCACTAGGACTCGCCATGCGACACTTGACCCACGCGTTGCTGGCGCCGGTGCCAGGCACCGAGCGCCAGATCCACAGTTTTCATTTCGACCCGCCAGGCACCGCTGGCGGCAAGGTTTACATCCAGGCCTCGCTGCATGCCGACGAATTGCCGGGCATGCTGGTCGCCTGGCACTTGAAACAGCGCCTGCGGGCACTGGAAAGTGCCGGCCGGCTACTCAGCGAAATCGTGCTGGTGCCGCTGGCCAATCCAGCGGGGCTGGACCAGGTTCTGATGGACACGCCGCTGGGCCGCTACGAACTGGAGAGCGGCGAGAATTTCAATCGACGTTTCGTCGACCTCGCCGATCAGGTGGCCTGCGCCGTCGAACACCAACTCACCCAGGACCCCGCGCACAATCGGCAGACGATTCGCGCGGCCCTGTACCAGGCGCTGGCCGAACAGCAACCGGTCAGTCAACTGCAATCGCAGCGGCTGGCGCTGCAACGGCTGGCCTGCGACGCCGACATGGTCCTGGATCTGCACTGCGATTTCGAAGCGGTGCAACACCTGTACACCACACCCCAAGCGTGGCCTCAGGTCGAGGCCCTGTCCCGCTACCTGGGCGCCGAAGCCAGCCTGCTGGCCACCGACTCGGGTGGGCAATCGTTCGACGAGTGCTTCACCCTGGTCTGGTGGCACCTGCAAAAACGCTTCGGCGAGCGTTTCGCCATACCGCAAGGCAGTTACTCGGTGACCGTGGAATTGCGCGGTCAAGGCGACGTCAACCACCCGCTGGCCGAGCGCGACTGCCAGGCCATTGTCGATTACCTGGTGCACTGCCAGGCCATCGCCGGCGAGCCTGCTGCGCTTCCGGCCCTGGTCTGGCCGGCGACGCCGCTGGCTGCCGTCGAGCCGATCAGCACCCCGGTCGGCGGCCTGCTGGTGTTCTGCGTGCAGCCGGGCGACTACCTGGAAGCGGGCCAGCGGGTAGCGGACATCATCGACCCGATCAGCGACCGAGTCACGCCGGTGCACAACCGCCAGGCCGGGCTGCTGTATGCACGTTCGCTGCGGCGCATGGCCACGGCCGGCATGGTCATCGCCCACCTGGCGGGTCGCGAAGCCTACCGCAGCGGCTACCTACTTTCTCCTTGAGGACCCCTCGCGCATGTACAAACTGACCATCGAAGGCCTGCACAAAAGCTACGGGGACAATCACGTGCTCAAGGGGGTTTCGCTGAAAGCCAGGACGGGCGATGTGATCAGCCTGATCGGTGCCAGCGGCTCCGGCAAAAGCACCTTGCTGCGCTGCATCAACTTTCTCGAGCAGCCCAGCGATGGCGCCATGACCCTGGACGGCAAAAGCGTGCGCATGGTCAGTGACAGCGGCGGCATGCGCGTTGCCGACGCCGCCGAACTGCAACGCATCCGGACCCGACTGGCCATGGTGTTCCAGCACTTCAACCTGTGGAGCCATATGACCGTGCTCGACAACATCACCCTCGCACCGCGCCGGGTGCTCGGCATTGGCCGGCAGGAGGCCGAAGAACGCGCACGCCGGTACCTGGAGAAAGTCGGCCTGCCGGAACGCGTCGCCAGCCAGTACCCCGCCTTCCTCTCGGGTGGCCAACAGCAGCGCGTGGCGATCGCCCGGGCCCTGGCGATGGAGCCGGAAATCATGTTGTTCGACGAGCCCACCTCGGCGCTGGACCCGGAGTTGGTGGGCGAGGTGTTGCGCGTGATCCAGGGGCTGGCCGAAGAGGGACGCACGATGATCATGGTGACCCACGAAATGAGCTTCGCCCGCAAGGTCTCCAATCAGGTCGTTTTCCTGCACCAGGGCCTGGTGGAAGAACAGGGGCCACCGGAGCAATGCCTGGGCGCGCCACAGAGCGAGCGGCTGCGGCAGTTCCTCAGCGGCAACCTGAAGTAAAACTATCCACGCCGGGCCGTTGTCCCTTTACAAAGACCCAGGACACTCCGCCCGGCATGCCATCCGTTCGCAATTTCGCCAAACTCTGGTTCAGTGCCCGTGGCTGGACGCCCTTCGCGTTTCAAAAGCAGGTGTGGGCCGCCATCAAGCGTGGCGAATCGGGACTGCTGCATGCCAGCACCGGTGCCGGCAAGACCTACGCCTTGTGGTTCGCGGCGCTGCAGCGCCTGGCCCCCAACGCACCCGTGGTTCGCGCCAGCGGCAAACGCACGCCGCCCATGGCGCCACTGTGCGTGTTGTGGATCACCCCGATGCGGGCCCTGGCGGCAGACACCGTGAAAGCCTTGCAGGCCCCGGTGGATGAATTGCAGATCGGCTGGAGCCTGGGCCTGCGCACGGGCGACACCGGCTCGGCCGAGCGCGCCCGGCAAACCCGTCGCCTGCCCAGCGCCCTGGTGACCACCCCGGAAAGCCTGACCCTGATGCTCAGCCGCGACAAGGCTGAGGAGGAAATGGCCCACTTGCAGTTGGTGATCGTGGATGAATGGCACGAACTGCTGGGCAACAAACGCGGCGTGCAACTGCAATTGGCCCTGGCCCGCCTGCGGCGCTGGCACCCCGGCTTGATGGTATGGGGCATCTCGGCGACCCTGGGCAATCAGCAGCATGCCGAGCAGGTGCTGATCCCCCAGGGCGGCGCCGTCAGCGTCGAGGGCGCGCAGGCCAAGCGCATCGAGGTGGACACCTTGCTGCCGGCCGCCATCGAGCGCTTTCCATGGGCCGGACACATGGGCTTGCGGATGCTCGATCAGGTGGTGGCCGAAATCGACTCCAGCAACAGTTGCCTGGTGTTCACCAACACCCGCGCACAGTCGGAAATCTGGTATCAGGCCATCCTCCAGGCACGGCCCGACTGGGCCGGGCTGATTGCCTTGCACCACAGCTCGCTGGCCCGCGAAGTGCGCGACTGGGTCGAGCAGGCGCTCAAGCGCGGCGAACTCAAGGCCGTGGTCTGCACGTCGAGCCTGGACCTGGGCGTGGACTTTCTGCCCGTGGAGCGGGTGCTGCAGATCGGCTCGGCCAAGGGCATCGCGCGCCTGATGCAACGCGCCGGGCGTTCGGGGCACGCGCCGGGCCGCGAATCGCGGGTGACGCTGGTGCCGACGCACAGCCTGGAACTGGTGGAAGCGGCGGCAGTGCACGATGCGGTGGCGGCGCGGCGCATCGAGCCTCGCGAATCCCCCGACAAGCCGTTGGACGTGCTGGTGCAGCATGTGGTCAGCATGGCGCTGGGCGGCGGCTTCCGGCCCGAGGCGTTGCTGCAGGAAGTACGCAGCAGCTGGGCCTATCGTGCACTGACTGACGAGGAGTGGCGTTGGGCGCTGGCGTTCGTGCGCAATGGCGGCGAATCACTGACGGCCTATCCGGATTACCGCCGGGTCGAACCGGACGAGCAAGGTGTGTGGCGTGTCCCGGATGCCCGTGTCGCGCGCCGCCACCGCATGAGCATCGGCACCATCGTCAGTGACGCCAACCTCCAGCTCAAATTCTGGAGCAAGGGCGGCGGTGGCCGTTCGCTGGGTAGCGTTGAAGAAGGTTTCATCGCGCGCCTGCGCCCCGGCGATGGTTTCCTGTTCGCCGGCCGGCAACTGGAGTTGGTGCGCGTGGAAAACATGACGGCGTACGTGAAGCGCAGTACGGCGAAAAAGGCTTCGGTGCCACGCTGGAATGGCGGGCGCATGCCACTGTCCAACGAGCTGGCCGACGCCCTGGTGGAAAAGCTCGGTGCCGCCGCACGGGGTGAATACCGCAGCGCGCCCATGCAGGCGGTGCGGCCGTTACTCGAATTGCAGCAGCAATGGTCGGCATTGCCCAGCGAGCACACGCTGCTGGCCGAGATCCTCAAGTCGCGCGAGGGTTGGCACCTGTTTCTCTACCCGTTCGCCGGCCGCCAGGTGCATCTGGGCCTGGCCAGTCTGCTTGCCTGGCGGGTGAGTCAATTGCAGCCGGTGACGTTCTCCATCGCGGTCAATGACTACGGTTTCGAACTGCTGAGCGCCACCCCCGTGGACTGGCAGGCGCTGCTGACCCCGGCGCTGTTCAGCCCCGACGAACTGCTGCCTGACGTGATGGCCAGCCTCAACGCCGGCGAGCTGGCGCTGCGCCGTTTCCGTGAAATTGCGCGGATTTCGGGACTGGTCTTCGGCGGCTATCCAGGCGCGCAAAAAAGTACCCGCCAGGTGCAAGCCTCCAGCGGACTGTTCTTCGAGGTCTTCAAACAATACGATGCGGGCAACCTGCTGCTGACTCAGGCCCAGGAAGAGGTGTTGCGACAAGAATTGGATGTACAGCGGTTGCACCACACGTTGACGCGCATTCAAGCGCAAACCCTGGATGCGCACACCCTCAAGCGGCCCTCACCCTTGGCGTTCCCATTGCTGGTCGAACGCTTTCGCGAGAGCATGAGCTCGGAAAAACTGGCGGACCGTATCCGTCGAATGGTCGGCGACCTGGAGAAAGCAGCGGGATGAGTGGGCACTACCCAGTAACACTGGCGGGCGAAACACTGTGGTTACTGGCGGACAAGGCAGTCTACTGGCCGCGCCAGGCAATCCTGATGATTGCAGACGCACATTTCGGCAAGGCCGCAGCCTATCGCAAGCTCGGCCAGCCAGTGCCCAGGGGCACCACGGCCAGCAATCTGCAGAACCTCGACCGCTTGCTGCACGCCTACCCGGTGGAGCACCTGATATTTCTCGGAGACTTTTTTCACGCGCCCGAGTCACTGTCAGTCGGCACCCTTGCGGCCTTGAACGCATGGCGCGAGGCGACGGGCACCTTGCAGGTCACTTTGATCCGAGGTAACCATGACCGCCGAGCCGGCGACCCCCCTGCGTACCTGCGCATGGCCGTGGTGAACGAACCGCTGAGGGTGGGTCCTTTCGCCCTGGCGCATGAGCCCGACGTCAGGCCGGGCTCGCATGTGCTGGCCGGGCACGTGCACCCGGCCTATCGACTGCGCGGGCTGGGCCGCCAACGCTTGCGCCTGCCCTGCTTTCACCTGGGGGCGCAGGTCAGCCTGCTCCCAGCCTTCGGTGCGTTCACGGGCGGCTTCAACGTCGAAGCCGGCCCCGGGGAACGCATTTATGTCGTGGGCGACGGCCAGGTGTGGCCAGTGAATCAGGCCACCGGCGTCGGTGGCGGCTCGTCTGGAATGGTCGGGCTGCCAGGTTCTTCCGGCTGAGGGGTATCGGGATCGGGTTGCCCCGGTACGCCGCCTGCCAGGTTCATGCGCGGGTCGGCCAGCAGGGACCAGGCAAGAACGCCAATGTGGTTGGGCTGCAAGCTGGCCAGCCGAGCGGTGATGGTGGGGTCGATTTTCATAGACACTCCTGAACAGTGGCTCGGCCGGCGTGTTGCCAACCGAGAGTGACTGTCAATAGAGTGAAAAAAACCGGGCAAGTTCGGTTGAGTGACCGATCAGGTCCGTGGCAGGGTCACGCCGCGCTGGCCCTGATACTTGCCGCCGCGGTCCTTGTAGGACACTTCGCACTCTTCGTCGGACTCCAGAAACAGCATCTGGGCCACCCCTTCGTTAGCGTAGATTTTCGCCGGCAAGGTGGTGGTGTTGGAGAACTCCAGGGTCACGTGCCCTTCCCATTCAGGCTCCAGCGGCGTCACGTTGACGATGATGCCGCAGCGCGCATAGGTGCTCTTGCCCAGGCAGATGGTCAGGACATTGCGCGGGATGCGGAAATATTCCACGGTGCGCGCCAATGCAAAGGAGTTGGGCGGGATGATGCAGACATCGCTCTTGATGTCGACGAAGCTCTTCTCATCGAAGTTCTTCGGGTCGACGGTGGCCGAATTGATGTTGGTGAACACCTTGAATTCGTCGGCGCAACGCACGTCGTAGCCGTAGCTCGACACGCCGAAAGAGATCAGCCGGTCAGCGCCCTCGCCTCGCACCTGGCGCTCGACGAAAGGCTCGATCATGCCGTGCTCTTGCGCCATGCGGCGAATCCACTTGTCCGATTTGATGCTCATGGCGGGGTGTCCTGAATAGCGGGGTCAATAAATTCAGCGGGCATCTTACCGGTCACCGGCCCGCTGTTCAAAGCTTGCTGGGCGAAAGGTGCGCCAGGCCCCGAAAAATCAGGCGTCGCGGGTTGCCGCCTCACCGTCAGTCAAGATTTATGGGAAAGCGTGCGAAGACCATTGGCGTTTCGCCGAAAAAGGGGTAAGGTGGCGCCACTGTGTTGCTTGTGTCACTGAGAATCTCTACCCGATGTTTTACATCTTCATGAATTTTCCTGCTCTTTGCACTCAGTCTCGGCCAGGGCGTTTCCTGAACCGCAGTTAACTTTGTCCAAGGAGATACACCATGTCCAATCGCCAAACCGGTACCGTCAAGTGGTTCAACGATGAAAAAGGCTTCGGCTTCATCACTCCACAATCGGGTGACGACCTGTTCGTTCACTTCAAAGCCATCCAGGCTGACGGTTTCAAAAGCCTGAAAGAAGGCCAGCAAGTTTCTTTCGTCGCTACCCGCGGCCAGAAAGGCATGCAAGCTGAAGAAGTACAAGTTATCTAACTTGCGCTGAATCGCTTCGAAAAACCCCGCCCTCATCGGTGGGGTTTTTTTATGCCTGTCATTTGCCCTCAGTCTTCACTGACGGTGATGCTAGGCATCGCGGGAGCCGCCGCTTCCTGCAGTACGATACGCGCGCCCACCTGGCGGGCCAGTTCCTGGTAGACCATGGCGATCTGGCTCTGCGGCTCGGCAATGGCCGTCGGCCTGCCATTGTCGGCCTGCTCGCGGATCAGCATGGACAGCGGCAGCGACGCCAGCAGATCGACCTGATACTGCGCCGCCAGCTTGACGCCACCCCCCTCGCCGAACAGGTGCTCGGCATGGCCACAGTTCGAACAGATGTGCACTGCCATGTTTTCAACCACACCGAGCACGGGAATGTTGACCTTGCGGAACATCTCCACCCCCTTGCGCGCATCGAGCAGCGCCAGGTCTTGCGGCGTGGTGACGATAACGGCGCCGGTCACCGGCACTTTCTGCGCCAGGGTCAGTTGAATGTCGCCAGTCCCCGGCGGCATGTCGATGACCAGGTAATCCAGGTCGTTCCAGGCCGTCTGCGTGATCAACTGCAGCAGCGCGCCGGAGACCATCGGCCCGCGCCAGACCATGGGCGTGTTGTCATCCGTGAGGAAGGCCATCGACATGACTTCCACACCATGCGCCTGGATCGGGACGAACCATTTCTGGTCCTTGACCAGGGGCCGGGTGCCTTCGGCGATGCCGAACATCACGCCCTGGCTGGGCCCATAGATGTCGGCGTCGAGAATGCCGACCCGCGCACCTTCACGGGCCAGGGCCAGGGCCAGGTTGGCGGCCGTGGTGGATTTGCCCACACCGCCCTTGCCCGAGGCCACGGCGACGATGTTCTTGACGTTGCTCATGCCCGGAATCTGCACCTGAGCCTTGTGCGCGGCGATCACGCAGTCGATCTGCACCCGCGCAGTCGCCACGCCAGGGATGCCCTGCACGGCGCCCTGGAGCACCTGCGCCCAGCCGTTCTTGAACAGGCCGGCGGCGTAGCCCAACTGCAGGTGCACGAACACCTGGTCACCCTGGATATCGATGGCCTGGACACACCCGGCGCTGACCGGGTCTTGACCCAGATAAGGGTCGGTATATTGGCGAAGCACGGCTTCGACCGCTGCGCGATTGACGGCGCTCATGAACACTCCCGCAAAGACTGAGCAAAATAGACGGCTATCCTACCCGGTCTGCCCGACACTGACACACCCTGTGTGCCGGCAGCCACGGGCAAGCGGCGCGTTCGGGGTGCAAAACACGGCTTGGCCCTTTATAGTGTCCGGTCTTCGTTTCACCTCTAGAAGCCGAGCCCAATGTCCGAGCCACGCAAAATACTTGTCACCAGCGCCCTGCCCTACGCCAACGGTTCCATTCACCTTGGCCACATGCTCGAGTACATCCAGACCGACATGTGGGTGCGCTTCCAGAAGCATCGCGGCAACCAGTGCACCTACGTGTGCGCCGACGACGCCCACGGCTCGGCAATCATGCTTCGCGCGGAGAAGGAAGGCATCACGCCGCAGCAGCTGATCGACAACGTCAAGGCCGAACACAGTGCCGACTTTGCCGACTTCCTGGTGGATTTCGATAATTTTCATTCGACTCATTGCGAGGAGAACCGCGAGCTGTCGAGTGCGATCTACCTGAAGCTGCGCGACGCCGGGCACATCGCCAGCCGTTCGGTGACCCAGTATTTCGATCCTGAAAAGAACATGTTCCTGGCCGACCGCTTCATCAAGGGCACTTGCCCCAAGTGCGCCGCCCAGGACCAGTATGGCGACAACTGCGAGAAATGCGGGGCAACCTACGCGCCGACCGAACTGAAGGACCCGAAGTCAGCGATCTCCGGCGCGACGCCGGTGCTCAAGGACTCGATGCACTTCTTCTTCAAGCTGCCGGACTTTCAGGAGATGCTCTCCACCTGGACGCGCAGCGGCACCCTGCAGGACGCGGTCGCCAACAAGATCGCCGAATGGCTCGAAGCCGGCCTGCAAGAGTGGGACATCTCGCGCGATGCGCCGTATTTCGGCTTCGAGATCCCTGGCGAGCCCGGCAAGTACTTCTACGTGTGGCTGGACGCACCGATCGGTTACATGGCCAGCTTCAAGAACCTGTGCAGCCGGCGCCCGGATCTGGACTTCGATGCCTACTGGGCCAAGGATTCCAGCGCCGAGCTGTACCACTTCATCGGCAAGGACATCATCAATTTCCACGCCCTGTTCTGGCCAGCCATGCTCGAGGGCGCAGGCTATCGCAAGCCGACCGCACTCAACGTGCACGGCTTCCTGACGGTCAATGGCGAAAAGATGTCCAAGTCGCGTGGCACCTTCATCAAGGCGCGCACCTACCTGGACCACCTGGCACCCGAATACCTGCGCTATTACTTCGCATCCAAGCTGGGCCGCGGCGTCGACGACCTCGACGTCAACCTCGACGACTTCATCCAGAAGGTCAACTCGGACCTGATCGGCAAGGTGGTCAACATCGCTAGCCGGTGTGCCGGCTTCATCCACAAAGGCAACGCTGGCGTGCTGGTCGAGGGTAACGCGGCGCCGGAGTTGACCCAGGCCTTCTTCGACGCTGCACCGAGCATCGCCGACGCCTATGAGGTACGCGACTTCGCCCGTGCGATGCGCGAGATCATGGCCCTGGCCGATCGCGCCAATGCCTGGATCGCCGACAAGGCACCCTGGTCTCTGGCCAAGCAGGAAGGCAAGCAGGACGAGGTGCAGGCGGTATGCGCGCTGGGCATCAACCTGTTCCGCCAACTGGTGATTTTCCTCAAACCGGTTCTGCCACTGCTGGCCGCCGACGCCGAGAAATTCCTCAACGTCGCGCCCCTGACCTGGAACGACCACCAGACGCTGCTCGCCCATCATCAGCTCAATCCGTTCCAGGCCCTGATGACGCGCATCGACCCGGTCAAGGTCCAGGCGATGACCGAAGCGTCCAAGGAAGACCTGGCCGCCAGCCAGGCGCCGGCCGTGGTCGGCAATGGCGAGCTGCTCAAGGAGCCGCTGGCCGCCGAGATCGATATCGCGGCGTTCAACGCGGTGGACCTGCGCGTGGCGCTGATCGTCAAGGCTGAAGCCGTCAAGGGCGCGGACAAGCTGCTGCAACTGACCCTGGACATTGGCGACCAGCAGCGCACCGTGTTTTCCGGGATCAAGGCCGCCTACCCGGACCCTGCGCAATTGGAAGGCCGCCTGACGATGATGATCGCCAATCTGAAACCGCGGCAGATGAAGTTTGGTGAGTCCCAGGGCATGGTCCTTGCCGCCGGCCCTGGCGGCAGCGACATCTACCTGCTGAGCCCGGACAGCGGCGCCAAGCCTGGTCAACGCATCCGCTAGACCGGCGCACGCCACGCTCCCAGGCCACAGCCGGATATCCACCGGCTGTGGCTTTTTCGTTGCGCACAGACCCGACACCCTATGAATCTGATACCCCGCATCGATGCCCTGCTGCCCCAGACGCAATGTGGAAAATGCGGTCATCCCGGCTGCCAGCCCTACGCGCAGGCCATCGCGGCAGGCGAACCGATCAATCGTTGCCCGCCGGGCGGCCAGGAAACCGTGGTGGCACTGGCGCGGTTGCTGAAGCGTCCCGTATTGGCGCTGGACGTTGCGCGAGGGCCGGCGCCGGCGCAAGTCGCGTTCATTCGCGAGGCCGAATGCATTGGCTGCACCAAATGCATCCAGGCGTGTCCGGTCGACGCGATCGTGGGCGCGGCCAAGCTGATGCACAGCGTCTTGATCGACGAGTGCACGGGGTGCGACCTGTGCGTGGCACCCTGCCCGGTGGACTGCATCGACATGTTGCCCCTGCCTGCGGGCACCACCGCCCTGGTGGCAGGCCTGGCCAGTGATGCTGCCCAGTTGCACGCGCGCCAGGACCGGCGAGACCGGGCCCGCCGGCGCTTCGAGCAACGCGCGGCGCGGTTGCAGCGCGGCCAGGAACAGCGTGTCAGGGAGCGCCAGGCGCGCGCCTCGGTACCGGCGAGCAGGCCCCCGAGTGGCGTGACCTCTTCCACCGCGCCAACCGGCGAGGCGGCCAACACCTCCCCGGTTCAGGCAGCCATCGAGCGGGTCAGGGCGCAGAAGGCAGCGGCGGCCGATGCTGCGCTCAAGCAGGCGAAAATCGCCGTGGCCATGAGCCGGGCGCAACTGAACAAATCCCTCAAGGCTTTCGGCTCACCACCCACGGCAGACCAACACGCGCGGTTGATGCAGCTCTCCAGCGAGCATCAACGCGCGGAAGCTCACTTGCAGCGCCTGCTCGGCTCGACTCCATGACAAGGAACCGCTCGCCCCATGAACGCCGTTAAACGCCTGGAAATCTTTCGCCGGTTGCACGAGGACAACCCGAATCCGCAAACCGAACTGGCTTACACCTCCCCGTTCGAGTTGCTGATCGCCGTGATTCTGTCGGCGCAGTCCACGGATGTAGGGGTCAACAAGGCGACGGCACGCCTGTATCCAGTGGCCAATACGCCGGCCGCTATTCATGCGCTGGGTGTCGAAGGGCTGTCGGATTACATCAAGACCATTGGCCTGTACAACAGCAAGGCCCGCAACGTGATTGAAACCTGTCGCCTGTTGGTCGAGTTGCACGGCGGCGAGGTGCCGCAAACCCGCGAAGCGCTCGAGGCGTTGCCAGGGGTAGGCCGCAAGACCGCCAACGTGGTGCTCAATACCGCCTTCCGCCAACCAACGATGGCCGTGGACACGCATATTTTCCGGGTCAGTAACCGGACCGGCATTGCCCCCGGCAAAAACGTGCTGGAGGTGGAGCGCAAGCTGATGAAGTTCGTGCCCAAGGCCTATTTGCTCGACTCCCATCATTGGCTGATTCTGCACGGTCGGTACGTTTGCCAGGCCCGCAAGCCACGGTGCGGCAGCTGTCGCATCGAGGACTTGTGCGAATACAAGCTCAAGACCAGCGATGATTGACGGCGCCTAACGAAACAGTGCTTGTCGATTGAAAAAATCTTTTTTACCGGACAGGGGATTGCCGCTATAAGGAGCGCCAAGGGCATTTGAGCCTGGAGCCGAGTATGAGCACCGATAAAGAAGAGCTGGAAGGGGAAGACGACTTTGTCGTTGCGGATGGCGATGAACAAGAAGCGCCTGTCGAGGTGGCCAAGACCAACCTGAGCAAGCGTCGCACCATCGACAACATGCTTGAAGAACGGCGATTGCAGAAGCAGCTCGCCGACTACGATTTCGATCTGTAGCGCCTGAAGCCTCCCTGACGGAGGCTTTTTCATGGGCGCAGGTCAGACCAACCCGTTGCGTTGCGCCAGTTCGATAAGGTCCACCAATGACCGCGCATTGAGTTTCAACAGCAGGCGCGTCTTGTAGGTGCTGACCGTCTTGTTGCTCAGGCACATGCCTTCGGCGATCTCCTTGTTCGATCGCCCCTGAGCCAGTTGCTGCAATACCATCATTTCCCTGCCCGACAGACGCTGCACAAGGTCGGCCTCGGTGGCGCTGCCGGTGCTGGTGCGCACAGGATGCAGCGCCTGGCTTGGGAAGTAGCTGTAGCCGGACAGCACCGCCTTGATGGCACTGAGCAGTTCGGTGAGATCCTGCTGCTTGCAGACATAACCCGCTGCCCCCGCCTGCATGCAGCGCATCGAAAAATACCCCGGCGCCTGGGATGTCAGCACCAGCACCCGCATGGGCGATGGACCGGACGTCAAACAGATGATGACTTCGAGACCGTCGAGCCGAGGGATGCCGATGTCCAGGATGATGATATCCGGCTCGTGCTCACGGGCCAGTTGCAAGGCGTCCACTCCGTTGTCCGTCTCCGCGATGACGCTGTAGCCGTGACGTTCCATCAACAAGCGAACCGCCAGGCGTATTACAGGATGATCGTCCACGATCAATACTTTATTCATGGAAAAATCCAACTTTCACTGTTTCGAATTTTAAGAGCCCGCACAATAGCCTAGTCATCCAATACTTTGCATTGCACACTACCCCAAGAACATCTGAGCGAGTTCATGACTACATACATCAGAGACTTTTCCTACAAACCCCTTGTAATCTGAATTATTTTTTTCATTTCGCGTCCTTGGGTTGCAAGGCCCTCGCGCTCCTGCCAGAGAAACATTACACACTTAACGTCTTCGCTTCAATTAAGCATTGCCAACAAGGCGCTATTACCTGATTCCAGCTGTATCGACAGCGCCCGCGCCTCAGTTAACCGAAAGCTAGCCAAAAGCCAGCTAATACCTGCGTGACGTTTCTTGCACGCCTCTTGCGATAAACGAAACAAACACACAAAAACAAACTGTTTAAAAATTTGTACTTGCAAGCCCTCGAAAAAAATAATTATCCACTCAACTTGCGCAGCGCCGATATATAGCCTCGACCGTGCATGAGCGTTTTCACAGCGGACGATTGTCGTCCAAGCGAGATTATTATGTCGAGAGTCATGGATGATACCCATTCCCCCTTAAAACTCATTGCAATCTTCGGCGGCTTGATTGAATCTTCCGCGCTGGCCATCCTGCCGTTTCTGGAAGGTGATGATCGCACTCACTACACCTGGTTCCTGGTTGGCTTTCCGCCGTTCCTGGCGCTGATGTTCTTTCTAACCCTCAATTTCAATCACCAGACCTTGTACACCCCCCAGGAAAAGGCCGACGCAGAGCATGGCCCTTCCGGCCCTGCCGCGGCCGAGGTCAGTCAGGCGGCGCGGCACGTGCAGCGCATGCTGCATGCCATGCGGCAGAACCCGCCGATCGCCATCGCCGGCGGGTTCATCACCACCTGGGACATTCGCTTCATTGAGATGGACAGCAAGAATATCGAACACCAGGTGCTGGAACTGGGCGATTCGCTGGTGGCTGACCTGAAGCTATCGGACCGGCCCAATCGCTGGGTCATTGTCGTCTCGGAGAGCGCCCTGGACTTGCGTGTGCGCACGCTGATCGGCGGCCAACTGCGTGAGCAGCTCAAGGATGTGGACTGCGCCCTGGGGTTCATGGACCTCGACCAGTTGAACCTGTTGCCCATGCACTGAGCGCCGCCTCGATGAAACAACGGCCAAAAAAAATCCGCTGACCTTGCCAGCGGATTTTTTCATGAGAGCGTAGTCGCCCGTCGATCAGAACAGTTTGCGGCCCTTGTTGGCTGCAATGCGCATGCGCAGGGCATTGAGCTTGATGAAACCTGCAGCGTCCGCCTGGTTGTAAGCGCCGCCGTCTTCCTCGAAGGTGGCGATGTTGGCGTCGAACAGCGAATCGTCCGACTTGCGGCCCGTGACGATGACGTTGCCTTTATACAGCTTCAGGCGCACCACGCCATTCACGTTGGCCTGGGAAGCGTCGATCATCTGTTGCAGCATCAGGCGCTCGGGGCTCCACCAGTAGCCGGTGTAGATCAGGCTGGCGTACTTGGCCATCAACTCGTCTTTGAGGTGCGCCACTTCGGGGTCCAGCGTGATCGATTCGATCGCGCGGTGGGCGCGCAGCATGATGGTGCCGCCGGGCGTCTCGTAGCAGCCGCGGGACTTCATGCCAACGTAGCGGTTTTCGACGATGTCCAGGCGGCCCACACCGTTTTCGCCGCCAATGCGGTTCAGGGTGGCCAGCACGGTGGCCGGCGACATTTCGACGCCGTCCAGCGCGGTGATGTCACCGTTGCGGTAGGTCAGCTCCAGATAAGTCGGGGTGTCGGGCGCTTTTTCCGGGGACACGGTCCAACGCCACATGTCTTCTTCGTGCTCGGTCCAGGTGTCTTCCAGCACGCCGCCCTCGTAGGAAATGTGCAGGAGGTTGGCGTCCATCGAGTAAGGCGACTTCTTCTTGCCGTGCCGCTCGATCGGAATGTTGTGCTTCTCGGCGTAGTCCATCAGTTTTTCACGCGAGAGCAGGTCCCACTCGCGCCAGGGTGCGATGACCTTGACACCTGGCTTGAGCGCGTAGGCACCCAGTTCGAAGCGCACCTGATCGTTGCCCTTGCCGGTCGCGCCATGGGAAATGGCATCGGCGCCGGTTTCGTTGGCAATTTCGATCAGGCGCTTGGCGATCAGCGGACGCGCGATGGACGTGCCCAGCAGGTACTCGCCTTCGTAGACGGTGTTGGCACGGAACATCGGGTAAACGTAGTCACGCACGAATTCTTCGCGCAGGTCATCGATGTAGATTTCCTTCACGCCCATGGCTTGCGCCTTGGCGCGCGCCGGTTCGACTTCCTCGCCCTGTCCCAGGTCGGCGGTGAAGGTCACCACTTCGCAGTTATATGTGTCCTGCAGCCACTTGAGGATCACCGAAGTGTCCAGGCCGCCGGAATACGCCAGAACGACCTTGTTTACGTCCGCCATGCCATCACTCCACGGGTTCTACGGAAAGCCGTTGATTCTACCGCTCATGGCTATGGATTTACAGTAGCGCGACACCTCTGGATGGCCAAGCGACAAATCTGCTACTGAAATACTGGCACCGGTTGCTTACGACGCGGTGCCAGGTTTCGCCGCCGAGGCACCGGGCGCGGCGCTGGTGGCAGGCTGAGGCGTGGTGGCCGGCGCCGGCGCAGGGGCAACAGGAGCTGCGGGCGGCGCTGCAGGCGCGCCACGCTCGAGTTGAATGTTGACGCGTCGATTCTGCGCCCGATGGGCAGCGGTGTCGTTGGGAACCAACGGATAGCGCTCGCCGTGGAAGCGCATCGTGATCTGCGCTTCGGGCACGCCGCCAGCCTTGAGGTAGTCCATGACCGCCAGCGCACGCCGACGTGACAGGTCACGGTTGTTCAAACGATTACCGCTGTTGTCGGAGTGGCCGTCGAGCTCGACCTGGTTCACGGTCGGATCGGCTTTCATATAGGCCAACACCTTGTCGAGCCGCGCCCGGCCGGCGGCGTCCAGTTCGATGCCGCGTGGAAAACTGATCTGGGTCAGGCGCACCTGCTCGTAGTTCATCGGCAGCAGCTTGGCGGTGCACGCCTGAAATTCACTGTAGGACTTGGCAAAATTGACCGGCAGCAGGCGCACTTCGGTCGCCCCCCCGACCTCGCCGGACGCACTGCGCACCACCGAGCTGCGGCCTTCCAGCAGGCCGCTGAGCAGCCCGCTGGCCTGGCCTTGCGAACTGGTCAACAGCGTCTCGTCGCCACTCAAGCGCACCGAGCCCAGGTTGATATCGCCGCGTCCCGGCTGCCAGGCGGCAGCGGCGGCCAGCAGGGTCGCCGAGCCACGACCCAGCGCGCCGCTGCTGCCCTTGAGCTGGAACACCGGTTTTTCGCCCGCACGGCGCAGGAATTCACCGCTGCCAAACTGGTTGATGGACTGGCTGAGCCGGCACTCGAACTGATCGCCCGCGACCGTCCACTCGACATTCTCCAGACGTGTCTGGAATGTCATCGCCATGGCCGGCAGGCTGGCGAACATACTGAGCAAGATGAGATAACGCTGGCGCACGGCGGGCTCCACAGGTTTCACGAGACACTTTCTGGGTATCGGTCGGCCCTGTCGAAACTTGATAGCGAGTGCCGCGACCGGTCTTTTCCGGTAGCATTCCCCCGAGTTCGAACCGCCTGGAATCCGCTAATGTCCGACCGCCTGACCCTATTGCGCCCCGATGACTGGCACATCCATCTCCGTGATGGTGCTGTGCTGCCGCATACCGTGGCCGATGTCGCGCGCACCTTCGCCCGTGCGATCGTGATGCCGAACCTGGTGCCCCCCGTGCGCACCGCCGACGATGCCCAGGCCTACCGCCAGCGCATCCTGCAGGCCCGGCCGGGCGGCAGCGCCTTCGAGCCCTTGATGACCCTGTACCTCACCGACCGTACTTCGGCCGACGACATTCGTGCGGCCAAGGCCAGCGGCATCGTCCACGGGGCCAAGATGTATCCGGCCGGCGCCACCACCAACTCCGACTCGGGTGTGACCCACCTGGACAACATCAGTGCGGCGCTGGAAGCCATGGCCGAAGTCGGGCTGCCGCTGCTGGTGCACGGCGAAGTGACGCGCAGCGAAGTCGACGTGTTCGATCGCGAGAAACTGTTCATCGATGAACACATGCGCCGGGTCGTGGAGCGTTACCCCACCCTGAAGGTAGTGTTCGAGCACATCACCACGGCCGATGCCGTGCAATTCGTCAATGAAGCGCCCGCCACGGTGGCGGCCACCATCACTGCGCAGCACTTGCTGTACAACCGCAACCACATGCTGGTGGGAGGCATCCGGCCGCACTTCTATTGCCTGCCTATCCTCAAGCGCAACGTGCATCAGGTTGCCCTGCTCGATGCCGCCACCAGCGGCAGCAGCAAGTTCTTCCTGGGCACCGACTCTGCGCCCCACGCCCAGCACGCCAAGGAAGCGGCCTGCGGTTGCGCGGGCTGCTACACCGCCTACGCGGCGATCGAGCTGTATGCCGAAGCCTTCGAGCAACGCAATGCGCTGGACAAGCTGGAAGGTTTCGCCAGCCTGCATGGCCCGGCGTTCTATGGCCTGCCGGTAAACACCGACACCATCACCCTGGTTCGTGAAGAATGGACCGCCCCCCATAGCCTGCCTTTCGGCGAGCAATCCGTGATCCCGCTGCGCGCCGGTGAAAAACTGCGCTGGCGTCTGCTGGAGCAACCTGCGTGAGTGAAGATTTGTACGACGAAGACCAGGAAAACGGCGGCGGTACAGGCTCGCGTCACCCGATGGCAGCGCGCTTTCGTGGCTACCTGCCGGTGGTCGTCGACGTCGAGACCGGCGGGTTCAACAGTGCGACCGACGCGCTGCTGGAAATTGCCGCTACCACCATCGGCATGGACGAGAAAGGCTTCGTCTTCCCTGACCACACCTATTTCTTCCGCGTGGAGCCTTTCGAGGGTGCCAACGTCGAAGCGGCGGCGCTGGAATTCACCGGCATCAAGCTCGACCACCCGCTGCGCATGGCCGTGAGCGAAGAAAGCGCGTTGACCGAGATTTTCCGCGGCATCCGCAAGGCGCTCAAGGCCAACGGCTGCAAGCGTGCGATCCTGGTTGGCCATAACAGCAGCTTTGATCTGGGTTTTCTCAATGCTGCGGTGGCGCGCACGGAGATGAAACGCAATCCGTTCCACCCGTTCTCGAGCTTCGACACCGCGACCCTGGCAGGCCTGGCCTACGGGCAGACGGTGCTGGCGAAAGCCTGTCACGCGGCCGACATCGACTTTGACGGGCGCGAGGCTCATTCGGCGCGCTACGACACGGAAAAGACTGCCGAACTGTTCTGCGGAATCGTCAACCGCTGGAAACAGATGGGCGGCTGGCAGGATTTCGGCGACTGATCCTCTTGCCGGTCTGACCCTAACCCCCGGAGCCTGAAAGCCCGGGGGTTTGTGTTTCTGCCCTGACCGTTCGTCGCAGGCGAGCGATCGACCCCGTTCTCACTTTGACACGCATTCTCATTACCATTAGGATCTGCCTCATCGAGTCTTCACGAGACGGTCAGCCCTTATGTATGTATGTCTTTGCCAAGGTGTCACCGATGGACAGATCCGCGAAGCCATTTACGAAGGCTGCTGCAGCTATCGCGATGTGCGCGAGACCCTCGGCGTAGCCAGTCAATGCGGCAAATGTGCCTGCCTGGCCAAGCAAGTGGTGCGTGAGACACTGACTTCCTTGCAAACGACCCAGTCCGCCCTCGCCTATCCGGCTGAATTTACGGCGGCCTGAATACCCTCTTTACAAGAACCGGACCTCGCGTCCGGTTTTTTTATGCCTCAATTACAACGACTTACGAACAAACGCGGAACCTAGTCATTCTTATTCCGATTTAATTTCACTTACTATTCAACTACTTAGGTTTGACAGCCCCCGTTTGCAGGCTCAGACTTCGCCTATTAATCACTTTCAGCACGGGCAGGCTTCAACCATGAAAGGCGACGTCAGCGTCATCCAGCACCTCAATCGAGTCCTTGGCAACGAACTGGTTGCCATCAATCAGTACTTCCTGCATGCGCGCATGTATGAGGACTGGGGTTTGAACCGGCTTGGCAAACATGAGTACAAGGACTCCATCGACGCGATGAAGTACGCGGACAAGCTGATCAAGCGCGTCCTGTTTCTCGAAGGCCTGCCGAACCTGCAGGAACTGGGCAAGATCCTGATCGGCGAGCACACCCAGGAAATGCTCGAGTGCGACCTGAGGATCGAGCAGAAGGGCCTTCTGGACCTCAAGACGGCCATTGCCCACTGCGAAACTGTCGGTGACTTCGGCAGCCGCGAGATGCTCGAAGACATTCTGGAAGGCAAGGAAGAGCACATCGACTGGCTGGAGACCCAATTGGGCCTGATCGTCAAAATCGGTATCGAAAACTATCTGCAGTCCGGGATGGGCGAAGAGAGTTAAGCAGTACCCTGACCCTGCCCGAATCAAAAAAGCCCCGCTGGCATGCCAGCGGGGCTTTTTCGTGGAGCAGCAGGTCACATCAAGCGCTGGCGTTGTTCTCAGCCGCCTTGGCCTTCTCGGCGGCCTGCTTGATCATTGTCTGCAGTTCGCCGTTGGCGGCCAGTTCTGCAACGATGTCGCTGCCGCCGACCAGTTCGCCGCCGACCCACAGTTGCGGGAAGGTAGGCCAGTTGGCGTATTTCGGCAGGTTGGCGCGAATTTCAGGGTTCTGCAAAATATCGACGTAGGCGAACTTCTCGCCGCAGGCCATCACCGACTGTGACGCCTTGGCCGAAAAACCGCACTGTGGCGCGTTTGGCGACCCTTTCATGTAAAGCAGAATGGTGTTGTTGGCAATCTGCTCTTTGATTGTTTCGATGATATCCATGTAACACCTCGGCTAGACTTTCCGACAGTCGTCGGCACGGTCGCGCATTGTAACGGAAACCCTGATCCTGTGCTTGACCCGTGGCCAATGACTCAGCTGATTGGCACGATCGTCGACGGGTCCTGGCGCTGGATCTCCAGCACGGTTTCGATCTCTTCCTGGGCGACATGCACGCCGGTCAGGTCACCGATCAGCTTCCAATGCTCGTCGATACCCGTGCTGATGGTCGCCATGCGGTCAATCATGCGCTTGCCTGCCGCACGGGTCACTTCATCCTCGCTACGCAGGAGCTCGAAGGACATCGATGTCATCGATGCGGTGAGGTGCGTCAGGGTGCGAGCGGTCAGGCCCAGCAGCTCCATCAACATTTGTTCTTTCGATTCCATTCCCGAGACTCCCTGTAGCATGCAGAGAACATTTATACCGCAGGGCACGGGTTTAGGAAATGCTGCACCGGTGCAGCAGCATGAAACCCTTTGCAGCGCCCGCGACGTGTTCATTGTCTAGACCCCGATACCGGCACGAATGTTCGTGGAATCGCCAGGCGACCGCCTAAGGGTGGCGTCCGCGCTCAGGTCAGTGGTACAAAGAGCGTAGACCGCCCAATGGGCTGACACCGCCAACGCGTGCTGGCCGTTGTGGGGAGTTACATCTCGAAACCGCGATAAATCGTGGCCCCCAATGGTAACAGGCGACATTTCCTTATAGGATGGCGTCTTCCCCCTAATTTCGTCGCCCCGTGCGGCTTTCGCCGCAGGTCTCACTCGTTTTTCCGTGAAAACCAGATATTGAGCATCTGCGGTCCGTTGCAAAAGGTAGTCAATGATGAGCGCAAGGCACTTTCTCTCCCTGATGGATTGCACGCCCGAAGAGCTGGTCAGCGTCATTCGTCGAGGGATCGAGCTCAAAGACCTGCGTAACCGCGGTGTATTGTTCGAGCCCTTGAAAAACCGGGTGCTCGGGATGATTTTCGAAAAATCGTCGACCCGTACCCGCCTGTCCTTCGAAGCCGGCATGATCCAACTGGGTGGCCAGGCGATTTTTCTCTCGCCACGCGATACTCAACTGGGGCGTGGCGAATCGATCAGCGATTGCGCCATCGTCATGTCGAGCATGCTCGACGCGGTGATGATCCGCACCTTCGCCCATAGCAATCTCACCGAGTTCGCCGCCCATTCCAACGTACCGGTCATCAATGGCCTGTCCGATGACCTGCACCCGTGCCAACTGCTGGCCGACATGCAGACCTTCCTCGAACACCGTGGCGCGATCCAGGGCAAGACCGTGGCGTGGGTCGGCGACGGCAACAACATGTGCAACAGCTACATCGAGGCCGCGATCCAGTTCGACTTCCACCTGCGGGTAGCCTGCCCCGAAGGGTTCGAGCCGAACCCGGCATTCGTGGCCCAGGCCGGCGACCGCGTCACCATCGTGCGTGACCCCCGTGAAGCCGTGCGCGGCGCCCATCTGGTCAGCACCGACGTGTGGACCTCGATGGGGCAGGAAGACGAAACGGCGCGGCGCCTGGCGCTGTTCGCGCCGTTCCAGGTGACACGCGAGCTGCTCGACCTGGCCGCTGCCGATGTCCTGTTCATGCATTGCCTGCCGGCCCACCGGGGCGAGGAGATCAGCATGGACGTGCTCGACGACCCCCGCGCCGTGGCTTGGCACCAGGCCGAGAATCGGCTGCATGCGCAGAAGGCCCTGCTCGAATTCCTGGTTCAGCCAGCGTACCGTCCAGCATGAGCCAGCCCATCGTGCTCAATCTGCGCGACCTGGCCTGCGGCTACGGCCAGCAGAAAGTCGTCAGCCAGTTGAACCTGCACCTTAACGCTGGCGACATCGGCTGCCTGCTGGGGTCTTCCGGCTGTGGCAAAACTACCACACTGCGCGCCATTGCGGGCTTCGAGCCGGTGCATGAAGGCGAGATCCACCTGGGTGGGGAGCTCATCTCCAGGGCCGGCTTCACCCTCGCTCCGGAAAAACGACGCATTGGCATGGTGTTTCAGGACTACGCCCTGTTTCCGCACCTTACGGTTGCACAAAACATCGCCTTCGGCATCGGCAAGCACCCTCGGCAGGACAGCGTAGTTGCCGAGATGCTGCAGTTGGTCAAGCTCGACGGGCTGGGCAAGCGTTACCCGCACGAATTGTCCGGTGGGCAACAGCAGCGTGTGGCCCTGGCTCGCGCGCTGGCGCCAGAGCCGCAACTGCTGCTGCTCGACGAACCGTTCTCCAACCTCGACGTCGAACTGCGCCGGCGGCTGAGCCACGAAGTGCGCGACATTCTCAAGAGCCGCGGCACCAGCGCCATCCTGGTGACCCACGATCAGGAAGAAGCATTCGCCGTGAGCGATCACGTCGGGGTGTTCAACCAGGGTCGCCTTGAGCAATGGGATACGCCCTACAACCTCTACCATGAACCGGCGACGCCCTTTGTCGCCAGCTTCATCGGCCAGGGTTATTTCGTGCGCGGCCAGTTGTCGAGCCCCGACACCGTCAGCACCGAGCTGGGTGAGCTGCGCGGTAACCGAGCCTACGCCTGGCTGCCCGGCAGTTCAGTGGATGTGCTGCTGCGTCCGGACGACATCGTTCATGCCCCCGACAGCGCCCTCAAGGCGCGTATCGTCGGCAAGAGCTTCCAGGGCGCCTCCACCTTGTATCGCCTGCAGTTGGGCACGGGCAGCCAATTGGAAGCGGTCTTCCCCAGCCATATCGACTACGTGAGAGGCGATGATGTAGGTATCCGCGTGGCAGCCGACCATTTGGTGCTGTTCGCTGCAGGCAGCGTCGCCGCCCAGCGACCGCTGTAGCGACGCATCAGCGCGGCCTGCCTCTCAGGCCGCCTGCCCACTCAGACCCACAAATGACCGCTGGCGACCATCACCGCATGGCCGCCGATCTGCACGCGATCGCCTTCCAGGCGGCATAGCAGCTCTCCACCGCGGGCCGAGCATTGCCGGGCGGTCATGCGGGTCTTGCTCAGCCGTTTCGACCAGTAGGGAATCAAGCTGCAGTGCGTCGAACCGGTGACGGCATCTTCGGGAATGCCAATGGCCGGTGCGAAATAACGCGACACGAAGTCATGTTGCTCACCGCGGGCCGTGACGATCACCCCTGGCCATGGCAAGCGCGCCAGCGCGGTCATGTCCGGGGTGCAGTTTTTCACTGCCGCTTCCGACTCCAGCAACACGAACAACTCGGCTGCGCCAAGCACGTCCACCGCGGCTACGCCCAGGGCCCGTTCCACGTCCAGCGTGACACCCAACTGTTCGCTCGGTGGCAACGACGGGAAATCCAGCCACAGCCGTTCGTCCTCGCGCGTCACGCTCAGGGCGCCGGATTTGCTGGTGAACGTCAGTTGCTCGCGAGTCTCGCCATACTCCTGATACAGCACGAAAGCTGCCGCGAGCGTGGCATGCCCGCACAAGGGTACCTCGGTGGTGGGTGTGAACCAGCGGATGTGCCAAACCTTGCCCTCGCGCACCAGAAAGGCGGTTTCGGCCAGGTTGTGCTCGGCGGCAATCCGCTGCATGGTCGCTTCCGGCAACCATGACTCCAGGCGGTAGACCATGGCCGGGTTACCGGCGAACCGCTGACTGGTGAAAGCATCGACCTGGTGAAATTCAAGTTGCATGGGCACTCCTTATGCAGATAACAGGTAAAGCGAAATCAGGGTCGACCAATATCGGCGAAGCCGGCCTGGCAGTGCGCCTGCAGCACGGAGGCCGACAGCTCGACCTCCAGGCCGCGTCGACCGGCACTGACGAAGACACTGGCGAACCCTTGAGCACTGTTGTCGATGAACGTCCGCAAGCGTTTCTTTTGCCCCAGCGGGCTGATGCCCCCCAGTAGATAGCCGGTGGCCCGCTGCGCCGCAACGGGATCGGCCATCTCGCATTTCTTGACCCCGGCGGCCTGGGCCAGGCCCTTGAGGTCGAGCGTGCCCGCCACGGGTACCACGGCCACCAGCAACTCGCCCTTCTCACTGGCCGCCAGCAGCGTCTTGAACACACGCGCCGGTTCCAGGTGCAGTTTTTCGGCAGCCTCCAGGCCATAGGAGGCAGCCTTGGGATCATGTTCGTAACTGTGCACGCGATGTTCGGCGCGAGCTTTTTTAAGTAATTCAAGCGCGGGCGTCATGCGTAGGCTCCACGGCGCGTCGAAGACCACCGTCGACGCCTCTGGCGTATTAGCGCACACGTGTGCCCGCGATGCCAGATGGGCAACCGGGCGATTTTGCGGTCGCTGGCGGCGCAAATGACGACGAAACCCAGGCTGCCGGTCAGATAGTGGTTACCCGTTCACTTTCGACCTTTGACATATGCGTTTCTTGTCTATATTTTTTCGTTTGTGAATATTCCTCCCACGACCTTCAGTGTGCGGAGAAATACCACGGCGGCCGTGGGCGGGGACCCATCGCCGTTGAAAACGAGCGCAGCTACCAGCGCCAACAATAAAAAGATTGGGGTTCCACATGACGATTGCTCAGCAACAACCCACGCTTCGTGGCCAGTGCATCGCCGAATTTCTCGGTACTGCCTTGCTGATTTTTTTCGGGACCGGATGTGTCGCAGCGCTCAAGGTGGCGGGTGCCAGTTTCGGCCTTTGGGAAATCAGCATCATCTGGGGCGTTGGCGTCAGCATGGCGATTTACCTGACAGCCGGTGTGTCAGGTGCCCATCTCAATCCAGCGGTCAGTATTGCCCTGTGCGTTTTCGGCGGTTTCGAAAAACGCAAATTACCGTTCTATATCCTTGCCCAAGTGGCTGGCGCGTTCTGCTCTGCCGCCTTGGTGTACACGCTGTACAGCAGCCTTTTTTTCGATTACGAACAAGCCCATCACATGGTGCGCGGAAGCGTCGCCAGTCTGGAACTGTCCTCGGTGTTCTCCACCTACCCTCACCCGGCCCTGTCCATCGGCCAGGCGTTCCTGGTGGAAGTGATCATCACCGCCATACTGATGGGTGTGATCATGGCCTTGGGTGACGACACCAACGGCCTGCCGCGTGGCGCCATGGCGCCCTTGCTGGTTGGCCTGCTGATCGCCGTGATCGGCAGTGCAATGGGACCGTTGACGGGCTTTGCAATGAACCCGGCCCGGGACTTCGGTCCCAAGTTGATGACCTTTTTTGCGGGCTGGGGTGAAATAGCCTTCACCGGAGGTCGGGATATCCCCTACTTCCTGGTGCCGATTTTCGCCCCTATTCTTGGCGCCTGCCTGGGCGCGGCCGCTTACCGTGGGTTGATCGCCCGCCATTTGCCGAGCCCGGCAGTGGCGCCGGCACCCGCTCGTGAATCTGCTGCGGGCAAAGTCCAGGTCTCTTGAAGCCAGGCAGTCCCGTACCCCCTTTTATTCAGTGCAAGGCCATTGATATGACAGACCTCCAGAACAAGAACTACATCATTGCGCTCGACCAGGGCACCACCAGTTCGCGAGCGATCATTTTCGACCGCGACGCCAATGTGGTGGGTACATCCCAGCGCGAGTTCGTTCAGCATTACCCGCAAGCGGGCTGGGTCGAGCATGACCCGATGGAAATCTTCGCCACGCAGAGCGCGACCATGGTCGAAGCGCTGGCCCAGGCCGGCCTGAGCCACGATCAGGTGGCCGCCATCGGCATCACCAACCAGCGTGAGACCACAGTGGTCTGGGACAAGGTCAGCGGCCGCCCGATCTATAACGCCGTGGTGTGGCAATGCCGGCGCAGCACCGAGATCTGCCAGCAGCTCAAGCGCGATGGCCTGGAAGGCTACATCAAGGAAACCACGGGGCTGGTCATCGACCCGTACTTTTCCGGGACCAAACTGAAGTGGATTCTGGACAACGTCGAAGGCAGCCGCGAGCGCGCCCGTCGTGGCGAACTGTTGTTCGGCACGGTCGATAGCTGGCTGATCTGGAAATTCACCGGTGGCAAGACCCACGTCACCGATTACACCAACGCCTCGCGGACCATGCTGTTCAACATTCACAGCCTGGAGTGGGACGACAAGATGCTGGAGGTTCTGGACATCCCGCGCGAGATGCTTCCGCAAGTGAAATCGTCGTCCGAGGTCTACGGCCGCACCAAGAGCGGCATCGCGATCGCCGGTATCGCCGGTGACCAGCAGGCGGCCCTGTTCGGCCAGATGTGCGTGGAACCCGGGCAAGCCAAGAACACCTACGGCACCGGCTGCTTCCTGTTGATGAACACTGGCGACAAGGCGGTGACCTCGGCCCACGGCATGCTCACCACCATCGCCTGCGGCCCGCGCGGCGAAGTCGCCTACGCCCTGGAAGGCGCCGTGTTCAATGGCGGTTCGACCGTGCAGTGGCTGCGCGACGAGCTGAAAATCGTCAACGACGCCCATGACACCGAATACTTCGCCAGCAAGGTCAAGGACAGCAACGGGGTCTACCTGGTGCCGGCGTTCACCGGCCTGGGCGCCCCCTACTGGGACCCCTACGCCCGTGGCGCGCTGTTCGGCCTGACCCGTGGCGTCAAGGTCGACCACATCATTCGTGCGGCACTGGAGTCGATCGCCTACCAGACGCGCGACGTGCTGGATGCCATGCAACAGGACTCCGGCGAGCGCCTGAGCGCGCTGCGCGTGGACGGCGGCGCGGTGGCCAACAACTTCCTGATGCAATTCCAGGCCGACATCCTCGGCACCCAGGTGGAGCGCCCGCAAATGCGTGAAACCACCGCACTGGGCGCAGCCTACCTGGCCGGCCTGGCCTGCGGTTTCTGGGGCAGCCTGGACGAACTGCGCGGCAAGGCGGTGATCGAGCGCGAGTTCGCCCCGCAACTGGCCGAGTCGGAGAAGGAACGGCTGTACGCCGGGTGGAAAAAAGCAGTCGACCGTACCCGCGACTGGGAACCCCACGAAAACGACCAGTAACACCCCGGCAGGCAGGTGCACGCACCTGCCTGCCGCTTCTCCCCCGCTCGACCCGCCCCTGCGCCACGCGCCTGCCGCAACCCGAAAAATGCCCGCACTCGACTTGTGGAGGATAGACAAGCGACCTCGGCGCGCCCAATGATAGGCCCACAAAAACAACACGACGTGGGTCTGGCCAATGAACATTCTCTACGACGAGCGTGTGGACGGTGCCCTGCATCGGGTCGACAAACAGCAACTGGTGCACCTACTGCGCGAACAGTTGCCCGATCTCACCCTGTTGCATCGCCCCGAAGAACTGCGCCCCTACGAATGCGACGGGCTGAGTGCCTACCGCAGCACCCCTTTGCTGGTGGTCCTGCCCGAACGCCTGGAACAGGTAGAACACCTGCTGCGCCTGTGTCATGAACTCCGCGTGCCCGTGGTCGCACGTGGCGCCGGTACCGGCTTGTCCGGCGGTGCTCTGCCGCTGGAGCAGGGAGTCCTGCTGGTCATGGCCCGCTTCAAGCACATCCTCGACATCGACCCGCTGGCCCGCACTGCCCGTGTTCAGCCAGGGGTTCGCAACCTGGCCATCTCCCAGGCTGCCGCCTGCCATGGTCTGTACTACGCGCCAGACCCTTCTTCACAGATCGCCTGCTCGATCGGCGGCAACGTGGCGGAAAATGCCGGCGGCGTGCACTGTCTCAAATATGGCCTGACGGTACACAACGTGCTCAAGGTGGACATCCTCACGATCGAAGGTGAGCGCCTGGTATTGGGCGCCGACTCGCTGGACGCGCCCGGCCTGGACCTGCTGGCACTGTTCACAGGGTCCGAAGGGCTGTTGGGCATCATCACCGAAGTGACCGTCAAGCTGTTGCCCAGGCCGCAAGTCGCCCGTGTGTTACTGGCCAGCTTCGACAGCGTCGAGAAGGCAGGCCGTGCCGTGGCGGACATCGTTGCGGCCGGCATCATCCCCGGCGGTCTGGAGATGATGGACAACCTGGCCATTCGCGCGGCCGAAGCCTTTATCCACGCCGGCTACCCGGTCGATGCACAAGCGATTCTGTTATGCGAACTCGATGGGGTGGAAGCCGATGTCCACGACGACTGCCTGCGCGTGCACGCGGTCATGCGCGCTGCCGGCGCCACCGAGGTGCGCCAGGCCAGCGACGAAACCGAACGGCTGAAGTTCTGGGCCGGGCGCAAGAATGCATTTCCGGCGGTGGGGCGCCTGTCGCCCGACTACTACTGCATGGATGGCACCATTCCACGCCGCGCCTTGCCCGCCGTATTGAAAGGCATTGGCGAACTGTCGGCCCATTACCAGCTGCAGGTGGCCAATGTTTTCCACGCGGGTGACGGCAACATGCACCCGCTGATCCTGTTCGACGCCAATCGGCCGGGGGAACTGCAGCGCGCCGAAGCGCTGGGCGGCAAGATCCTCGAGCTGTGCGTGGCGGTGGGCGGCAGCATCACCGGTGAACACGGTGTGGGTCGGGAGAAAATCAACCAGATGTGCGCCCAGTTCAATCACGACGAACTGACGCTGTTTCATGCCGTGAAGGCCGCGTTCGATCCCCTCGGCCTGCTCAACCCCGGCAAGAATATTCCGACCCTGCAACGCTGCGCCGAATTCGGCGCCATGCACATACACCACGGGCAACTGCCCTTCCCTGACCTGGAGCGTTTCTGATGGTTGCCCGCGATGTCGATGCCAGCGGCGACTTGCTGGATCGGGTCAATGCGGCGATCGCCGCTCGTCAGCCCCTGCTGATCAGTGGCGGCGGGACCAAGGCGTTTCTCGGTCGGCCAGTCGAAGGGCAGCGACTCGATACCCGCATGCATCGCGGGGTGGTCAGTTACGACCCGACCGAATTGGTGATCACCGCGCGCGCCGGCACGCCCTTGCTGGAGCTGCAGGCGATGGTCGCCGAACACGGGCAGATGCTTCCCTTCGAGCCACCCGCGCATGGCGAGGGCGCGACGCTTGGTGGCATGGTCGCCAGCGGCTTGAGCGGGCCGCGTCGGCCGTGGGCCGGCGCGGTACGCGACTACGTGCTGGGCACGCGGCTGATCACCGGCGAGGGCAAGCACGTGCGCCTCGGCGGCGAGGTGATGAAGAACGTTGCCGGTTATGACGTCTCGCGCCTGCTGGCCGGCAGTTTCGGCAGCCTGGGGGTACTGACCGAGGTGTCGCTGAAAGTGCTGCCTCGGCCACGCGCCTGCCTGAGCCTGAAAATGGCCGCGAGCGCCGAGCAGGCGCTGCGCACCCTGGCCGAATGGGGCCAGCAACCGCTGCCGATCAGCGCAGCCTGCCACCTCCAGGGATGGCTATACCTGCGCCTGGAAGGGGGCGAAGGCTCCGTCACCGCCGCGCATCAGCGGATCGGCGGCGAACCACTGGACAACGCGTGGTGGGAGGCGCTCAACGAGCAGCGGCTGGCCTTCTTCAACGATCCTCGACCGCTGTGGCGCCTGTCCTTGCCCAATAACACTGCACCGCTGACGCTGGTCGGCGAGCAACTGTTGGATTGGGGCGGCGCGCAGCGCTGGGTGAAAACCGCGCAACAGCACCATTCGATCCGCCAGGTGTGCGCGGCCGCCGGCGGCCATGCCACCTGCTACACCCCCGGGGTCACGGACCTACCCTTCGAACCGCTGGCACCGGCCCTGTTGCGTTATCACCGCCAGCTCAAGGCCCGGTTCGACCCCCATGGCATTTTCAACCCTGGCCGCCTGTATCCGGAGTATTGACCCATGCAGACCGATCTCAGCGAACAGGCTCGTCAATTGCCACGTGCCGAGGAGGCCGAACGAATTCTGCGCAGTTGCGTGCACTGTGGCTTCTGCAATGCCACCTGCCCGACCTATCAGTTGCTCGGCGACGAACTCGACGGCCCGCGCGGCCGTATCTACCTGATCAAGCAAGTCATGGAAGGCCAACCGGTCACGGTCACCACCCAGCAGCACCTGGACCGTTGCCTGAGCTGCCGGAACTGCGAAACCACCTGCCCTTCCGGAGTCGACTATCACCACCTGCTGGACATCGGCCGTGCGGTGGTCGATCAGGCCGTGCCGCGCCCGCGCGCGCAGCGTTGGCTGCGCAGTGGAGTGCGCCACTGGGTCGCCGATCCCGCGCTGTTCAAGGCGCTGTTGGGGCTAGGCCGGTTTTTGCGGCCGCTGCTGCCGGCCAGCGTGCGGGAGAAACTGCCGCGTCAGGTCCATCCTGCCGGCCTTCGTCCTGCCAATCGGCATGCCAGGCACATGCTGATCCTTGAAGGCTGCGTGCAGCCCGGCCTGTCGCCCAACACCAACGCGGCGGCAGCGCGAGTGCTCGACCGCCTGGGCATCTCGGTCAGGGCGGTCAGCCAAGCTGGCTGCTGCGGCGCCGTCGCCTATCACCTCGACGACCAGGCCCGGGGGCTGCAACGGGCTCGGCGCAATATCGATGCGTGGTGGCCGGCGATTGAAGCCGGTGCGCAAGCGATCGTGCTGACGGCCAGTGGCTGCGGGGCTTTCATCAAAGACTACGGGCACCTGCTGCGCGATGATCCGCACTATGCCGAAAAGGCCCGGCGGGTCAGCCAGATGGCCCGCGACCTGGTAGAAGTACTGCGGGCCGAGCCGCTGCAGCACATCGCGGTGAACAGCCCGCTGCGCGTGGCGTTCCACTGCCCCTGTACGTTGCAGCACGCACAGAAACTGACCGGCGCGACCGAAGCGCTGTTGCGGCAAATCGGTTTCCACTTGACTGAAGTGCCTGAAAGCCATCTATGCTGCGGGTCGGCCGGGACCTATTCGATCACTCAGCCCCACCTGGCCCGACAATTGCGCGAGCAAAAAATGAACGCTCTGGAGAGCGGCCACCCCGATGTCATTGCCACGGCCAACATCGGTTGCCAGGCCCATCTCGACGGCGTCGGCCGCACACCGGTCCGGCACTGGATCGAGTTGCTCGACCAGGCCCTCGCCTCTGATCCGCTCACCCACTGAATCAAGGAGACAGCCCCATGCAAAGCAAAGCCATTCTCGGTCATCAGGAAGTCACTCGGATCATGGCCGCCGCCCGTGCCGAAGCACTGAGCAACGGCTGGGCAGTCGGCATCGCCATCGTCGACGACGGCGGGCACCTGTTGGCCTTCGAGCGTCTCGACAACGCAGCCGCCACCACGGTGTATATCGCCACCGGCAAGGCGCGCACCTCGGCATTGGGCCGCCGTGAATCCGGGGCCTACGAGGAGATCGTCAATGAGGGTCGCACTGCGTTCCTGTCGGCGGACTTTCTGACCTGCCTGGAAGGCGCGGTGCCGCTGCGCCATGACGGCCACGTCATTGGCGCGATCGGGGTGTCCGGGGTCAAATCCAGCGACGACCTGCAGATCGCCAAGGCTGGCGCAGCGGCATTGGCCTGACAGGAGAGCACGAGCATGAGTACACGCATGAAATGTCAGCGCTTGCAGGTCGACCGTGCCCTGTACCGCTTCATCGAGGATGAAGTGCTGCCCGGCACCGGGATCGAGGCCGAAGCCTTCTGGACCGGTTTCGACGCCCTGGTCCATGAACTGGCACCGCACAACCGCCTGCTGCTGGCAGAGCGTGACCGCCTGCAACAGGCGCTGGATGACTGGCACCGCGGGCATCCCGGCCCGATCGAGGACCCGGCGGCCTATAAAGCGTTCCTGCGCACGATCGGTTACCTGGTCGATGTACCGGACCGCGTGCAGATCGACACGGCCAACGTCGACACGGAAATCGCCCTGCAGGCCGGGCCGCAGTTGGTCGTGCCCGCGACCAACGCCCGCTACGCGCTGAACGCCGCCAACGCGCGCTGGGGCTCGCTGTACGATGCCTTGTACGGCACCGACGCCATCGCCGAGGCCGGCGGGGCTGAGCGGGGCCAGGCCTACAACCCGCAGCGCGGTACCCGGGTCGTCGCTTTCGTCCGTGACTTCCTGGACCAGAGCGTACCGCTGGCCGGCGCTTCGCACAGCGATGCCATCGCCTATCAGGTGGTGGACGGTCAGTTGAGCATCGGCCTGGGCGACGGCAGCAAGACGCGCCTGGCGGACCCGGCCCAGTTCATCGGTTACCAAGGCCCGGACAACCAGCCGCGCGCCGTGCTGCTCAAGCACCATGGCCTGCACCTGGACCTGCAATTCGACCCGGCCTCGACCATCGGCCGCAGCGATGCCGCCGGGATAAGCGACGTGGTGTTGGAAGCTGCGCTGTCGACCATCATCGACTGTGAAGACTCGGTGGCAGCGGTCGACGCGGCGGACAAGATTCAGGTCTACCGCAACTGGCTGGGCCTGATGCGCGGCGACCTCAGTGAATCGCTGGACAAGCAGGGGCAGCGCATCGTGCGTACGCTCAACCCGGACCGCGACTACACCGCAGCCGATGGCAGCCGCCTGAGCCTGCACGGCCGCTCGCTGCTGTTGATCCGCAACGTCGGGCATTTGATGACCAACCCGGCGATTCTCGATGGTGAAGACCGGGAGATCCCGGAAGGCATTCTCGATGGCGTGATCACCAGCCTGATCGCACTGTACGACCTGGAACGGCGGGGCAACTCGCGCCAGGGCAGCGTCTACATCGTCAAACCGAAGATGCACGGCCCGGCCGAGGTCGCCTTCGCCGACACGTTGTTCGGGCGCATTGAGCAGTTACTGAAGTTGGCGCCGAACACCCTGAAAATCGGCATCATGGACGAGGAGAGGCGCACTTCGGTCAATCTCAAGGCCTGCATCGCGGCGGCCGCTTCGCGCGTGGCGTTCATCAACACCGGTTTCCTGGACCGCACTGGCGATGAGATCCACACCGCGCTGCACGCCGGGCCCATGCTGCGCAAAGGCGCTATGAAGGGTAGCGCCTGGATCAGCGCGTATGAACGCAACAACATGCTCACGGGCCTGGCCTGCGGGTTGCGCGGCAAGGCGCAGATCGGCAAAGGCATGTGGGCCATGCCGGACCTGATGGCCGACATGCTCGAACAGAAAATCGCCCATCCCCAGGCGGGCGCTACCACCGCCTGGGTGCCCTCGCCCACGGCCGCGACCCTGCATGCATTGCATTACCACCAGGTCGATGTCAGCCAGGTGCAACAGCAATTGGAGCAGATCGATGCTGCCAGCGAGGCCGACGCCCTGCTGGACAACTTGCTGACACTGCCGGTGGTTCGCGAAGCGAGCTGGAGCGAGGCTGAGATCCGCCAGGAAATCGACAACAATGCCCAAGGTCTGTTGGGTTACGTTGTGCGTTGGGTGGAACAGGGCGTGGGGTGCTCGAAGGTCCCGGACATTCACGATGTGGGCCTGATGGAGGACCGCGCGACGCTGCGCATCTCCAGCCAACACCTGGCCAACTGGATCACCCACGGGGTGGTCAGCGCCGAGCAGGTGCAGGAGACGCTGGAACGGATGGCCAAGGTGGTGGATCAACAAAACGCCGGCGACCCACATTATCGCCCCATGGCCGACGACTTCGCCACCTCGACGGCCTTCCAGGCCGCGTGTGACCTGGTCTTCAAAGGCGGCGAACAACCCAACGGCTACACCGAGCCGCTGCTGCACCGCTACCGACTGGCCTTCAAATCCCAGGTCGGTCACCACTGACCTGGCCGTCGCGCCCGCTGCTGCATCCCTGTAGCAGCTGGCGCAGCCTGCGTTGGCGCGCGCAGCGGGCCCGGGTTTTACCCTGACACACCACGGTGAATGGCCATCGCGGTCTGGCGCCCGCTGCTACAGGGGCCGTGTTGCCTGCCGTAGCCCGCTGCTACACCGCGCATCCCTGTAGCAGCTGGCGCAGCCTGCGTTGGCGCGCGCAG
>Ga0157371_10000310_pt1 | contig 63504 bp, 47 predicted proteins | sample C45metaG_FD_113462 | JGI IMG/M metagenome (GOLD analysis project Ga0157371, IMG submission 113462) | Corn rhizosphere microbial communities from Kellogg Biological Station, Michigan, USA - C4-5 metaG | ecosystem: Host-associated > Plants > Roots > Rhizosphere > Soil | place: USA: Michigan... | reverse complement strand
TTTTCGGCTTTGTCTGCGTTGGCGTACGCAACTGTAATATCGCCTTCTCTTCTTGGACAAATCTGATATGGAACGGAAACGTTATTCGCCAATTCAAATGCTTTTACAACTTCTAAAACCGAAGAACCTTTTCCTGTTCCGAGATTGTAAATATCTAGAACGGTTTCATTTTCTGAATTGATTAACTTTTTCAGCGCCGCAACGTGAGCTTTCGCCAGATCCACAACGTAGATATAATCGCGGACTGCAGTTCCGTCTTCTGTTGGATAATCGTCGCCCCAAATGCTTAATTTCTCTCTGATTCCCGCAGCCGTTTGAGTTACATAAGGAACCAAATTATTTGGAATTCCGGCTGGCAATTCGCCCAACAAAGCTGTGGGATGCGCGCCAATTGGATTAAAATACCTTAACAAAGTGACTCTTTTTTGATAGGCTCTGGAGAAATCTTTCAGGATATCCTCGCCCATTTGCTTGGTTTTCCCGTACGAAGATTCGGCTTCTTTGAGCGGTGTATTTTCGTCAATCGGCATTTCATCTGCTTGTCCGTAAACGGTGCAAGATGAACTGAAAATAAAATTAGAGATATTTCTTTGTGTGAATTCCTGAAGCACATTAATCAAAGAAAACAAATTGTTCTCATAATAATCCAAAGGTTTTACCATACTCTCTCCCACCGCTTTGGAAGCGGCGAAATTGATACAACCTTTGATGTTATGGGCGTCAAAAACCTGAGTCAGCAATTCTTTTCTTCTCAGATCGAAAGGATAAAAAATGGGTCTTTTGCCAGTGATTTCCTCGATATTATCAAGGATGAATTTTTCTGAATTTGATAAATCATCTACGATAATGACATCAAAATTGTTATTAATCAATTCTACAACTGTGTGTGAACCGATATAGCCGAGACCGCCTGTTACGAGTATGGACATAGTTTTTTATTAGTAATAAAAGTGAGTTAAAATTAATTATTATGTTTTCCTATTTCTTCTAGTTCGTAAAAACAATCTACTTTATACTTGGTTTTATGAACCAGATAAAGCAATCCAACTAATAACAAATAGACAATTGGCGTAAGAATGTAATCCTTATTAGAGCCATTGCCAAATTTTTTAGTAATAAAAATTGAGTCGAGAACACCAACAGTTAATGATAAAATAATTAAAGCAATGGTTATTCTAAAGGTTAATATTGCTATTTTATTTTTAATAATTAAAAATATTAAGGTTATAGATGATGTTATCGCTATTGCAATAATAAACAAAGAAAACGTTAAATCTTTAAGGTTAAAAAAGGCCTTCGTAGTAATCCTATTAGCCGACGCGAAATCGAACAAAATTGTCAAAAAGAATGTGATAGCCAGTATCAACCAATATACCAGTTTATATTTGAAAACCTTTTTTATTGCCATTATTTCTCGAAAAACTCCAATACAGAATCTGCAATATATTTCAGTTGCTCCTCATCCAGTTCTGTGTGCATTGGCAGAGAAATCACTTGATCTAGCAATTTGTCTGTATTGATAAAATCTGCAGGATTACTTTCCTGAAAATAAGCTTTTTGTTTTCTAAGCGCGACCGGATAATAAATCATCGCTGGGATTTCTTTCTCAGTCAAAAATTGTTGTAATTCGTTGCGTTTTCCGTTAATGATTCTCAAAGTATATTGATGAAAAACGTGTGTGGAATATTCGGCTCTTTTTGGCGTCAGGATGTTTTCGTTTCCTGCGAATGCTTCGTCGTAATAATCGGCTGCTTTTCTTCGCGCTTCATTATATGAATCTAAGTTGGGTAATTTTTTTCTAAGAATCGCCGCCTGAATGCTGTCCAATCTAGAGTTAACACCCACTTCGTCGTGGTAATAGCGCTCGTACATTCCGTGGTTCACTATTCCTCTCAGTCTGTGAGCTAACGCATCATCTTGAGTAAAAATAGCACCTCCGTCTCCGTAGCATCCTAAGTTCTTAGAAGGAAAAAATGAAGTTGTTCCAATCGTTCCCATTGTTCCGGATTTCTTTACAGTTCCGTCGGAAAATATAAAATCGGAACCAATGGCTTGCGCATTATCTTCGATCACGTACAAATTATGTTCTTTGGCGATTTTCAGAATTTCTTCCATATTACCACATTGTCCAAAAATATGAACTGGAATGATCGCCTTAGTTCTTGGAGTAATTGCTTTTTTGATTGCTTCTATATCAATCGTAAAAGTATCATAATCCACATCCACCAAAACTGATTTAAGTTTCAGTAAATGAATCACTTCCACCGTTGCCGCGAAAGTAAAATCTGCGGTAATCACTTCGTCACCTTCCTGAAGATCCAAAGCCATCAACGCAATTTGAAGTGCATCTGTTCCATTAGCACAAGGAATCACGTGTTTTACATCTAAATAAGCTTCCAAATCGGCTTGAAAAGATTTGACTTCCGGACCATTTATAAAAGCCGCAGAATCCATCACATTCAAAACTGCATTGTCTACTTCACTTTTAATTTTATAGTATTGGCTTTGTAAATCAACCATTTGGATTTTCTTCATAATCAAATATTTATCATTAAACTCCTCTGAAATCACGATGAACATTAGTATAAATAATTCTTTAAAGTGATTTCAAATGCAAAAACATTATTTTGTAAATTTACATTTATTTATCAGTTTAAAAAATCCAAATCATCAAAACGTGAGAAAAATCTTTACAATTTTGTCGGTCAGCTTTTCTTTGATAGCAACTGCTCAAACCGAATTAGTTTTTGTTTTCTTTAAAGATAAACCCAACAAAGCGGCATTTTATTCCAATCCATTATCAGAACTGAGCCAGAAATCTTTGGACAGAAGGACTAATCTTGGAATACCTTTGATTGATCAGGATGCGCCAATCGAACAGAGTTATATTCAAAATGTCAGAAATCTTGGTTTTACTGTAACTGATTATTCCAAATGGTTGAATGGCGTTGCTGTGAATGCAACTCAAGCTCAAATTCAGACCTTATCACAACAATCTTATGTAGATCACGTGGAAAGTTTTGTGAAAAATCCAAACGGTGGAATTAGAAAAGAGAAAATTGAAAAGTTCAAAGAGTTTAATTCTCAAAATGCTGACAAAAATGATTTAACGACTTTTAATTACGGAAACGGTCTAAGTCAGATTAATCAAATCAATGTTCGTGAACTTCACGTGGCAGGCTATACCGGAAACGGAATGACGATAGCTGTGATTGATACTGGTTTTCCAACTGTAAATACAGGAACTGCATACAAAAGACTACGGGACAACGGAAAAATCAAAGGTGGTTTTAATTTCATCAATAAAAGTACAGACATCTACAATACTTCTCTCAACACACACGGCGCTATTTGTATGGGCGCAATCGGTGGTTATATAGACAATCAATTTGTCGGTACTGCTCCTGATGCAGATTTTTATCTTTATGCTTCGGAAGACGCTTCGGAAGAGATCCCCGAGGAGGAATTATACTGGATTGAAGCAGCTGAAGAAGCTGACAGGAAAGGTGTAGACGTCATTTCTACTTCATTAGGTTACACCGAGTTTGATGACAGCCGATACGATTATACTTATGCAGATATGAATGGCACCACTTCTTTTATTGCCAGAGGTGCCCAAATTGCTACTGAAAAAGGGATTTTTGTAACTTTTGCAGCGGGAAATGACGGCAATAAACCATGGCATTACGTTTCTACTCCCGCTGATAATGCTAAAGTTTTTACAATTGGAGCAGTCACTAGCCAAGGTCAAGCTTCTTCATTTTCTTCTTTCGGACCTAATTCCGTTGGCGTTGTAAAACCAGATGGTGGAGCTAGGGGAACAGAAACTTACACCGTCTACGGAAATCAGGTGACACAAGCAAGCGGAACTTCTCTTGCCAATCCTGTTGCGGCTGGAGGTGTTGCTTGCCTTTTACAGTCTCTGCCCAAAAGTATTTCTCGTGAAGATATTAAAACTAAGTTGAGACAAAATGCATCTCTATATCCCAATCCAACGGCACAAATGGGAAATGGAATTCTGAATTTCTATAAAACTTATCAGACTTTAGGTTTAAAAGATATTGCTAAAACTGAAATCAAAATTTATCCAAATCCTGCGAAAGATTTCATCAATATAACTTCAGATAAAGCTTTGAAATATGTGGAAATTTATGATACTTTAGGAAGGTTAATTAAAACTGATTCTTCTAATAAGATCAATGTTTCTCAATTTTCTAAAGGAAACTATCTTCTTAAAATTAAAACTGATTCTGGAGATGTTATTGAGAAATTTATTAAAGAATAAATTCGATATTTGCCAAAATAAAACGGTCAATAGTATTCCTATTGACCGTTTTTATTTCTGAATGAATTGCTTAACCCATCGCTTTTTCATCCGTAAAAAATTGGAATGTTTCTTTTTTGTTAATGAGTTGAAGCGGATATAATTGTGGATTATATTCTCCATTCAAAACTTCGTTCAAAGCGTGTTTTTTGGTTTCGCCGAATGCTACGACCAAAATATTTTCAGCTTTGTTGATGATAGGCGCCGTCAAAGTGATTCGGTACATTTCCTGAGGTTTCAGATAATAGGCATCCACCCATTTTTTTGTTTCGTTCAAAATTGCTTCGCCTGGAAATAAAGAAGCGGTGTGACCATCGTCTCCCATTCCTAAAAGTACAAAGTCAAAAACACCTTCATCCCCTAAAACATTTCTGATTTGTTTTTCATATTCTTTCGCAAATTCTTCTGGCTCTACTCCATCTTTGTACATCGGAAAAATGTGATTTTGATTGACAGGAACCTGATTCAGCAATGTTTCGAAAGTCATCTTCGCATTGCTTTTATCATCGCCTAAAGAAACCCAGCGTTCATCAACCCAAAAGAAATAGACTTTGCTCCACTCAATTTTATTTGCGTATTCTTTGGTTGCTAACAATTTGAAAATCGCTTTGGGAGAAGAACCGCCACTTAAAGCAACTACAAATTTATCGTGTTTCTGAATCGATTTTTCTGACAGTTTTACAAATGTATCGGCAGATTTTTGATATAATTCGTCCAGATTATTAAATACTGTAATATTCATTTTCAATCATTAAAGTTTTAAACCCATTTGTGGCCTTGTCTCGCAACCAAAGCGTCGCTGCCTTCTGGCCCCCAACTTCCGGCTTGATAATTCGGGAAAGACAATTCTTTGTTATTTTCCCAATATTCCTGAATTGTTTTCACCACATCCCAAGCTTCCTCCACTTGGTCAGAACGCATAAATAAGGTTAAATCTCCCAAAAGAGCCTCCAAAAGAAGCGTTTCGTAAGCTTCCGGACTGTTTTCCTGGCATGCAAAATCATTGAAAACCATTTCTACAGGTTTCAAATCCAGAGAAAGTCCAGGTTTTTTGCTCATAAACATCAGCCTGATATCCATCGAAGGTTGAATATTGATAATCAAACTATTGGCATTTAATGGAGACGGACCATCTGAAAATGTAGAATGCGGAAGCGGTCTGAACTGGATGGTAATGTAGGAATGCTTTTTTTCCATTTTCTTTCCTGTCCGCACATAGAAAGGAACGTTTTGCCATCTTTCATTATCCAGATAAAACTTCATTGCGACAAACGTTTCTGTGTTAGAATCTGGGGCAATTCCGTTTTCTTGTCTATAACCTTTTTCCTCCACGCCATTTATCATTCCCGGACCGTATTGACCCCGGACTGCGTAATGGGCTACTTTGTCAGGTGTGATTCGTCGAATCGATTTCAGAACATCTACTTTTCTGTCGCGGATTTCGCCTGATTCCAGGGAAGCCGGCGGTTCCATCGCAACCATACAAAGAATCTGAAGCAAGTGATTCTGAACCATATCTTTCAAAGCGCCAGTCTGTTCGTAAAAAGCGCCCCGGCTTTCCACGCCGACTTCTTCAGCAACTGTAATCTGAATTGATTCGATATATTTTTGATTCCAAAGAGGTTCGAAAATTGAATTTCCAAATCTGAAAGCCAAAATATTCTGAACCGTTTCTTTGCCCAAATAATGGTCAATACGATAAATCTGTTCTTCTTCGAAAGTCTGCGACAACATTTTATTAAGCTCAATTGCAGACGCTTTGTTATGTCCAAATGGTTTCTCGATGATAATTCTGTCTTTCTCGGCATCCGAAGCTAAAAACGTATTTTTGATGTGATTGGAAATCGTTTCGATAAAATTGGGAGCAATGGACAGATAAAATAATCTATTCGCTCTGGTTCCGTAATCAATATCTAAAGTCTGTAATTTTTGACTAAGGTCTTGGTAAGATTGCTGCTCATCCAATTGATGTTGAAAGTAAGTCAAGTGCGACTCAAAACCCTTCCAATCTTCGGATGTCACGTCTTTTCGGGAAAACTCATTCAGATTTTCTTTGACATAATTTCTGAACTTTTCATCCGTATTTTCTGCTCTTCCCAAAGCGATGATGTTAAAACGCTCAGGCATTCTTCCATCAATGTATAAGTTATAAAATGCAGGAAATAATTTTCTTTTGGCTAAATCTCCGGTTGCACCAAAAATGATAATCGTAGTTGGTTGCAGGATTTTATTTTCACTCATTGTTTCCTGAATTTATTGATTTGAAGAATTCCAAGAAGTGTGAAAAGTTCCTTCTCTATCAACACGTTGGTAAGTATGCGCTCCGAAATAATCACGTTGCGCCTGCAACAAATTCACAGGAAGAGATTCTGTAGTATAAGCATCGAAATAGCCTAAAGCAGTTTGAAGTCCTAAACTTGAAATTCCATTTTCTACAGCGAAACTTGCGGTTTTTCTCAAGGATTTAACCTTAGATTTTACGATATTGGAAATCTCTTGATTCAGTAAAATATTAGATAAATTCGGGTCGGCAGAATATGCTGTGTAGAATTTCTCTAGCAGCACAGAACGAATGATACAGCCGCCTCTCCAGATTTTCACTACATCTTTCAATGGAATTTCAAATTGATATTCCGCAGATGCTTTTACCAATAATGCCAGACCTTGAGCATAACTGATCAATGTCGCTAGATACAAAGCATCACCAACTTCCTGGATAAATGATTCTACATTTTCCTGACTTGTAATTTCTTTTCCGGAATATAATTTTGAAGCCAAAATACGCTCATCTTTGTAAGCAGACAAGATTCTGGAAGTCACTGCAATATCAATTGTAGGAATAGAAACTCCGATTTCCATTGCCTGCTCGGAAGTCCATTTTCCGGTGCCTTTTGCGCCTGCTTTGTCTAAGATTTTATCAACCAAATAAGCATCGGTCAAATCATCTTTTTGCTGGAAAATATCTCTTGTGATTTCAATCAGGAAAGAATTCATTTCACCTTCATTCCATTTTTTGAAAACTTCGTAAAGTTGTTCGTTACTAAGATTCGCACCTTTTCTCAGCAGGTCATAAGCTTCGCTGATGAGTTGCATAATCGCATATTCGATGCCGTTGTGAACCATTTTCACATAGTTTCCAGCAGAACCTTTGCCCATATAAGCTGTACAAGCTTCGCCATCTACTTTTGCGGCAATCGCTTCCAACATTGGTTTCAGAAGTTTGAACGCTTCCAAATCTCCGCCAGGCATAATACTCGGACCTTTTCTTGCACCCTGTTCACCGCCAGAAACGCCCATTCCTACGAAATGTAAATCTTTGGAAGCGAGGTCAGAAATTCTTCTGTTTGTATCTTCGAAGTATGAATTCCCTGCATCGATGACGATATCGCCTTTGCTTAGAAGTGGCGTGATATTGCCTAAAACCGCATCAACAGGTTTTCCTGCGGGAACCATTAGAATAATTTTTCTCGGCGTTTCTAATGTGGTTACAAATTCTTCTAGAGAAACCGTACCTTTGACTTTCATTTCAGAAGTTGCGCCGTCTTGCAGATGTTTTACTTTTTCTTCGTCCAGGTCAAAACCTGCGATAGAAAAGCCATTTTCAGCAATATTGTAAAGAAGATTTCTCCCCATCACACCGAGACCTATCATCCCGTAATTGTATTTTTCCATTTTTAAATTAGATTGATTTAAATTTTACAAAGGATAAATTTACGGAATTGAAATCGACCGAAAACAATAAAAGAATGGAAAATCCCATTCTTTTACATATCCAATATCTATTATTGAATTTATTTTGTTTTAAATCATTTATTTAGAAAGGATAACCAATCGCAATATTCAGAATCAGATTATCTTTTCTCCAGGAACTATCTCCAAATTTAACTCTATCTAAAACCCAACGGTCGCCTTTTTCGTAATAAGGAACTCTCAGCGGCATCGCCAAATCCAGTCTCAAAACTAAGATGGAAAAGTCTAATCTCAAACCAACTCCAGCGCCGACAGCCAATTCATTAAGGAAATCTTTTGAGAATTTTCCTCCTGGTCTTGTGATTTGTCCGTCTGGATTATATTCGTTATTGATTAGCCAAATATTTCCGGCATCTACAAAGGCAGCAACATTCAGGAATTTCACAATATTCGCGCGGTATTCTGCATTCATTTCCAACTTCACATCGCCAGCCTGGTCAAAGTAGAAACTGGCATTCTGACTTCGTGGGTCATAACTTCCAGGACCAAGAGTTCTGGCGCGGAAAGCTCGAATGCTGTTACTTCCGCCCACAAAAAACTGTCTGGAATACGGCACAAACTCCGAATTTCCATAAGGATAAGCGACACCAGCAATGATTCTCGATGCAAAAGATGTCTTCTCTGTGAATTTGTGATAAAATCTAAAATCGTGTTCCATCTTGGCATATTGGCTGAAAGGAACTCCAAAAATATTTTTCTGGTCACCATCTTTCGCATTGGCACCTGTTACAAGTCCAGTGATATTTCCTGCCAAATCCAACATTCCACGGTAGTAAATAGTGTTTCGTTTTGGTGAAGTTGTATTGGTATAAGTGTAAGTATAAGTCGGACCAAAAATCAATTGTTTCTCTACTACTCTTCCTAAAGTTGGATTTGGTGGAATTCCTTCAGCAGGATTGCCATCAATCTGTTCCTGATATTTATCGGTTACGGTTTGAGGTGCCACCAAAGTAACATCAATAACTTTCAAATCGTGTTCTTTTCTTATATTTTCTTTCCAGACATAGCCGAAAGAAGCGTTCAAATTATGAAGCGTGTATAATTGCGTTCTGCTTTGATATTCATAACCCAAAGCAATATTGGTTCTCGGAACAAAAGCGCTGGAAGAATTAAAACGAAAAGGTGCCACAATCCTTGGGATTGAAAGTTCCGTTTTCGCACCAACTCTGATGATATTGTTGGCATCTTTCGCACCTCCCATCTGAACATCAAAAGCACCATAAACGGAAGCTTTAAACTGTTCTGCACCACGGAAAAAATTGCGGTGTGTCCAGTTCAGATTGACTTCTCCTCCACCGTAATTGGCAGAATTGGTTCTTCCCAAAGTTTCTAATCTCAAAGACTGAATCTGTCTCGGGGTTAGGGAATAATAAGCATCAAATTTATGATTCAAAGAATCTGAAACGATGAAATCATTCTTTACGAATTTGAAAACGCCTAAACTAATAAGTCGGTTTAAAGTCAAATTATGGTCTGCTCTGTTGTAAACATCACCTTTTTTAAAGTAAAGTGCGCGGTCAAAAATCTTTGGTTTGAATTTTTTATCGGGATCAATGACATAAATATCGCCGTACGCATATTTGGAAAGAGAATCTTTATCCATCGGGATTTGATACTTGCCTTCTTTGACGTCACGGATATTGTAATTAGGAAAAACAATCACATTATCAATAGAAAATTGCTCTTTTGCCAAATCCGGAGTCTGGTCTTTTAATTTGACATTCAGTTCCACTTTGTGATTTTTAGCCACAGTACTGTCTGCCTGAATAATCAAATTATCCGGACTGAAATAATAGAAACCTTTCTCCTTCAAACCATTATCAATCCTTTCTCTTTCAGCTTTGATGACATCTAAATCAAACGGATTTCCCACTTTCAAAAGCGATTTGTCTTTCAGGTTCTGAATCTCCTTATTAATCAAAGTAGAATCTTCCTGAAACTTTACCTGACTAATTTGATATTGATTTCCAGGTCTCAATGTGTAAATAACCTGAGCTTTTTTATTTTTCGAAATCGTATCGTACTTCGCCTGAGCATTGAAATAACCTTTGTTCTCAGAATAATTGACGATAATATCTTTGTTAAATTCTCTATCAACATCGCCCAACAAAACCGGCTTTTCACCGAATTTATATTTCAGCCAATAGTTGAATCCTTTATCTTTTTTAGGTTCTTTGGCAATATTGTAAGCGTATAATTTTGGTCTTAATCCTAAAAAGCTGGAGTTAGGTTTTGGTGTCAGTTCCCCTTCCACTTCTTCTTTCAAAGCCTTTTTCTGTTTTTTGGAAAGGCTGTCACCTTCAACTTTTACTTCTGCGCCAGTGTAAAGCATTTGACCTTCTTTCAGAAATTTGGTATTGCTGCAAGAAGAAAATATAGCCAGCGTTGAAACAGCAATTACGGATTTGTATCTGATATTATTCTTAGTCTTCATTATTTAAATTCTACAGCTTGGTTATTATTTCTTTCTCTTCTTCTTTTTTCCTTTTTGGCACTCTGGAAAATCTCACGGAATTTATCATAATCCAAAGTGATGATAAAGCCTAAACCGGTTTCTACAATTTGCCCTTGCAGCGCGACCTGATATTCGTTTTTGCGATATGCTCTCAGCATATATCTGCCATCTTTCGAAAGGCTGTAATCTACAGTAACATCGCCAGCAATATTGGTTGTATTTTCATTCTGTCTGGCATCGCCTTCCAACCCGAAATTACTTCCTACAGAAACTTTCAGTCTGTCATTCAATAGTTTTTTGCTGATGTCAACATTCAAATCTGTTCTGGTATTTTTGTTTCCGGATGAATAATCTTCAGAAGATTCCAAATCCAGATTCAGGTCAACACCTTTTACCAAATCTGAAGCTAAATTATTCAGTTGCTGAGAAAGGATTTTACTTACACTTTGCCGCGCCATAGCTTCCGTAGAAAGTCCGGCACTGTTTTCAAAAGGATTTTCTCCGATGAATCTGTTCAATAAAAGCAAAGCAAAAACCTGCTTGTTCATTTCGTTTTCGTCCGTTCTTAGTTGAGTCAATTTCTGGTCTACAACATCTTTCACAGTGGATGAAACCGCATTATTTTTATCAGCTGTCGTGATATCAAATGAGATAACTGGTTTCAACAGTTCACCTTTCATTTTCAGCAACGTATTGAACTCCATTCTTTGTTTGTATTGATTCAGATTCGCTGCACTTTCTCCGCTGATTTGCTGTTGAACCAAGTCTAAAGGCGCGGTTTCAGTTTTATAAACGGCGGTAATATCCAACGTTGCCGCGGTCGGTTCGCCCGTCCAGGTAATCGTACTTCCTTTCTGAATTTCGAATTTACGTTTCAGCAAACTTACCGTCATATCGTAGCTGCCTTTTTCCACTTCATAAACGCCCACCAAGGTTACTTTTCCGGAAGGGTCAACGCCGCCAGTCAATTCTGCATCGCCTTGTATTTTCACGAAATCACCATTGGCTTTATCAATAATTACGGACGTTTTAGCTTCTTTACTCACTTCGATATTCACGCTCACATCCATTCCTTTGAATTTATTTTCAGTTTTCAAAGAATCTGTGACAATGGTTTTGTTCAATGCAATCTGGTCTTGGTCGATGAATTCCACAATTCCGTCTCTATCCTGCAAAGCCGGACTGGACTGAGGTAAAACAAAAGTAAAATCGGTGTCGTCTGAAACTGCTAATCTTCCGTCCACTTTCGGTAAATCCAAGTTTCCACGAACTTTCAAAGCGGCATCAATGGACAAGATTCCGTACATCATCGCATCATTGGATTTTTCGGAATTCACGACTTTGAAATCTTTGGAATTGATATCCAAATTGAAAGCAAAATCTCGGTAAGTCTGCGTCAAAACCTGACCATCTATTTTCAAAGAATTCCCGTCCTTGTCATTAACTTTGAAATCATCAAACTCAATTCCTCTGCCTGTGAACGCAATTTTATCATCAATTTTTCTGAAATCACTTCCGGTTTGTGCAATCATCAATCCAACATTATTCATTTTTACATTACCCAGAATCTTCGGTGCTGTTGTTGTTCCGGAAATTTTCAAATCGCCGGAAAGATAACCTTCCGTATTTGTAATGGCGTTCATGGTGAAGCCTTGGAGCGTTTTCATCTGAAGCTGATTCATTGCCAGATTCATATCAAAAGAACTCGCAGAAGTATTGTAATTTCCTGTGATTTTCACATCATTGTCATTGCCGGAAAGGGCGATATTCGCATTCAAAATATTGGCGGTTTGATTATCAACTTTAATGTCAAGATTCCCAACCGGACTTCCAAATACGAATAAATCAGTCACATCAATATCCGAAGTGAAGGTCATTTTTTTGGTCAAATTCTTCAGTTGCGCTGTTCCGTTAATCGTTCCTTTTGCTAGCAGTGAATCTTTTTTAATAATCTCGGTAATGGTTTCAATTTTAAAATCTTTCAGCGAAACATTCAACGGACTGTTTTGAGAATTACTTTCAGACTGGAGCAAAATCTCGCTTCCGGCATTCGATAATCTGAAATTATCAGCAAAAATCCCCTGACTTCCAATCTGGATTTTGTTATCTTCAGCAACTGTCCAATCCATATAATTCAGTTTCAAACCGTTTGGATTGAGTGAAATTTCCGTGATGTCGTTCAGAGACTTCGCATTTCCAGCAATCAGAAATTGTGTAGCATCTTTTTCATCTTTTGTCGTGATATTATAATTGATAATATTATCCGCAACATCACCGTTAATGTTGACTTTGTTAACGGCAAAGCTTTCACTTTTCAGCGCAGCAACATTCAAGTCATATTGCAAAGCTTGATTTTGATTTGTGACTTTGAGGTTTGTATTTTCTAAAGTATTCGTTCCATAAACCACTTGCGGTATTTTCGCATCCAATTCTATCACTTGAGAATCCGCGTTGTAATTTCCAGTGATATTGATGGTTTCAAAACTTTTCAGTTCTGGAACAAATTTTCGGATTAAATCATCATTTTTTATGGTCGCATTCAGCGTAAAATATTGTCCAGCGTCTACTTTTCGAGCCTTACTTGATTTTTGGAATTGATAATATTGATTAAGTGTCTGCGACAATGCACCGAAAATCTGAGTCAACTTATATTTCCCGTTCAGTTCCAAATCTGCAATCTGAGAATTGAAATTTATTTTTGTTGAATCTGCAGTCGAAACTGCGTTCAATTTAATTTCCTGAACCGGATAAATTTCTTTCGTATCAGAAATCGCAAAATCCGTTAAATTAAGATAACCATTCAGATTATCTGGATCCAGACTTTTGAAATCTCCGTCAATTCCGCCAGCGATAATCATTGGCGAACTGTAAAAACCTAATTTGTTTAAATCTAATTTGTTGATATTTCCATTGACTTTGACCGTCGGATTTTTCTCATCATAAACTCCGGAAGCTCTCAAATACAGGTTGGCATTCGGGTCTTTGGAATTTAAATCGATATTGTACACGCCACGATTGATTTTGCCAATCAGATTCATATTCTGATAACGATAACCTTTATATGTTGCGGATTGTACATTTCCTAAAACATTAGTACTCGCATTTTTGAAATCGAAGCTTTGACCTTTTGCGGAAATCTGTGCGGTTACAGGACCTAAATCTTTGTTCTGAATGATTTTTCCAATCTGTAGATTCTGAAGATTCGCTTTCACATTGTACAATTCGCGATTCTTTCTTCGCATATCGACATTAGCTCTGATTCCCGCATTTCCTAAAGTGGAATATAAACTCAAATTGGTATTCACAACTTTAGTAGTTCCTTTGGCAAAACCTTTTATGCTGAAATGCGACGGCAGAGAAATATTGGAAGGGATTGTTCCTTTCGGTACCAAATTAAAAATCGTTCTGCCTGACGAAGCTAATTCCCCAATTTTCAAATCGTAATATAATTGGTCAGGATTCATCGCATTTTTGATTCTTCCAGAAGCTGAAACGCGCAACTGGTCCAGTCCGGAAACGTTTAATTCATTAATCAATAAATCATTGACCAAACCTTTGACATTGGCATTGACATTGAGAATAGCATTCGGATATTTGTTGAAAGGCGCTGTATTTTTAAGCGTTGGAACGAGATTGAGAATATCAGCAAAACCAATTTTTGAATTTTCGATATTCGCAGAGATTTTCACTGCCCCAGGATTGGCAGAAAGTTGCCCGATTGAATTATAATTAAGGACAACTTCGTCTCGTAAAATCGTTTTAGGTGTTTGCAGGTAAAGGTTTTTAAGATAAGCTTCTTTCTCTGCATAAACAAAATCTGTATTGAATTTCTGAACGTCCAACCCACTTTTCTCCTGAATTTCCGCAGATTTTACACTTCCTGCAAAACCATTGTTTTCCATTTTGAAATCACGGACATCAAGATTTAATTGATTGAAATTAAGATGATTAAAATCCATTCCGCTTTTCGTTGGTGCAATCGCTGTATTGTTATAAGCAACTTTTACATCATCGAAAATCAATTTTCCGAGAAGCATTTTCATTGCTTTTTCCTTGTCAGAATTTTTGGAAATTTTAGGTTTATCTTCGTTTTTTGGATTCGCATTGGAAGCGGGCAGAAATAAATTGGCGTTGATATTGGCTCCAGTTAAAAACACATTTCCAACGTCGTAAGAATTATTTTGTAAATCCAGATTATTGACTTTCGTGCTTAATTCTTTAAATAAAACCTTTGCGAAAGTTTTAGAATTATCATCGCCGTAATCGATATTAAAATTGGTCAGTTTGATTCCGCTTAATCCCAATTTCATTGGTTTTTGCTGATTTAGAGAATCAACCTTTTTCTCGACTTTTTTAGAAACTTCTTCAATCAAATCTTGTTTCAGCTTCAATTTCAATCCATCAAGATTGATATCATTAACTGCATAATTATTATTTTGAAGGTCGAATGTTTTGACGCTGGTGTCGAAAGATTTGAAATAAAGTTTGATGTCATTTTTAGATTGCTGGTCATTGAATGATAATCCAATATCTTTCAATTTAATTTTATCCAAAGAAATGATAAACGGCTTAGATGGACTTTCTTCTTTTTCAGAAGTCGCAAATGCATCCAGAATATAATCAAAATTGAATCTTCCTTTTGGATTTCTAATCACATTAGCACGAACGCCTTCTAAATCAATGGAAGTTAAATCTGCTTTGGACTTGAGCAATTGCCACATATCCAAACCTACATCCAACTTTTTCGCTGCCAAAAGTGTGTCAACATCCTGACCTTTCAGATAAAGATTTTCCATCACCAAACTGTTCGGAAAACCGATGTACACTTTTTCTAAAGAAACTTTGGTTTTGATTTTTCCCTCAAGATAAACGACTAATCTGTCCTTTATCATATTCTGAAAAAAAGGTATTCTCAGGCTAAAAATAAGCACAATAAAAAAAACCAATATGGAAATAATGGTTATAAGGGAACGTCTGAATATTTTACGCCGGTTGAGATTTAATTTCAAAAGATATTATTTTTATACCGAGAAATACAAATATTATACTAAACCCGCAATAAACCAGAATTATATGTAAAAATATTTTATTATTTCTTTGACTTTATCAAATACAATCCTGCATTTTTAATAACCGGATCAGTTTCGCCAGTGTTACTGTCCATATAACCACCAATATCCAAGGCATAATCTAAAAAAGAAAGTTTTGATTTTGATCTCAAGCTTTTTGGCAGCTCATACAGATACATATCATTTTGTACTTTACGGCTGTCAGAGTATTTGACCGCCTGCGCTTTGAAAAACAGTTTTTCCTTCTGATAAGTTAATCGGAAATAAGCGGTGTTGATGAACGAAGGCGAAATCCATTTGGGTAAACTGAATGGATTTCCCATTTCATAATATTGTTCTTTTTTGCGGGATAACAGTTTGATTTCATCATCATTCTGATAATCCAATTTCTTTTCTTTTAAAATCTGCGTGTAATAAGTATTGAGATATTGATCATCAATTTTATCTTTTCCCAATTGATTGATAGAATAAATTCCGTTTTGAAAATCTTTCAAAACCATTAATCTTTGGTTAGAAAATTTAGCGGGAAATCCAAGAAAATCAATTTGTCCAATCGTATCATTTTTGATTTCACTATTACCTTGATGAGAAAATCTGTAATCACCTTTTTGCGAAAACATAAGAATCCATTGATTGTCAATTTGAAAATACATTGGAAAACATTCTCTTCCAGATTCGATATTTCTGTCGGTATCATAAATGACCAAATTGGCCTTCCGATAATTATCTTCAAAAATTGATTTGAAATCTTGATTGTCCAGCTCATTATTAGCATTAATGATTTTAGAAAATTGAGAATAAAACAAACGTTTTCCAGAATAATCATAAACACCTTTTTCTGCAAAAACATAAGGAACAAAATTCGCAAAATCAAACATCGACGTATATTTTTCTTTCGCAAGATCATTAGAAATAATGACATTTCCTGCAGAATCATACTTTGTCAAACCTTGTCCATACTTCAGATAGAATTCATTTTGTGAAGAATCAAAGAGAATCGGAAAAGTTCCCAAAGCTGGAACGATTTCAAAATTTTCTGATTGCGGTTTTTGTGGTAATTCTTTAAAATATTGATAAGATTTTGGCCGAAAAACATCTGCAGTCGTCAGGTTAATTGTTGTACATCTGTCGAGAAATAAAAAAAACAACAGACTAATAATCAATGTTATGACAGCAAATTTCTTCATTATTATTTAAGCCATTTTTTCTTGAGTTGATCTTGTTCAAATTTCTTCATCAAACCTCTCGCATTAACCACTACGCAACCAGTTATACATAGATACATTGATAAATAGATTAACAACATTTTGAGCCCAGATATTCCCATAAACATTAATAAAATTTGGGATACAAAACCCATCAGCCAACCAACCATCATAATCACGACCACACAAAAGCCAAATAACCCAAGAGTTTGGGCAGGTTTATAAATCCCAATCTTTTTGAAAATCCAAAGCGGAATAGTCAGAAGCAGCAACACGAATGGATGAAAGGCAGCAAACGCAACCAAAACTCCAGGCTCAGCTTCGATATGTCTGAGGATTTCTAAGATGCTAAAAGGCAATTCCATCGTATTTTTTTTCCTGTTCAGAGATTTGCAGCAGTTGTTTCTTGCCGTACATCATTGGTTTGGCAAGCAAGAGATTCGGGAATTCTGCAATGCCAATATTGTACATCGTTACACTTTCGTTATAAAATTCTCGTCTATCTGCGATCGCATCTTCAATCTGGGAAACACGACCCTGAAGCAGCTGAAAATTCTGACTTGTTTTGACATCCGGATAATTTTCCGCCACTGCAAAAACCGATTTCAACTGAGTCTGCATCTGGTTAGAAAGTTCCACTTTCTCTTCCGGAGAATTAGCGTTCAGAAACTGAGTTCGCAATTCAGTCAGTTTGGTCAGCATCGATTCTTCAAATCTCATGGATTCCTTGACTACTTTTACCAGGTTTGGGATTTCGTCGGCACGTTGTTTCAGGAGAACATCGATATTCATAAAAGATTTATCGACATTATTCTTCAGCATTACCAATCTGTTGTAAGTGGAAACGATAATGTTTAGAAGTCCGAGGACTACCAAGCCGATGATGACGTAAGCAAAAATTTGTATCATAGTTTTATTTTTTATGGAGTATTTTCTACTGGCGCAGTGGTCACTTCCGCACTGTCAGCTTCTTGATTATATTGGCTTTCTACAGGTTCAGATTCATAACTGTCGTAGACATTATCGTAGAAATCATCAAAAGATTTTACTGGTTTAGAATTCTGAAATGGCAGATTCAAATCAATTTTTCCGATGACTAAAGAATTATGACTCAATTTCACAGGCGTCAGGAAAATCAAAGCAATCAAAATGCTCCAAAAATAAGTAAAGTAACCTGCTGACTGCCAAATAGGGCGCATTGTATTGTAATCCTCCACGCTTGCAACTGGCGAAATTCCGAATACATTTTTGATGTCTTCTTTCTGAAAAACAGGTTCGTTATTCTCTGCCAAAGAAGCTTTTCCGATCATCAAAACGTCCATATTATCTTTCAGAAGATATTGTGTATAGCGCTTCATCGAGGATTGATATTGCTCATCGATTTCAAAATCTATGAACTCAACATCGTCCGTCACGACTCTTATTTGACCCGATTTATCCTGAATATAAAAGGGTTTGCAAATCGTTTCTGAAGATTCTAAACTGTACGAATCGTGTCCATCTTTATCTGTACTCACGTTTTCTATGGTGTACAAAAATCCGATACAAGGTTTGGTTCCGATTCTGGAATTCAGCTGTTCTATCGATTTCACAGTTCCCGAAATCTCAGCGAGACCCATTGCCACAGAACGGATATTAGAAGTTGGCAGCGTCCGTTGGAATTTGTAAAATCGTTTTTTGTTGTCAGGTTTTAAAATCGATTTTAGAAATGGAAGAATAATAAAAATAATCAGAATAAAATAAGGAACTCCCAGTGACATCACAAAACCGAAAAACAATAATCCGGACAGTGTGATTACTATTTTTTTCCAAACTGGCATAGGTTCTTTTCCCATTCTGCGTTGGCGTGCATCAGCTTCTTTGGAACCCTCGTAAACATTTTTGAATATTGCTATAAACATCCCAATAATGCCTAATACAAAAACCGAGAGAAACAAAAAAACTGCTAATACAGCCGCCCATTTTTTGTCATACAAAGAGCAAAATCCGATGGAAAGAGGATTTAAAACGAAAAATAACCATTTGGGTTTGAAGTTGATTTGATATAATCCTAAAAAGATCACGGTGTGGAAGATGGCGACAAATACACTCATCAGCATCAGCATAAATAAGAGTCCATTGTCAACTTCCAGATTGTTGTAAAATTCTTGGAATTCGCTCATCAATAGTCAGTAGTTTTTATAGTTTTAACGTTTTGGTAACAACAAAAGTGCCAATTTTATTGATTAATTTAGAATAAAGATATTTAAATCAATCGAAGTATCCGAGTTATTGTAAATTTGTTTTAATTCTATGGACAAATCTAACATTAATCAATATTTTCATTCCCTTTTCCCGATAGAAAAGGACATCGTGGAACAAATTACCCGAACTTTCACGCCTTTTTCTCTGGAAAAAAATGCAATTCTTTTGGACAGCGGGATCATCAGTACTAAAACTTATTTTTTGGAAAAAGGTTATGTGCGGTCCTACATTATCAATGAAGATAATGAAGAAGTGACCACCAATATCTTTTTTGCGCCTTGTTTTGTGAATGATTTTTTATCGTTCTTCAAACAGCAACCAACCAAAGAAGTTTATGAAACCATCACCGATTGTTCATTTTGGGAAACTGGGTTGGACAATGTGCAACAGAATTTCCACAACATTTCAGATTTTCGGGAGTTTAGCAGGTTGTTGTTTGTGATTAATTATTATCGTTTGAATGATCGATTGATTGAACTCACCAGTCAAAAAGCAGAAACCAGATACCTGAAACTTTTGAAGGAACATCCGCATATTTTCAAGAACGTTCCGCTAAAAATCATTGCCTCTTATCTCGGAATTACGAACAGTTCGCTCAGTAGAATCCGGAAAGAAATTACCAGAATCTGATTTTTTGCCATTTGACAATCGAACGTTCGCGGAAAGTGATTTACTTTTGACAAAAATTAATTAAAATGAAACATATCGTAGTTGTGGGATTGGGTGGCGTTGGTGGCTATTTTGGATTTAAAATCAATCAGTTGAATGAATCTGCAAAACAGTTCACCGTTTCTTTTGTGGCCAGATATCAAACCTATGACATTGTAAAAAATACAGGACTGACGCTCCTTTCTCCGGAACATCCGAACAGCATTACGAAACCGAATCACATTTTTCAAAATATTTCTGAGATCAATAATCCCGATTTGGTGCTGATTTGTGTGAAAGAATATGATTTGGAAAACGTTTGCAACCAGCTCAAGGAAGTCATCACAAAGAAAACAATTCTATTTCCTTTGATGAACGGCGCAGACATCTATGACCGAATCAGGAAAATAATCCCAAGTCAAACCATCTTGCCAGCTTGCGTTTATGTGGCATCCCACATCAAGGAAAAAGGAATTGTGGAGCACAAAGGCAAAGCCGGAAAACTGATTTTCGGGAGAGACCCTGCGAACGCTTCTATGGACATCGATTGGATTATCCAGTTGGTGAAAAACAGCAAAATCGATTTTGATTTCAAAGAAAATCCGTTTGTAGATATCTGGACCAAATTCTTTTTTGTCTCGAGTTTTGGATTGGTAACCGCCAAATACAATTCATCCATCGGAACGGTTTGCACAGACGAAATCCAAAAGCAGGAAGCCACCGAAATTATGAAAGAAGTCCAACAGATTGCCTACAGAAAAAGCATCCAGCTTCCCAAAGATATCATCGATCAAACCTTTGAAAAAGCCAAGACCTTCCCTCCTGCTACGCCAACGTCTCTGCAACTGGACATCAATGTGAAAAAGCAAAACAGCGAACTCGAACTATTTGCTGGAGCCATCATTAACTATGGCAGAGAACTGAGCATCGATACACCTTTCACAGAGAAAATCTACCTGGAGTTAAAGGATATCATTTCTAAATAAATACATTCATCGAAATTCATGAAAGCAGCAATATTATAATTGTTGCTTTTTTTTGTCGATTTTCACGAATATCACAAAGCATCATAAGTCTTATCAATCAAAAAACTAAAAGCTTTCTTAATTTTATCTCGTCCGTTTTCACTCTTGAGATCCAAACCACAAAAAACACTGCCATTGAGTTCTGAAAATAAATTGAGATAATAGGCTCCCGAGACCAAAATTGCGGCAATAGCCCGAAAATCTTCACTTTTGTCCTGAAAATGCGGATCCAAAATATTTTTGAAGAAGATTTCGCCATTTTCCTCCTGTCCTTCGGTCAATTTTCTCAGCGTTGCCCGCTCTTCCGAAAGGCGCCAAAGAAGAATTTTTTGTAATTCTTTGTTCTCGGCTACAACATCAAATTGTTCCGAAATCATTTGCTTTACAAAGTCTCTTCCGCCATCGTTCAATTTTTGAATAGCATTTTCCTCTTTTACGTTAGTCCAAAAATCCTGCGTCTTGATATATTCATCCAAAAGCTGTTCTGTTCCTCCAAAATAATTATAAATTAATTTTTTGTCCAGCCCCGCAGTCGCAGCAATATCATTCACTTTCAAATATTTATAACCCTTTGTTTTTAGTATTATTCCTACAGCATCCAAAAACTTTTGCTTACTTATTTCTTTATTTTTCACAGGCATTAAACTATTATTCATTTTCAAAGTTTGAAAACTGCCGCAAAAATAATATTTTTTCTATTGTCACTAATTGGTGACTTTTGCTATATTTGTACGATTTTAAGCATTTGCTCAATTTCAATTCTTTAAAACTACGGTACTAATAACCATGAAAACCAAATTAAACCTGATTTCGTTTTAATTTCATTAATTCGAAACAGGTTCAAAAGGGATAAAGAGCGGCAAAAATCACAATATCAAATAACAATCATTTCTTAATTTAAATCATAGATTTATATTTCATTCAATTTTTCAGCTTGTTTTATATTGAAATAATGATGCTTTATATCATTTTAACAATTATTTACAGAACCATATAGCGCCAATTCAGAAATATTATCTAATTTTAAGTAATTATTAATTATTTGTGAATGAAGACACTTTTACTCGTGAGACACGCCAAAAGCGATTGGCCTGTAGATGTCGAAGATTTTGACCGTCCTCTCAACGAAATAGGAATGGTAAATGCTCCTAAAATGGCTCGTTTACTTAAAGACAAGGCTGTGGAAATAGACACTTTCATCTCCAGCCCGGCCAAACGTGCGTTGCATACCTGTGAGTTATTTTCGGAGGTTTTTGGTAGAACTTATTCCACCGAAAAAACTTTATACAACCCGCGCGAAACCAATTTTGAGAATATTATTTACGGTTTAGATGATTCCGTCAACTCTGTTGCTTTATTTTCTCATAACAACGGAATTTCAAATTTTGCCAATTCTTTAACGGATGAAATTGTCAATCTTCCAACTTCTGGCGTTGTTGGCTATGAGATAGATTGTGAAAATTGGAGCGATTTTGCAACAGCTAAAAAGAAATTTTTGTATTTTTATTCGCCGAAGAATTTCAGTCAATAGTACAATTTTTATTTGGGCAGCTTAATCCGTCTTCCACTCCCGCTTTTTTCTGTGATTGCGAAGAAGCCGAGTTGATAAAATTAAACTTTGTACTCGCAATCACAGAAAAAGAGCTCCGTTCAAGCCGGGCTGCGAGCGATTCAATATTCCATTACAAATAAAAAGACGTCCCGAAAATTCGAGACGTCTTTTTTTATTTAATTTGAAAATTAAATTTCCAAAGCTTTCTGATAAGCATTCTCGATTCCAGCAAGATTCTTCCCACCAGCAGTTGCAAAGCCAGGATTTCCGCCGCCGCCGCCTTGGATTTCTTTTGCCAGTTCTTTTACAATATTTCCAGCGTGGAAAGTTGCTTCCAAATCTGCAGAAACACCAACAGAAATCATCGGTTTATCACCAGCATCAGAGATGATAATGATGACCGAATTTGGATTTTCTTTTTTCAGTTGGAAAACGATGTCTTTCACAGAACCTGCGTCAAGAGACGTTTTTTTAACTAATAATTTTTTGCCGTTCTTGTCCTCGAAATCATTTTTCCAGTTTTGGATTTCGCTTTTCGCTTTTTCTTTTTTGAATGATTCGATTTCAGCTTTTAAAACCAAATTTTCTTCCAACAGTTTCTCGATTGATTTGATCAGATCTTTTGACTTCAACAATTGAGAAACCTCTGAAAACTGAGTTTCTAAGTTTTTGAAATATTCCTCAGACTTTTCTCCAGAAATCGCCTCAATTCTTCTGATTCCAGCTGCCGCAGAACTTTCGGATACAATTTTGAAATGACCGATTTCGCTGGTCGATTTCACGTGCGTTCCTCCACAAAGTTCTTTAGAAGTTCCGAATTGGATCAATCTTACATTTTCACCATATTTTTCTCCAAACAAAGCCATTGCACCTTTGTCCAAAGCTTCCTGAATCGGAATATTTCTGAACTCCTGCAAAGCCAAATTTTCCTTGATTTTAGTATTAACTTTCGATTCTACCAAAGCCAATTCTTCTTCCGTCATTTTAGAAAAATGAGAAAAATCAAATCTTAAATAATCTGGACCAACGTAAGATCCTTTTTGTTCCACGTGTGTTCCAAGAACTTCTCTCAAAGCTTCGTGCAACAAGTGCGTTACAGAGTGATTGGCTTGAGAATTTTTTCTTTCAGCCACATTCACTTTAGCATAAAAAACTGCGCCAGCATCTTTTGGAAGCGCATTAATCAAAGAAATAATCAATCCGTTTTCTTTTTTAGTTTCAAGAACTTCGAAACTTTCTGTCGCATTTTCAAGAACGCCCTTGTCGCCAACTTGTCCTCCACCTTCCGGATAGAAAGGCGAATTGCTCAAAACAACCTGGTAAAACTCGCCATCTTTATTTTCAATTTTTCTGTATCTCGTGATATAAGTCTCAGCTTCCAATTGATCATAACCAACAAAAGTTTCAGGTTTTTCTTCCAAAACAACCCAGTCATAAACTTTCGCTGCAGAATCTTTTTTAGAACGTTGCTTTTGCTTCGCCATTTCGGCTTCGAAACCAGCTTCATCAATTGTTAAACCTTTTTCTTCAGCGATAATTCTTGTCAAATCATCAGGAAAACCATAAGTATCATATAATTCAAAAACTTCTTCGCTTGGCAACACTTTTTTGCCATCTGTAATTGTCTGTTGGATCAATTTCTCAACTCTCAATAATCCGTTTTCTATGGTTTTAAGGAAAGATTCTTCCTCACTTTTGATAACTTCAGTCACAAGATTCCCTTGCTTTTCTAACTCTGGGAAGAATTTGCCCATTTGATTTTGAAGCACAGAAACCAATTCGAAAAGGAAAGGTTCTTTTCTGTCCAAAAATCTGTAAGCATAAGAAATCCCTCTCCTCAAAATTCTACGGATGACGTAACCTGCGCCACCGTTGGATGGCAATTGTCCGTCAGCAATCGCAAAAGAAACTGCGCGGATGTGATCTACAACCACACGAATGGCAATATCTTTTTCGTCGGTTAAAATTCCTGTATATTTTTTTCCGGAAAGTTCTTCAACCTTAGCGATCAAAGGTGTAAAAACGTCCGTATCATAATTGGATTCTTTTTGTTGAAGCGCCATACAAAGACGCTCAAATCCCATTCCTGTGTCAATATGTTTCGCAGGAAGGTTTTCCAAACTTCCGTCTGCTTTTCTGTTGAATTGCATAAAAACGAGATTCCAGATTTCCACAACCTGAGGATGGTCGTTATTCACCAATTCTAAACCAGAAATTTTAGCTTTTTCTTCAGCAGTTCTCAAATCCACGTGGATCTCGGAACAAGGTCCACAAGGTCCGCTCGCTCCCATTTCCCAGAAATTGTCTTTCTTATTTCCGTTGATGATCCGGTCTTCGGAAATGAATTGTTTCCACAAATCATACGCTTCTGTATCACGCTCCAGATTTTCTTTTTCGTCACCTTCAAAAATGGTAACATACAGATTTTCTTTCGGGATTCCGTAAACTTCTGTCAATAATTCCCAAGCCCAGGTAATTGCTTCTTTTTTGAAATAATCGCCAAAAGACCAGTTTCCCAACATTTCAAACATCGTGTGATGATAGGTATCACGACCCACATCATCCAAATCATTATGCTTTCCAGAAACTCTAAGACATTTTTGCGTATCGGCAATTCTGGAAGATTTCGGTTCTTTGTAGCCTAAAAAATAATCTTTGAACTGTGTCATTCCAGAGTTGGAAAACATCAGGGTCGGGTCATCTTTCAGAACAATTGGCGCAGAAGGAACAATCAAATGTTCTTTGCTTTTGAAAAAATCTAAAAATTGCTGTCTTATTTCTTGTGAAGTCATAGTTTGGGCTTTTGGCATTTAGCGTTTTGCTAATTGCTTTTTATAGGTTGCGAATTTAAGAAAATTTGGTTTAAAAAATGTATTGAATTATTAGTCACTAATTGGAGTGAAAACTTGTAAATATTACCAACATTCCAATTTTGCGAAGCGCAGCCCGACTTGAACGGAGCTCTTTTTTGTTGTTGTAATTCTAGAAAAGTTCTAATCTTTTACTGCACGTGTTTGCAATAACAAAAAAAGCGGGAGTGGAAGGCGGAAAAGCTGCCCAAATAATTAGGATTAAGAATCTTTCTATTTATAATGTCTGAAAATTCCAAAATCCGTTGGCGTCCAGAATGCAGCTTTTTGTCCAGCGACTTTCAGGCCTTGGTTTGCCCAAGTGTTGCAGGTGTAGGCGAAACTGTACGTGCCTTTTGCGTCGTAAAATGCGTCGTTGTTATCGTAGACCGCGTCTGTTTTTATGACTTGATAATTTCCCTGTGCATCTTTATCAAATTTATCGTCAATGAATTTAATTAGATTTTGATATTGCTTTTCTGTAAGCATTATTTTTTTGCAGTCTGCGCCGATAGTCATTTTTTTGTAATAGGTGCAATGCATCGCAGAATCACTGAGCCAGAAAGCGGCTTTGAACGCGGTTGAAAATTTGAGATCAGCCCAAGTTGGCGTGTCCAGATAAAAACCTTTGTCACCCCAACCGAAGGCAATAAAATTCTGGTTAGAATCTTTGCCTTTGGTATTTTCGAAAGGTAATTTCTGGCTCCAATCGATGTATTTTGTTTTGATGGGAAGAACCAAATCGGTGTGAACGCCATTGGTCATAATGTAGGCTTCGATGATTTTTGGATCATCGGTTTTCTCTGCATCGACGGGAATCAGCGGAAGAACCAATGCTAAAATAATGTATAAAAAAACGGCTCCGAGTATGAAGCCGATGACCTTTAAGGTTAAAAATAGTGCTTTTTTCATCTTATGATTTTGCCAACAGTGCGAATCATAAAATTAATAAAAAATCTGATACAAAATCAAAATGTTAAATATTTTTAATAATTGTAGGTTTTATGGTAATTTATCATGAAATTTAATCTCGAAATAACACACGAATATGCCGAAAAAACGACAATCCAACAAAAGACTAAAAACGAGAGTAAAAGTTGCACCAAAAAGATCGCAGAAAAGACGATAATTTTACTCCGAAAGGAAATCAAGATTACGTTTTAGACCTGCGAATTTGGTTCTTTTGACCGCCGATTTTTTGAAAACCGAGGAAAAAACTTCTTGGGTAATATCTTTCCACTCTTGTTTTGTGAAGTTTTTGATTTCAGAATTTGGTCGGAATTTTTCTTCCAAAGTTGGTGCAGAAAACCTGTTCCACGGACAAACATCCTGACAGATGTCGCAACCAAACATCCAATCTTCCATTTTATTCTTGAAAAAATCAGGAATCTGGTCTTTCAATTCAATCGTTGCGTAGGAGATACATTTGCTTCCATCCACGATTTTGTCAGAAATTATCGCTTTGGTGGGACAAGCATCAATACATTTGGTGCAACTTCCACAATGGTCTGTCACTGGCTGATCTTGGATCAATTCCAAATCACAAATGATTTCCGCCAAAAAATAAAACGAACCATTTTTCTTGGTTATCAAATTGGAGTTTTTACCCACCCAGCCAATACCGGATTTTTTGGCCCAAGCTTTCTCCAAAACCGGCGCGGAATCTACAAAAACACGGAACGCAAACTCTCCTATTTCTTCTTGAAGTTCCGCAACCAAACTTCGAAGTTTTTCTTTGATAACCTCGTGGTAATCTTCGCCGTACGCGTATTTTGATAATTTGAAATCCTGATTGTTTTGAAGTTCGTCTGGAAAATAATTGTAACTTAGGGAAATAACAGATTTTGAACCTTCTACCAACAATCTGGGATCGAGACGTTTATCATAATAATTTTCCATATAACGCATTTCGCCATTGAAATTTTGTTTCAACCATCTTTCCAAACGTGGTGCTTCTTCTTCCAAAAAACCAGCTTTTGAAATACCACAAGACTGAAATCCGAAAGCCAAAGCCTTGGATTTTATCAGATTGCTGTATTTTTCTTGATTGTTCATTGGGAAGTTGCAAAATTAATGTTTTAAAATCAGCAATCATAAAATTGATTTCGAAACAAAAAAATAACCTCAATTTTACCTTGAAACTAATATCTAATTTGTATTTTTGTTAATATCAAAAAACGTAAAAGTAAAATATTATGGCAATAGAAGATGTACTGAGAGCTGGAAATTATCACTTGATTGATGTTCGTGAACCATTGGAACTGGAAATGGACGGACAAATTGAGGAAGCTCAAAATATTCCGTTGGGAGAGTTGGAAGAGAGAAAACAGGAAATCACAAACTTGAGTGGAACTAAGATTTTCTTCTGCAGATCGGGAAACAGATCGGGAAAAGCTACTGAATATTTCAAATCTGAAGGAATGACTGATGTTTACAACGGTGGTGGTTATGTAGATTTGAAAGAAGTTTTAGACAACCTTTAGAATCAACTTAATAAAGCAAAACGTCCCGAAGAACAAATCTTCGGGACGTTTTATTTTTAGTTTTTACCCCTTGATAATAACCACATTACCAAGCCGATGATTCCAACTACGACAATTATTCCCCACCACATACCGGCTTTGAAAATAGTTTCTACTGCTTCGCAGCTTGTCAACATTCCTGCTAATAAAAACAGTGGAATGAAATTGATATATTTTTTCATAGTGTAAATATTTTGTTGATAAATTCAAAACCTGAGCCAAAAAGGAATAAACAAAGCAATTTTTATTGATTATGATTATTGATAATAAAAAACCCATCAATAATTGATGGATTAAATTTTACTTATGAGGAATTGCGCTTGGCTGCGTTTTTCTCGACATTCTTTCTTCTATTTTTTTGACAACGTATCCAATGACAATAGGTGCTGCCCAAGTCAAAGCCATTCTTAATAATCTTGATTTCATTTCTTTAAATTTTTCAAGATAATTACAAGAAACAAGCCAAGTTATGATTTGATTCTGAAAACCAATCACAATAACTTATCTTTGTCACAAATTATTTTTTATGTCATTCGAAGCGTTAGGATTATCAAGCAATATTATCCGTTCAGTCAAAAAATTGGGTTTTCTGAAACCTTTCCCCATACAGGAGCAAGCCGTTCCCGTGATTTTGCAGGGAAAGGATTTGATGGGAATTGCACAGACTGGTTCAGGAAAAACCGCTTGTTTCGTAATGCCGATTTTAGAAAAACTACAAAACACCGAAGTCAAAAAAGACCGAAATGTTCAGGTTTTGATATTGGTTCCAACGCGGGAACTGGCAATTCAGATTGACGAAGTTTTTCGTGCTTTCACAGACAATTTGAAACGTGAAGTTCGGACAATGGCAGTTTACGGTGGTGTTTCTATCAATCCACAGATGAAAGGAATGTTTGGTGTAGAAGTGCTTATCGCAACACCTGGCCGCCTTCTGGATTTGATTGAGCATAATGCTTTAAGCATCTCTGGAATTAAACATTTGGTAATTGACGAAGCAGATAAAATGTTCCAGTTAGGTTTTGGCGAAGAGATGAATAAGTTGTTTGCAATGATGCCAGTCGCCAAACAAACTACTTTGTTTTCCGCCACTTTGGACGATAAAGTTTCTGAGATGAAACAAAGATTATCCATCAATCCGACTTTAATCGAAATCAAAAAAGAGGAGGTTGAAATTGATAATATCGAACAATTGGCGTATCACGTGGCTCCCGAAGACAAAGGTCCATTTTTAAGATATTTAATCAAAGAAAAGAAGGTCGAGAAAGCTTTGATTTTCGTTTCTTCAACAAGGTCAGCAGATAATTTGGTTGAAAAACTAAAGAAAAATAAAATCAAAGCTGTTGCCATCCATAGCCAGAAATCCCAAGGTGCACGACGAAATAATTTGGAAGAATTCAAGGTTAATGGTGCTCAAATTCTAGTAGCCACCGATTTGATTGGTCGTGGAATCCACATCGATGATTTGCCTTGCGTCATTAATTACGAATTACCACGTTCGCCTTTGGATTATATTCACAGAATTGGTAGAACAGGTCGTGCCGGCGAAAAAGGAACAGCCATCAATATTTTAACGGATGACGAATTGCAACATTTCCGAGTAATTCAAAAAAAGATGGGCAAAAAAGTGACTTTGCAAAGGACGGAAGGCTTGGATTTGCACGGTTATTAAATCACCGTCAATCAAAATCTAATCCTAAACGAAAACAAACTCCCCACACCCAACTCACTTTCAACCGAAATCTGTCCTCCTTGCGCTTCAACAAACTGCTTGCTGATACTTAATCCTAATCCAGTTCCTTCTTTTTTTGTACCCGGAATTCTAAAATATCTGTCAAAAATTTTATCAAGATATTGTTCTTCTATTCCACGACCAAAATCCCTAACTGAAAATTTGATTTTATCATTTTGATTTCGAACATCTATCTCAACTTCTGAGTTTTCATAAGAATAACGGATGGCATTTGACAAAAGATTATTGAGAACCCAAGACGTTTTTTCTTCATCAGCAAAAATATTAGTCAAGCCATCTTCTACTTTAATTTTGATATTAATCTGCTTTTGCTCGGCAGCAGATTTATTAGCATTTACAGCATAATCAATGATATCGTGAATATTGGTAAATTTTGAATCGATTTTTATAGATCCACTTTCTACCTGCGTAATATTAAGCAACTCGCCAGTGATTTTCAATAGTCGGTCGGAGTCTTCTTTGATTCCGTTCACCAGATTTTTCTGTTCAACATTCAGGTTTCCGATTCTTTCATTTTCTAATAGTTGAAGCCCCATTTGGATGGAAGAAATTGGGGTTTTGAATTCGTGCGAAACCGTTCCTAAAAAATTGGTTTTAGCCAAATCCAATTCTTTGAATGGTGTAATATTTCGAAGCATAATCACCTGACCAATGAAATGACTTTCCTTCTCGCCAGTCGGAATCACATTAATGTCGATGATTTCTTTTTCAAAATAACTTTCTTTTCCGTCCGCATAGATTTTCATCGGTTCTTTGTCAGAATTGTTATTTACCGGATGAATCATATCCTTAATCAAATCTCGCACTAAATCGTTGTTCACCGCCACATCCTGAATCAGTTTCCCGACAAAATTTTCCTGTCTTAGGCCTGTGATTTTCAAAGCTTCATCATTCACGAAAAGCACTTTTTTATTTTCATCGATGCCAATCACCGGGTCGTGCATATTATCAATCAGAGTCTCGATGCGTTTTTTTCCTCTGATGATTTTATCCAATTTACTTTCAGAGTATTCCTGAAGCTTTTCAGCCATTGTATTGAAGGATTTTGCCAATTCTCCAAACTCGCTTCTGCTTTCAAAATGAACGCGTTCTTTATAATTTTGATTTGCGATTTGCTTGATACTTTCAGTGAGTGTCTTGATTGGATTTGCAATGTTGGAAGGCAGATTTACCAACAAAATGAAGGCAATGATGAAACATAACATTCCAGTCACAGATATCACCATTATTGCACTTTTCGCCGTAGAATCTGCAATACTGCTTTTATGTTCGATAGCACTCATATTGAGTTGCATCAATTCTGCAATATCTTTTCTTATTGATGATTGAAGAGTCGTATTTTTTGAATCTTTTTTTAAAGCCTGAAAATGAATCGCAACATTATCTGTAGCTTCTTTCTCTCCCGGTTCAGTCACATTTTTTTGTTGATTTTTCAAATGTTTTTCAAACACATTGAAAGCGAGTGGATCCGTGTTGATTTCTTCCAGAGCCAGAAGCATATTACGGGAATACTCCAGAGTATTATAATTGGCTTTCAGAATATTACTTGTGTCTTTTTTCAGTTGATTGATGTACCAGCCACTCAGGACAGACAGCACCAAAATCATCATAAAAAGAAGACCAACACCGATGTTTAATTTTGTTTTAATTTTCATTATGAAAGAATGACTAAATCTATATTTTCTTTTGACAATCTGTTAAGTAAAGAATTGAAAGTATCCGTAGCAACAATTATTTTCCAAAGATTAAGATGCGGTTTTCCGATACACACTGTTGTGATCTTCCGTTCTTCGCATTGTTCCATTATGGTGTGAGCGATATTTGTACCTTCAACCTTTATAATCTCCGCTCCTAATTCCGTTGCTAATTTAAAATTATTAATCAAATGTCTTTGCTTGTCCAACGCTATTTTATCTGCACTTTCTCTAGGAATCTGAACATAAAGCAAACACCATTGGCTGTTATAATAATTGGCTAATCTCGCCGCTTTCCTAATGACATTTTTAGCTGTTTTTTCGTTGGAACTAATGCAGGCCAAAAATTTTTCTTTCCTGATATTTTTGATGGATGAGATTTCGGTTTCCACTTTTCGCTGAACTTGGGAAGCTACCTCTTTCAAAGCCAGTTCACGCAATTGAAGGATATTTTCACTTTTGAAAAAATTATTAAGTGCTGAATTGATTTTAGCTTGGTCATAAATTTTTCCAGCTTTCAAGCGGTCAATCAATTCTTCTGCTGTCAAATCAATGTTCACGACCTCATCAGCCTGAGCCAAAACACTGTCAGGAATTCTTTCTTTGACTTCAATATCAGTAATGTTTTTCACGTCTTCATTAAGACTTTCGATATGCTGAATATTGACGGCGCTAATGACATTGATGCCAGATTCCAGAATTTCCATCACATCCTGCCAGCGTTTTTCATTTTTACTACCTTCGATATTGGTGTGCGCCAACTCATCCACAATCACGACTTCCGGCCGAAGATTAATCACCGCCTGAACATCCAACTCGTCCAATTCTTTTCCTTTGTAGAACAAAGTTCGTCTCGGAATCACGGGAAGTCCGTCCAGCAAAGCGTGCGTTTCTTTTCGATTATGAGTCTCGATATATCCAATTTTAACATCGATGCCGTTTGACAAAAGTGTGTGCGCTTCCTGAAGCATTCGGTAAGTTTTACCCACACCAGCACTCATTCCGATGTAGATTTTGAATTTTCCCCTTCTTGATTTTTTGATTAGATCGAGGAAGTCCTGCGCAGATTTTTTCTCGTCCATAAGAGATTATCTTTATCAAAGTTAATAAATCCCTTACCAAGATTTTAGGTAAGGGACGATAATATGGAAATTGTTAAAAACTAACGGCCAACGATGTCACTGCCGAAAAATTATTATTCTTAAAGGTCTCATCTCTGGTCAGGAAAATCTGGTCTTTGCTGTTCAAATTTTTGACTTCTGTTCGCCAAACCAAATTTGGAAGAATCCAGTAATCGGCGTTCAGAGAATATCCAAAGGTTTGAAAACCATTATCTGTTCCTGTTGCAATGATGACGCCTTTTTTATCATTATAATACTCTCCTCTCACAGCAAAACTCAACTTTTCAGTCGGACTATATTTCGCAATAATCACTGGCGAATACCAAATATTATATTGTTCACTTCCTTTCCCCTTTTGCTCTGCTCCGATATCAAAACCTGTTGTCAACGCCAATTTGTCTGTCAATTGAAAAATCCCGTACAAATTATGAAAATAGCGCATCTGTCTGAGGCTGTCCGGTTTATCATTCCCGATGAATGAACTGCTATTCAACGTGATTTTATCGGTCGGTTTATAAGTTAATTGATGACCAAACGCCACAGTAGAATTGCCGTCAACTCTTTGAATTCTTTGCCAGCCATTCAGTACCAAACCGCTCAAAAACCATTTTCCTGAATTGCTGGTGTAGGAAATCTTTGCGCCGGTTTCAAAGTAAGGCGAATTTTCTGCCTGTAGACTTCTCGTCAAAGCCCAGCAATCTTTGCTGACAGCACTTTCGAATCCTATATGTGATGGTAAAATCCCTGCATCAATCCAAAGATTTTTTGATTTTGAAATTTTTACGCCAACATTCGCTTCATAGATGTTTTTCAGAACGCCGGATTCTGCAGAATAATTGGCATTCATATAAGTTCCCGTTGCCAGTGAGAGATTGGCTCGGACTTTTTCGGTTTCATAATTGGCCTTGATGAAGCCTAGATTCAGATTAACTTCGTTATTTCTATTATGGCTGTAAATAAACGATGGACGTGAATTATTTTTAGGATTATTAGCATCAAACTGATAATATATTTCTGCATAACCAGAGATTCTCAGTGGTTTACTTTCTTCCTGTGCAAAAAGCATAGTCGATAATCCGAGCATCGAAAATGCCAGTTTTATAGTTGTTTTCATACTTTTATTTTTTAATGTTATTTCAAACCGTCTAAAGCGATATTGAGTTTCAGAACATTGATTTTTTCAGTTCCGAAGATTCCCAGAAAAGGTTTTTCTGTATTGGATGTGATTAATTTCTCAATTTGATTTTCATCAAGATTTCTGATTTTTGCAATTCGTTTGGCTTGAACATTAGCTGCCTGAACAGAAATATTCGGATCCAATCCGCTTCCGCTTGCTGTGACCAGATCAGAAGGGATTTCGGATTTTTTGACGTCCGGATTATGTTTCATAAAATTGTCGATTCTTTCCTGAACAGTTTTCAGATAATCGGGATTGTTCGGACCTTTATTGCTTCCTCCTGCACCCGCTGCATTGTAGTCTACAGCCGATGGACGCGACCAGAAATATTGGTCTATCGTAAATGCTTGACCGACATTCGCATAATATTTTTTATTGTTAAAAGTCAGGATTTCGCCTTTCCCGTTGTTGGGAGAAAACTGAGCGATTCCAAAAATGATTAAGGTGTAAAAGCCAGCGAAAAATACAAGGCAAACTGCTGTGAGTCTGATGGCTGGTAATATATTTTGTTTCATTATTAATTATTTTAAATGTTCTATTGATTATTAGGACATCTTTTTATGTCGAATCTGCAGCCCGGCCTGAGTGGAGCTCATTTTTTTGTCGCTGGAAAAGCTTGGCAAAAAATAGCGGGAACGGAGGACGGAAAAGCTGCCCAAATCATTCTAAAAAAACAGCGACACCAGAAGGTCAATGATTTTTATCCCGATGAAAGGTATCAAAACGCCTCCCAAACCGTAAATCAAAAGGTTTCTTCTGAGCAACGCACTGGCGCCAATTGGTTTGTAAGCAACACCTTTCAAAGCCAACGGAATCAGCATCGGAATGATAATCGCATTGAAAATAACTGCTGATAGAATGGCGGTTTCCGGAGAATGCAGATTCATAATATTGAGACCTTGGAGCGCAGGAATGGAAGCGATAAATAAGGCTGGAACAATGGCAAAATATTTCGCAACATCGTTGGCAATACTGAACGTCGTCAAAGTTCCTCTGGTCATCAAAAGTTGTTTTCCGATTTCCACAATTTCAATCAGTTTGGTTGGGTCGTTGTCCAAATCCACCATATTGCCGGCTTCTTTCGCTGCCTGGGTTCCGCTGTTCATTGCTACACCGACATCGGCTTGAGCGAGAGCTGGCGCATCATTGGTTCCATCTCCCATCATTGCGACTAGTCGACCTTCGGACTGTTCTTTTTTGATGTAATTCATCTTGTCTTCCGGTTTGGCTTCGGCAATGAAATCGTCCACACCTGATTTTTCGGCGATGTATTTTGCTGTCAAAGGATTATCTCCGGTTACCATTACGGTTTTGATTCCCATTTTTCTCAAGCGTTCAAAACGTTCCTGAATGCCCGGTTTGATGATGTCCTGAAGTTCTACGACGCCTAAAACTTTTTCGTTTTCCGAAACCACCAAAGGTGTTCCTCCGTTACTCGAAATAGTTTTTACAGCTTCTTCTATTTCTTTTGGAAATTGATTGCCTGCTTTCTCTACCAAATTTCGGATAGCGTCTGAAGCACCTTTTCGGATTCTGATTTGGTCATAATTGATACCTGAACTTCTGGTTTCTGCGGTAAACTTGATGAATTCCGAATTGTTGATTTCATAACTTAAAGGATTAACACCAGCTAGTTCTATAATGGATTTTCCTTCAGGTGTTTCGTCTGACATTGAACTTAATACAACAGCTTTCGTAAAATCTTGTTCTTTAATTCCATTCGCCAAATGAAAGTGAGTTGCTTTTCTGTTTCCGATGGTGATTGTTCCTGTTTTGTCCAATAAAAGTACATCTACGTCACCAGCCGTTTCTACCGCTTTTCCACTTTTGGTGATGACGTTTGCACGCAAAGCTCTGTCCATTCCGGCTATTCCGATGGCTGACAATAGTCCGCCAATCGTAGTTGGAATTAAACAAACAAATAATGAGATGAAAGCGGCAATCGTAATTGGTGTATGGGCGTAATCTCCGAATGGTTTCAAAGTCACAGTCACGATGATGAAAACTAAGGTAAATCCAGCCAACAAAATAGTCAAAGCAATTTCGTTGGGGGTTTTTTGTCTGGAAGCACCTTCTACCAAAGCAATCATTTTATCCAGAAAACTTTCGCCAGGTTCGGTGGTTACTTTTACTTTTATCCTGTCCGAAAGAACTTTTGTTCCGCCGGTTACACTGCTTTTGTCACCACCAGATTCCCGGATCACCGGTGCGCTTTCTCCTGTGATGGCACTTTCATCAATCGTAGCAAGACCTTCGATAATTTCTCCATCAGAAGGAATAATATCGCCAGGTTCACATAGAAACACATCACCTTTTTTCAATTCTGAAGAAGGCACGATTGTGATTTCATCATTGAATATCTCTCCAACTGGTTTTATCCATTTTGCGGGCGTTTCTTCCCTTGTTTTTCTAAGTGAATCGGCTTGTGCTTTTCCTCTCGCTTCGGCTATGGCTTCGGCAAAATTGGCAAAAAGCAAAGTGATAAACAGAACTGCTGTTACGATAATATTGTAAATCAAACTTCCTTGATTTTGTTCACCCGTTGCAATCCAGACGCACACGCCAGCCATTACCAACGTTCCTACCCAAACCATAAACATGACCGGATTTCGGAACATTTTAGCTGGATTTAGTTTTATAAATGATTGTTTCAAAGCCTCATTCACGAGTTCTTTCTGAAACAAATTGTTATTATCTCCTTTCATTTGGAAAAATTTATTATTTTTTTTAAAATGTCATATGGAATCGCCTAATAATTCGTTTTATTTAAAACCTTTGTTAGTGATGATTTCATTACTGATAAAAATTAAATTGAAAAATATTCTGCAATCGGCCCCAAAGCCAATGCCGGAAAGAAGGACAATGCGGCAACTAAAGCAATGACGGCAAAAACCATTAATCCAAATGTGGACGTATCGGTTTTCAAAGTTCCTGCACTTTCCGGAATATATTTCTTAGCGGCTAAACTTCCTGCAATGGCGACCGGACCTATGATTGGGAGATATCTTGCCATCAACATCACAATACCACAGGCGATATTCCAGAATGGCGTGTTGTCGCCCAGGCCTTCGAAACCACTTCCGTTGTTGGCACTTGAAGAAGTGAATTCATAAAGCATTTCGCTGAAACCGTGGAAACCGGGATTGTTGAGCCAACTGGCGTAAGCTTCAGGGTTGTTGGCATAAGTATAACTTGCAATCGCAGTTCCGGCCAGAATCAAAAACGGATGAAGCAACGCAATCATCATTGCGATTTTCATTTCTTTGGCTTCGATTTTTTTGCCGAGGAATTCCGGCGTTCTGCCGACCATCAATCCACTGATGAAAACGGCGAGAATAATAAAGATATAGAAATTCAGAAATCCGACTCCTACTCCGCCGTAGAAACAGTTGACCATCATTCCGAGCAATTGATTCATCCCACTGATTGGCATAAAACTATCGTGCATCGAGTTGATACTTCCCGTTGAAATAACTGTGGTTGCGATGCTCCAATAAGCCGAAGCTGCAGAACCGAATCTGATTTCTTTACCTTCCATATTTCCCATCGTCTGAGAAATTCCCATTTCAGAAATCGCTGGATTTCCGCCAGTTTCTGAGATGACTGTTGGAATCATCAGCAATAAAAATCCAATGGTCATCACACCGAAAATGGTCCACGCCAGTTTTCTTCTTTTAAGCATATAACCCATTGCAAAAATCATTGCTAATGGAATCAGCATCTGTGTAACGATTTCGACGATATTAGTAAAATAATTCGGATTTTCTAATGGATGCGCTGAGTTCGGTCCAAAAAATCCGCCGCCATTTGTTCCTAAATGTTTGATGGCAACAAATGCGGCCACAGGACCGCGACTCACTTCTATTTTGTCACCCTGAAGATTGATGATTGCGTCTTTGCCTTCGAAAGTCATTGGTGTTCCATTAAATGCTAATAGAGAAGCTACTATAACGGCAATTGGAAATAAGATTCTGGTGCAACTTCTCACAAAAAAGAAGTAAAAATTACCCAATTTATCAGTAGTTCTTTCTTTCATTGCAGTGAAAACAACAGCTGCTGCTGCCATTCCACAACCTGCGCTTATAAATTGCCAAAGCATCAAAGTCAATTGCCCCAAATATGACATTCCGGTTTCACCTGAGTAATGCTGAAGATTTGTATTACAGACAAAACTGACAGCGGTGTTGAAGGCCAAATCGCCACTCATCGATGGATTGTTGTCCGGATTCAGTGGAAGCCAACTCATATTGGTAAGTACTAACATTGCTACCAGAAACCAAACTAGATTGATGGTCAACAATGCCAAAAGATGTTGTTTCCAATTCATTTCTTTGTCAGAATTGATGCCTGAAAGTTTGTAGAAAAGATTGTCTATTGGGTTTAAAATTTTATCCAGCCAGGTTTTTTCGTTGCTGAACAGTTTACCAATGTATCTTCCCAGCGGTATCGCGAGAGAAACGGCGAGAAAAAACATTAATATAATTCCTAAAATTTCTGAGTTCATTTTTTTAATTTTGAAGTGAGTGAGAAGTGAAAAGTGAGAGGTAAAAAGATTGACAGAACTTCTAACTATTTACCGTCAACTTTTCACTTTTTAAAATTTCTCCGGTTTTACAAGTACGTAACACATATATGCGAAGACGGCGAGGGCGATGATGAATAGAACGGTCATATTTTTTCGAAGTATTTTACGGTTAGAAAAAAAACGGCAAAAAGAGCTAGTCCTAAGATGATTGTAATTGTTGTCATTGTTGAATTTTTATGAAAATTGAATGATTGCTGCAACTACAAAAACACTGAGAATCACAGCAATATTGACGATTAGAATCTGAAATTGGTGTCTGGAGTTAGAAGCTTTCCAAAGTTCCCAATCTCCTCTGTTTTTAGTTTTCATTGGTTTGAAATTTATAATCCGGATTTGTAAACCTGGCGGAAATAAGCCTTCTGCAAACCCACAGGAATTTTCTCGAAAATGAGATTTTTGTAAACGCTGTCGCAAGAAAAAATCATACTGTCCAAGGAGTAAATGAAGATAGATTCTACCGCATTTTTTAGGGTTTGGTCGCCTTTTCTGTAGATTTCGTTCATTTTGTTGAGACAATTGATGAGGATAATTTTGTCTTTCCTTTGTATCAGTTTCTGGATTTGTTTTGTGAAAACATTGATGACCATAAAAGAATTTTTGGTCTTGTAGATTTCTTTGAACGCTTCTTCAGACTCAGGCGCAACCTTGATGATTTCCTGAATGGCTTCTGTGTGATTCATTTTATTATTATTTTAAATCACTAATGCCAAGATATGTTCCCTTTGAAAATTTAATTATTCAATTCAATGTAAATCAATTGATTAAAAATTATTTTTGAAATTTAAGCAACAAAAAAGCCTATCAAAATGATAGGCTTTCTCTCAATATGATAATTAATTTATGATATTTTGTATTCTTCTATTTTGCGATAAAGCGTTGCAATTCCAATTTCCAGCAAACGTGCAGCTTCGGCTTTGTTACCTTTGGTATAATTCAAAGTTTTTTGGATGTGAATTTTTTCGGCGCTTGCCATCGAGAATGCGGACAAGGTTTTGTTTGCAGTTTCGGAAATTTGTGACTGTTGTAAATCGAAAGGTAAACTATCGATTGATAAAGTGTTATCGTCCTCTAAAATAACACTTCTTTCAATGATATTTCGTAGTTCGCGGATGTTACCTTTCCACGAATGTTTTTTTAGGACACCAAGATAATCATCAGAAATTGATGTGATTTTTTTTCCTATTTTTTGAGAAAATTTGATGAGGAAATAATTAGCTAATTCCGGAATATCAGAAGTTCTATCGCGCAACGACGGCAGAATAATGTTGAAAATATTGATTCTATAAAACAAATCTTCTCGGAAGTTTCCTTTGTCGATTTCGGTTTGCAAATCTCGATTGGTTGCAGCGATAATTCTCACATTAACTTTCGTCGGCTTGCTGTCTCCGACTTTCAAAAACTCGCCAGATTCTAAGACACGAAGTAATTTTGCCTGCAAATCCAATGGCATCTCTCCTATCTCATCAAGAAAAACAGTTCCGTTGTTGGCTTCTTCGAAAATACCTTTCGAATCTTTCATCGCGCCAGTAAAAGCGCCCGCTTTGTGACCAAACAATTCGTTTTCCAACAATTCTTTGCTGAAAGCCGAGCAGTTGACTGCCACAAAATTTTGTTTATTTCGGTTGCTTGCATTGTGAATAGCCTGAGCAAAAACTTCTTTTCCAGTTCCGGTTTCTCCATTCAACAAAACTGTTGCATCGGTAACCGCCACTTTTTTTGCCGAATCAATCGCAGACTGAATCAGCTTCGATTTTCCGATGACGTTGTCAAAAGATTGTTTATTATCAAGTTGTTTCTCGAGCTGTAAAACCCTTTTGTTGAGGGTTGCTTTTTCCAAAGCTTTATAAACCAAAGGAATGATTTTGTTGTTGTCATCGCCTTTTGTAATATAGTCAAAAGCACCGTTTTTAATTGCCTGAACGCCATCCGGAATATTGCCGTAAGCAGTCAAAAGAATGACTTCCAACGATGGATATTTGTCTTTAATGATTTTTGAAAACTCAACGCCGCTTCCGTCTGGAAGTTTCACATCGCTGATAACCACATCGATTTCCGAAACTTCGAGTCGTTTTTTTGCATTTTTCAAATCAGAAGCCTGAAAAACTTCAAAGCCTTCCAAACTGATAATTCTGGAAAGTAAAGTCCTGATTTTTTCTTCGTCGTCGATGATGAGGATTTTGTTCAATTGCTGGGATTTAAAGTGCAAATTTAAATATTGTATTCAATATTTAGTATAACTATTCCCTATTAAAAACTAAAAGTAAAACCCGTAACTTTGCATTTATGAATCAGGATACTATTTGTGCGCTGGCAACGGCTAACGGAATTGGAGCTATTGGAATTATCAGAGTTTCCGGAAATCAATCATTTGAAATTGTCAATAAAATATTCGAAGGTAAAAATCTGGAAAAAGTAGATTCTCACACCGTTCATTATGGCTTTATCAAAGATGGCAATGAAACGATTGATGAGGTAATGATTTCTGTTTTTCACGCTCCGAAAACTTTTACCACAGAAAATTCTGCTGAAATTTCCTTTCATGGTTCGCCTTACATTGGGAAAAAGATTCTTGAAATTTTGATTAAAAATGGTGCAAGAATGGCGAAAGCCGGAGAGTTTACAATGCGTGCGTTTATGAATGGCAGAATCGATCTTTCTCAAGCCGAATCTATTGCGGACCTCATTGCATCCGAAAATGAAGCCTCGCGAAGAGTAGCCTTGAATCAACTAAAAGGTGGAATCTCAAACGAAATTTCATTCCTTAGAAATGATCTATTAAATTTTACTTCACTCATTGAACTCGAACTTGACTTTGCCGAAGAAGATGTGGAATTTGCAGACCGAACCGCTTTGATATTGCTATTGAAAAAAATTGAAGATAAATTAAGTTCTCTGATCGAAAGTTTCCAATACGGAAATGCCATTAAAAATGGAACTGCGGTCGCCATCATTGGAAAACCCAACGCTGGAAAATCAACCCTTCTGAATGCATTATTAAAGGAGGAAAGAGCGATTGTAAGTAATATTGCCGGAACTACAAGAGATACGATTGAAGAGATTTTACATATCAAAGGTCATGCTTTCAGGCTGATTGATACAGCAGGTTTACGTGATACGGTTGACGAAATTGAAGCAATTGGTGTGAAAAAAGCTAAAGAGAAAGTTGAAAATGCTGAGATTTTGGTCTATCTGGCAGATGCTGCAACGACTGATTTTTCTGAGGATATTGAAATGATAAAATCCCTTTTGAGAGAAGATCTGAAGTTGATTATCTGTGCTACAAAAATCGATGAAATTGTTCCAACTCAATATGAAAATGTTGAACAGATTTTCAGATCATCTATCTCAACGGATTTTGATTTTATAAAAATTTCTGCTGTTGAGAATCAGAATATTCAAGATCTTAAAAATGAACTTTCATCGCATATTGAACGCATGAAATCCGAAGAAGGCAATGTGGTTATTACCAACCAACGCCATTACGAAGCTTTGCAAAAATCTCTACAATCAGTCAATAAAGTTGAAGAAGCAGTCACTTCACAAATTACAACCGAACTTCTGGCTTACGAACTCCGCAATGCTTTGGAATATCTTGGTGAGATATCTGGGGAATTCAGCAACGATGAGGTGTTGGGAAATATTTTCAGTAAGTTTTGTATCGGGAAATAAATTAGCTATTCTTTGATTTCTTTTTCTTTCTTTTAGTTGACTATCAGACATTTATATAATTTTTATTTTCTCATCTTGGTGTTTATTTATATATTTGTACACCTGGTGTACACCTTGAGCTACTAAAAACAGCCACGAGGTGTACAAATGTACACCTCAAATAAAATGTATGAATATCACTTTAAAACAGAAAAATTTAGCTGATGGAAGGATTAGTCTTTTCATTGAGTATTACAAAGGTTCTTCCACTAATGTACAAGGAAAAAGAATTCATCTGCGGGATTTCGAGTACTTGAAACTGTATTTGCACCCAGAACCTAAAACGCCTAAGGAAAAAAAAGAAAATAAAGAAGCAATGGTTCTTGCCGAAAGTATTTTGGCAATCAAAAAAGCTGAATATGTCCAAGGACGTTACGACCTAAAAGATACGGTGAAAAGCAAAAGAACTTTTTTAACATATTTTGAAGAGTTGACAGATGAAAAACGATTGCAAGATTCTTCTAATAATTACGGCAACTGGTATTCTACTTTGCAACATCTAAAAAAAATCGTTTCAAAGAATATGACTTTCGATGAAATTGATGAAAAGTTCGTCAAAAAAGTTCACAGATATTTTGAAAAGGACGCTCTCACCAGAAGTGAAATTCCACTTTCTCAAAATTCAAAATATTCATATTTCAACAAGTTTAAGGCTGCACTTCGAAATGCTTTCGATAATGGATATTTGACGGTAAATTATGCTTCAAAAATAAAATCGTTTGAACAGGCTGAAAGCCAAAGAGAATATCTGATTTTTGATGAACTACAACGATTAGCAAAGGCGGAATGTAAATATCCGGTTTTGAAAAAAGCTTTTCTTTTTTCGTGCTTATCAGGTTTACGTTGGTCGGATATCAATACTTTGATTTGGAAAGAAGTCCGTGATGAAGGTGATATTTCTAGAGTCAATTTCCGACAGGAAAAAACAGAGGGTGTAGAATATCTTTATATTTCAAAACAAGCCAGAGAATTGTTGGGCGAAAGAGGCAATCAACAAGACAGGGTTTTTCAAGGTTTAAAATACAGTATGACCTACAATACTGAAATTATCCGCTGGTGCAATCGTGCTGCGGTTCCCAAACATATTACTTTTCACTCAGCTCGACATACGAATGCTGTTTTACTCCTGGAAAATGGCGCTGATATTTACACAGTTTCCAAAAGATTGGGACATCGAGAATTGAGAACGACTCAGATTTATGCAAAAATAGTAGATAGCAAAATGAAAGAAGCTGCTGAGATTATCCCGGAACTGAATATTGAGTTGTGAAATATTTAATCGCTAAGAAACGAATTTATTGTTCATTTCTCTTTTTATAGTATGATAACTGGGAAGTGCAGTTGTATCTATTTTAAATACACCATATTTTTATTCAGTATTTTATATGTATTTGCGTATAATATCTTATACATATGTGATAATCGATGTCAAAGCATATAATTATACTCATAATCTGTCAAATTTATTACTAATAATACTTGTTAAATTTATAGAGTAAGCATGAGACAAATGAGGCCTGGAATGTGAAATATTCGATAGATAATCGATTTATTTCCGATTATCTGTTTTTATTTTTACATTATTATTGAGAGTGTTAGTTCTGATTGGGTAAAATAGAGCATTTCCGAAGCAGAGTTCAAAGAGTTGTTAACGGAGCGAATTGTCAGACATTTGCATAGTTTCAAAGGAGGCATATAGATACTTACAACTAGACAGATTTATGCAAAAATTGTGGATAGCAAAATAGAAAAGTTGTCAGAGATTATTCCAAAACTAAATATTGATTTATGATCAAAAGAAATATAGAAAGTAAACCTTCCTTATTAATTCTGGTTTCATTTATTATCTCAGTAATGATGTTGCTGGGAGTTTATTTAATGCCTGAAAACTTCAGAGTTTATTTATTAAAAAGCATCTTCCTTATTTTGATTCTTCTTATTCTCTATCCATTCTGTAGAATAAATATAAAATGGATCCTTTATTATTTTTTCTGTTTAGATCGTGATTGGTGGATCGCACGGATCGAAAGACCGAGAATCTTCATCTACATTATTTATTTTGGAATTTTATTAATGATCTTGAAAGATATTTCGATCTCAAATCAATATGTACTGTTCTTCTATCGTTTATCCATCTTGTTCTATTTAGTGGTTGGTGCTGTTATGCTTGGAAGATTAATTTGGACCAAAAAATTTGAATCTGCGCTTCTGCCTGAGATCAAGAATTTTGTCAATCAAAGTATTTCGATCCGAAAAATAACATTATCCGAAATTGACGAGGTCATTAGATCAAATACTAAAAATGTTGAGGAAAGTTCATTGGGTGATCTTGAAGATCTATTAAAAGGAAAAGAAGTCATGAATAAAATTAAATGGATCGGGACATCTGGTAAGAATGTAATTACCTACACCGAATTATTTTCCTTGTTACATTCTGTTCTAGAAGGAGGCGGCATCAAATTCGAGAGAGCAAAAAGAAGGAGCTTAATGAACTTCATTATAGCAAACTTTGTAAAGTATGAGAAAGGAGAAATTTCTCAAATTCCGTATGGCAGTTTAAACAGCGCATACACCAATTTCGTTTTGTAAAATCGATCATATTCAAATTATATACTGTAAAACCCTTTATTAAAAGGAGTTTTGACTATCAGAGTATTTTAATGACATTGTCATTTGTTTTCCTTTGCCACACAAATTTTAAAATAGTAAAGCAATGGAAAACGAAATTATCCTTCACAAGCTGAACCGAATTGAAAAGCATATTGTCGGTCTCAAATCTATTCTTAATGTTGAAGAACTTTCAGATTATACAGGATTTAAAAAATCCTATATCTATAAATTAGTTCATACCAACAGTCTCCCTTTTTCTAAACCTAATGGGAAAGTGCTATTCTTTGAACGAACAAAAATTGATGAATGGTTGTTGAAAAACAGCCATAAATCAAATGATGAAATTCAACAGGAAGCCATAGAATTTTCTTTACGCAAAAAATAAAACCTGACTGTGGCAGCAGTTAGGTTTTAGATGTTTGTTTTACCTGGAAGTAGAGTTCAGATATAATAATTATTTGTTCCGTTTCCACAATCCCAAATGTTTATGGAAGAGAATAAAACGCTGTATCAGACCGGTACAGAAACTAAAACCATCTTTGACCGGGCATTGAATTACCTCAATTCTAAATATTCAATTCGATTTAATACCATTTCTCTGGAGTTTGAGATCAAATTGAGTTCAGATAAAAAATGGTCAGATCTAAATTTGAACTCATTGTTTATCGAACTTATTCAGTCAGGAGTTGATATTCCGATCAATAAACTGGAAATCCTGGTCAGAAGTCATCTGATCGAACAGTATGATCCCATTTCAGAATATTTTGAAAGTCTGGAAGATTGGGATGGTGAAGATCATATCAGGAAGCTTTGTTCTTATGTGAAAACCAATGATGACGACTCATTTTTCTATCACACCGAAAAATGGTTTACAAGAGCGGTGCTCTGTGCTTTGGAAAAAGAAAAGATAAACAAACATTGTCTGGTTCTTGCGAATGCCATCCAGAATAGCGGGAAATCCACATTTTTAAGATTTTTTATTCCTGAAAAACTGACGAATTATATTTCAGAAGACATAGGTCTGGACAAGGACAGCAGGATCAAATTGTGCAAGAATCTGATCATCAATCTGGATGAATTATCAGTTCTGGCTAAAGCAGATATTAATTCTTTGAAGGCTTATATCTCCAAAACGCATATTAACGAGAGATTGCCTTATGCAAGGAAATCAGAATATCTGGAGCGGATCTGCAGCTTTGTGGGCTCTACCAATAAAACAGATTTTTTAACCGATGATTCGGGAAGTGTAAGGTGGATCATTTTTAAGGTGACCTAGAAGATCAACTTCAATTATTCGTCAGAGATCGATATTGACAAGGTCTGGGCTCAAGCCTATTTCAATGCTTTTAAAAGGAAAAATTATAATCCGGAACTGTCTGTAACAGATATTCTGGAGAATGAAAAACGCAATGAAAGATTTACGCAAATGACCCTGGAACAGGAGATCGTGAACAAATTCTATGAACATTCCGATCATCTGGAGGAATTTATGACTGCGACAGAAGTGATGATCGATCTGAATTCTCACGGTGTCCGTTTGAATCATTTAAAGATCGGAAGAGCTTTATCTTCTTTTAAATTTCCAAGGGTTAAACATCCCCAAAGACAGATCTACGGTTATCTCATTCGATTGAAGACCATAAAGTAATTAAACAGAAGTGATCTACCAACCTACCTGAGAGCTATAAGTTGCACAATGTGAATGTTTTAATTAGGTAAGTAGAGAAATCCAAACCTACCTAAGTTACCTTTATAAGAAAGTGGTAAGTAGGTAGATCCAGGTAGTCGTTAAAAAGAGGATCATTCATTTGATGATCAACAGATCGGTAACTAGGTAAGTATTTTAATTAAAAACATAGAAAAAATGAACTGTAAACAATTTAACAGCATATCGCTGGAAGAAGTCCTCCTTTCTCTCGGACACCTTCCCACGAAACAGAATGAAAAAGAAGCTTGGTATCTCAACCCCTTTGCCAGCGAATCCCAAGCATCTTTCAAATTGGATAAAAGAATTAATGCCTGGTATCTTCATTCAGAAGGTGTCGGTGGGAATAACACCGACTTTATGAAGAAATATCTAAGTGCTTCCGTCAATGAAGTTTTGATATGGGCAGCGAAGCAGAATTTTTCTTCTTTTCATCAGCAACGACAGATTATAAAGTCAGAACCAAATTACAGAATCGATGAAATACTCAATCTCCAGAATCCAAACCTGAAACAATATTTGCAGGGACGTGGATTAAGTCCTAAAGTCTATGATTACATAAAAGAAGTACGATTTATCATTGGAAGTAAAAAACTCTATGCCATTGGTTTTGAAAACTTATCTGGTGGTTTTGAATTGCGTAATGCTTTTTACAAAGGTACATTATTGAAAAAGGATGTTTCAATAATAGATTTCAGCAGCAATGGTCAGAATATATCAAATATTCAAGATGAAGATGTCAAAGGTGTAGCAGTTTTTGAAGGTTTTATGGATGCCTTGTCTTTTATCGAATTGCAAAAGTCTTTTGCAGGAGATATCCTTGTGATGAATTCCATTGCTCTTTTAAACAAATCCATAGAACATCTGAAAAACTATCCCAATATCCATCTTTTTCTGGACAATGATAATGCAGGTATTAAATGCAAATCTGAGATCATAAGATCTTTTCCAGAAGCAAAAGATCATTCCGGTATCTATTCCAACCATAAAGATCTCAACGAATTTTTGATAAACAGAATTACAAATAATCTATCAAATAAGGCAGGAAAACAACCAGGACAATTTCCAGAACAGAATAAACAACAAACAAGAGATCGGGAGCTGGAAATAAAAAAATCGAATGGTTTTAAAAGGAAACGGTGAAAAGGCGTGGTGTGTTTTTTACCAACTACCCGAAGAAGTTAGGAGCGCATTCGCAACTTTGAAGGTCGTGCCTCCCAACAAAGTTTCTAATACGCTCTGCGAGGCTTTTAACCTGAGTAAAATAATATCAGGTTGGTTTATTGACCAGTGCAAAAAACACTGTCATTTTTATCGAAGGCGTATAAAATAAACACAGGTAAAAATTAATGCTGCGTAATGTAATTACACCAATCTTCAAAAAAAAATTAAAAGCATAAACAATAAAAGTATAAAACTTTAAAGATGTAAAAGCAATGAAGACCTCTATTAATTTCAAAGTTGTTAAGTCCGATTCTGAAACCCATAATTTCAGGAAGAAAACTTTCGATTACATCCGGAAAGATCTGACGCCAAGAAATGAATACTGGATGGAACAGAAAATAGCTGACAGGATCCAAAAGATCGAAGCGTATTGCAAAGAAAAGTCTGGGAGGAAATTACAGAAGAATGCAATGCCTATTCGGGAAGCGGTCGTTGTTATCAAAGAAGATACAACGATGCTGGAACTTCAAAACTTAGCTAAGAGACTGGAAGAAGAATTGGACATCCGTGTTTTTCAGATCGCCATTCACAAAGACGAAGGACACACTGATAAAGACACGAAAGAATGGAAACCAAATTACCACGCACATTTGGTAGCTGACTGGCAGGATCTGAAAACAGGCAAAACACTTAAACACCAATCCTTTCATTATTCAAAAATGCAGGATCTGACAGCAGAATGCCTGAATATGGAAAGAGGGATTTCCGGTTCCAGGGGAAGATTGGAAGCCATTGAGTTTAAGATTCAGCAGAAAGAAGAAGATCTAAAAGTTTTGGAAGAAAGATATGATACAATGAAATCTGAAATGGGTTCGAAGAAATCGGAGGAGCTGGTTGTAAAGGAAAATGATTTTTTAGGTTTTAAAAAAATTAAGACTGACAAGACCATTGAGAATTATGAAAAAGCATTTCGAACTTACAAAAGCACAATTCTAAAAAATGAAAGTGAGTTGGAATCTAAGTCAAAACAAATTACTGAGCTCAATACAAAGGTTGATGATTTAAAAAAGCAGGTGCATCTATCCAAAAACAAAAACGCTGTTCTATTGTCCAACCCGACCGTTTTTGCTTCTGAAAAGAAAAAATATCTGGATTCTGTTATTAATATTGTTGAGAGGGAAATCAAATTTTCAAGATTTAGAAATCCACACCTGGATAGAACAGATAAGCAAAAGCTCATATCGGAAATGGAAAAAATAGCACAGAAAATTTCACAGGAAAATACGGTTCCATTTTCAGCCTTCAATGAGATTTTTAAAGATAATGAGATTGCAAATCAGCTTTTCTCTCTGTTGCAATTCGGTAATAACAGTACAAATTATGAGGCTGAGGATATTCCAATTCAAAATAAAAGAAAGAGAAAAAGACTCTAACAACAGAATATTATTGCTGAGTAATTTCTTTTGATTGATAGCAATCAATCAAGCAAGAATTCAAGAAAGCAAGGAAGCAAGAATTCAAGATTCCAAGAAGGCAGGGAAGCAGGGAATCAACAAGCAATCTCGCTAGAGTGATTGATGATACCTTTGATGGTTTAGAATTTCCTATTGCAATACTTTGCTTTTTTGGTTATGCTTTCTTCATTTTTGAAAACAAAAAAAGAAACCCACGCCGTTGTATACACCGGAAAAAGTATTCAGTTTCCAGTATTTAGTGAGTGTTCAAAACCTCACCCTACGGGTTTACAAGCACCCTCATTTTTTTAGCTACCCGATGATCAATTCGATACCGGCTTTTTCTGCTTTGTATTTTATTTTGGTCTGCAATTCATAATAGCTCCAGTTGCGAAGTACAAACTCCTGTTCTTTTGCAATCCCTATTTTGTCTTCCTGATCTTTGAGGATCAGTGTCCCTGCCTGCTGCCGGATGCAGAAGTCAATCAGCTGACGGCTGTACAGATGTAGATGGTGACTGACAAAACGGTTTTCCAGACCCTCTGTTTTGTGCAGTGCCTTCTGTTTTCGTTTGGTTCCATGTCCGGAACAGGAATAAGCTACTCCGGCTCGAATCCTTTTATTACTGGCCTGGATCGCCAGCCTGCGGTAGAGGAATTCCTCTTTCGAACCAATATTCATTCGCACATTGTTGGCTTTTACCACGATAGGATGTTCTAATGACAAGGATGCTTCAGCAATGATCTCGGGTTTTAAACCGTGGTCTTCTTTTTCAAACTCAAAGACGGCCAGCCAAAATATTTTTCCATCTTTCAGCTGGACCTGTGAGTTGCACAGTATAATCTCTTCTCTTAATAGGCGTTCCAGAATCAAATGTTTATCAGAGAAGTCTCTCCCTAAATAGGTTTTTACCGGGATTGCAAACATATTGAAGCTAAACGCTTTCTTTTCCGCATCATACTTCATTTTGCTGATGCATTTCACCGGAAGCGGAATGGGACTATCTTTTTTAAAGTTCCTCAGTGATTGTGATCCCTGCCAGTAGTCGGCTTTGTTTTTGGAAAAGGCGGACTGGATCGTATTGTTCAGGCATCCCAGAATATCGGTGGGAATTTCTCCCTTGAAACGGTCAAAGACCAGGCGTGCCGTGGTGTTTGTTTTGGAACGGTCGAAGATTCCCATTTCATCTTTGCCGGCATCAGCCAGCTTGTATTGGATGTCTTCGGTGAGGTAAAAAAAATCCTTGATCATTTCCTGCACATACAGGTGGGAAACAATCAGGTTAGCCGCCCGGAAACAGCGGTTCTGATACCGGTAGAGCTTTTCCCACATCACGCTTTTATTATCAGCTGGAACATCTATCACCAGCTGAATTCTCCGGGTCAGGCTTATCGTAGACTTTTCCATATCAAAGCGGTATTTCAGATCGGTTTTGATTTTGCAGATGCTGATAGGCATACAGAAATTCCCGGTGGACTTCTTTTTCCGGCAGTTGCAGTTCCTGTGCAATCACCGCAAAAGAGGATTTCTGTTCAAACCTTCTTCTGACAATCTCCAGCTGCTGACTGCTGAGTGGTTCTGACTGCTCTTTTTTAATTGCAGCTTTTTCTTCAGGTTGCTCAAACGAGGTGACTTTAAGAATTTTCCGAAGCTCATCTATGGCTGTGCTCACCTCCATACTTATGCCTGTCACGCTGCTTCCCATAGCCTCTGCAATGGGTTTGTACTGAAAGCCATATTCCAGGCAAATTTCTATCAGGTGTTTCCTTTTAGGGTTCAGAACGGGTAACACCTTTGTGATTTCATCGAACTTATTTTGGTCGGATTCCTGGCTATGTAAATACTCTTTATCTTTCAGCGGATCGTAACCTGCGAGATACTCCTGATAATTCTCAAAACTGTCAAGAGAAGCCATCAGGCGGGTGAATTTATTTCTTGGCGCAGTCACATACGCGATACAATCCCTTTTCATAACAAAGCGTAGAAATCCGGTAATATGATCAGGCGATTCAATGGTGTCGCGGTGAAGCCACAATTTGAGGAAGGTATCCTGAACAATAGTATCCACTACAAAGTCATCTTTCAACACCTGCCATCCTACCCAGAAAAGAAGTCTTTTTTGGCGCGTATGAATGTGTTCAAGAGCGGTCGGATCGCCTTTTTTCAGCAGTTCGTACAACTGAAGATTGGTCAGCTTACTGGGTAAAGAGGGTGTTATTTTCATATGCAGTTTGTTTTAGCAAAATTATTGCTGGAAGGAACTGCATAGATCCAAAAGGGATGAATTCTCTGTATTAAAAACGCTAACTCTCTACATATCCTAAAAGAAACGGCGTGGAACTCAACTTATTGACTAGAGGTACTGGTATACCCGTGTACGATAAGTGAGCCCACGCCGAAGTCGTGGGCACATTTACTTATCTTCTCGTACACACAAAATTACCAGTTTTCTAGTCGAGAATCTAAGCAATAGCTTCGATTATTATTGTTGAAGTATTGCAAAGTTACCTTTATTGTAACTTATTTAGCAAATATAAAACATTTTTTCTAATGTGGGTTAATTCGATTACATAAATTTATTTAAATCTCATCAATTTGTCTATTGAAAGTTAACCGAAATGGACAAATTAGAATTTAGAATAGCATTTGGTAAGAGAGTTGAGTTGTTCCGGAAAAAGCTGAATTTGAGTTATAGAGAGTTGGCTCAAAAATGTGATGTAGATCACAGTAATATTAGTAAAATAGAAAAAGGTGAAGTTGATCTTAGAATTTCTACTATTCAGGAGCTAGCAAAAGGTTTAGATGCGCATCCACAGGAACTCTTTGATTTTAGTTTAAAGTAAAAAATCGTTGAAAATCTTTATTTGAAATGAGGATGAGAATATCATGTTTATATTAAAATTCAAAAGTTCCATAATCATATTTTTTTCTTTTCGTATTTTTGGAACACATACGTGAAGATAATATGGCAAGTAATAAAAATGCGGTAATCAGATATAAGGCACTGGATAAATGCTTATCAAATACTCATAAGAAATTCTATATACAAGATTTGATTAATTATTGTTCTGTTATTCTAACAGAACATTTTGTAAAAGAAACAACGATTTCTCGCAGACAAATTTTTGCAGATATTGACTTCATGCGTAGTGAAGCAGGTTTCGATGCACCTATCGAAAGCTATAGAGATGGTAAAAAAGTTTTTTACAGATACTCAGATTCTGAATTTTCAATTTTGAAAAGTCCTTTAAATCCTTCAGAATTAAATTCACTCAATGAAGCTTTGGAAACCCTGTCAAGAATAAATAATTTACCAGGCTTCGACTGGGTAAATACAATGCAAGCAAAATTAAATTCCGGGATAAACCAATCCCAGAATCAAAGACAAATCATCAGTTTTGAAGATAATGAATTTTTAAAGGGTATTGAATTGCTAAACCCTTTGTATCATCATATTGCAAATACTCAAACTTTAGATATAAAATATCAAGGATTTAATTCGGATAAAGGAAATACTTTTAATATATCGCCATATTACCTTAAACAATACAATAATCGTTGGTTTTTATTTGGTCATAATCATCAGCTTGATAAAATCCAAAATCTAGCTCTTGACCGTATAGTTGAAATTCAAGCATCTAAAACAATATTCAAAATTTGCGAAATTGATTTTAACGAGTATTTTGAAGACATTATTGGGGTGAGTAACGATGAATCCAAGGAAGCTATTGATGTGAAAATTGAGCTTTCGGAAAACATTATTCCATACGTCAGTTCAAAACCCATTCATGGTTCACAGAAGATCAAAGAAAATATACTTTATCTTCAGGTGAAACTTAATTATGAACTAGAAGCTTTAATTCTTTCGTACGGTGAAAAGATGTGTGTATTGGAACCGAAAGAGTTAGCTCTTATTATAAAAAAAAGGCTAGATAATACAAAGTTTTCTTTTTAGTGCAGTTAGGTTGCATATAAAAGACGGATATTTGCATTAAGAAAAATTGGACTAATTTTTATGATGAATTTTAACCCCCAGCATCAATCAAACCTCGAAATAATTACATCTGATATTTGGAATGTATTTAATATTTTACGACATGAAAATATAATGCCCGAAGACTATCACATTGTGCTGTTTTTCTTATCCATATATAAGGATGGTTTAATAAATGAAGAATTTTTTTTAAGGCAAGATTATCCAATAAGTATATGGATCAATCGTCAAATATCAAATTCTGACAATTCTTCTTATTTAGAATTAAAAGAGTTGTATGGAGATATTTATTTCTACTTCGAGCCAATTATAAATAAAATTAGTGATCATAGTTTACGATATGTTTTTCAGACAATATTCAGATTAAATTACTCAGATTTCTCACAAAATTTTGCGGAAATTTTCGATGATATTTTATACAAAATAGCTCAAGCACAAGGTAAATTAGGTGGGAATTTTATTCAACCCATAGAGCTGACCTTGGCAATGTTAAATTTGGCTAATTTGAAAAACCACTCAAAAATTTATAATCCTTTTGCTGGGCTTGCTTCTTTTGGTGTTTTTTTGAAAAACGGACAAAAATATTTTGCGCAAGAACTTAATCCTGAAACATGGGCACTGGGAAAACTAAGACTACATGCACATCGGAAGAAAAATGAAAATTTTTTACTTCAAAATTCATTGGAAAACTGGCCAAATCGTATAGAAAAGTTTGATTTAATAATATCTAATCCCCCTTTTGGAACTAAATTGTCAACATTTAATCGTGTTGGAGAGTACTCTAGTAAACAAACAATTGATGAGTTTTTAATTAGAGAAGGTATAAAATCATTAAGCGATGAAGGTAAATTAATTGCTGTACTTCCACCAAAAATTTTGTTCTGTAGTGGTGGTGATTTACTATTACGAAAGTTTTTAGTTGAAGAAGATTTAATTGAAATAATAATATCGCTACCAGGAGGATTATTATTGAATTCTGGACTGCCTTTAACTATTATTCTTTTAAACAAAGCAAAAACGGATTCCGGTACAATTAAGTTTATTGATGCAAAGAATTTTGTCACAAATAGTAACTCGAGATTAAAAGTTCTAAATTCTGAAGTATTAACTAATTTTCTAAATGATAAAATAGTAGATGATAATATAGTCCGAATTGTTAATACAAATGAAGTTCGTGACAATGATTATAATCTAAATGTGCCAAGATATTTTAAAAAAGAGACTGAAGGTGTTAGGTTAGGAGACCTAATTGAAATTATAACTAATCGTAAAACAAATCTTCCTAACAATGGAAAATTAATTCGAATTCGAGATTTAAAAGATGACAACGTTGATTTTCTATTGGATGAATATGCTTTAGAAAACGTAGAGTTGAAAAAAAATAATGTTCAACAAATAGTAGATACTTGTTTGTTATTGGCAATCCGATGGAAAACGCTAAAACCAACGTTCTTCGAATACAAAGAAACACCAGTTTATAAAAGTTCCGACATATTAGCAGCTAAGGTAGACGAATTCAAAGTTGAAAAAGCTTATTTAATAACTGAATTGCAGTCTGAATATGTTAAACAGCAATTGGATTCTTATCGGTTAGGCTCCACAATTCCGTTTATCCGACAAGTTGATTTGCTTGAAGTTAAAATTAAATTACCATCTCTAGAGGAACAGAGAGCAAAAGTTAGTGGAATAATTGAACTTTCATCAAAACTTAAACAGTTTGAAATCGAAAAAAACAATTTATTGACTGGACTTAAAAAAAATGAGATGGAAAGCTCGACATCCCTAAGTCATATTCTAGGAAAGCCATTATTAAGTATAGGATCATCCCTAGAAATTATACAAAGCGCGTTAAGTAAGTTTTATCCCAATTGGAAAGAGATTATAATAAGTGAAAGCCGGCAGTTTAAAATGGTTGATGCGTTTGAATCTATATCAAAGAATTTAAAATACATTCAAGAATTAACAGACAAAAATACTTCGTTAATGAGTATTTCATCATTTGCTTTGAATGAGGTTAATTTCTTGAAATTTTTATCTGACTTTATTAAAAATGAAAGAAAGAGTTTGCCCAGTAATATAGAACTAACTCTTGATATTCATGAAGATATAAAGCAAATGACAAAACAAATACTAATTTTAGGTAACGAGCAAAAACTTAAAATTGTATTAATAAATCTAATTGATAATGCTAAAAACCATGCTTTTATAGATAGAGAGATAGAAAATGAGATCAATATCGAGATTCTGCCATATACTGGTAATGAGGATGAGGCCAATTCTCTAAATTATAATATCAACAGTAAAAAATCGTATATTGAAATTCGAGTTTCTAATACAGGAAAAGGATTCCCGAAGAATTTTACACTTGAAGATTATGTTCGTAAAAATTTTGCCGTAGGTAAAAACGCAAACAAGGGTTTGGGTGGTTACGAAGTGAATGAAATTATAAAAGCACATAATGAAGGAAGAAAAGCTCTGAATCTTTTTTCTTTTGCTGAAGATCAAAAATACAGTTCAACTATTTCTTTTTTAATACCAATGATTTAATTATGAGTAAAATTTACAATGTTCTTTGGATAGATGATGAACATGATGATGATGCATTATTACCATTTCTTGTTCAAGCGGAAGCTGAGGGAATAAGATTAGAAGGATACGGTTCTTTTAAAGAAGGGTTTTATGCGCTTGAATCAAATATAAACAATTATGATGTTATATTGCTTGATGCGCTTTTTTTTGAAGATGAAACTTCAGAAACACCTAATCCTGTAGGTTTAGGCTCTGCTATTCGGAAAATCAATGAATTAAAAAGTAAAAAAACTTTTCCATTTTTTGTATTATCTGGGCAAACTCACTTTACTGATGTTACAAATCCCATCCTTGAAGCATTCAAAATTAGATGTTACAATAAAAAGAATCCAGAAGATGTTAAAGAGTTATTAAATAATATTAAGTTTGAAGCAAATAATCAAATAGTATCTCAAATCAAGCATGAAAATCAATTAATTTTTAACGTTTTAAAGGAATATCCATATGAAGTTAAAGACACATTTATTACCATATTTAGAAGTCAAAAAGAAGGTAATAATCAATTTGATGATCAATTGTATTTTACACAATTAAGAATTATTTTAGAGCATTTCTTTAGAAAAGCAAATGGTATTGGATTACTTCACGATGCTTGTATTCAGAGGGGAAATGGTCAAGTCAATTTAACCGAGTCAAGTTTATTCTTAGCCGGACTAGATACAAAACACCTGAATGTTAACTGCACATTAACACATTTTCCTAAGTTGATAGCGGAAAATATTAGAAACATAATTCAAACTACTGGTGCAGCTTCTCACACATCCAATGTCGATATTACACAGAATATAGATTTTCAATCTTACAGAGGAGACATTAAATCACCCTATTTGTTGTACTCGCTAGCATTCCAATTGATGGATGTTTTGATTTGGTTCGATGGTTATAGTAAAGCAAATAATGACGTAGCGATAAATAGATCTTATTGGAAAAATTTTAATAGAGACTCTCAAGGTAATAAAATTGAAACTGAAGCTATTGTTAACATTGCTCCAAATGGTTGGGGAACTGTTGAAACTAACAAAAGAACAAAGAAAGTTAGTATTCATAAAGATGCTATGACTCAAAATGGAATATCTCTTGGAGATCAAATTTCATTTATTGTTAAAGACAACTCTCTTGCACAAAACATAACTAAAATTTAATTAAAATAAATGATCACAGGAGAATTAAAAGCCCAAATAGAACAAATATGGAATACCTTCTGGACAGGAGGTGTTACCAATACGATAACCATTGTAGAGCAACTTACATACTTGATTTTTATCAAAGATCTTGATGAAAAAGAAATCAGAAATGAGCTTAAAGCAAAACGTAGTTTTACTTATACACCCATTTTCACGGAAGACCAACAAAATTTCCGTTGGAAAAACCTTAAGGAAATGGATGTTAACACAAGACATCAGATTTTTTCAAATACTGTTGACGGTATTTTCCCATTCATCCGATCATTAGGAAAAGAAACCAGCCTCTTTGCAACGCATATGAAAGGCGCAACCTTCGGTATTTCAAAACCTTCTGTGCTTGATCAAGTGATTGAAAAACTTGACAATATTGATATGACTCATCAGGATACCAAGGGTGATATTTACGAATTTCTTTTGTCTAAACTAGAGGGTGGCGGCACTGCCGGGCAGTTCCGTACACCAAGACACATTATCAAAATGATGGTGGAACTTATGCAACCTACTCTGGAAGATACTATTTCCGATCCTTCGGTAGGAACAGCCGGATTTTTGGTGGGTGCAAAAGAATACATCGACAAACACAACGACGTCACTTTACTCGACAAATATGCCAATCATATCAACACCAAGATGTTCAGCGGGACCGAGTTTGATGCCACCATGTTGCGTATCGCCTCTATGAATCTTTATTTGCACGGTGTAGAAGAACCCAACATCATCGATGTAGATGCCGTTTCAAAAGACAACACCATTGCCAACGAACATACTTTGATTTTAGCCAATCCACCTTTTAAGGGAACGATTGACAAAGAAAGTATTGCTCCCGGACTGAAAAACGTAACCGATACTTCTAAAACAGAATTGCTGTTTCTCGCGCTCATGCTCCGTCAACTGAAAACCGGTGGTCGTGCTGCCGTGATTGTTCCCGACGGTGTTCTCTTCGGAAGCGGAAAAGCGTATAAAAGCATCCGTGAAGAAATTATTGCCAACAACAAACTGGAAGCCGTGATCTCTATGCCGAGTGGCGTTTTTAAACCTTACGCCGGAGTAAGTACAGCCATTATTATTTTTACAAAAACAGGAAACGGCGGTACCGACAATGTTTGGTTCTACAATATGTTGGCAGATGGAAAATCGCTAGACGACAAACGTTCGCTCTTGGTAGATGAAGATTTGTTTACCTCTTTCTCTTTTGGAAATGCGCTGGAAACAATGGATCTAGAAACCAAACAAAAACTACACAGCAAGTTTAATCTCCCGCAGATTATAGACCATTACCATTATTACAAAAGCGATTTCTTCAAAAAAATGCACGTTGAAAATGGGGAAGTGTTGCAGGTAAAAGACCTACCAGAGAATTTAGGTTTTAATGATTTTATGCCCGAAACCATTACCCACGATTACAGCGACAGAACTTCGCAGTCTTTCCTAGTTCCGTTTAAGGAAATTAAAGATAATGAATGGGATCTCTCAATTAATCGATACAAGGAGGTTGTATATGAAGAACTCATTTACGAAAAACCATCTAGAATTATTAATGATATAAAGGGGCTGCAAGAAGAGAATCGTAAGAAATTAGCAATATTAGAAGAGCTGTTAAAATGAAATTGAAAGATATACTTGAGGGATGCTTATTTACTGATGGCGACTGGATTGAAAGTAAAGATCAGGATGCAAATGGAGATATTAGATTAATACAGCTTTCAGATATTGGTGACGGATATTTCGTAAACAAATCAAAAAAATTTATTAATGAAGAAACAGCTAGAAAACTACGATGTACATTTCTTAGAAAAGATGATATATTGATAGCTAGAATGCCTGATCCTTTGGGTAGAGCTTGTCTGTTTCCATTTGAAGAAAATAATAAATATATTACTGCTGTAGATGTTTGTATTTTAAGACCAAATGATAAATGTAATAATAGATATTTGCAATATTGCTTAAATTCTCCTGAAATAAGAAGCATTATCAATCGTCAAAAAACAGGTACGACAAGAGAAAGGATTACTCGAAAAAAGTTGGGTGAGTTAGAGATTCCTTTCCCCTCATTAAAAGTTCAACAAAAAATAGTTGACATACTTGATGCTGCTGACATATTAAGATTAAATAACAAGACTTTATTAATCAAATACGACACTTTAGCACAATCTATCTTTTTGCATATGTTTGGGGATCCGGTGAGAAATGAGAAAGAATGGGAGTGCAAAACGATAGAACAATTAGTAAGAAAAGAGAAAAACTCAATTAAAAGAGGTCCTTTTGGTGGAGCTCTAAAAAAAGAAATATTTGTAGAAAATGGTTATTTAGTTTATGAACAGTTTCATGCTTTAAATAATGATTTTTCAATGCAAAGATATTTTATTGATGAGAGAAAATTTAATGAACTAAAAGGATTTGAAGTAAAGTCTGGTGATATAATTATTAGTTGTTCGGGTGTATATTTGGGTAAATTAGCACTAGTTCCAAAAAATTCAAAACAAGGTATAATTAATCAAGCATTATTAAAAGTTACTATTGACGAGAATATAATGAGAAACGATTTTTTCATTTTTCATTTTTCCCATAAAAATTTTAGACAAAAATATTTTGACTCAAATAGAGGAGCTGGTATTCCCAATTTTCCTCCAATGAGTGAATTCAAAAAATTTCCTTTTATAACGCCTTCCTTAGACCTCCAAAACCAATTCGCCGAAAAAATCACCTTAATCGAGCAACAAAAAGAACTCGCAAAACAGGAACTCAAAGAAAGTGAAGATTTGTTTAATTGCCTTTTGCAGAAAGCGTTTAAAGGCGAATTGACATAAAAAAACTAAAAACAAACCATGAAAGATCGATTTACATTACAAGAGATAGCGAATTGGCAGTTGCATCCTGCTGATTCATTGGTTGAATTACCTTCCATACAGCGTGGATTTGTTTGGAAACCCAAGCAAGTGGAAGATCTTTGGGATTCTATTCTTAGAGGATTTCCTATCGGTTCTCTTTTGTTTTCCAAAACTGGTGATAAGATGCATCTAATGGATGGACAACAGAGATCAACTTCTATTTTTTTGGGACATTTAAATCCCCATGACGTAGAAAGTCCTGCCAAAGCTTGGGCTATAAAAGGAGAATTACCTGTCATTTGGATTGACATAAAACCAGAAATTAAACCAGATATAAGTAAATATTTGGTACGCCTTACAACTACATCACATCCTTGGGGATATCAAGCAAGGGAAAATAATAAGACATTGCGGGTTTCGGATAAGAAAAAGGCGATGAAGATATTTCAAAATCATCCTGATAATAAAACATTAGGCTATACTTCTTTTAAAAACACCACCACTTTTCCCTATGATGCGAGCTTTCCGTTGCCGTTAGTTTTTTTTATAGAATCTGCAAATGCGACACAAGTTATAGAAAAAGCAAAGCTTCATTTGCCAGAGTATTTTTGTACTTCAAAAGGAGGTTTCGATAATAAAGATGCCTTTATTAATAAGTTGGAGAACGAACTTCATGACGCTCTTGAAGGGATGTGGCAAACGGTAAATAATACAAAACATATTTGCGTTTTATCTAATGTTATTCAAGACAAAGTGTTGAACGATGATAATGAAGGAGAAAATCCAACACTTTTTGTTAGAATCAATTCTTCGGGTACAACCTTAACGGGTGATGACCTTAATTATTCCATATATAAATCATTATTTCCCAAAGGAAAACATCTAATAGAAAGTGCTGGGCTTGATTTTGTTGAACCAACTCAGGTTCTTTCACTAGCATCCAGAATCGTTGCCTTGGATTTGGAAGGTCATACTTACATCAAAAAAATGACGGTAAGAGATTTTCAGCGACGTATAAAAAATAAAGATTTCAAGAATGAATTAGAAAATATTATTGAGAGTAATAAATTAAAAAAACTCTTTGAGCAAGCCAAAGGAATTTTATCTTGTAAAAACAATGCTTTATTTGACGGTGAAGTTCCACCGGTAATTATCAAGCAATTCATAAGAAAAAACCAAGATATTTTTTTATTCTTAGTTTATTGGTTGCACTGTTTTCAAAATCAATTTACGGACGAAATCAAATTAAAAATGGCAGCGAAGTCATTTACTTTCGCATGGTTTAATTTCGGCAATTTTCAAGAGTTTTGGAATCAAAAAATAATAAATGCAGATTTTTGGTCAGAGCCATTAAATGAGCTTTTGTGGTGGAACAACAATGATGGCGTAGAGTTTTTAACGGATCCTCAATTACTTCGTAAATATTATGCACAATCAAAAGTTTTTGAAATGTTCAGAGATAAAAATCCAGAGCGATGGAGACTTTTGCGCAATGGAACGGGCGAAGAAGTTGCAAAGTTTTATGAAACTGTGAAAAACGAAAACTATACTCATGAAAAGATAGATGAGTTCTTTTCTGAATTCGTTGGCAAAATACGACACAACAGACCTTTAATTTTGTTAGCACAAAGAGACTATATAAATTCCACATTCGGAGACTACAATCAAATGGACGATATTGAAGATACCAATGTGCCATGGGATTGGGATCACATCTATCCAAGTGAGTGGGTTTATAATATGAAAATTTGTAATCAAGGAATTAAAGATTGGAATAATACAAACGGAAATTTCCGAGCTTTATCTCTCGAGCAAAACAGAAGTGAAAGTAATACAGAACCACCAAATAGCAGACTACTAGAAAAAGCAGAACGTGATATTTCTTTTGTCAAAGAAGATTGGTTAAATTGGCGAAACATTGGAGCTAGAATTAAAAATAATGAAATTGAAAATCATTTCGAAGCTATTACAAAACGAATGATAAACATCTATGAGAAATTTTGGAATGATTTTAAAATTGGTGAACTAATAATTGTGCAGAACGTTGGAAAAAATGTTCAAACTTAAATTTACGATTGTTATCTTATCAGATAGATTATGAATTATAAAAATGAACCATACCCTGTTGATTTAACTTCTGTATATAATAGTGCAGAAGATTTTGCTTGTAAAATTTTTACTGAATTAAATGATGATTCTTGTAAAAGAATAAAAGAGTTATATTATGAAAAAAATGGAAAGATAAAGAGAAATGAGGGAGTTTTTAATGAGTTAGGTTATCTTCCTAATAATTATCTAAAAACCAAGTCTCAAAACACAAAAAACAATGAATTTAAAGGGCTTTATGTTTTTGGTGAAGAGATAGGAGACAAAATAGTTCCTGTTTATGTGGGGATCAGTCGGTCAGTATTTAGAAGGTTAAAGCAACATGCTTGGGGTAAAAAGCATAATGAATGTAGTTTGGCTTATCTAAAAACTAGGTATCAATTTGAATCAGAAGGGAAAGAATTTCGAAGATTAGCAAGTAAAGAAGAAGATATGTTACCTGCTAAATCATTAATTCGTAATTTTAAAGTAGTTTTAGTGAATATAAAAAATGATTATGAATTATATTTTTTAGAAGTCACTTTAGCGGGTATTTTTAAAACCAAATGGAATAGCTTTAAAACACATTAAAACAAAACTATGAAAACCAATTTCCAATTTCTCGCCTCAGAATGGCCAGAATTTTTTGACCTCTGCACAAAAGGCGAAAAATTCACCGTTACAGATCCGCGTACTTCTTTGATGATTGCAAGATCTGCGCTTGAATTGGCAGTGAATTGGATGTTCAACAATGATGAAGAATTAGATTTACCTTTCGATACTTCGCTCAACTCTTTGATGAAGCAAAGAAGTTTTCAGGATCAGTTTCAGCAGAAATTTTATACCGAAATAGATTTAATTCGCAAAGTAGGAAATCTCGCCATTCATAACAAAAAAGTTTCTGATTACGATTCTAGAACAGTTATCGATCATCTTTTTTATTTTTCAAAATGGTTTGCTAAATCATACTCAGAACAGGATTTAGGGAATTTAGGATTTTTCGATTGGGATTTTGTTCCCACAGTAGGTGTCGAAGCTTTATCTAAAAAAGAACTAGACAAACTTCAGGAAAAGTTTGAAGACGATCTCGATCAATTTAAATACAAACTCAAAGAAGCTGCTGAGAAAAATGCAGCTTTGGCAGAAACCAATGCGCTCTACAAAAGACAAATAGAAGAGTTGCAGGCGCAGATAGAAGCCAACAAACAACTCGCTAATAGAGCCGAAGAAACTACCCATCCAAGAAACGAGTACGAAACAAGAAAATATTTCATCGATGTTTCGCTTCGTGAAGCCGGCTGGGATTTGGCAGGAAGTAAAGACAAAGAATTCAAAGTGCAATATATGCCTTCTTCTACCAACATTTCCGAAACCGGCTACATCGATTACGTACTTTGGGATGATGATGGTTTGCCATTGGCAGTAATAGAAGCAAAAAAAACCATGGAAAATGCTTCCAAAGGTGAAAATCAAGCGCAACTCTACGCAGAATCTATGGAGAAAATGTTTGGTCGCCGTCCGGTAATGTACTACACTAACGGTTTTGAAACCTATTTGTGGGACGATCAATTCTACAAAAAATCTAGATTGGTACATGGTTTTTATACCAAAAAAGAACTGCAAACTTTAATGTTTCGCAGAGCCAATCGCCACGACATTAGAACGACAACAATAGACACCACCATTACCGACAGAGCTTATCAGTTGAGAGCCATTCGGTCGGTTGCAGAACATTTCGCAGGCAATGATAAAAACTCCGGTAAACTCATCGGTACGCATCGTGCTGCTCTTTTGGTTTTGGCAACAGGTACAGGAAAAACAAGAATCAGTATTGCTATTTCAAAATTGTTGTTGGAAGCCAATTGGGCAAAAAGAATACTATTTCTTGCAGACCGCAGAAGTTTGGTAAGACAAGCGAAAAATAATTTCGTGAAACTGATGCCAGAACACACCTGCGTAAATTTACTCGTAGAAAAAGACAATCCCGACGCAAGAATTGCGTTTTCCACTTACCCGACGATGATGGGATTGATCGACGGTTCCAAAGACAATGACAAACGTTTTTATGGTGTAGGTCATTTTGATTTAATCATCATCGATGAAGCTCACCGTTCGATTTATAAAAAATACGCCGCAATTTTCGATTATTTTGATGCAATGTTTTTAGGTTTAACGGCAACACCGATTGAAAATATCGACAGAAGTACCTACTC